>Ga0180222_1001664_pt1 | contig 21524 bp, 20 predicted proteins | sample eDN5th37CKraftOP_FD_151336 | JGI IMG/M metagenome (GOLD analysis project Ga0180222, IMG submission 151336) | Enriched Organic Plus compost microbial communities from Emeryville, California, USA - eDNA 5th pass 37_C Kraft OP (version 2) (version 2) ... | reverse complement strand
CGCGCTCGCGGCAATTGCCGCCATCGCCGTCGAAGTCCCCGAATGCATCGTCGGCGCCGGCACCGTGGTGCGGCATGTCGATGCCGCCTTCGCCATCGATGCCGGAGCCAAATTCCTGGTCAGTCCAGGAACGGATTCCGTGCTGGCCGAGACCTTCACCGAGATCGAGATTCCTGTGCTGCCCGGCTGCGCCACGGTCTCCGAGGCCATGGTGTTGTCGGATCTCGGCTTCGATATCCTCAAGTTCTTCCCGGCGGAGGCCTCCGGCGGCGCCGCCTGGCTGAATGCGGTCGCAGCGCCGTTGCCGCATATCCGCTTTTGCCCAACCGGCGGCATCGATCAGGCCAATGCCGGCGACTATCTTGCGCTGCCGAATGTGATCGCGGTCGGCGGCTCGTGGGTGGTTCCGAGGGACGCTCTCGCCGCCAGGGATTTCGCTCGCATCAGGAAGCTTGCGCAAGAGGCAGCGAGCCTTCGCGGCTGATGGATCCCGCAGCGCCGAGCCCCAGGCGCCGCCGTCGCGGCCCTATCGATTGGCCGACCGCCATTCTGATCGTTCTCGTGGTGACCGCCGCGGTTTATGTCCTGTGGCGGGACGGGTCCGCGCGATTCCTTGAGGTGATCGGCGAAGATAGCAGTCTGTTCCTGTGGATGATGCCGAATGTGCTCGCCGGCTGCCTGATCGCGGCGCTGGTGACCGTTCTGTTGCCGCGCGACACCGTGGTCCGATGGGTCGGAAAGGAGGCCGGCTTCAAGGGCATTCTGATTTCAGCCGGGGTGGGAATCATCGTGCCCGGAGGGCCTTACACGATCTATCCGATCGCGGCCGCCTTTCTTGGCATGGGTGCTGACGCTGCGGCCGTTATCACACTGATCACGAGCTGGACCACGATTGGCCTGAGCCGCTCGCTGGTGTGGGAATTGCCTTTCCTCGGCTTTGATTTCGTGCTGTGGCGCTGGGTTGGCGCGCTCCCGCTGGGGGTGCTGGCCGGGCTGATCGTCCGGGCGATCGAGCGGCATTGGCGCATGAAAGCCAAGCCGTGATCGAAATCATCGTCATGGCCGCGCTGTGGCTCATCGTCATAGCGCTTTCGCTCGGTGTCGCGCGGCGCAGCTTTCCGCTGCTGCATGAAAGCGCAAAGAGCGGCGCCACCGAATTCATCTATCTTGTCCCGCGCATGGCGATCGGCATGCTGGGCTCGGGCTTCATCGCCGCTGCGTTGCCGAACGACACGGTTGCTTACTGGCTCGGTTCGTCGTCGGGCATATCCGGCATCGGTTTGGCCATGGTTGCGGGCGCGATGACGCCGGGCGGCCCGGTTGTCGGATTTGCGATTGCGGCCGCCGCGTTGAAGGGCGGGGCGGGGGCGCCGCAGATCATCGCCTACACCACGGCATGGGCGCTTTACGCGTTTCCGCGGCTGCTGACCTACGAACTTCCGATGATGCCGGCGCGTGTCGTCTGGCTGCGGGTGCTGGCGAGCATCCCGCTGCCCTTCATCGCGGCGTGGCTGGCGATGCTGATCGGGAAGCCCTGAGGTCTCCCGTATCGATCAATGCACTGCGGTCTCGGCGCGAGGCATGATCGCGCCGCGGTGGCGGATCACTTCGGACGCCAGTCTGTGTCCGGCGACGGCGGCATCGCCCGGATTTTCGTTGGCGAGGCGAGCGGCCATGTAGGCGGCATTGAAGCTGTCGCCGGCCGCGGTGGTATCGACCGGCACCACCACATCGGGCACCGGCACGAATTCCTTGTGACCGCCGGCGGCGACCAGGGCCGAATTCGGACCGTTCTTGATCGCGATTTCGCCGATGCCGAAGGCCTGCAGCCGCTCGATGGTGGCGTCAGGCGAAGGATCGCCCCAGAGCAGGGCTTCGTCGTCGTAGGTCGGCAGCGCGATGTCGACGCGCTTCAGCGCTTCCATGAAGACGGTGCGGGTGCGTTGCAGGTCGCCGCGCCAGGCGCGGGGACGATAATTGCCGTCGAACACCACCTTGGCGCCGCCCTTGCGGGCGAGTTCGAGGAGAGCGAGGAACCGTCCCAATCCCTGATTGGAATAGATCGACAGTGTGATGCCGGAGAAATACACGATGCGCGCGTCGATGATGCTCTCGGCGATGCGCCCCCAGTCCGGCAATTCGAACAATTCACGCGCGGGGGCGGTGTCGCGCCAGTAATGGAAACTGCGCTCGCCCTTGGCGTCGGTCTCGACCAGATAAAGGCCGGGCAGCCGGCCCGGTACGCGCAGGATCAGGTCGGTGGCGATGCCCTCGGCTGCCGCCAGCGCCACGATGCGATCGGAATAGACGTCGTCACCGAGCGCGGTGGCATAGGCGACCGGCAACCCGCGGCGGGCGAGATAAACTGCGGTGTTGAAGGTATCTCCGCCCGAAGCCTGGCTGAAACGGCCATCCTGGCCGCGCGCCATTTCGATCATCACTTCGCCGATCGAGACGATGCGCTTGGTCTTGTCGTTCATGAAGCAACCACATGTGCCTGGGATGGGACTTCACCATGGCTCCCAACGACCCGCTTGGCAATCAAACGGGCCGGGAACCTCGCCTGAAACCGGCCTTTCGGCGCGCGGTGAGGCCCTTGGCATCCCCGAATGTTATACTATAACAAGGACGATCGCCCGGCTGGAAGCCATGACCGAACATCACCACCATCACCATCCGCACGGCCAGGCGCACCCTCCGGCCGCCATCGGTGCCTCGATCCTGCGGCTTTCGGTTGCTGAGCGCCTGGTGATGGCGGCTTTGCTGACGGCGCTCGTCTGGGCGGCCGTGATCTGGGTCATGCGATGACCGCGCCTGTCGCCCCCCCGCAATTGCAGTTCCGCAACCTGACGCTCGGCTATGACCGGCACCCTGCGGTGCATCACCTCAGCGGCGAAGTCCCGCGCGGCGCATTGCTCGCGGTGGTCGGGCCGAACGGCGCGGGAAAATCGACCTTGTTCAAGGGGATCGTGGGGGCGCTGAAGCCGCTGTCCGGAACCGTCGATCTCCATGGCATAACGCCGCGCGACATTGCCTATCTGCCGCAGGCCGCCGAAATCGACCGCAGTTTTCCGATCAGCGTCTATGATCTCGTAGCGATGGGCCTGTGGCGTCTGACCGGCATCTTTGGTGGCTTGTCGAAGGACGATCATGCGAAGATCCGTGAAGCCATCGCCGCGGTTGGTCTGACCGGGTTCGAGCGCCGCGCCATCGGCACTTTGTCCGGCGGACAGATGCAGCGCATGCTGTTTGCGCGCCTGTTGTTGCAGGACGCCAAGGTCGTGGTGCTCGACGAGCCGTTCAATGCCATCGACGCCAAGACATGCGCCGACCTCGTTGCGCTGGTGCAGCACTGGCACCGGGAAGGGCGGACGATTCTCGCCGCGCTGCACGATCTCGACCTCGTGCGCACGACCTTTCCGCAAACGCTGCTGCTGGCGCGAGAGAAGGTGGACTGGGGCGACACTGCGACCGTGCTGACGCCCGCCAATCTGCAAAGAGCGCGGCATATGTGCGAAGCCTTCGACGAAGAGGCGGCAGCATGCGCGGCGTGAATGTCTTACCTCTCCCCGCTTGCGGGGAGAGGTCGCGAGCGCAGCGGGCGGGTGAGGGGGAGTCTCTGCGTATTCGGATTGCGGTTGCTCCCCATCACCCGATTTGCCTCGCTTTGCTCGCAAATCGACCTCTCCCCGCAAGCGGGGAGAGGTAAGAGAACGCCCATGCTCTACGACACCCTGATCGCGCCGTTCGCGGAATTCGACTTCATGCGCCGCGCGCTGGTCGGCGTGATGGCGCTGGCCCTTGGCGCCGGGCCGATCGGCGTATTCCTGATGCTGCGGCGGATGTCGCTTGTCGGCGACGCCATGGCGCATGCGGTGCTGCCGGGCGCGGCGATCGGCTTTCTGATCTCGGGCCTCAATATCTTCGCGATGACAGCGGGCGGCCTGATCGCAGGCTTCGTCGTGGCGTTGCTGGCCGGGCTCGTGGCGCGCTCGACTGAACTGAAGGAGGACGCCTCGCTCGCGGTGTTCTTCCTGATCTCCCTCGCGGTCGGCGTCACCATCATTTCGGTGCGCGGCACCAATATCGATCTGTTGCACTTCCTGTTCGGCAGCGTGCTCGCGCTCGATAACCAGACCCTCATCCTGATCGCGATCAACGCCACCGCGACACTGTTCGGGCTCGCGATCATCTACCGGCCGCTGGTGCTGGAATGCGTCGATCCGCTCTATCTGCGCTCGGTCAGCAAGGCCGGCGGCCCGGCGCATCTGATCTTCCTTGCGCTGCTGGTCATCAACCTCGTCTCAGGCTTCCACGCGCTCGGCACGCTGCTCGCCGTCGGCATCATGATGGTGCCCGCCGCGATCGGGCGCTTCTGGGCCCGCGACGTCACGCCGATGATCGTCGTTGCGGTGCTGGCTGGAATGCTGTCCGGCTATGCTGGCCTTCTGCTGTCGTTCCATACCGCCGCGCCCGCCGGTCCTGCAGTCATCCTGATCGCCGGCATTCTCTACGCAATCTCACTCCTGTTCGGGAGCGTCGGAGGTCTCGTCCGCCAGCTCTTTCCAGGACGCCATCTTGAAGCCTGACCCTGTGAGCGGCCGATGCTGACGCGACAAATTCTCTTCGGACTCTTCGCGGCGCTGCTCCTCGCCGCGCTGCCATCGACGGCAAAGGCACGAGACAAGCTGCCGGTGGTCGCAACCTTCTCGATCCTCGGCGATCTCGTGTCGAATGTCGGCGGTGATCGCGTCGCGGTGAAATCGCTGGTCGGTCCCAACGGCGATGCGCATGTCTATTCCCCGTCCCCGGCCGATGCGAGGACGCTTGCGGATGCGAAGCTGATTGTGACCAACGGGCTCGGTTTCGAAGGCTGGCTGACGCGGCTCGTCAAGTCATCGAACAGCAAGGCTCGCAATGTCGTTGCGAGCAAGGGGGTGAAGCCCCGCAAGCTCGCCGGCAAGCACGCGCATGATCACGGCCACGGGCCTTCTGACGGCGATCCGCATGCCTGGCAGTCAGTCGCCAATGCGAAGACCTATGTCGCCAATATCCGCGACGGCCTCATCGCCGCCGATCCCGCGGGGAAAGCCGTCTACGAGGCCAACGCGGCGGCTTATCTGGACAAGCTCGAGGCGCTCGACCGCGAGATCAGGGAGACGATCGCGAAAATCCCGCCCGAGCGGCGCAGGATCATCACGACGCATGACGCCTTCGGATATTTCAGCGACGCCTATGGCGTGGAATTCGTCGCGCCCCAGGGCGTTTCCACCGAATCGGAAGCCTCGGCGCGCGACGTGGCGCGGATCATCACCCAGATCAAGAAGCAGAAAATTCCGGCTGTGTTTTTGGAAAATATCAGCAACCCGCGGCTCCTGAAGCAGATCGCCGACGAGACCGGCGCCAAGGTCGGCGGAACACTCTATTCCGACGCCCTGACCGACGAAAAAGGTCCCGCACCCACTTACATCGACCTGATCCGGCACAATATAAGGACGCTCAGCGCGGCGCTGCAGTCCTGACCGCCGCGCTCCGCCCGGCCCCGGGCGGCCCGACAATCGGCTGGAGCGTTCATGTCCGACAAGACCCCTGTTACCGTGCTCACCGGCTATCTCGGCGCCGGCAAGACCACCTTGCTCAACCGCATCCTGTCCGAACCGCACGGCAAGAAATACGCCGTGATCGTCAACGAGTTTGGTGAGATCGGCATCGACAACGACCTGATCGTGAATGCCGACGAAGAAGTGTTCGAGATGAATAACGGGTGCATCTGCTGCACCGTCCGCGGCGATCTCATCCGCATCATCGACGGCCTCATGCGCCGAAAGGGCAAGTTCGACGCCATCATCGTCGAGACCACGGGGCTCGCGGATCCCGCGCCGGTCGCGCAGACCTTCTTCGTCGACGAGGAGGTCGGCAAGAAGACGCGGCTCGATGCCGTGGTGACGGTCGCCGACGCCAAGTGGCTGAAGGACCGGCTGAAGGATGCCCCAGAAGCCAAGAACCAGATCGCCTTCGCCGACGTGATCCTTGTCAACAAGACCGACCTCGTCGACGAGGCTGATCTCCAGGAAGTCGAGGCGCGGATCCGCGGCATCAATCCTTACGCGAGGCTGCACCGCACGCAGCGGTCACAAATCGCGCTCGATCAGGTCCTGGACCGCAAGGCGTTCGATCTCGACCGTATCCTCGATATCGAGCCGGATTTCCTGCACGGCGATGGCCACGACCACGATCACGATCATCACCACGATCATGACCACGGCCATGATCACCAACACCATCACGACCATGGCCATCACCACCACGGCGTGAAGCATTATCACGACGAGGAGATGCAATCGATTTCGCTGTCCACCGACAAGCCGCTCGATCCGGACAAGTTCTTTCCGTGGATTCAGAAGCTGGTTGCCGAGGACGGTCCCGCCATCCTGCGCTCGAAGGGCATTCTGTCCTTCAAGGACGATCCCCAGCGCTTTGTCTTCCAGGGCGTTCATATGATCCTTGACGGCGATCATCAGCGGCCCTGGAAAGAGGGCGAGAAGCGCGAGAGCCGCATCGTCTTCATCGGCAAGAAGCTGCCGGAGGAGAAGATCCGCAAAGGCTTCGCGGCGTGCGAGGCCTGATTTCCGGTTACGGTAGAATCGCATCTTCCGTGTCGTGTCGTCCCCGCTTGCGCGGGGACGATGGTGCATTTGAGAGGTTTCCAGGAAGACTTGGAATTTGTTGATGTCTGACGTTCGCCCAAACACCCCCTCGGTTGCCGATCGTATCCACCCCGTTGCGACCGAAGGCTCTGTGATCGCAGTTCACTTTCTTGGCGATAAGGCAGCATTCGTGCTCGCCGAGGAAGCCGCGCTGCTGGTCGATGCCGGCGGCGAAAGCAGGCGCATCGCGCTGCATGACGGCGGGGTTCTGTCGTCAGCCGGCGACGGCACGCGGATCGTCACCGGTGGCGACGACGGTAGGGTGATCGAGCTCGATGCGGCAGGCGTCACGCGCACCGTCTCCACCGATGCGAAGCGCAGATGGATTGATCACGTCACGCTCGGCCCGGATGGCAGCGTCGCGTGGTCGGCGGGCAAGAGTGTGCATACCGCAAGCCGCAAGGGCGAGGTGAAATCGCTCGATCTGCCCTCGACCGCCGGCGGCCTTGCCTTTCTGCCGAAGGGATTCCGCCTCGCGATTGCGCATTATAATGGCGCGTCGCTCTGGTTTCCGAATGCGCAGGTCAAGCCTGAAGTTCTCGAGTGGAAGGGTTCGCATCTCGGCATCACCGTAAGTCCTGACGGGCGCTTTCTGGTCACGACCATGCAGGAGCCGATGCTGCATGGCTGGCGTCTGGTGGACGGCAAGCACATGCGGATGTCGGGTTATGCGAGCCGCGTCCGGTCGATGAGCTGGACGGCGGATGGGGCCTTCCTTGCCACTGGGGGATCCGATCAGCTCATCCTGTGGCCGTTCTCCGGCAAGGACGGCCCGATGGGAAAACAGCCGACGCTGCTGGCGCCCCATGGTAAAAAACTCGCCGTGGTCGCCAGCCATCCGAAACAGCCGGTGGTCGCGGCGGGGTACGAGGATGGCCTTGTGCTCCTCGTGCGTCTCGATGACGGCGCCGAAGTGCTCGTTCATTCCTCCGACCTCAATACGCCGGTCACGGCGCTTGCCTGGAGCAGCGATGGCTTGCGGCTCGCCTTCGCCTGTGAAGACCGGGCGGCCGGCCTTGTGGACTTGGCTTGAGGCGGCGCTAGACTTGCCCCGACGCAAATGTCGGAGGGGCGTGATGATTCGACGAAGCCGGACGGTTCTGGTTGCTGTCGCCATCCTGTTGGGGCTCGCAAGCCAGGCGCTGGCGCTGCCCAAGAAAGTCATCATCCTGCGTCACGGCGAGAAGGAGAACGATTTCGCGCTGTGCCGGATCGGTCTCGATCGTTCCCTGGCGCTCGCGGCGCAATTTCTCGGGCAGGGGGCAAAGCATTCGCTGTTCGCGTCCGGCGAGAAGCCGGCGGCGATCTTCGGCATCACGTTGCATACGCTCGAACTTGCATCGCCCGCCGCCGCAACCTGGGAAATGCCGGTGACGACATTCTCCGTCGTGCCGCTGCCCGGTATCGATCTCACGCCGCAGCTCAACCTGCGGACCCAGCAGGCGGTCGGCGCGCTGATGGATGATCCGCGCTACGACGGCAAGACCGTCGTCATGGTGTGGGAGCATCACCACATCGCCGATCAAAAGATGGAGCTGAAATTCCCCGATCAGAAGGTCACGCTGCGCCAGCTTCTCAATCTCGACAAGCTGCCGGACGTGCCCGACACCTGGCCCGGCCAAACCTACGATTTCTTCTGGGTCGTGGAATACGGAACCACCGGCTCGCGGGTGCCGACAAGCTTCAGGATGGTCCGGCAGGAGTTCACCGCCCCGTTCGACAAGGTGCCCTCGAACGAATGGGGCAAGCGCGCCAAGCTGCCGATGGGCAGCAAGTGTTTGCCGTAGAGGCTTTTCTTTCCCTCTTCTGAAAGAAGAGGGCCGGACTGCGAAGCAATCCCGGGTGGGGTCCTTGCCGAAGCGGCTCCCACCCGACCTCGCGTCGCGCAGTCACTCTCCCCCGTCAGCGGGGGGGATAAGACTCACCGCACCAGAATGTTCTTGAACTGCCAGGGATCGCTCTCGTCGAGATCCTCGGGAAACAAACCGGGCCGGCCGTCCAGGGGCGTCCAGTCGGTGTAATAGCCCTTCACCGGTCCGAGATACGGCCGCTGGATTTCGAGGCAGCGCTTGAAGTCCATCTCGTCGGCCTCGACGATGCCTTCGTTCGGATTCTCCAGCGCCCAGACCATGCCGGCGAGCACGGCCGAGGTCACCTGCAAGCCGGTCGCGTTCTGGTACGGTGCAAGCTGGCGCGTCTCTTCCAGCGAAAGCTGCGAGCCGTACCAATAGGCGTTCTTCTTGTGGCCGTAGAGCAGCACGCCGAGTTCGTCGATACCGTCGGTCAGCTCGTCCTCATCGAGAACATGCAGCTTGTCCTGCACCTTGCCCCCGCTGCCGAACAATTCGAACCACGACAGCACCGCGTCATCGGCCGGATGATAGGCATAGTGGCAGGTCGGCCGATACACCGGCTTTCCGTCTTCGAACACCGTGAAATAGTCGGTGATCGAGATCGACTCGTTGTGCGTGACGAGGAATCCGTATTGCGGCCCGGGCGTCGGGCACCAGGTGCGAACGCGCGTGTCGGCGCCCGGCCGCATCAAGTAGATTGCGGGCGCGTTCGGATCGTCGTGACGGCGCGCGTAGTCCGGCATCCATTTCTCGTGCGTGCCCCAGCCGAGTTCCGCCGGTTGCAGGCCTTCGGATATGAAGCCTTCCACCGACCACGTATTGAGAAACACGTTGCGCGGCTTGGGTGACTTCGTGCGCTGGGTATCGCGTTCGGCGATGTGGATGCCCTTGACGCCGGCGTGGCGCAGAAGGCTCGCCCATTCCTCGCGCGTGGTGGGGTCCGGAACGTTGAGGTTGAGGTCGCGCGCCAGATTGAGCGCCGCCTGCTTGACGAAGAACGATACCATGCCGGGATTGGCGCCGCAGGTGGAGACCGCGGTCGGACCGCCCGGATTCCTGCGCTTCGCCGCAAGCGTCATTTCGCGCAAAGCGTAGTTCGAACGTTCGGCGGGGCCTTTCGACTTGTCGAAATAGAAGCCGAGCCACGGCTCGTTCACGGTGTCGATATAGAGCGCGCCGAGCGAACGGCACAGCTCCATGATGTCGACCGAACCGGTGTCGACCGAGAGGTTGACGCAGAAACCCTGGCCACCGCCATTGGTGAGGAGCGGCGTCAGCAGCTCCTTGTAGTTTTCGCGCGTGACATGCTTCTGGATGAAGGGGATGCCGCGCTCATCGGCAATCCACTTGTTGAGCGGATCGGGATCGATGATCACCATGCGCGACTTGTCGTACTCGAAATGCCGTTCGATCAGCGGCAACGTGCCGCGCCCGATCGAGCCAAAGCCAACGATAACGATGGGACCCTCGATCTTGCCGTAAACGGGCCAATCGGTCATTTCGCGTCACTCCAGCGCTGGAACGAAAATGAAAAGGGCGGGGTATCGCGGCTTCTGCGATACCCGCCCAGAAGCGGCCGCGCAAATTCAGGCTGCGCGGGGTGTGGAAGCGTTGGCGGAACCGTTTGATGCCGCTGCGGCAGGCGTGCGCCGGCCGGGCTTCGGAACGCGGCGCCCGGCGGCGGCGATCATGCCGCTGGCTCCATCGAGCGCGCCCGCTTGCAGTTCGAGCCCGAGCAGACGGTCCTGCTGGTACGCACCAGGCATCGACAGCCGGCCGGTCTTGTCCGCCGAGAATCCGAAGCGTCCGTAATACGGCGCGTCGCCGACCAACAGGATCGCGCCATGCCCGCGCATGCGCGCGACCGCGATCGCCTGCTTCATCAGCTTGCCGCCAATGCCCTTGCCTTGATGCTCCGGCGACACCGCGAGCGGGCCGAGCAGCAGCGCGTTCTGCCCCGTGCCGGCCGACACGTCCCACAGACGCACCGAGCCGACGACGCGGCCTTTCTCGGTCGCGACAAAGGACAGGCCGGCCGACGGCAGACGATCTTCGCGCAGGCGCTGCGAGGGCTTGGTGAAGCGGACATCGCCATAGGCGCGGTCGAGCAAGGCCTCGCGCGCGTTGTGGTCGGTGTGGCGTTCTTGGCGAATGGCAATCATGGCCATCTCCTTCCGAGCCCCGCGTTTGCGCGGGACGGCTTCAGTCCTGAGAGTGAAGGGAAGGGAGGTCGGCTTTTTAGCCGACCTCCGGCGTTGTCAGATGTGGCCCGATCGCGGAGCGATCAGATGTGGACCGATCGCGGAGCGATCAGATGTGGACCGTCTTCAGCGGCGGGAAGCCGTTGAAGGCCACCGACGAGTAGGTCGACGTGTAGGCGCCGGTGCCTTCGATCAGCAGCTTGTCGCCGATCTCGATCGAGACCGGCAGCAGATAGGGCTGCTTCTCGTACAGCACGTCCGCCGAGTCGCAGGTCGGGCCTGCGAGAATGCACGGCGCGGTTTCGCCTCCGTCACGCGGCGTTCTGATCGGATACCGGATCGCTTCGTCCATCGTCTCGGCGAGCCCGCCGAACTTGCCGATGTCGAGATAGACCCAGCGCACCTCGTCCTCCTCGCTCTTCTTGGAGACGAGAACGACTTCGGTCTCGATCACGCCGGCGTTGCCGACCATGCCGCGGCCCGGCTCGATGATGGTTTCCGGGATGCGGTTGCCGAAATGCTTGCGCAGCGCCCGGAAGATCGCCGAGCCGTAGGTCCTCACCGACGGGACGCTCTTCAGATACTTGGTCGGGAAGCCGCCGCCGAGATTGACCATCGACAGGTTGATTCCCCGCTCGCCGCATTCTTTGAACACGGCCGCCGACTGCGCCAACGCACGGTCCCAGGCATGCTGGTTGCGCTGCTGCGAACCGACATGGAAGGAGATGCCGTAGGCGATGAGGCCCTGCCGATGCGCATGCTCGAGAACGTCCGCAGCCATGGCCGGCTCGCAACCGAATTTGCGCGAGAGCGGCCATTCGGCACCGGCGCCGTCGCAGAGGATGCGGCAGAACACCTTCGAGCCGGGCGCCGCGCGGGCGATCTTGTCGACCTCGGGCTTGCAGTCGACCGCGAACAGGCGAACGCCCAGCTCGTAGGCGCGCGCGATGTCGCGCTCCTTCTTGATGGTGTTGCCATAGGAGACGCGATCCGGCGTCGCGCCTGCAGCGAGCGCCATCTCGATCTCGGCGACCGAGGCGGTGTCGAAGCAGGAGCCGAGCGAAGCCAGAAGCGACAGCACTTCCGGCGCCGGGTTCGCCTTCACGGCATAGAACACGCGGCTGTCCGGCAGCGCCTTGGCGAAGGCATTGTAGTTGTCGCGCACGACGTCGAGATCGACGACCAGCACGGGTCCGTCGTCAACGCGGTTGCGCAGGAATTCGCGAATGCGGTCGGTCATGGTCTTCCCCAAACAGCGCGCTGCGGGCGAACGCCGGAAGTGCCGGCAAACGCCCTCGGTATGCGTCTGATGGCGAACCCACGCTGCCGTGCGATGGAGGTCACGACGAGCGGTGTTCGACACCGGACAATGCTGCCGTGGATTGGATGGGAAGATCCCGTCCGCACACCTGGCAATGAAGGACAAGCCCTTTCGGAACCAGACCGGCTTTTGGACAGCCGGCGATAGCCAAAAAAGCCCGCTCCGTCGTTGCTTTAAGTCGCGTCCTCAGCGGAGAACTGAGTTCGCCGGTTTCGCCTCCGGCTGCCGGTCAGAGTTCTTGGAGAGACTCTCCGTAGAGAGCTTTGGTCTCCCCAGGCGGCTGGCGGGCCTCTTGTCCCGCTACCTACCGACCGACACGCGACCACAGGCACGTGCGAAATTGGGCAAAGGCGGAAATAATCCATTCATGCTGCATGTCAAGCAATACATGCGCGGCTGTGTGAAAATGTTCAGACATTACCAACGTGTTAACGTCGCGCCCGCGTGAGCGCGCAGCAACGGCAAGCAAGACGCCGCTTCAAGGCACCGCAACTGCAAAATCGACTCCGAACAACGGACTTTTATCGCGTCTGCCCCGCGGCGCGCGCAACTTCACCGCGCTCCGGAAGGCGTCTGTCAGCGAGCGATTCGAATCAGTTGAAGACGGGAGAGCACCGGGGCGGTGGCAGGCTTTGTCAGCTCAGCGGCTGAACGGCTCGACCTTCTGCGCGAAGCGCACGAACCGGAACATGATGTAGGCGCCGATCGCGAGCAGGATCACATCCAGAATGCGCCGGATGGTGTCGTCGAAACCGAACAGGTTGGCGATCGCCCAGCTGCCTGCGAAGGCCGCGCCGAACACCTCGGCGCCGATCAGGATCGCGGCGCTGGCCACCGTCATCACATTGATCCACTGGATGCGGCTGCCGCCGGCGGGGCGCGTGGTCTTTTCGGTAGCTTCGGCGTTCATGGGTCGTCCGGTTCGATGGGCGCGCAATGTCGTCCAAACCCGCCCCGCGATCAAGGCTGGAATTGGGGTCTCGAAAGCCCCATCTCGGAGGCTGGACCTCTGCTCCCATCCGCAAAAGTCGAGATATTTCAAAGCATGACTGCCTTGGCCGCGCCCGCCCCCCCGACACAACCCGAGAATCCTTTGCTGGCGCCCTGGATCGGGCGCTTCGAGGTTCCCCGGTTCCAGGAGATCGATCCGGCGCATTTCGTTCCGGCTTTCGAGCAGGCGATGGCGGAACACAATGCCGAGATCGCCGCCATCGTCGGCAATCCGGAGACGCCGAGCTTCGACAACACGATCGCGGCGCTGGAGAATGCTGGGCGCACCCTGTCCCGTGTCTCGGACGTGTTCTATGTGCTGACAGGCGCGCACACCAACGGGGCCATCCAGGCGGTCGAGCGGGAAATGTCGCCGCGCCTTGCCGCCCATCACAATGCGATTCGCCTGAACGGCGACCTGTTCCGCCGCATCGATCAGGTGATGCGTGCTGCGGCCGATGCCGGACTGGACGCGGAACAGGCGCGCGTGCTGGAGCGCTATCACACCGGGTTCCGGCGCGCCGGCGCGCATCTCAATGAGGCGGCCAAGCAGCGACTCGCCGCCATTGGCGAGCGGCTGGCTTCGCTCGGTACCGCCTTCAGCCAGAACGTGCTGGCCGACGAGCGCGACACCTATATCGAACTGACATCGGAGGACGATCTCGCCGGCCTGCCGGATTTCGTCCGCTCGGCCGCGCGCAAGGCCGCCGAAGAGCGCGGGCTCACCGGGCGCTCGGTCATCACCCTGTCGCGCTCGAGCGTCGAGCCCTTCCTGCAATATTCCTCACGCCGCGACCTGCGCGAAAAGGCGTTCCGCGCCTGGATCGCGCGGGGCGACAAGGGCGGGACGACCGACAATAAGGCGATCATCGCCGAGATGGTGGCCCTGCGCGCCGAACGCGCGAGGCTGCTCGGCTATCAGACCTATGCCGATTATCGCCTCGACGACGCGATGGCGAAGACCCCGCGCGCGGTGCGCGATCTTCTGGGCGAGGTCTGGCCGCGTGCGCTGAAGCGCGCGCTTGCCGATCGCGATGCCCTGCAGGCGCTGGCGCAGGCCGAAGGCGGCAATTTCAGGATCGCGCCCTGGGACTGGCGCTATTACGCGGAGAAGCTGCGCAAGAAGCTGCACGATGTCGACGAGGCGTCGATCAAGGAATATCTGCAACTCGACAACATCATCGCGGCGGCGTTCGACACCGCGACTCGCCTGTTCGGCCTGCGCTTCAAGGAAGTGAAAGACGTCGCCGCCTGGCATCCGGACGTTCGCACCTTCGAGGTGACGGATTCCTCCGGCAACCACGTCGCCCTGTTTTTCGGCGATTATTTCGCCCGACCGTCCAAGCACAGCGGCGCCTGGATGACCTCGCTGCGCGATCAGGAAAAGCTCGCCGGCGATGTCCGTCCGTTGATCGTCAATGTGATGAACTTCAACAAGGGCGCCGACGGCAAGCCGGCGCTTCTGAGCTACGACGACGCCCGCACGCTGTTTCACGAATTTGGCCATGCCCTCCACGGCATGCTGTCCGACGTCACCTATCCGATGATCGCGGGCACCAATGTCGATACCGATTTCGTGGAACTGCCCTCGCAGCTCTACGAACACTGGTTCGAACGGCCGGAGGTGCTGCGGAAATTCGCGGTGCATTACCGCACCGGCGAGCCGATCCCGGAAGACCTGCTGCGCAAGGTGCTTGCCGCGCGGACCTTCAATCAGGGCTGCGCCACGGTGGAATATGTCTCGTCGGCGCTGGTCGACCTCGAATTTCATTCGCTGCAATCGGCCGAGGCGCTGGATGTCTCGCGCTTCGAGCGCGAGACGCTCGACCGGCTCGGCATGCCCGAGGAGATCGTGATGCGGCATCGCTCGCCGCACTTCCAGCACATCTTCGCGGGCGCCAGCTATTCGTCCGCCTATTACAGCTACATGTGGTCGGAAGTGCTCGACGCAGATGCGTTCCGCGCCTTCGAGGAGGCGGGCGACGTCTTCGATCCCGCGACCGCCCACCGGCTGCGTGACAATATCTATGCCGCGGGCGGACGCCGCGCGTCCGACGAGGCCTATATCGCCTTCCGCGGAAAGCTGCCGAGCGTCGATGCGCTTCTGGAGCGGCGCGGATTGCTGGATGCGGTGCCGGCCGGGGAGGCGTAGCTTCTGCCTCGCGCATAGCCGGGCTTGTACCGGCCATCCACGTCTTTTAGTGCTGATCATCTTTTAGACGTGGATGCCGGACAAGGCCGTATAACCCGAGATGATCAATACACATTCCGCCGGCCATCGCCGTGGCGTTGCCGCCGCTCCCCATTTCGCCGCTGCCGAAACTGGCCGGTTGATCCTCGCCGAGGGCGGCAATGCGCTGGAGGCGATGGTCGCGATGGCGGCCTCGATCGCGGCCGTCTATCCGCACATGACGCATATCGGCGGCGACGGCTTCTGGCTCATACGCGAGCCGAATGGCAGCGTGCGCGCGCTGATGGCGCCTGGTCCCGCGGGCGCGAAGGCGACGGTCGCGCTCTATCGCGAGGCCGGTCACGACGCGATCCCGGCACGCGGTCCGCTGGCGGCGCTGACCGTGCCGGGCGCGATCGGCGGCTGGATGCTTGCGCTCGAGGCGGCAAAGGCCTTCGGCGGCAAGATGCCGCTCGATGTCCTTCTCGCCCCGGCGATAACGCAGGCGCGCGACGGCTATGTCGTCAGCCGGAGCCAGCATGCGCTGACCCGCGACAAGCTGGCCGAGATGGGCGAGGCGAGTGGCTTTGCGCAAACCTTCCTCGCAGACGGCAAGGTGCCCGAGCAAGGCGCGGTGATGAAGCAGACGGCCCTGTCGGCCACGCTCGATCACCTTGCGAATGCTGGACTGGACGATTTTTACCGGGGCGATGTCGGGCGCGAGATCGCAGCCGATCTTGAGCGCATCGGATCGCCGGTGACACGCGCCGACCTCGAACGCTACCGCGCCTATGTCGCCGAGCCGCTCTCGGTGCCGCTGCAGATCGGCACGCTCTACAACGCGCCTCCGCCGACGCAGGGGTTGGCATCGCTGATCATCCTTGCGCTGTTCGAGCGGCTGCGCGTGGCGGAAGCCGAAAGCTTTGATTTCGTCCACGGTCTCGTCGAATCGACCAAGCGTGCGTTCCGCGTGCGCGACCGGGTGGTCACCGATCCGGCGCGGATCGCCGAGCCGCTCGATCGCTACCTTGCTGCCGGCTTCCTCGACGCCGAGGCGATGAAGATCGATCGCAAGAAGGCGGCGCGCTGGCCCGCACCCTATGGGGAGGGAGACACCATCTGGATGGGCGCCGCGGACGCGTCCGGCCTCGTCGTGTCCTACATCCAGTCGATCTATTGGGAATTCGGTTCGGGCTGCGTGCTGCCGCGCACCGGCGTGCTGATGCAAAATCGCGGGGCGAGCTTTTCATTGGAGAAGGGCGCGCTGAATGCACTTCAGCCGGGCCGCTTGCCCTTCCACACCCTCAATCCGGCCCTAGCAGAGCTGAAGGACGGGCGCGTCATGGCCTATGGCACCATGGGCGGGGACGGGCAGCCGCAGACGCAAGCCATGATCTTCTCGCGGCATGTGATGTTCCGGCAGTCTTTGCCGGAGGCGATCGAGGCGCCGCGCTGGCTGCTTGGCCGCACCTGGGGCTCGACCCATACCAATCTGCGGATGGAATCGCGCTTCGACGGCAATCTGATCGACCGACTGATGTCGGCCGGCCACGATGTCGCGGTGCTGGAGGAAGCCTTCTCGGATACCATGGGCCACGCCGGCGCGGTTGTGCTCCATCCGGACGGGACGATGGAGGGGGCGCACGATCCAAGAGCCGATCCAGGTGCGCTCGGGGTTTGACTTAGGGGCACTCCCGCCCTGAGGGCCAGTGCAACGCCTCGCCCGCCTCCATTCCGCCGCCTTCCGTGATATTGTGCCGCAACATCGCTTCGGCATCTGGAACCCCATGATCTCCCGCATCCTTCGTCCGCTTGCGCTCGGCGTCCTGGCGCTCGGCTGTTCCGTATTCGCCGCGCACGCGCATCCGCATGTCTATGTCACGATGACCAGCGAGATCGTGTTCGACAGCCAGGGACAGATGACCGGCATCCGTCATCACTGGACTTTCGACGACATGTTTTCGTCCTATGCGACGCAAGGGCTGGAATCGAAGGAGAAGGGCAAGTTCACGCGCGAGGAGCTGCAGCCGCTCGCCGAGGTGAATGTCACGTCCCTGAAGGAGTATGACTTCTTCACGCAGGGCAAGATGAACGGCAAGAAGGCGGAGTTCGAACTGCCGGTGGACTATTTCCTTGAGCAGAAGGACGATTTGCTGACCCTCCACTTCACGCTGCCTCTGAAGACACCGGTCGCGACCAAGGATATCGATCTCGAAATCTACGATCCGCTTTATTTCGTTGCGTTCGAATTCGACAAAAAGGAACCGATCACGCTGAAGGGCGCTCCGGCCTCCTGCAAACTGTCGACGGTGAAGCTCGGCGACGAGTCGCAGTCGAAGTCGCTGAGCGAGTCGCTTTTCTCCCGGCCCGATCCCAACAATCCGTTTGGGGCGCAATTCGCGAACAAGATTGCCGTGAAATGCTGACAGGCCGCCGGGCGATGTCTCGTCTATGGTTGCTCGTTGGCGTCGTGGCCATCGCCTCATTGTCGATCGCGCTCGCGGCCGATCCCGCGCTTGCACAGGCCAGTCCGTTCGGCGCACCGCGTACCCAGCTCGCCGCACCCCCGGACGGCATCGTCGGGTGGCTCCTCGCCAAACAATCCGAATTCTATCGTGGCCTCTCCGGCGCTATCCGTGCGGCGAAGAAGGATGGCAGCGCCGTGTGGACGCTGTTCGCGCTGTCCTTTGCCTACGGCGTGTTTCATGCCGCGGGACCGGGGCACGGCAAGGCGGTGATCTCGTCCTATGTCGTCGCCAATGGCGAAACCTGGTGGCGGGGCGTCGTCCTGTCTTTCGCGTCGGCAATTCTGCAGGCGGTGGTCGCGGTGGCGATCGTCGGCATTGCCGCGGTCTTGCTGGGCGCGACCCGCCGCACCATGGACGGCACGGTATGGTGGATCGAGGTGGTCAGCTACGGGTTGATCGCGGTGCTTGGCGCGCGCCTTCTCTGGGTCAAGGGCCGCGCCTTGATCGCCTCATGGCGCAAGTATCGTGCCGGCAACGCAGTGCATAGTCATGGGCACGGATCGGCACACGCGAACGACCATGCGCATTCTCACGCGCACCACGATCACGCGCATCATGGTCACGCCCACCACCATGACGAGGCTCACGGCCACCCCCATCACGGGGCGGCCTGTAGCGGCCATCACCATCATCATGGCCACGACCATGACCATGACGATCATGCGTCGGCCTGGGGGCACGCGCATGCGCCCGAGCCGCAGGAGCTTGCCGGACCCGGCGGCTGGACGCGCGGTTTGTCGGCCATCGTCGCGGTCGGTTTGCGCCCCTGTTCCGGTGCGATCCTGGTTCTTGTCTTCGCGCTGGCGCAGGGGCTGTTCTGGGCGGGCGTCGTCTCGACCTTCATCATGGGTCTCGGCACAGCTATCACCGTCGCCGCGATCGCAACGCTTGCGGTCGGGGCGCGCGGGCTCGCGCAGCGATTTGCATCGAGCCGGCCAGGACCCGGCATGCTGGTGCTGCGCGGACTGGAGGTCGCGGCCGCGCTCCTAGTGCTGGTATTCGGGATTGCCCTCCTGACCGGCTACATCGCGAGCGAGCGGATGTTCGCTTAGGGCGCGCCCGCCGCTATAGTCTGCGGGCAAAGGACTCGCAGACTAAGATGCTTCGTCTTGCCGACATGATCGATTGGATGAATACGGCCATCGGACGCGCTGCCGCGTGGCTGTGCGTTGCCGTCGTGGGATTGCAGTTCGCGGTCGTGGTGCTGCGTTATCTGTTCGGAACCGGCTCGATCCGGCTGCAGGAAGCAATTGTCTACAGCGCGAGCGCGATGTTCCTTCTGGCGGCGGCGTGGACGCTGAAACAGGAGGGCCATGTTCGCGTCGACATCCTCTACACCGCCGCAAGTCCGCGCCGGAAAGCGATCGTGGATCTGTGCGGGGCCGTCTTGCTGCTGATCCCGTTCGCCGCGGCAATCCTGTATTTCTCCTGGCCCTATGTCGCCCGGTCCTGGGCAATCATGGAAGGCTCGCGCGAGGCGGGCGGCCTGCCGCTGGTCTTCGCGCTGAAGACACTGATTCCGGTTTTTGCCGCGATGCTGATATTGCAGGGGCTCGCGCAAGCGAGCCGCGCCTGGGCGGTGCTCACGCGCCGGGCCGTGGCCTGACCGATGGCCGAAATTTTCGCGATCCTGCTGGTTCTTGCGATCTGCGTTGCGCTGTTCGCGGGATATCCGGTTGCCTTCACGCTCGGCGGTGTTTCGCTCTTGTTCGCCGCCGCTGGAAGTGCGTTCGATCTCTTCAATTTCGGATTTCTGGGCGCATTACCGCAGCGCATTTTCGGCGTGATGACCAGCGAGGTGCTGCTGGCCATCCCGCTCTTCATCTTCATGGGCGTGATCCTCGAACGTTCGCGGATTGCCGAGGATCTCCTTGAATCCATCGGCCGCCTGTTTGGCACGATGCGCGGCGGACTGGGGCTTGCGGTGGTACTGGTCGGGGCGTTGCTGGCGGCATCGACAGGAATTGTCGGTGCTACGGCTGTCACCATGGGCCTGATCGTGTTGCCGGTAATGCTCCGCCACGGCTATGACCCGCGTCTCGCCTCCGGTGTCGTTGCAGCGTCGGCGACGCTTGCGCAGATCATTCCGCCGTCGACGGTACTGGTCGTGCTGGGCGATGCGCTCAATAATGCCTATCAGGCGGCGCAATTGTCGAAAGGCGTGTTTGCGCCGCAAGCCGTGACCGTCAGCGATCTCTTTGCGGGCGCGCTGCTCCCCGGCATGCTGCTCGTGGCGCTGTACATGCTTTATGTCATTGCCACCGCATGGGTTTCCCCGAAATCCGCGCCGGCAATCCCGCCCGATCCGGATCCGCTGATGGGCGTGGCGCGTGTCCGTCAGCTCATCGCGGCGCTCGCCGCGCCGGTCATTCTCATTGTCGCCGTGCTGGGATCGATCCTTGCCGGAATCGCAACGCCGACCGAAGCCGCGTCGGTCGGCGCCGTCGGCGCCACTTTGCTCGCAGCCTTGCGGGGCACCGGGTCGTTCGCCAAGTCGCTGGTCGAGACCGTCATCAAGACCGCGCAGATGACGAGCATGATATTCGTCATCCTGATCGGGGCGACCATGTTCGGCCTCGTGTTTCGCGGCTTCGGCGGCGACGACCTCGTGCACAGCGCGCTCAGCGGTCTGCCCGGCGGCACGGCCGGAGCGTTGCTCGCCGTGATGCTGGCGATGTTCCTCCTCGGCTTCGTCATGGACGCATTCGAGATCATCTTTGTGGTGGTGCCGATTGTCGCTCCGATTCTGCTCGCTATGCCCGGCGTGGATCCAATCTGGCTCGGCATCCTGATGGCGATGAACCTGCAGACCTCCTACATCCATCCGCCGCTTGGTCCGACCCTGTTCTTCCTGCGCGGCGTGGCGCCTCCCGAAATCACCACGCGACACATCTATGTCGGGATCATCCCCTTTGTCGTGATCCAGCTCGTCGCGCTGGTGGTATTGTGGATCGTGCCGCAACTCGCGACGGCGTTGCCGCGCGCACTTTATGGTGGGTCATGAAAGCCGCAGCGTTGTTCGATCTGTCAGGCGAGACCGCGCTCGTCACCGGAGCATCGTCGGGGCTCGGTGCGCGCTTTGCGCAGGTGCTGGCGGCGAATGGGGCGAGCGTCGCGTTGGTGGCGCGCCGCAGGGAGCGGCTCAAAACGCTGTGCGAAGCCATCGTCGCCAACGGCGGCACTGCGATGGCCATCGAAGCCGACGTGACCGACCGCACAGCCATGATGCGCGCTTTTGACGATGTGCAACGTGCGTATGGAACTCCGACGATCGTCGTGAACAATGCCGGTGCGGCGCAAAGTGTGCGTGCGCTGGAGATGAGCGAAGAGGAATGGCGGCGCGTCCTCTCGCTCGACCTCGATTCGGTATTCTTCTGGTCGCAGGAAGCCGCGCGCCGCATGATCGCCGGTGGCGCCAAAGGCTCGATTGTCAATACGGCGTCGGTGCTCTCCTTCGGGGTCTCGAAAGGCGTCGCGGCCTATGCCGTTGCCAAGGCGGGAGTCGTGCAATTGACGAAGGCGCTATCCCTGGAACTCGCCTTCAAGGGCGTGCGGGTGAATGCCATCGCGCCCGGCTGGTTCGTGACTGATATCAATCGGAACTTCCTTGAGAGCGACAAGGGACAGGCGATGAAGCGAGCCATCCCGATGGGGCGCTTCGGCGCAGAGGGCGATCTCGACGGCGCGCTTCTGCTCCTCGCCTCGAAGGCTGGGGCCTACATCACCGGCACAACGGTCGTCGTGGACGGCGGTC
>Ga0180222_1001663_pt1 | contig 21539 bp, 20 predicted proteins | sample eDN5th37CKraftOP_FD_151336 | JGI IMG/M metagenome (GOLD analysis project Ga0180222, IMG submission 151336) | Enriched Organic Plus compost microbial communities from Emeryville, California, USA - eDNA 5th pass 37_C Kraft OP (version 2) (version 2) ... | reverse complement strand
GCCGGCAGACGCATGCGGACGTCGAGCCCCTTGGCATTGACGGACTTCAGCTCCCATTCGAACGTATAGGAACCGCTGGTGCCGTGGCTTCGCGCAAAGCCGGTCATGCTCGACAGCGCCATCGCGTGGTCAACTCCGATCTGGATATGAAAACGCGGCGCGCCAGTCAGGCCCACCACGTTCGAATGAAAACCGTTTGGTGCTTCGGGCCCGACCGGCAAGCCGGTCTCGTTCGACGAGAACGGCTGCGCGGATCAGGCCCTCGTGGGACGAAGAGCGTGTCCGTTGAAGACAAACAACTTTAGAGCTTTTTAGCCGGCAATGAAATGGCTGTCGGCGCTGCCGCGGTCACGCTCCAGCGGGCGACCGCTGGGTCACCGACAGTCCACGGGATGGCTCAGCGCGCCTCGGAGCGAGGAGAGGATCGTTTGCCCGATTTCTGCGGCGCCTTGGCTTTGGGAGCCGCACTCGGAGCGCTGGGCTCCTGCGCCTCCGCCGGCTTCTCCCCCTCACTCGGCGCGGAGCCGGTGGAGGCCTCGTCCGGCGGCTCGACCGTATCGTTCTGGATCTGCTTCTCGAGCGTCCGCAGGCGCGACACGTTCTTCTGGTGCTGCTCGTAGTTCTCGGTGAAGGTGTGACCGCCGGTGCCGTCGGCGACGAAGAACAGGTCGCGGGTCCGCGCCGGATTCGCCGTGGCCTCGAGCGAGGCCCGCCCCGGATTGGCGATCGGCCCAGGCGGCAGACCGTCAATCACATAGGTGTTGTAAGGCGTCGGCTGCTGAATCTCGCTGCGCTTGATCGGCCGGCCTAGCGTTCCCTTGCCCCCCACGAGTCCATAGATGATCGTGGGGTCGGACTGCAGCTTCATCTTCTTCTGCAGCCGATTGACGAAGACTGCAGCAACACGGCTGCGTTCGTCCGGCTTGCTGGTTTCCTTCTCGACGATCGAGGCCAGGGTCACCAGTTGCTCAGGCGACTTCAACGGCAGCTCCCGATTGCGCCGCTCCCAGATCTCCGCCAGCGCCCGGCGCTGGGCCTGCTGCATACGGCTGATCACCTGCTCGCGCGGCGTGCCGCGCGGAAATTTGTAGGTCTCCGGCAGCAGCGACCCTTCGTTGGGAATGCTGCGGATCGTCCCGGAAAAAATCTCGTTATCGGTGATGCGCGCGACGATCTGCTCCGAGGTCAGCCCTTCGGGGATGGTGATCGGGTGCTGGACCACCTTGCCCTCGACCATGGTTCCGATCACTTCGCGCAGGCTGGCATTCTTGACGAACAGATACTCGCCGGGCTTCAGGTCGGAACGCGCCTTCAGCGCGATCACGCTGCCGATGAACGCCCAGCGATTGTTATCGATCACGCCCTCGCGCTGCAGGATATCGGCGATGTCGGACATCCCGGCGCGCTGCGGAATATTGACGATCTTGTCCTGCTCCAGCGGCCCTGGCGCCTCGATCTTCTGCTTGCCATAGACGTAAAGCGCCCCGCCGCCGACCATCACCAGCAGCAACAGCGTGATGATCGCGTTGCCGACTACCACGAATGGGTTGCGCGCGCGATCGGAACGTTTCGGCGGCGGCGGCACGCTCTCGGGTTCCAGCGCAGCGCGTGGGCTTCGCGGAGCGATGGGCGGTCTCTCACTCATGGAGCACGGTGTCCTGTCGGTTTGATCATCACGTCATGTCGCGGGCTGAATACAACGGCACGCGATGCCGCAACAGCATGCTTCAACTCGCCGGTCGGCGCCACAGGGATCGGAATCGAAACGCTCCAGAAGCAAGCGACCGGCCATCACTTTCCATGGGTCCCTTGACCGACGCCCTTGGTTCACCGGTCAACGGGACTTCAGAGGCAGCGGTTGGGCGGCACGCAAGGCCGATTCGAAAGGATTCACGAGGGAATACGGCGAAACGGTGGAGCACAGCTCCCCGTGCATCAGTTCGTCACGCGCCGGACGATCAAAGATGCGTTGGTGCCTCCGAAGCCGAAGGAATTCGACAACGCAACGTTGACCTCCCTGCTGCGTGCCTTCCACGGTACCAGGTCGATCGACGTGTCCACAGATGGCACATCAAGATTGATGGTCGGCGGCACAACATTGTCGCGAATGGCCAGGATGGAAAAAATCGCCTCGATCGCCCCCGCGGCGCCGAGCAGATGGCCCGTGGATGACTTGGTCGACGACATCGACACCTTGGACGCCGCATTGCCCAGCAACTGCTGGACGGCGCCGAGCTCAATCTCATCGCCGAGCGGCGTCGAGGTGCCGTGCGCATTGATATAGTCAATATCCGACGGGCTGATGCCGGCGCGTTTCAGCGCGGACGTCATACAGCGGAAGGCACCCTCGCCGTCCGGCGCCGGAGCCGTGATGTGATAGGCGTCGCCGGACAGACCATAGCCGATCACTTCGGCATAGATCTGCGCGCCGCGCTTCTTGGCGTGCTCGTACTCCTCCAGCACCACGACGCCCGCCCCCTCGCCCATGACGAAGCCGTCACGGTCCTTGTCATAAGGGCGAGACGCCTTCTCGGGCATTTCATTGAAGCCGGTGGACAGCGCGCGCAGCGCGCCGAAGCCGGCCATGGCCAGGCGGCAGATCGGCGATTCGGTTCCGCCCGCCACCATCACCTCGGCATCGCCGAGCGCGATCAGGCGGCTGGCGTCGCCGATGGCATGGGCGCCGGTCGAGCAGGCGGTGACAACCGAGTGGTTCGGACCCTTGAGGCCATGTTCGATCGAGACATATCCCGACGCGAGGTTGATCAGACGGCCGGGAATGAAGAACGGCGACAGCTTGCGGGGGCCGCGCTCCTTGAGCAGCACCGCGCCATCGGCGATGCCGGAGAGCCCGCCGATGCCGGAACCGATCAGCGTGCCGGTGGCGCAACGATCGTCTTCGGTCTGCGGATGCCAATCGGCATCGTCGAGAGCCTGCCGCGCGGCGCACATTGCGAAAACGATGAAGTCATCGACCTTGCGCTGATCCTTCGGCTCCATCCACTGATCGGGATTGAAGGTGCCGTTCGATCCATCGCCGCGCGGGACGATGCAGGCAATCTGGCTGGCGAGATCGGACACGTCGAAGCTATCGATCTTCTTCGCGCCGCTTTCACCGTTCAGAATGCGATTCCAGGTCGCGTCGACGCCACAGCCCAGCGGCGAAACCATGCCAAGACCGGTGACAACGACCCGCCTCATTTGCAACCCTCCAGCCGACACTAACACGCTACAACAACAAGAAGCCGGTGGACCGCGTTGTCACGACCCTTCCGGCTTCTTTTCACCACCGCTAGGGGGCGTCAGCTTTTCGCGTTTTTCTCAAGAAACTTGGTGGCATCGCCAACAGTGAGAATGGTTTCCGCGGCGTCGTCGGGAATCTCACAGCCGAATTCCTCTTCGAAGGCCATCACGAGTTCGACCGTGTCGAGGCTGTCCGCACCGAGATCGTCAATGAAGCTTGCGCTCTCGACCACCTTCTCGGGCTCGACACCAAGGTGCTCCACCACGATCTTCTTAACCCGTTCGCCAATCTCGCTCATCGTTAAACCTCGTGCTTGTTCAACCGGACCCGTTCGCAGAACGATACGAGCCATAGTGATGCTTGACCTAGTTAGATCCGTCGTTGTTGCGCTCTGTTACAATCGCCCCGCTGCAACCAACGGAAAGCCGGCGAACGACGCCAGGTCCGGCAACGCCAATATACATGGTTTCGAAATCCTGCAATGGCTTCTTTGCCTCCCTGCCGCGGTCCGGTTACCATACTTCCCAAGGCTTGACCACATGCCAAAGGCCGCGATCGGGAACGTCCCACCATGGATGCACTGCGGCTCTCAAAAACCTCAGATCATTGCCATTCCGCCGTTGACATGAATGGTCTGCCCCGTCACATACGCTGCTTCGTTGGAGGCGAGATAGACCGCCGCCGCCGCGATGTCCTCGGGCGTGCCGAGCCGGCCAGCGGGAACCTTGGCGAGGATGGTCTCGCGCTGCTTCTCGTTCAGGGCGTCCGTCATCGGCGTTGCGATGAACCCAGGGGCGATGCAGTTGGCGGTGACGTTGCGCCGGGCGTATTCGGCACCCAGCGTCTTGATCATGCCGATCAGGCCGGCCTTCGACGCGGTATAGTTTCCCTGTCCGGGGTTGCCCGTCACGCCGACGACCGACGTGATCGCGATGATGCGGCCGAACCGCTTGCGCATCATCAGCTTGGTCGCAGCGCGCGCGAGGCGGAAGGTCGCCGTCAGATTGATCTTGATCACATCGTCCCAATCCTCGTCGCGCAGTTGCACGAAGAGATTGTCACGGGTGATGCCGGCATTGCAGACCAGGATGTCGACCTGCCCCATCGCGCTTTCGGCGGCCGGCACCAGCGCCTCCACCTCGGCGGAATCGGAGAGGTTGCAGGGCAGCACATAGGTCCGCTCGCCCAGCTCGCCGGCCAGCCGCTCGAGCGAATCGCGCCGCGTTCCGGAGAGCGCGACCGTGGCCCCCTGCGCATGCAGCGCCTTGGCGATGGCATTGCCGATGCCCCCGCTCGCGCCGGTGACCAGCGCCGTCCTGCCCGTCAGATCGAACATTGAAATCTCCTCTGCCGCCTTGTGCGCGGCGGTTATGCCGGACGTGACGCGGCGATGGCTTCGCGCGCGGCATCGATATCCGCAGGCCCCCCGACGGCAATGCCGACGGCCCCATCCGCGATGCGCTTGACCAAGCCGCTCAACACCTTGCCGGCACCGATTTCCAGGAACCGGGTGACGCCATGGCTTGCCATGTAGGCGACGGATTCCCGCCAACGCACCGTTCCCGTGACCTGCTCCACCAGCCGGCGCCGGATTTCGTCGGGTTCGGAGATCGGCGAAGCCAGCACATTGGCGACCAGCGGAACGGCCGGCGCGTTAATCGTCACCGTGGCCAGCGCCTCGGCCATGGTATCGGCCGCCGGCTGCATCAGGGCGCAATGGAACGGCGCCGACACCGGCAGCAGCATGGCGCGCTTCGCGCCCCTGCGCTTGGCGATCTCGATGGCCTGCTCGACCGCAGCCTTGTGTCCGGACACCACCACCTGGCCCCCGCCATTGTCATTGGCGGCCTGGCATACCTCGCCCTGGGCAGCTTCCTCTGCGACGGCAGCCGCGGCCTCATAATCGAGGCCCAGCAGCGCCGCCATCGCACCCACGCCGACGGGAACCGCCTTCTGCATGGCCCGCCCGCGAATCCGCAGCAGCCGGGCCGTATCGCTGATCGTGAGACTGCCCGCGGCCGCCAGTGCCGAATATTCGCCAAGCGAGTGGCCGCCGACGAAGGCCGCATCACGCACCAACGACACGCCGGCCTCCGCCTCCAGCACGCGCATCGTCGCCAGTGACACCGCCATCAGCGCCGGCTGGGCATTCTCGGTCAATTGCAGCGTATCCGCCGGACCTTCCCAGATGATCGCGCTGAGCTTCTCGCCCAGCGCCGCGTCCACCTCGTCGAACACGGCGCGTGCGACCGGAAAGGCATCCGCCAGCGCCTTGCCCATGCCAACGGCCTGCGATCCCTGCCCGGGAAACGTGAATGCTGCGGTCATCGGTGTCCCCAAAACCTGAAAACCGGGCCGAAAGACACCGCGACCGCCCGGCATGTCAAGGGCACCCGGGCACGGTCCCCGGCCTTGTTGCCGGGCATTGGGCCCCCGGGCCTGTGATGAGCCTCTGCCTTGCGGTATCCTGATCCAGCTCCGGTGCGAGACAGCCATGGCATCGACCCATTGCCCGCCGGCGTTGAACAGGGTCCGGGCGGCGGCTTGCCGCTTGCTTTCCGCCGGGAAAGCCGTATAAACCGCGCCATCCGTGGATCCCGGCCGGGAGCTGAACGGACGGTCACAGCAATTCAGCCACAGACGTCGTTGGTGCGAGTTGATGCGGCAGGGCCATTCGGCCCGTCGTCCCGTGCTTCCGCCTTCTGAGCGTTCGAGTCCTTTCCGGAGGGTTCGAAGGGCTTGCCGCCGGAATCCCGCTCATATTGGAAAGGACACCCATGCCTCTTTACGAGCATGTTTTTCTCGTGCGTCAGGACGCGAGCCCGCAGCAGGTCGAGGAGCTGACCACCCAGATCACCGGCGTGATCGAGGGCCTCGGCGGCAAGGTCACCAAGACCGAGAACTGGGGCGTGCGCTCCCTCACCTACCGCATGAACAAGAATCGCAAGGCGCATTTCGTGCTGCTGAACATCGACGGCCCGGCCGCGGTGGTCTCCGAGGTCGAGCGCCAGGAACGTATCAACGAAGACGTCATCCGCTATCTGACCGTGCGCGTTGAGGAGCATGAGGATGGCCCGTCCGCGATGATGCGGAAGGCTGATCGTGACCGTGAGCGCGATGACCGTGGCGGCGGCTTCCGGGGCGACCGTGACGGCGGCTTCCGCGGCGACCGCGGCCCGCGCCGCGGCCGTGAGGATGCCGATCTCGCTGCAGCGAATCAGGAGTAATCGCCATGGCTGATGCAGGTGCACGCCGTCCGTTCTTCCGTCGCCGCAAGACCTGCCCGTTCACGGGCCCGAACGCGCCGAAGATCGACTACAAGGACTCCAAGCTGCTGATGCGCTACGTCTCCGAGCGCGGCAAGATCGTGCCGAGCCGCATCACGGCGGTGTCCGCCAAGAAGCAGCGTGAGCTGGCCCGCGCCATCAAGCGTGCCCGGTTCCTCGGTCTCTTGCCCTACGTGATCCGCTAACGTCCGGACGCCGGCCGCGGCCTTGTGCACGCGGCCGGCTGCCATCCGTCATAAGGCCTCCGGGATCACCGGTTGCCGACAGTTGGGGTCGGAAGCACCCCTAACCGCTCGAAGGGGGCGGGACAGCTCATGATGATTGGTCTGCTCATCGCCATTGCCGCAGGCTGCGCCTCGGCCTTGATGTTCGCGTCGATCAGTTCCGGCGCCCTCATTTCGTTGCTGCTGTTCTATCTGGCGCCGCTGCCGCTGATGCTGGTTGCGATCGGCTGGGGACCGGCCGGTGCCGCGATCGGCGGCATCCTGGCCGCGCTCGGCCTCGGTGCCATTTTCAGCCTTCCCTATCTGGCCGCCTTCCTGCTGGCGGTCGCCCTGCCGGCCTGGTGGCTCGGCTATCTCGCCCTGCTCGGACGTCCCGTGGCGGCAGGCCCGGAAACAATAGGCACCGGCGCGCCGACCGCGCCATCGTTCGAATGGTATCCGGTCGGCCGCATCCTGCTGTGGACCATCGGCTTCGCCACGCTCACCACGACCGGCGCGCTGCTGACCCTCGGCACCGATAGCGACACCATCATCGCCGGTCTGCGCCACGGTCTTGGCCGGATCATCCGGAATTCGTCGTCCGCCCCTGACGGGGTCGACCCCTCGCAACTGATCGATGCCCTTGCGACGATCGCCCCGGCGGCGGCCGGCATCATCACCATGATGACGCTGACGCTGAACCTCTGGCTCGCCGCCTACCTCTCGCTGCTGTCGGGCCGGCTGCGCCGTCCGTGGCCGGCATTGCGCGCGACCGCCCTTCCGCCGATGACGCTGGTGGCGCTGTGCTGCCTCATCGCGCTTTGCTTCACGAGCGGCCTGCTCGGACTGATCGCCCAGATCGCCAGTGCCGCCCTGCTGCTGGCCTATGCCCTGACCGGATTCGCGGTGCTCCACACCGTGACGCTGGCCATGAAAAGCCGCGGCGTGGTGCTCAGCCTCGCTTATGCACTGGTGCTGGTGTTTGGCTGGCCCGTGATTGTCATGATCGCGCTTGGTCTCGCCGACGCGTCCTTCGGCATCCGGTCGCGCTATCTGCAGCGGCGGCCGCCGCCCCTTTCCAACACATCGACCTGATTACCCGGATATCCAACTTCAAACAGGAGAGTCACCATGGAAGTCATTCTACTCGAACGCGTCGCCAAGCTGGGCCAGATGGGCGACGTGGTCCGCGTCAAGGACGGATTTGCCCGCAATTACCTTCTGCCCCGCGGCAAGGCCCTGCGCGCGACCACGGACAATCGCGCCAAGTTCGACGGGATGAAGGCCGAGCTCGAGGCCCGCAATCTTCAGGCCAAGACCGAAGCCGCCAAGGTTGCCGAGAAGATCGACGGCCGCAATGTCATCATCCTTCGCCAGGCGTCTGAGACCGGCCAGCTGTTCGGATCGGTTTCGGTCCGCGACATCATGGCGTCGTTCGAAAGCGACGGCGTCAAGCTGAGCCGCAGCCAGGTGCTGCTCGACCATCCGATCAAGACGATCGGCCAGCACGGCGTGTCGATCGCGGTGCACCCGGAGGTCGAGGTGTCGGTCAGCGTCACGGTGGCCCGCAGCGCCGAGGAAGCAGAACGGATCAATCGCGGCGAAGACATCAGCACCCGCCGGGATGACCTCGACGCCGCGGCGGAGGCTTTGGCCGCCGCCGGCGAATTCTTCGATCCCGAAGCGGATTACGGCGACGAGCAGCCGGCGCGGGAAGAGACCCCGGCGAACGATTGATCCCGGCGGGGCACTTGTTCGCGGCTTCCGACGGACGCCGCAACTTCAGCGGGCGGAAACTGATCCTCATCTTCGAGATCAGGTTCCGCCCGTATCATTTTGCCACCAAAGTATTTTATATGCCTAAAATGAAGGCGTCCCGATCCATAGCTCGGGGCGCTGCGGCAGGAGAACGGGCCCTGCCTAACTTCCCGCCGGACTACTGGTCGGCGTTCGACGGCTTCGCCTCCGAGGCACCGCCACCCGGTGGCTTGCTGGTGGTCCCGCCCTCTGTAGGGCCAGGCGCGGCGCCCTTAGGTTCTGCGGCGGGCTTTGGTTCCGATGTCGGCTGCTCTGCCGATCGGGGCTCAGCCTGCGGCGCCGGGGTGACCGCCGGAACCGGATCGCGGCGCGCTGGAGTTTCCTGACCGCCGGCCTTGTCAGCTTCGGGCCTGACCGGTTCGGCCGGCGCAGCGGATGGCCTGGTCTCGCTGTCGGGTTTCGGCTCGGCTGATCCACCACCCCCTGGACCGTGCGGCGGGTGAACTGCCCGGGACGGACGGCCGGCCTTTGCGGCCGCGCCGCCATGCGATTTTGCTTTCGTTCCGGCCCGCCGCTTCGGTTTGGCTTCCGGTGGCGGCTCGGGCGGAGGAGCCGCCTGCCCGCCGAACAGCGGCGCGAAGATCGACGGCCGCGCCGGCTCAGGCGCTGGCGGCGGAGCGACCGGAGCCGCCTGCCGCTCGCGGCGGGAAGCTGCGGTCGGGCGCCTGTCAGGGACACCGCCGCCGCTCTCCAGCAGATAGGCGCTCAGCATGCCGGCCATGTTGGGGCTGGTCGTATAGTGCTGCCGCAGGAAGCCCGGCAGGCTGGCCGGCGGGACGGTCTTGAGCAGGCCGCGCGGACTCTTGTGGCAGGCTCCGCATGCCCCGTTGAAAATTTGCGCCGGCGATTTGCCCGCATCGAGATTTTGCGCCTCTGCGGGCAACGTGGCCAAAAAGAATACAATCGTCCACGCGGCAGAACTGAGCGTCCGGCCAAGCATGCCATCCTCCGAATATCGAAACTTTCGGCAACGCAATATCTGCCCCCTCCACCATCCTGTGGCGGGCTGGGCTGAATACGCACCGGTCAAAGATCATCTGCGCGGGTCGTTGTGTTCAGTTTCCATCGCGGCGGGAGCCGCGGCCGAATCCGTTAGGCAACGCGACGCATAACAACTGTCTTTTAACTTATTGCGTCGCGAATGGAAGCATGCAGATGGGGCGCCAGCTTCCCGATCCGGGATGGCCCAGTTGCAACCAAGGCACTGGACTCGGTGTAGCCCGGTACTACTATCCCTCTACTGCGTCTGGCCGCGCGAAGGCCCGCGACGTCGAGAGACGGGCCCCGCACCGGCAGCATTTGTCTGATCGGCCGTTGGGTGGTGGCGATGGACCGTTTGTTACGTCTCGTTCTCGAACGATATATTCAGCGCGGCTCCCTGACCGTGACGATGGCGAGCGGCCAGCGCTTCACCTGCGGCGACGGCACTGGCATCCCGGTCGCGATCAGGTTTACCAGTGCCGCGGCGGTGCGACGGCTGCTCCTCGATCCGGAATTGACCTTTGGCGAGCTTTACACGGACGGCTCGCTCATCGTCGAGCAGGGCACCATCGCGGACGCGCTGGCGATCGCCCTCGATCAACCGGACGTGATCCCGCGCTGGGCGCGGCTGCAGTGGTGGGCCCGCTATCTGGTCCGCAACATCCAGCAGTTCAACCCGCGTGGACGCTCCCGCAACAATGTCGCCCACCATTACGATCTCGATGGCCGGCTGTACTCGCTGTTTCTGGACAGCGACAAGCAATATAGCTGCGCCTATTTCGAGACACCGGACGCGACGCTGGACGACGCCCAGCTTGCCAAGAAAAGGCATCTCGCGGCCAAGCTGCTGATCGGGAACGGCCAGCGCGTCCTCGATATCGGATGCGGATGGGGCGGTCTCGCGCTCTATCTTGCCGACGTCGCCGATACCCGGGTCACCGGCATCACCCTGTCGCAGGAGCAGCTTGAGGTGGCGCAGGCCCGCGCCTCGGAACGCGCGCGGCCCAATGCGCCGACCTTCCTCATGCAGGACTATCGCGACGTCCCCGGCCCGTTCGACCGGGTCGTCTCGGTGGGCATGTTCGAGCATGTCGGCGTCGATCATTACGACACGTTCTTCAAGCGATGCGCCGAACTGCTGACCGACGACGGCGTCATGCTGCTGCACTCGATCGGCCGCTCAGAAGGACCCGGCATCACCAATCCCTGGATCGCGAAGTACATCTTCCCCGGCGGCTATATCCCGGCGCTCTCGGAGGTGCTTCCGGCGATCGAGCGGGCCGGCCTGCTGGTCTGCGATATCGAGATTTTGCGGCTGCACTACGCCGAGACCCTGAAGGCCTGGCGTGAGCGCTTCCTGGCCCGGCGCGAAGAGGCCGCCGCCCTTTATGACGAGCGTTTCGTGCGCATGTGGGAGTTCTATCTGGCCGCGTCCGAGATGTCGTTCCGCAAGCAGAACATGATGAACTTCCAGATTCAGATCACCAAGCGGCAGGGCGTGGTGCCGATCACCCGGGACTACATCATGCACGAAGAGACAAGGCTGCGCGGCATCGAGCGCGGCTCGCGGCCGCGGCTGCAGATCGCCGGAGAGTGATCGGCGGTCTCTGCCGAGCTCCGTCGGGTCGGCTGCACCGACCGGTCGAGATGGCGCAACACGGCATGGTAGCTGTGCTCACTCAACTCCATCCGGCACGGCCCTATGCCGGTGTCGCTGTCCGCGATCGCCTCGAAGGTGCCCACAAGCGCTCTCAGCCACCCATCAGGGTCAGAGCGATAGGGCGCATCCGGCATTCTCACCATGTCTCGTCCTCACCGCCAAAGGGCGGTCGATTCGCCCTTGTCGGATTCAATCCTCAAGGACGCGGAAGGTTCCGGACCTCGTCGTCGCTCTAATTTCAAAGCCGTTACAACACATCCGTCGGTCAGACCGGGGCCGGGGTTCACCGGATGGCGCCACCTTTTTGCTGCGAAAGCGCGCTCTGATGTCCCCTCGCCTGGTCAAGTGCTATAAGCGACTCATGCCGCGACGCATGTGGGTACTGGGCATAAGCGTAACGACCGCTTCGCCGCATCGCCCCGCAGTGCTTCTATGCGGCCGAGCATCCGACACTTTGAGAGAAACCGTCCCGAACCATGTCGTCTGTCGATTCCAACGTGCTCAAGCTCACCCCCGACGTCGCCGGTCCGGCGTTCCGGACGGCTCCTCACAACATCGAGGCCGAGCAGGGCTTGCTGGGAGCGATTCTCGTCAACAACGACGCGTTCTACCGGGTTTCGGATTTCCTCGAGCCGAAACATTTCTTCGAGCCGATCCATCAGGGCATTTTCGAGACCGCCAGCAGCCTGATTCGCGCCGGCAAGGTCGCCACCCCGATCACGCTCAAGACCTTCCTGCCCTCCGATGTCGATCTCGGCGGCGGCATGACGGTGGGACAGTATCTGGCGCGGCTGGCGGCGGAAGCGACCACCATCATCAATGCGAAGGATTACGGGCAGACCATCTACGAGCTGTCGCTGCGGCGCGATCTGATCCGCATCGGCGAGGACATGGTCAATGTCGCCTTCGACGCGCCTGTCGACTTCACGCCGCGGGCGCAGATCGAGGATGCCGAGCGGCGCCTGTACGAACTGGCCGAATCCGGCCGCTATGATGGCGGTTTCCAGCGCTTCTCGCAGGCGCTGACCCTGGCCGTCGACATGGCCGCTGCCGCCTACCGGCGCGATGGAAGGTTGTCCGGCATCGCCAGCGGGCTGCGCGACCTCGACGCAAAGATGGGCGGGCTGCAGCATTCCGACCTCATCATCGTCGCCGGCCGTCCGGGCATGGGCAAGACCTCGCTCGCCACCAACATCGCCTTCAACGTCGCCCGTGCCTGGCGCGGCGAAACCCAGGCCGACGGCACGATCAAGACCGTCAATGGCGGTATCGTCGGCTTCTTCTCATGCGAAATGTCGGCCGAGCAGCTCGCCACCCGTATCGTCGCCGAGCGCACCGGCATTCCATCCAGCACGATCCGGCGCGGCGGCATCACCGAAGCCGATTTCGACAAGATCCGTGAATGCTCGATCGAGCTGCAGAGCCTGCCATTCTACGTCGACGAGACCGGTGGCCTGTCGATCTCGCAGCTCACTGCGCGGGCCCGTCGCCTCAAGCGGCAGAAGGGCCTCGACCTGATCGTGGTGGACTACATCCAGCTGCTGCAGGGCTCCGGCCGCTCCTCCGACAATCGTGTGCAGGAAATCACCGAGATCACCACCAGCCTGAAGGCGCTGGCCAAGGAACTCAACGTCCCGATCATCGCCCTGTCGCAACTCTCGCGCCAGGTCGAAAGCCGGGACGACAAGCGGCCGCAGCTTTCCGATCTGCGCGAATCCGGTTCGATCGAACAGGACGCCGACGTCGTTCTGTTCGTGTACCGCGAGGAATATTACCTCGCCAACAAGGAGCCGCGCCCCGGCACCCCGGAACACGAGAAGTGGCTGACCGAAATGGACCTCGCCCATGGCAAGGCGGAAGTCATCATCGGCAAGCAGCGTCACGGCCCGACCGGCACGGTCGAACTGCACTTCGAAGGCTCGGTCACCCGCTTCGGTGATCTTGCGCACGACAGCGCCCTGCCTGATCGCATGGCGTGATGCCATTGAACCGCGGCACCGCACGTCCTAGGCTTTCCCGGAATGGCCTGCTGGGCGCCTGCCCACATCATCGCAGACTGAGGGCTTCGACATCATGACCCTGGCCTCGGATCAGGATGTGCCGGCCACCGTGCCGACCGCACCGCCGTCCCCATTCCAGGACGTGCCAGCATCGGCGACCGGCGTCCTGACCATCGATCTCGATGCCATTATCGCCAACTGGCGCCAGCTTGAAAGCCGCGGCGTCCCCGCGGAATGCTCTGCCGTGGTCAAGGCCAATGCCTATGGCTGCGGCACCGAGCCGGTGGCCCGCGCGCTCGCGGCGGCAGGCTGCAAGACCTTTTTCGTCGCCACCCTCGACGAGGCTCGTGCCGCCCGGGCCGCGGCTCCGGCAGCAACGATTTATGTTCTCGGCGGGTGCCTTCAGAACAGCGGCGCCCTGTTCGCGGAGCTCGACTGCAAGCCGGTGATCGGCGATCTGAACGAACTGGCCGAATGGGACGTATTCTGCCGGCGGACCGGCTGGGCCGGCGGCGCCGCCCTCCACGTCGATACCGGCATGAACCGGCTGGGACTGACGCTCGAGGAGGCACAGGGAATCGTGCCCCGCATCCGGGCCGGCAACCACGGCATCACGCTGCTGATCAGCCACCTCGCCTGCGCCGAGGATCCGCACAATCCCCTCAATGCCCGCCAGCTCGCGACCTTTCGCGAGATCGCCGTGCAGTTCGCAGGGGTGCCTGCGTCGCTCGCCAATTCGTCGGGCATCTTTCTCAGCCCGCAATTCCAGTTCGATCTGACCCGTCCGGGCGCCGCCCTCTACGGAGTCAACCCGACCCCGGAAGCCGGCAACCCGATGCTGCCGGTCGTCGATCTCAAGGTACGCATCCTGCAGACCAGAAACGTCGAGCGCGGCGAAACCGTCGGCTATGGCGCGACCTGGACCGCGCGCCGCGCCACGCGGCTTGCGATCATCGCCGCGGGCTATGCCGACGGCTATTTCCGCGCCGCGGGCGGGGCCGATGGCGTACGCAGCGCCGAAGTGATTGTCGCCGGCCGGCGCTGCCCGATCGCGGGGCGCATCTCGATGGACCTGATCGCCATCGATATCACCGACCTGCCCGACAAGGCGGTGCGCCGCGGGCAGATGGCCACCCTGATCGGCGACGGCATCACCGTTGACGAACTCGCCCATCATTTCGGCACTATCGGCTATGAGGTGCTGACCAGCCTCGGACGCCGCTTCTGGCGCGTCTACAAAGGCGGAGCCGTCTGACGCCGCCAGACCATCGACCTTCTGCGAGGCGACAATCTTGAACTATGTCTTCGTCCTCGCAGTCGGGCTGATCGCCGGCACCATCAGCGGCATCGTCGGCACCGGCTCGTCGATCATGCTGCTGCCGGTCCTGGCCTACGCTTTCGGACCGAAGGCCGCGGTCCCGATCATGGCCGTCGCTGCGGTGATGGCCAACATCTCCCGCGTGCTGGCATGGTGGCGCGACATCGACTGGCACGCCTGCGCAGCCTATTCGGTGACCGGCATCCCCGCTGCGGCGCTCGGCGCCAGGACGCTGCTGCTATTGCCGTCGCGCATGGTCGACCTTGCCATCGGCCTGTTTCTGATCGCCATGGTCCCGTTCCGGCACCGGCTCGCCCGACGCGACATCCGCATCGGCCTGGGGCACCTCGCCGCCGGCGGTGCGCTGATCGGTTTCCTCACCGGCATCGTGGTCTCGACGGGCCCTCTGAGCGTGCCGCTGTTTCTGTTCTACGGACTGACCGGCGGCGCCTTCCTCGCGACCGAGGCGGCGAGTTCGTTCGGGCTCTATCTCAGCAAGTCGGTGACATTCGGTCGGTTCGGCGCGCTCGACGCCGACGTTCTCCTCAAGGGTATGATCGCCGGCTCGTCGCTGATGGCCGGTGCCTTCCTCGCCAAACGCTTCGTGCTCAAGCTGAAACCTGATTTGTTCCGGGTGGTCATGGACGGCATCATGCTGCTTGCCGGCCTTTCCATGCTATGGAATGCCACCCACGCGAATTGAGTCCCAGGATCGGCGCTGCTGCATGGCCAAACCCACACTTTCCTTCGTCTGCCAGGCCTGCGGCACGGCGTATAACCGCTGGCAAGGCAAATGCGATGCTTGCGGCGAGTGGAATACGCTGGTCGAGGAGGATGTCGGCGGCAACAATTCCGTGCCGGCCAGCATCCGCGCCAAGCGTAAAGGACGTGTCTTTGCGCTGGAAAGCCTGTCGGGAAAGAGCGTGGATGCTCCCCGCCTGCCGACCGGAATGGCGGAGCTCGACCGCGTCACCGGCGGCGGCTTCGTGCGTGGCTCGGTGCTGCTGGTCGGTGGCGACCCCGGCATAGGCAAATCGACGCTGCTGACCCAGGCCACCAGCGTACTCGCGCGCGCCGGGCATCGCGCGGTCTACATCTCCGGCGAGGAGGCTGTGGCCCAGGTGCGGCTGCGCGCCGAGCGTCTCGGGCTCGCCAAGACGCCGGTGCAGCTTGCCGCCGAAACGTCGGTCGAGGACATCATCTCGACGTTGTCCGAAGGTCCCGTCCCGCGGCTGATCGTGATCGATTCGATCCAGACCATGTGGACCGACACCGTGGAATCGGCGCCCGGAACGGTGACGCAGGTACGCGCCTCGGCCCAGGCTCTGATTCGCTTCGCCAAGAAGACGGGCGCCGCGATCATCCTGGTCGGCCACGTCACCAAGGACGGACAGATCGCCGGTCCGCGCGTCGTCGAACACATGGTCGACGCGGTGCTGTCCTTCGAAGGCGAAGGTTCGCAGCAATTCCGCATCCTGCGCTCGGTCAAGAACCGCTTCGGCCCGACCGACGAGATCGGCGTGTTCGAGATGACCGGCCTCGGCCTGCGCGAGGTCACCAACCCGTCCGAACTGTTCCTTTCGGAACGCGATCTCGGCAGTCCCGGCACCGCGGTTTTTGCCGGAATCGAGGGCACCCGGCCGGTTCTCGTGGAACTGCAGGCACTGGTGGCGCCGAGTTCGCTGGGAACTCCACGGCGCGCCGTCGTCGGTTGGGATTCCAGCCGGTTGTCGATGGTGCTGGCGGTGCTCGAAGCCCATTGCGGCATCAAGCTGTCCGGCTACGACGTCTATTTCAATGTCGCCGGCGGCCTCCGGATTCACGAGCCGGCGGCCGATCTCGCCGCCGCGGCGGCGCTGGTATCCTCGCTTGCCAACGCGCCTCTGCCGCCAGATGCGGTCTATTTCGGCGAGATTTCCCTGTCGGGCGCAGTGCGGCCGGTGGCCCAGGCCGCGGCCCGGCTGAAAGAAGCGGCAAAGCTCGGGTTCCAGCGCGCTATCGTCCCGGAATCGGCACGCGGCGACACCGCCGTGGAGACCGGCCTGTCACTGCAGGCGGTCGGCAGCCTGAGCACGCTGGTGGCAGAAATCGCAGCGCGCGGCACCCCGCGCAGGGAGGCGCGGAACCAGCATCATGACAGCGATGGCGACTTCAGGGACACAGGCGCGGGGAAAATTGACCCGGCGCCGCGATTCCGCCGCCAGGACCGCTAAACCGAGCGTGACGCGGAGGGCTGCCCCCGCTATATAACCGGCGCGGTTGGGAACTCCGGCTTTACGCCGCCGCCATAGCTCCATCGGGTAGACTATGCGCGTCCTACCGATTCGCCTTTTTGACGTGAGACCGGACCTGACCAGCCGATGCCGATAACGATCCTCGATCTTGTTCTGCTCGCGGTGATGTTGATCTCGGGCCTGCTCGCCATGGTTCGCGGTTTCATGCGCGAAATCCTGTCGATCGCAGCCTGGGGCACCGCCGCCCTTGTGACGCTGTATTCGTATCAGAAGCTGCTGCCGACGGCGAAGACCTACATCGCCAGCGACACGCTCGCCAGCGTCGCCGTCATCGCCGGCGTCTTCATCGTCACGCTGATCCTGGTGTCGATCATCACAGTCCGGATCTCCGACATGATTCTGGACTCCCGGATCGGCGCTCTCGACCGGACCCTCGGCTTTCTGTTCGGTCTCGCCCGCGGCCTGCTGATCGTGGTGGTGGCGTTCCTCTTCTTCGTCTGGCTGGTTCCGCCGAAGCAGCGGCCGGAATGGATTGCCAACGCCAAATCGCTAACCATGTTGCAATCGACCGGTGATTGGCTGATGTCACTCTTGCCGGACGACCCTGAAAACACCATCTTGAAGAAGTTCAAGAAGACCAAGCCCGAGGACGAGCAGACGGATGCCGGATCGGGGACTTCCGATGCCAATGATGGCTACTCGAAACCGGCACGCGACAGCCTGAAGCAGCTGATCGACGGCAAGCCGGCGGCACGCTAGTTTTCCTTGGAACGAGGGACGTGCTGTCCCTCAAAGTGAGGCGCGATGGACGAGATGCAGCTCCCTCCTCAACCTGTCACGCCCTATCCCTCCGACCACCACCTGCACGATGACGCGCTCCGCGAGAAGTGCGGGGTGTTCGGCATCTTCGGACATCCCGACGCCGCCGCCATCACCGCACTCGGCCTGCATGCCCTGCAGCATCGCGGCCAGGAAGCCGCCGGCATCGTCTCCTTCGACGGCGAGCGCTTCCATTCCGAACGACGGCTTGGTCTGGTCGGCGACACCTTCTCCCGTCGAGAGGTGATCGAGCGGCTGCCCGGATCGTCCGCCATCGGCCATACCCGCTATTCCACCACCGGCGAGACCATTCTTCGCAACGTGCAGCCGCTGTTCGCCGAACTCAACGCCGGCGGCTTCGCTATCGCGCATAACGGCAATCTGACCAACGCGCTGACGCTCCGCCGCGAATTGGTGCGCAGCGGCGCCATGATGCAATCGACCACCGACACCGAGGTGATCCTGCATCTGGTGGCGCATTCGAAGCGCAACCGCTTCGTCGACCGCTACATCGAGGCGCTGCGCGCGATCGAAGGCGCCTATGCGCTGGTGTCGCTGACCAACAAGAAGCTGATCGGCTCACGCGACCCGCTCGGAATCCGTCCGCTCGTGCTCGGCGAACTGGACGGCTGTCCGATCCTCGCCTCGGAGACCTGCGCGCTCGATATCATCGGCGCGAAATATGTCCGCGACATCGAGCCCGGCGAGGTGATCGTGTTCGACGAGCAGGGCAGCCAGAGCCACAAGCCGTTCCCGCCGATGTCGCCGCGGCCATGCATCTTCGAGTACATCTATTTCGCACGTCCGGATTCGATTGTCGGCGGCCGCTCGGTTTACGAGGTTCGCAAGGCGATGGGCGCTCAGCTCGCCGGTGAAAGCCATGTCGACGCCGATGTGGTTGTGCCGGTGCCCGATTCAGGTGTGCCCGCAGCGCTCGGCTACAGCCAGACCTCCGGGATCTCCTATGAACTCGGCATCATCCGCAACCACTATGTCGGACGCACTTTCATCCAGCCGACACAGAGCGTGCGCGAGCTCGGCGTGCGCATGAAGCACTCCGCCAACCGCGCCGCCATCGAGGGCAAGCGCATCGTCCTGATCGACGACAGCCTGGTTCGCGGCACCACCTCGCGGAAGATCGTCAAGATGATGCGCGACGCCGGCGCGACCGAGGTGCATTTCCGCATCGCCTCGCCGCCAATCACCCATCCGGACTATTACGGCATCGACACGCCCGACAGCAAAGGCCTGCTGGCCGCCTCGCACAGCCTCGAGGAGATGCGCGCCATCATCGGCGCCGACACGCTGGCCTTCCTCTCGGTCGACGGCATCTATCGCGCCATGGGTGAGCCGGGCCGCGATCCGCAACACCCGAAGTTCACAGATCACTGCTTCACCGGCGACTATCCGACGCCGCTGACCGACCTGAACCAGAGCGAGACGCAGCCGCGTCAGCTGTCGCTGCTGGCGGAAGCAAGCTGATCACATCTCACGCACCATGAAGACCGCATCGTCATCGTAGCTGCGCAGCTTGTCAGCGAGCGCAACGTCGGTGAATCCGCGAAAGCCGTGACGATGCCAGAAACCGCGGGATCCGTTCACTGCGACCAGCGACATCGTCGGCAGGCTCTGCTCATCCGCTAGCTCAAACAGGCGTCCCACGACGCGGGCCGCCGCGCCGGAACCGCGCAGCGCCGGCAGCAGCGCAATATCGTGGATGTAGTAAGTCGCGGGTGCGGCCGGCAATGATCCCAGCCGGACGTTGAGACTCGGCGGCGACAGCGCGATCCACGGATGGCTGATCACATAGGCAAGCAGACCGCCGCCGCCTTCGAAAACGAGACAACCGTCGGGATAAAGCTGCAGGCGCTCGGCGAATACGGTAACCTCCTCGGGATAGGACGGATGAACGATTGCGGCGATGTCGACGACCTCGGCGAGGTCGGCAGAACGCATCGGCCGCCAATGCCCTTTGGCATGCTGCAACAATTCAGGCATAACCCCCTTCAGGCAGTCCCCGTTCAGATCGTTTCCTAGCACAAAGCCCTGCGAACATGACAAGACCCCTCGCCTCCCGTATCGCTCTCGTGACCGGCGCCTCGCGCGGCATCGGCTATGCCACGGCGCTGGCGCTGGCCCGGGCGGGCGCGCACATCATCGCCGTCGCCCGCACCCAGGGTGGCCTCGAAGAACTGGACGATGCGATCAGGGCCGACGGCGGCAGCGCAACGCTGGTGCCTCTCAACATGACCGACCTGGACGGGATCGCGCGGCTCGGCGCCGCGCTCAACGAGCGCCACGGCAAGCTCGACATTCTCGTCGGCAATGCAGCGATGGCAGGCCCCTCCTCGCCGCTCGGCCATATCGACCTGAAGCCGTGGCACGACGTCCTCGCGGTCAATGTCACCGCCAACTTCCAGATGATCCGCTGCATGGAGCCGCTGCTCCGGCAGTCCGACGCCGGACGCGCCGTGTTCATCACCTCGGGCGTCGCCAGCAAGGCCCCGGCCTATCTCGGCCCCTATGCGGCGTCCAAGGCCGCGCTGGATACGCTGGTCCGGGTCTGGGCTGCCGAACTGCGGATCACGCCGATCCGCGTCAATCTGTTCAGCCCCGGCCCGATCCGCACCCGGATGCGCGCACAGATCTTTCCCGGCGAGGATCCGATGACGCTCGACACGCCTGAGCAAGTGGCCCAATTCATCGTGCCGATGTGCGCGCCGTCATGGACCGAGACCGGCAAACTCTACGATTATCGCAGCCGTTCGCTGATGGATTTCCGGCCGCCGGCGCCGTGATCGCGTCCATCGCAATCGGCATGCCTCTCGAGACGCATCACGACAGCCGCTTGCGCTTGTGTGCGAAGGGATTGGCCTTCTCGCGCAGCGTGATCCGGATCGGTACGCCGGGCATGTCGAAGGTCTCGCGGATGCTGTTGACGAGATAGCGCAGGTAGGACTCCGGCACGGCGTCGGTCCGCGAACAGAACACCACGAAGGACGGCGGCCGCGCCTTGGTCTGGGTGATGTAGTTCAGCTTGAGGCGACGGCCGGACACCGCCGGCGGCGGATTGGCCGCGACCGCCTGCTCGAACCAGCGGTTGAGCGCGCTGGTCGGGATGCGCCGGTTCCATACCGCATAGGCTTCTTCGATGCCCTTCATCAGGCGATCGATTCCCTCGCCCATGAGGCCCGACACCGCGACGATCGGCACGCCCTTCACCTGCGGCAGGAAATGATCGACATCGGCGCGGAGCGCCGCGATCGGATTGCTCCGCGCATTCATCAGGTCCCATTTATTGACGGCGACGACAAGCGCCCGCCCCTCGCGCTCGATCAGGTCGGCGATGCGCAGGTCCTGCTCCTCGAACCGGTTCTGCGCGTCCATCATCAGCACCACCACCTCCGCGAAGCGCACCGCGCGCAGCGCATCGGCAACCGAGAGCTTCTCGAGCTTCTCCTCGATGCGCGAGCGGCGACGCAGCCCGGCGGTATCGAACACGCGGAATTTGCGGCCCTTGTAGTCGATCTCGACGGCGATCGAGTCCCGCGTGGTACCGGCTTCCGGGCTGGTCAGCAGGCGGTCCTCCCCAAGCAGATGGTTGATCAATGTCGACTTGCCGGCGTTGGGCCGGCCGACAATCGCCACGCGGATCGGCCGGACGCTGACGTCGACCTCATCCTCGGCGTCCTCCTCCTCCTCATCGATATCCGGCTCCGGCATGACATCACGCAGCGCCTCATAGAGTTCGCTCAGTCCCTCGCCATGCTCTGCCGAGATCGGGATCGGATCACCGAGGCCGAGCGCATAGGCTTCCATGGCGCCGGCATCGCCGTGCTTGCCCTCGCTCTTGTTGGCTAGCAGCAGCACGGGCTTGTTGGCACGGCGGGCGAAGTCGGCAAAGGCGCGATCCGCCGGCGTCAGACCAACGCGGGCGTCGAACACGAATAATAGAGCATCGGCCGCAGCAATCGC
>Ga0180222_1001660_pt1 | contig 21554 bp, 9 predicted proteins | sample eDN5th37CKraftOP_FD_151336 | JGI IMG/M metagenome (GOLD analysis project Ga0180222, IMG submission 151336) | Enriched Organic Plus compost microbial communities from Emeryville, California, USA - eDNA 5th pass 37_C Kraft OP (version 2) (version 2) ... | reverse complement strand
GCGGAATGCCGCTTGCGACCAGCCATGTTCTCCATCGTCCCTTCCAGCCCGACCTCGGGCTACAGGACTCTAAAACCAGCCGGTCTCATCCATGGGGAACACGCCACGACCCCTCGCGCCAAGATCGCGACTACTTGCAGACGCTTCTGAGGGCACCGCCGCCAAGTGCACCAGAAGTCACGTCTTACGCCACCGCAGCCCGTGCCCCCAGGTACACCTCCGTTGGCATCGGCCGGTGGAGCCGCCAGGTGATCGCCATCGGACGGTCGCCTTCGTGCGACACGTAATCGGCGGGCCCGAGGAAGATGTAAGGCGCGCCATCACCAAACGGGCCCTTCTTGGCTTCTCGCACAAAAAGCAGCACGTGGGATCCGCGCTCCCGGTGATGGATGTAGCGCTGCCCTGTCGGCGAGGCCGCCGTAGTAGTTGACTGAGACTCCCAGTGGAAGAGATTCGGGCTCAGCGCGAAGTCGCGATACATGGTCGTTGGCGAGTAGTCGGTGTCCGATTTCTTTAACGTGACGAGGAAGGCATCGGCATTGACCTCAGGGCACCATGCCACCCCTTCACGCATCGTTGAGGGCTTCCGCCCCTGCGACACCCAGCCCAGTGCCGCCAGGATCTCCTCGCGTGAATATGTTGCGTGTAGCGCCAATGGAACGTCGCGCAACTCCGATAGGACCTCGCCTAGAGCGGTGGTTCGGCGGTGTGCCGCATCGAAGGCAATGTCGATAACCTTGCGCATCTCGGCCGTCACAGCTTCTCGCCGCACTTCGTCGAGTGCAGCCGCGGCGGCATCGAATCCGCCACCGTCTGGGTACAACGAATAGAAGAGCATGTCCAATAACCGCTGCTCAACGACGCTGTTCGGCCGGAGTTCGTGGGATAGCAAAGCTCGATAGACCTCGGTCCGTTGCCTATCATCCACGTGCGCCAGCGCTTTCAGCCGCTTGACCAACTCTGTCTCACGAGGTCCGGGCTGTTCAACGAGCTTGCCAGCATCTCGACACAGGGTCGTCCAGGAGCGATTGGGGCGCAGGATATCGTCGAGTCCGCGGCCCGACTCCTCGAGATAGGACGCCAGCCGATTGTCCGGGTGGCTACGAATCTCTGAGACCAACACCGACTTCTTCGGCGAGACCTGCTGGCGGACATTCTCCAGCACTATCTTTTGCGCCACCTCATCCAGCACAATCTGGCTTCCGGACGGCAGGAACGGAAACCCTTCCTGCACTTGCTTCTCTAGCCGCTTACGACTCAAGCCGGTTAGAGCACGGAAACGCTGATCGAATCTGAACTCACGCCGGTGATGACCCACGAAATCCAGCGCCGTTAGCACGGTCTTGCCTGGTGCAAGTCTTAGCCCGCGACCTAACTGCTGCAGGAAGACCGTGGCGCTTTCGGTGGGTCGCAAGAACAGCACGGTGTCGACCAGTGGGATGTCCAACCCCTCGTTGAACAGATCAACCGTGAAGAGTGCGTTTATCTCCCTATTCCGCAACGCCGCTAACGCTTCTCGACGCTCATAGCTGTCGTCGAGACCCACAACAGACCGTGCCGGAATTCCTGCTTCAACGAACCTCTTCGCCATGTACCGGGCGTGTTCGACACTCACACAGAAGCCGAGAGCACGCATCGCACCGACGTCGGCGATCTTGTCGCGCACTTCCTTCAGAACGATTCGCGTCCGTGCGTCGTTTCCGGTGTAGACGCGGTCCAAATCGTCAAGGTCATAGCGTCCACGCTTCCACTGCAAGGCCTCTAGGTCTGTTCCGTCATAGATGCCGAAATAGTGGAAGGGGCATAACAGGTTTTGTTCCAGCGCATCCCAGAGTCGCAGCTCCGCAGCCACTCGCCCACCGAAGAACTGGCGTACGTCCACTCCGTCTCCCCGTTCCGGAGTGGCCGTCAGCCCGAGCAACTCAATTGGCCGTATGTGGTCGAGCAACCGCCGATACGACGCGGCCTGCGCATGATGGAACTCGTCGACAACAACGACGTCGAAGTGCTCCGGGTCGATCGTGGAAAGACGCTCTGAGTTCAGGGATTGAATGCTTGCGAAGACGTGTCGCCAACGTGCAGGCTGCTCGCCGTCGACCAGCAACTCGCCAAACGTCGGATCGGTTAGCACCTCCTGATACATCCGGCGAGCCTGCTGCAGGATCTCTTTTCGGTGCGCCACAAACAGCAAAGAGAGATCGCGACCGTGCACTTCGCGCACGAGTCGCCGATAGTCCAACGCGGCGATCACCGTCTTGCCGGTACCAGTGGCAGCGACGAGAAGGTTGCGATGCCGATCGTGCAGCACGCGTTCGGCCTCGAGTTGCTCCAGTAGTTCAGCTTGGTATGGCTTCGCCGTTACCTCCAAGCCGGAGAGCGTGACCTTTAGCGGGTCGCGGGATTTCTTGCCCGAAGCGACGTCCAGCGCATTTCGCAGCTTGTCGCCATCCTCGCTGGGCCTGTAGCTCTCGAACTCGCGGTTCTCCCAGTAAGAGTCGAAAGTCGCCCGGAATTTCTCCAACAGATGTGGCGTGGACACCGCAGAAAGCCGAACGTTCCATTCCAACCCGTCGACGAGGGCGGCGTGAGACAAGTTCGAGGAGCCTACGTAGGCGGTGTGGAAACCCGTGTTGCGGCGCAGAAGCCAGGCTTTGGCATGAAGCCGAGTTCGATCGGTTTCATAGTTGACTCGAACCTCGGCTCCGAACTCATTGACCAAGGCATCCAACGCCCGCGCGTCAGTTGCGCCCATATATGTAGTCGTGATGACGCGAAGAGGGATGCCTCGTTCTTTGAGCTCGGTGAGCTCGCGTTCCAATAACCGCAGACCGTGCCACTTCACGAAAGCGCAGAGCAAGTCAACGTGGTCTGCACTCGCGAGTTCAGCACGGAGCTCGGCTGCGAGCGTGGGCTCATCTCGCGCGTTCGTCATCAACGCCGCGTCGGACAAGGGAGTGGTCGGACGTGGGATGTGTGCAGCCCCGAGCGCTAGAGGGGTCACCGCATCGAGACGGTGGATCTTCCCAGGGTCTAGTTGGTGAACTGCCTCGTCAAGTGCATCCGGATCCCCCAAGGCGGCGAGGAGCTTCTCGACCAGCCGCGCACGGTCCTCCGCTCCGCGAGCAGATCGAAGTGACCGCTCGATTACCGGCATCAGGTGCCGCGCGAGGGCCAACGCCTCCTCGGCCTCGTCGACCGCAGTGATCTGGGCACTCCGCTCACTAAGTGTTGCCAGCTGGCGCTGCAGACGTTGAGTGATGACGGATTCGTATAGCCCTACATCCACGGTCAGGACACTAGCCGATCTGACTGACATACCGCGGGCCTCAGCTATCTCGAATCCCAGACCTCTCCCTTGTCGCCATCGACGGGATCTAGACTCCTAGCGATGTTTGCTGGATAATTGAGCTCGTCTAATCAGCTGAAAAGTATTAACCTCTGCGACAGATATCTGAGTCGCCATGGGGGTGGGGGTTCTGGTGCTGGTCGCTAGCTGTTCCGCACAGCTCCGCGGGGCGCTGATGGCTGCGCTCATGGACCCACAATGAGCTCCACAAGTCGCCCTCTGCCGCCCGCGGCAGAGGCTTCGTACCAGATTCTTGCTGAGCATGGGCCGCTCGCAGCGTCCGAACTTCGTGAGCGCATACGGCCACAGGGCTTCGCTCTACCGATCGAGCGGCTCCAGCAACTGCCCGACAGGTTCCCCCACCGATTTCGCACGACTCCTGACGGCCTCCTGGCTATCGCTACCGCGGCATCAGAGAACGAGCCTGATCAGCCCGAAACCCGGTCTGACGACGAAAACTGGTATAGACCACACCCGGACCGCGCCGAACCTGGCCGAATCGCCGTCCTCGACATCGAGACGACCGGATTGAACCGGACACAGGACTTCATCACCGAACTCGCGCTAGTGCGACTGGACGGCACGCCCCTCCTGGACCTGACGGTGCAACTCCCGGATGGCGTCCCTCGACCCGCCACGGCGCGCAGCGAACCGATACCCGTTGGCGATGCCATCGCTGCCTTATCGAGGCAGCTTGAAGACGTCGACCTAGTCGTCGGCCACAACCTGCTGGGCTTCGACCTACCATTTCTCCACACAGCCGCCCGGCGCGCCGGCGTCCCCGCTCCAGATCTCCGGTCCGCGGCTGACAGCATTCATCTATCGTTGCTGGTCGACGTCGCACTGCCGAATCGCCAGCTCGCCGACCTGCTCCTCCACTACCAGCTCAGCAACGATGAGCCGCATCGAGCGCTCGCGGACGCGACCGCAACTGCCGCGGTGATCCGAACGATGCTTGCGGCCGTCGACATGGCCGAGACGAGCTGGCAGTTGGCGATCGCCGCGCTGGAGACCTTCAACCATCCGCTGGTCAAGCTCTTCCCACCGCTCACAGAGCCGCCAGACCTGTCGGCCCTCAGCCGCCCCTCCGACCCTTTGCTGACGGCGACCGGATCACCTGCTCTCGACGCGCGCTCAGCGGCCCGCGACGACTTTCCTGTGCTTCATCAGAAGCGCGGGCTGCATCCTCGACCGCAACAGCAGGAGATGGCGCACGCCGTCGGCGCCGTGTTCGACCACGGCGGACGCCTCGCCGTCGAAGCACCGACTGGCACCGGTAAGTCCCTTGCCTATCTGCTTCCTGCCCTGGGACGCGCGTCCCAGGCTGGCAGGCCGGTGATAGTCGCGACCGCCACTAAGGCCCTACAAAATCAGCTCCGCGCCGACGCAACCCGCCTTCACGACGACGGACTGCTTCGAGCGCCCTTCCGCCAGATTCAAGGCGTCGGCAACTACGTATGCGCCCGCGAACTAGAGGGTGTGCTGTCCGATGCTGACGCATCCGGCCTGGCCATCGCGGTCGCCATACGCGCCCTAGCTTCCTCCCCTTCAGGCACCTGGGACGACGTCACGGACTTCACCCTGCGGAACTCAGATGCCCGCTACGCCCAGACCCGCGGCCGGCTCCGCACGAGCTCGGGCGGATGCGATCGCAGGAACTGCGCATGGGCGTCCCTCTGTCCTCTCATGCAGCAGCTGAGGGGGCTCGACAAGATGCCGGGCGTCGTGTCAGTCAACCACGCACTGATCGCGAGCTGGATCAAGCTTGAGCAACAGGGCGTCCCGGCCCCCGGAGACGTCCTTGCGCAGGGCCGCGCCGACCTGGTCTTCGACGAGGCGCATGCACTCGAGGACTCACTGACCGCGGCATGGACAGAGCAGATCGACGCTCTCGAGCTCGAGATCCTCGTCAACAGCCTCGCCAGACGCTCGCGCCTCATCCGCGACATCCGCAAGCGCGCATCCGGTAATCCGGAAACCGAGGAGGCCATCCAGGCCATCACGACAGCATCGGGTCAAGTGCGCTCCACAGGCCAGGAGCTCACCGACGCGATCGTCACCTATCTGCACGAATACGCGGGCCAGTCCGACGGCGTGGTACTTCAGTCCGGCGTCGTCGACAATCGCCCAGAGTTCAGAACACTCCGCCAAGCCGCTTCCGCCGTCCGCTACTCGCTTATCCAACTGGCTAAAGCTGTTAATGCACTCCGTAATTCGATCTACGAGGTCGACGTCCTGAAGTCTGCCCGACAGCGGCTCCGCGGGTACGCCGAGCGGCTAAACAACGCCATTGACCTCTTAGAGACCGTAGGCACGCTCCCTGACACCCATCGCTGGGTGTACCGCCTCGCTGCCGAAGAGGATGATCCGGCTGCGTGGGTCTACGAACGTCTGCCCATTCATGTGTTTCCAGAGTTCAAGCAGCACGTCGTGGATCACACACACTCGACGGTGCTCTGCTCGGCAACGCTGACTGTCGAGCACAGATTCGACTATCTAGCTTCACGGCTGGGCATCCGGATCGAAGAGGACCCTGCGGACGACGACGCGTTCCGTGCCCTGCGCCTGCACTCGCCGTTCGACTACCAGAACCAGTCCCTGGTGGTGCTCACGAACCACTTACCGGTCCCGGTTCCGGTGAATGAGCGCGAGTTCTGTGAGGAGATGGCAGCAGACCAGGCCGGCTTTCTGTCCCTATCCGGGGGCAAGACCCTCACGCTGTTCGCCTCCCGGAGGCGAATGGAGGCCGTGGCCGAAGGCGTACGCACTAAGAAAGACGAACTCGCGGCTCGTGGCGTCGAGCTCCTCGTTCAAGGTGAGTTGGGCCGATCCCAAATCGCGCACCGATTCAAGACCGAACCGGGAACCGTCCTGTATGGCTTGAAGTCGTATTGGGAGGGTTTTGACGCCCCAGGTGAAACGCTCTCGTACTTGTTCCTCGAGAAGCCGCCGTACCCCCACCCCGACGATCCACTCGTGTCTGCTCGTAGTCGCGCTATTGCCGAATGGGGCGGCGATCCGTTCCGTGACTACGTCTTGCCGATGACAGCCATGCTCTTCACACAGGGGTTCGGCCGGCTGATCCGGTCCGAAAACGACAGGGGCGCAGCTCTTGTCTGTGACCGTCGGCTGCACTCACCCACCCCAGCGCAGCGGGTTATTCTGAATTCGCTGCCCGGTCCGGTGATCCACGAGGCCGTCGACCGTGATGACGCGTGGACCCGCGCCATCGAGTTCGTCACCGGGGCACCGCCCGACCTGTCGAATGCGATCTCCTTCGGCCGCGATGATGTGTCCCAGCTTCTCGAGGAACTCCGCCTCGAAGAAGGTGAGGACCCAACCGCAAAACTCACAGAGGCAGCCGAGAAACTGTTCGGTATCACCAAACTGCACCCCAAACAGCTTGAGGTCATGCGAGCGATCATCGAGGGCAAAGATGTCGTCGCTGTCCTGCCCACGGGGTTCGGGAAGTCCGTGTGCTTCCAACTTCCTGCGCTGCTCGCCCCGCAGGACCGCGCGACGGTCGTGGTCTCACCGCTCATCGCGCTGATCAAGGATCAGGTAAACGACCTACGCGGCCGCCGCGGTATCCGACCTGTGCACGGCATCACCGGCACGACGTCACGGGTGGTGCAGACCGAAATCCTGCGCGACACCTCCGACGGCAAGGTTCGTCTGCTCTACGTCTCCCCCGAACGACTGGCGCGCGACCCGGTGCTGCGTGGTGCGCTGGGCCGCCAGCAACTTAATCGCGTCGTCGTCGACGAAGCGCACTGTATCTCGGTGTGGGGGCATGACTTTCGTCCGGAGTTTCGCCAAGTACCCGCGTCGGTCGCCAGTTTCGACACCCGGCCGCCGCGGGCCGGCCTCACGGCGACAGCGACCCCGGAGGTCGAGCATGACATCACTCACGCGATGGAGATGGTGGAGCCGACGTCAATACGAGAGCCGAGTGACCGCCCGAACCTTCGCCTGCGCGTCATCAAGAGAGCTGACGAACGCGACCGCGCCCGAGAACTTCTGCGCTTTGTGACGTGGGCGGCCGACCAGCCCGGCATCGTCTATGTGTCTAAACGCGCCCTCGCCGAAGAAATCGCCGCGCTGCTGCGTCGTGCGGGCCACGCTGCTCGGGCGTACCACGCCGGTATGGTGCCTGAGCAGCGCGACGCCGTTCAGGAAGACTTCGACTCAGACACCACCCGGATTATCGTCGCCACCAAAGCCTTCGGTATGGGCATCAACAAGCCGAACATCGGGTGGGTTGTGCACTACGACCTGCCGGACTCCCTCGACGGCTACGCTCAAGAGTCCGGCCGTGCGGCACGCTCCCGGGACCTCACGGGTGAGTGCCTCCTGCTGTACACCGACGCTGACATCGCCCGTCGTCGCCGTCTGATCGAGGCCCACAGCACCAAGGCCGACGCAGACATCACGCAGCAACTCCTGACAACACTATGGAGCTGTCCGGAACGCGGTGACTATCGAGTGTTCGACATCGACGAGATCGCCGATGAGCTCGGTATCGATGACGACGAGCTCAACGTGCATCTGGCGCAACTGGAGCGTGTCCGCGCCATCAAGCAGGGACTTGATTGTTCGGCACGCGGGACCGTCGATGTTGGATTCCGTGAACCGGAAGACGAGAACGAACGCCGCCTGTACCGCGAACTCTTTTACAAGGACCACCGGGCGCGCCCCAACGTGCGAATTCTGCTGGACTTTCAGCAGCTGAAGGACGAGCGCGGATATGACCCCGATGAACTTGAGCAACAGCTGATCAACTGGTCGCTGGATCGACTCATAACCTTCTCCAGCTCCCGGCGCCTGCGTCGCGTCCAGTTGCTGACACGGGTGGCCCCACGCGACGCGCTGGAGGGTGAGTCCGCCCGCTGGAAGTGGTGGCAGAAGCGCCGGCTGCAGGCGATGATCGATTACGCCACCGACGACACGCGGTGCCGGCGCACGGTCATCGGAGATCACTTCGGTGACGCAGTCGAAAACTGTAGGAGCCGCGACGTCGAGCTCTGCGACGTCTGCAGTGGAGAACCGGCGCCGTGGTCGGCAATACCGGATCATAAGGTGGCTGATCCCGAGCTACTCGTCAACGCTGAACTCACGGCCCTGCAGGCGATTGCATGGGCGTCCGCATTCCGTCGTGGAGCGTATGGCGAAGCAAGTCTGAAGGCTGCAGTGTTGGGCAGAGAATCGCTGGGCGATAACCGCCCGTTGGGCGCAGGTGTGCTCAACTGCCCGCAGTTCGGCGCCCTCCGTCACGTTCGCAACGGGGAGAAGCGCTGGGATCAAGCTGTCGACAAACTAATCGGGCAAGGGCTGGTGGAGCGGCGCACTGTGGTCCGGGAGAGCACTCAGATGCCGTACCAGTCCCTTGCTCTCACCCCGCTCGGTGAACAGACTCTTGGCATTCCGGAGCCGCAATGATTGAGAAGCGACTTACAGAACAGCTCCTGGAAACCGGTGAGCTCACGCTCACCGAGAAGGAGTGTCAAAGCCTCGAACTCCCCCAGCACAGCACGACGGTTGAGCTGGAACTCGAAGGGGAGGCCTTCACCGCGCAATGGACCGGTCGTGGCCGCGTCCTCAGCGGAGACTTCCTTGCGGAACGACTGCAAGATTACGGACAGGTCAACGGACTTCTACGGTTACGACGCGTTGACGATATCTACAGACTGCAGCTGCTGCCTCCTGGAACACAGTTCACGATTACTGTTCCCCCTCCCCCTGCACCACGTGTCACGGCACCCAAGAAGACCAAGACTCAGCGGCGCCGTGCCACGGTTGACCGCCAGTTCCACGCCGATTCCGATTACGACTGGGGCCCGCGTTCGACCCCGACGATCGGCTTCCTCACCGAGGCACGCGAGCTTCTCTCCGAACAGCTCAAAGCCGCTGGTTTCGATACTCGAGAGCTTGTCGAACTGCGGTTGCAGGGCGAGGAACTAGCCACGCTCGACGACTTCGAAGAACTCCTATCCGTCGATGTTTCCAACGTCGACAAGATGCCGCATCAAGAGGCAGTGGCCCGACATGCATTGTCGCGCTTGCGAGGACGAGCCATTCTCGCCGATGAGGTCGGCCTGGGTAAGACGGTCGAAGCTGGCCTCGCTGTCAAGGAGCTAACACTCCGCGGTCTCGCTAAACGGGTCCTCATCCTTTGCCCTGCCCCATTGCGTGAGCAGTGGCGTGAGGAGATGGGGCACAAGTTCGACCTCAACTTCGAGGTCGCCACTCGCGGTCCTGAGATCGGCAAGCAGGACAAGTTGATCATGAGCCTGCATCTCGCACGCAGCAACGCAGACAAACTCACGAAGAAGCCGTGGGACATCGTCATTCTCGACGAGGCTCATCGTGCGGCCGGATCCGGTTCCGTAAAGACCCGGAGCCTGATCACATCCTTGACCACGGCGTGCCGGTATGCGTTCTTCCTCACCGCCACGCCAGTTCAGAACGATCTGCTTGAGCTTTATCGGCTTGTCGAGCTCCTCCGCCCTGGGACGTTCACCTCCGCCAGTGATTTCAGACGACAGTTCATGTCGCCATACGACACCCGCACCCCCGTTGATCCCGCCGGGCTTCGCCGGCTGATCAGCAGCGTGATGGTCCGAACAACGCGAGCACAAGCCGGCGTCGACCGCGTTGTCCGTCGTGCAGTAAACGAGGCCATCACGCTCGGCAGCCGAGAGCAGGAACTCTACGCGCTGGCAACCGAACTCCTTCGCAAGGTGATGCGCGACCCGAGTGACGCGATGCGGCGGCGGAGTCTTGCCCTTAGGTTGACAGCTAGCCCGTTTTCCATGGGCACGACCGCACTACGGATGGCCGACCGTCATCCCGATTCGCGCGTTCGCGATGTTCTCCGCGAGATCGGTCACCTCGCGATGGATATCAAGACGTCCGCCCGCGAGGACCGCGCGCTGGAGATCACCCGCAACTGGCTGCGTGAACACGGGAGAGTGCTGATCTTCACCCAGCACACCGACACCGTCACGGGACTGCTGCGCCGCTTGGAGGCCGAGGGGCTTACGGCGCGGTCCTTCCACGGATCGATGTCAGCGACTGAGCGCGCCAAGACGATCGCCGCGTTCCGCTCCGGCGAAGCCCCGATCATGATCTCGACCGACGCGGGCGCCGAAGGACAAAATCTGCAGTTCTGCAACTGCGTCCTGAACTACGACCTTCCTTGGAATCCCATGCGGGTCGAGCAACGGATTGGCCGCGTGGACCGCTTGACCCAGCCTAAGGACGAAGTCTTCGTCGCGAACCTCTACGCCCAGAACACGATCGACGAGAAGGTCTTCTGGCTGCTCGCCGAGAAACTTCGCATGTTCGAGCTGTTGTTCGGCCAGGTCACAACCATTCTCGGCGAACTGGACGAATCGAAGTCCGCGAGCTTCGAATCCCGGGTCATGGAGGCGCTGTTCGCCGAGAACGACACCAAGATGAACGCGCTGCTGGACCAACTCGGCATGGAACTGGTTCAGGCGCGGGAGAAGGCGTCCGAGCTGATCGCCGCCGACCGGGACGTCAGCGAGTGGATGGCCGGGGCGTTCGAGCACCGCAAGGGGCTCACCAAGGCCGGAAGCACCGAGTTGGCACCCGAAGTGGCGCGGCGTGCGCGGATGCGGCAGCGACGGGTCCAGACCTGGGTGCGAAATGTCCTGAAGGCCCTGAACGCGGACATCATTCACGACACCGGCGATGGTGAGGGGGCGTTCATCACCGCGGTGTTTAGTGAGGAGTTCGAACAGGAGCTGGGTGGTCGCACCACCATGCACCTGGCCTTCGATCGGTTCGGTCTGGAGCACCACCCCGAGGCGGAGCTGTGCGCCGTTGGATCCCCGGTTTTCGACGAGCTTCTAGGGCTGTTGCGCGTCCGCGGTGATATGCACGCGACCGTCCCGGTGATTCCCGAGGAAATCGGACCCACTCCTTACCGCCATTCGGAGTCCATCCAACTGGTTCGCCGTCGCCTCGTCCCCTCCGGCTCATGGAGCGGTCAAGCTACGTTCCGCGCAACAGTCGGGGAGGCAGAGACCACCGAGCACCTCATTACCGCGGACATCGACAGTCACCGCGAGCACCGCCTGCCTCGACGCCCTCTGGAGGACGGCGAATCACTGCCACCAGCCTTCGGTACCGCGCCTCAGGTGATCGCCGACTTCGAACGCGCGGCTATCCCGCAGCTTGAATCGCTTCGACGCGAGCGCCTCGATGAGGTCGAGCGCCAACAAGCCCTGGAACTGGAACGAGTCACCAGCGGCTACCACGCACAGATCGCCGAGAGCAGCGGGGACGAGCGTGCACGCCTTCAACGTGCACTGCGCACGGAAGAGAAGCGCCTCACCAGACGACCCGATATCCGTGCCCGCGCAAAGGTACTGGCGGTGACGCTCGATGAGGACGATTGGCTCGTTGAGGAGACCTGGGCTGGGCCAAGCGGCGACGAAACCACACTGACCTACGAATGGGGCGTGGAGCCGCCGATTATCGAAAGCGCCGTCACCGGCGGTCCCATTGGCGTCCTCGCCCTGTGCTCCGACATGCACTGGGTCGACGAGTCCGAGGTCACTCGGTGCGGGTCGTGTGAGCGTTCGTTGTGCGATGCCTGCGGCGAGGATGCGGTCTTCGCGGCGTGCGCGGTATGCGCCCAGTGGTGCTGCGGGCGGTGCCGCCGCGAGACCGGCGGCCTCTGCCGGACCTGTGCCTCCCCGCAGCGCGCACCCGAACTCGACGACGAGTTCTTCGTTGCCTGGAGGCTGGGTGGAGGCAATATCGTCCGAGTCGGCGAGCGGGTGTCCGAGCTCGTCCCGCCGGATAATTCGCCTCCGGTGGTTCTGGTCAGTGCACAGGACTACGACGACCCACGGACGGCCCGGCTGCGTGCGTATGCAAAACAGAGCGGTCTGCCGCTGGATTGCGGCTTGGTGAAGCGCGACCTGACGGTTCGCGACGACACGCCGGTGTCAACGCGCCTGCGACTGCATACCAGCCAGACGGTGGCGGTGGAGCTGTCCGTTGACACATCGCTGGATACCGCACTCGACCTCGATGTGGTCGAGGCTGTTCCGGCCGCCCCTGAGGTCCCGGTCGCCCGCGAAGAGGAGTTCGGACTCAGCGTGATGCTGACACAGATGCGACGCGAGGCGCCGCCACCACGGCGGCCGGCGGTCGTTGTCACGCGTCGCGCGCAGTTTGTGGACCTTTATCTCGAGACAGATCGGCTGGTCCGCGAAGAACTGGTGGTAACCGACGACAAAGCGTTGACATTGACCGGCACCAGTTCGACCGACCTTCAGTGGGTCGAACCATCGGTTGACCACCCTCTCGTCGCCGAGGGACGGCTCGATGACCTTCATGTCTCCGTGGAGCGTCGCAACGAGGCATTAGTCGTGGATGCACGACTGGGTTTTGCTTCGGTGGGTCGTTGGGTCGCCTGCCCGGACGGCACGTCGATTGCAGAACAAGTGAGCTGCTACGAGCACCTGCAGACGCTGGGAACACCGGGTGGGCGACTCGGCAAGCAGACCTATTCGATCGAGGAAATCGTTACAAGCTTTCCCGCCCCGTCGGAGTGCACAGCCGCTGACCGGACGATCCGCGTTGTTGCGGGCACGGTCCCCGCAACTAACGACGCCGACGTGGTACCAGCTGACACTGAATCCCTGGCGGCTCTCGGTATTTCCCCTGACAACAGGGCAACCTCACCTGAGCCGGTTCCTCGGGACCTGGCGAAGGACTTGCTTAACCGCACGACTCGGTCCTTCACCGCAGCCATCCGCAATGGGCTCGAGGTGACAGAAACCTGGCGCGGGCACGGTACCGCGACTCATGTGTACCGCACGTTCGACGGTCAGCCGCTGGGCCCGAACCTCGATGACATCGGAGCTCGGCATAGCGATTTCGGGGTGTGCCGCGACGGCCACTTCTATGTCGCGGGTACGGCCGCGCGGTGCGCAGCGTGCCACACATGGGCGTGCCGCGCGTGCGACGAGCTCGAGCATCGTGCATCCGTGGAGTGCCCAGGCTGTGCACATGCGGTGTGCCGACGGTGCGCTGCATCCATCCACTCAGTGCCGGAGACTCGCTGCCTGCTGTGTGGGGACCGCGCGTGCGCCGACTGCGGCCGCGATCCCGAGGTCGCCGCTTGCGTGACGTGCGACCGGACTGTCTGTGGCTCATGCAGGATCGGCGACACGTGTCCGGCGTGTAGCAGTCTTGCGCCCGCCACTGACGACGAACGACGGTCCCTGCCCGATGCGCTCGCTGTCGAGGGCGCGTCGCTGCTCATCGCTTCCGACCAAGATGCCACGGTGGTGCTCATCGATCGCGGCGGCGCTCACGAGCAGGCGATCGTGCGCGACGGGTCAGTGAACCGATGGATCGCGTTCGACAGGGCCCAGATCGACAGTGGTTATCGATTGAGGCTGGCTGCCAGCCGGGCGCTGAAGGCTCAGGTGGTGCCGACGGTCGAGCCTCTCGGATCCGAGACACCGCGTTCCGAGCCCCGAATTCCCATACGCTCGGATCGTAGGTTCTACCCGGCGTGGTCGGCGGCGACACTGACTGGGCGGAGCTCCGACGGGCGACCGACTCCGGACGGTGATTTGGCAGCCGCTGTCGCGGATGAGTTCCCACCCTTGGCGTCCTGCCCGGAACCCGCGATCAGCGCGCCTGCCAGGCTGCAACCGCTGCTGGCATCGCTCCATCCTCCTTCGACAACATCGATGGTGATCCGTTGGGAGCGTGTGGGGTCCGATGTCGCGGTCGTTCCGGCTGGTATCAGTGTGGTGACGATCGACGGCGCCAATGAGCATGAGGCGATCCGCGAATGGAGCGAACCTGATCGTCCGCTGGAGTGGATCTCGCAGAGTTGGGATCCAACCCCCGCAGTCCGGATGACAGTCGCGGACGAGGAGGTCGAAGCCGCGCTTGTCAGCATGGGGGCGCTTGTCGCCCTAGGCGTTCACACCGCGAGCAGGACGGATTGGTATGTCGTCGCGGGGTCAGCTCACGCGCCGGCCGCGACTCTGTTGTCGCGGTCCATGGGACTCGCTGACGCGGACGAGGTGGGCGCTTTTACCGACCCCAGGCGTATTCGCCTGTCTACCATCGCAAACGCGTCGAGCGTCAGCCACAATGTCACACCGCGCGGCGAGCTCAAGCCCGCGCCAGCACGGGCCGATCATGAAACGGCAGCAGCTCTGGCCGCGTGGTGTCCCGACGCTACGGTCACGGCACCTCCGCTACTTGTACTGCCCGATGAGTTGCGCAGCGCACTAAGAAAAGTCGTAACTCCAGCGCAGCGCTACACCCTCGATATCGGCGCTTCGGTGGTGGAGACCGTGACCACCCAGGACGGACAGGAGTGGAAGTACGAGGTTGCACTGGCGCCGGGGGCGACCGATGCACGGCGGTTGGACCACATCACCCGTCAGACATTGGATTGGGGTGGTATCGACCGAGAAGGGCACTTCGGAACGGCACACGTTACGTGTGGCTACTGCAACCAGATATGCTGCAGCGCTTGTGCCGACGGGATGGTGGCATGCGACTGCTGCGGGGCGCCGATCTGCAAGCGTTGTGTTCGGGAGCCGTCCGCCGGAACTTACTTGTGCCATGCATGCGCATCGATGCGGCCGCCCACTCGGCAGGAAGCACGCAATTACGGGCGCCTGCTCTTCACCCGCGGAATGCTGATAGGGACCGACCCGCTACACACGGTCGTGGTGGAGCGGGCGAAGCCTCGCTGGGAGCTGCATGTAGGCAATGGGGAGAAGCAGGCGATCGCGAATCCCTCGGTTCTACGCCATCTGGATCAACGGTTGGAAGCAGCAGACGATTAGTTCCAGCTTCGGGTCTGAGTTCACTAGCTCTGGATTTCGACGCGAGGGCATACGCGTTCGACCTACTCAAAATTGTCTTCGCCGCCCTCGACAACCGTGAAGACTTGTCGCTTCTGCACCCCTACGCCGTACTTGATCATCAGTCCGCAAGTCGACTCAGGCACCTCGTCTGGCGTCGAACCTTATCCTCCGCGTGCCGGCAGACTCCGGCGCTTGGGAATAACCCCCACCCCACCACCGTCCTTGCTACGGACGACTCAGACGTCCCAGCCCGACGGAGGTTCCATGAAGGTTCTCGTCATCAGCTCCAGCCCCCGCCACGACGGCAACTCCCACCTGCTGGCGCAAGTGGCGGTCGAAGGGGCCCGGTCGGCCGGCCATGAGGTTGAGCGAGTCTTCCTCGACGACTACGTCGAGCGCCTGTTCGGCAACTGCCGCAGCTGTCGACTCGCCGACGGCCGCTGCTCCCTCGACGACCGCTACGAGGACCTTCTCCTGAACCACATCCTGCCCGCCGACGGAATCATCTACGCCATGCCGCTGTACTGGTACGGCATGCCCGGACGGCTCAAGACCGTCTTCGACCGCCTCTTCTGCTACATCTCCGACAGCGCCCCACAGCAGCGCCACGTCCTCGACACCATCACCGGCAAGAAGGTCGGCCTGCTGATCTCCAGCGAGGAGAACTACACCAGCGCCACCGCCGGTGTCGTCGCCCAGTTCGAGGAAGCCACCCGCTACCTCCGCCAGGAGCTCGTCGGCGTTGTCACCGGCAACGGCAACACCCGCGGTGAGATCGTCCACGACCCGAGCGATCCGGTCTCCCGCGCCCGTGACCTCGGCGCCCGACTCTTCGACACCCGCGTCACCGACTACCGTGTGGATTCGCCACGCCCCAAAGCCGTCTGGGGCACAGTGCCGTCGGAGTGTCCAGCCGCCAGCTAAGACTCAGCGGAGGAAGACCTGCCCGTCCTTGGGGTAGCCGCCACCGTCGGTGGCGACGTGCACGTGGTCGTAGTGGTTGGCGGTGTCGCCGCCGCGGTCGGCCATCAGCCGCGCCGAACCGTCCGGCTTGTAGATGGTCTGGCGCCAGATCGCGTGCACCACCCCGAGCCGCTCGGCGTTCTCCATCACGTACGCCACCACCTGGTCACCGAGCGCGATGCCCGCCTCCGACCGCGGATTCGGGATCATCACGTCGATCGCCAGCCCGTGCGGATGCCACTTCAACGGATCCGACCGCACCCCGCCGATGTCGAGGATCTCCGGGAATCGCGCGCTCACCGCGCGGGCCGCGCGGATCGTGTCGACCTGCAGACCGGTCTCCTTGGCCACGCCCTGCGGCAGCACCGGCGGAATGTAGGGCACCGCGGTCAGCTGCGCCGGCGGGCTCGGCGGCGGCGCCGCGACGATGTCGCCCGACCACTTAACGGGGTCGGCGACCGGCGGCTGGCCCTCCGCACCGGTCCCGCAGAGGACTCCGGCCGAGACGACCGCCGCTACGACTGCCACCCGCGACCACTGCCGGGTTCTGGCTAACGAATGTCTTCCCACTGAATCGGCAGGTTAGCGACCCCTCGCTTGGCATCGCCAATTTAAGAGAACCCTGTGAGCAGCGCGTTCTCCGTCAAACGAGGTCGCTCCGACCCGTGAAACCCCAGCTCATACACGGAGAACCGGTGTGCCAGCAACGAACCGGTACCCACGTACCAGAGGTGCGCAGCGTCATGTTTAACCGCGGCTGTGACCTACCCGCCCAGCGCCTCCGCCGCCGGCCCCAGGTCGAAGAACTGCGTCTCCCCGTTCGCGTCGTCGAGGCCGTCGTTGTCGGTCACCACATACAACCGCCCGTTGCCCGCGACCGCGAACCCCTCCACCTTCTCCTGCACGTACCCGTTCGTCGCCTGCAGGTCCGGCAGCAGATTACGCGCCAACGTCTTCGACAGCACCGGCGGCGTCTCCCCCGCTGCCGCGCCCGGCCCGTCCGGCATCGCCACCCGGTAGATAACCTTCACCCGCGCGTCCGGCCCGTTGAGCTTGTCGCGCTCCAGCACCAGCAGCGACCCGTCGTGAACCGCGATCTCCGACAACCCGATCCAGTCGCCCTCCGCGCTCGTGCGCTCCAGCGGATACCCGAACCACTCCCACCGATCGGTGTAGCGGCCCAGCCGCGCTGCCCCGTCCGGATCGCCCTCGATCTCGCGCTGCACCGCCACCCACACGGCGTCGCCGTCGACGGCCACACCCTCCAGGCCCTGTCCGCCCAGCCCTGCGGCCACGTCGTCCGGCAACGGCACCCGCCGTTCGATTGTCCCGCCGGCGTCCACCCACACCAGCGCATTGCCCGGGCCGTCCTCACCCTCGACGGCCAGCACGAACCCGCCGTCCGGCCGCGCCGCCAGCCCCTCGACATCCAGAGTCACCGACTTCCCGTTCTCCGTGACCGGCACCTCGGTGTCGATCAGCGCCGGCGTCTGCGCCACATCCACCCCGAGGATCCGCGCCGGCCCGTACGCGACATCCGTCGCCGTGAACACCCGCTCCGGGTCCGCCGGATCCGCACTCAGCGCTCCCAGCGCACCCCAGCCGATCGGCGTCCCGTCGATGTCGCCGGACACGATCGACGGGAAAGGCAGCGCACCCGCGTACCGCTCGCCGTACCCGTACGCGCTGACAGATGCGCGCACCCGGTCGTCGGCGGCATCCTCCTCCGACGAGATCACCAGAAGGTCGCGCGCCGGGATCGCCAGCACCCCTTCGGGTCCCGGCGTGGTCGGCAGGATCTGCCGGAACACCGGCGCGGTGACGTCGCTGACGTCGTAGACGGCGACGAAATTGCTTCGCTCCGAGGCGATCAGCGCCGTCGGCCGCCCGCCGACCTCCGTGATCGCCAGCCCCTCCGGCTCGGGCCCCTTCTTCTCCGCCCGGCCCTCGTTGTGCAGACCGGTGCGCACGGCCAGCTGTTCGAGCGAGTTGCCCGCATCCCACACCACCTTCCCGGTGGCGGCGTCGAAGATCGTCCAGCCGCGGGTGCCGCCCTTCCAGTCGCCCTCATTGGCGGTGGCGACGTGCGTGTCGCCGATCCAGCCGATGGCGTCGGGCTCGCGCGGGGTCTCCGGGATCGACCCGGTCTGGTCGATGACGCCGTCCTCGGCGGTGTCGATCCCATCCACGGAAACGCTTCCCGCACTGAAGATCCGCTGCACGTCGCCGCTGCGGCCGTCGATGATCGCGAACCCGTTGTTCTCCTGCAGCGTCACCGCCACCTGGTCCCGGCGGTTGATGCTGACGTACTCGGGTTCGAGGTCCTCCGGGGTGTCGAGTCCGACCGCCCGTGCGGCGTCGACGTCGAAGTCCACCCGACGCGGCGTCCACGCCGTCGGTTCACCGTCCAGGGTGATCAGTTGCACGAATCCCGTTGGCGGCTGCGGCAGGTCGCCTTCGTCACCGCCGGGTGGGGTGGCCTCCTCGTCGCGCTGGTTCTCGATCGCGATCGCGGCGAACGATCCGTCCGGGCTGATCGCGATCGAGTCCGGTTGCCCGCCGAGGTCGATGCTGTGCACGCGGGTGCGGTCGCCGACGCGGACCACGTCGACGCGGCCCGACGGGTGCGCGAAGTCGCCGCCGGTGGTGTCGATGACGACCAGCACGTACTCGCCGACGGCCGCGACCGAGGTGGGCTGGTCGTCGGCGTGGCCAAGCTCCTCCAGCGAAAGCGTGCCGAGGCCAACGGGTTTCGCCGGGTCACGGATGTCGAGGAAGCCGATGCGCTTGGTGGCGGCGTCGGTGTAGATGACGGTGTTGCCGTCGGGGGTGACGGTGGAGATCTCGGCGACGGTCTCCTCCGCCGGGTCGTCGGCGTTGAGGTACACCGGATAGGTCGCCACCCGGTGGTAGCGCTCGGCGGTCGGCAGGGTGAAGTCGATCGGCGAGGCGGCTCTTAGTGCCGCTGTGGGCTGCTCCTGGTCGGCGGTCGAGCATCCCGCCGCCAGAAGAACCGTCACCGCTGCTGTTATCCGCACGAAGGTCGTCGCTGTCACCCGTCATCCTCTGGACTTGTCTGCTGAGTCGAGTGAGTGTGGCGTGAACAGGTAGCGGCGCGGCGAAATTCAGGTGAACAGGACGCGGACTCCCGATGGCTCACGGGGTCGGGGTGGGAATCAGCGGCGGTTTCGGCGGAAGCTGACCCGGCGGCAGATCCACCACGCTCTGCATCAGAAAGCAGTCGCCGGTGATGAACAGCCGCGCGGCCTTGCCCTGCACCAGCTTGAACTCGTAGCCGTTGCCCTGCAGGGTGTAGTCGTGGCGGGGCTGCTCGTCAAAGAGCGACGACTCGTCGGTGACGCCGTACTTGGCGGCCTCCGCGCGCACGATGTCGGCGGCGACGGCGAACTCCTCGGGCGTGAATGTCCTGCCGAAGGCGACGGTGTCGGCGTTGGGCCGGCGCGCGACGCTCCCGGTGAGCTTCTCGCAGGGCAGCCCCCGCTCGCTCATCTCCCGGGCGTTGGTGGAGTCGGAGAACCGCCACGTCTGGCCGGGAACGGCGGCGACGATCTGCTCGGCGATGGCCCCGGCGGAGGCATTCAGGCGCGCGCGGGCCTGCTCGTAGGAGCCTTTCTCCCGCATGCTGTCGATGAGCGCAACCGTCTCCTCGTCGGAGAGAGTCGTTGACTCATGGGGGTTTTCGGTCATGGAGCAACCACCTAACAGTGTCGCGGAGATCGCAAGCCCGGCCAGCAGTCGCCGGTGTCGTCGAGTCAGTACCATCCGAACGGGGTTTCCTTCACTGCCAGGTCGGGCCGGTCCAACAGGATCGTCGCCAGGTTGTATCCGGTCATGCGCTCGCCGGCGCTGCGCCCGTATTCCGCGTGCCCCCAGGAACCGGTCTTCGCCTCGTATCCGTCGAGCGGGGTCAGACCCGCACCGGTCTCCAGGTGCTCGAAGCGGAACCGCAGCGAGCCGTCGTCGTTCTTGAGGACCTCGTTGGGGTCGGCGCCCCAGCCGTGCCTGGTGCTCGGTGTTGGCGTCGGAGTACGCGTTCGCGGCCGAGCCCGTCCACTGCTGCCGGGGCGCGGCCTGGTCGAGGTCGCGCGCGAAGGTCGTCAGCTGGGCGCTCTTGTCGTAGCCCTCTCCGCGTTGCGGCAGCCCGCTGCCGAAGGTCTGCCGCGCGTCAGCCCAGACCCGGTAGAACGCGTCGATCGCGCTCACGAGACGGCCTTGCGGGGACTGCGCACACCTTCAGCTTAGGGATCCTGCGGGACCCACCGTGCTCGTTTCCCGAATGGGCAGCCGGCCAACTGGTTTCGGTCTCTACGGGCAGTCTTCGGTGTCGCGGACGACGCCGAAGTCGATGCGCGTCGACGTCGTGAACGTCGCGCCCGGCGGCGGGGTCGAGGCGCACACCGTCCAGTTGCGGTCGATGATCTGCGCCCGGCCCTTCCCTGTCAGATCGGTCGAGCTGCTGAACCACACGGCGCCGTCGGTCAACGACTGGATGGCGTCCTGCGCGCCCTGCAGGTCCTTGCCGATCAGGTTCGGCATGGTCCACGTCTCCTCGGCCGCCGCGACCGGCGCCAGAGCGAGCGCACCCACCGCCAGCGCGGCGAGGATTGTGCTGATCCGTTTCACGATTTCCCCCTTAGTTGAGCGGTTCATGGAAGCCTGACCTTCGCACCACCCGAGAACATCGAGTCATGGACCTCGAGCTCGGCGGGCTGGGTTCCCGGCGGGACGTCGAACGCGACCCGCACCTGAATCGCGTTGCCGGGGTTGATGTCTGCCATGATCCCGTCGTCGTTCATCCACATGCCCGCTTCGGTGTCGGCGCCGTACTCGCGGCCGGCCGTGTCGATCAGGGTCTGGTTGGACCCGAAGTACGACTGCGGCCGATCGCCGATGTTCCTCACCGACAGCGTGAGAATGATGAACTCGCCCTGCGGTTTCGCGATCATGTACGGGTTGCTCGGATCGCCGGCCTGCGCGGCGCGCTCCATCCCGAGCACCCGGAACTCGAACTTCCCGTCGCGCACCGCGGATCCCGGCGGCGCCACCGTCGGCGTCGCGGCGGCCGCGGCCGTCCTGGATGACGTCGATGTCGGCGATGAGTTGCTGCTCTCGTCGCTGCTGCCGCACTTGCCGATTCCGAGCAGGATCAGCAGAACGACGGCGACGGCGACCCACGCGGCGCCCTTGGCTGGGCCCTTCTTGACGGCGGTCGGTGTCTGCGGCGCGGCCCACCCCTGACCGTCCCAGTACATCTGCCGGCCCGAACCCGACGGATCCGGGTACCACCCCGGAGGCGTTTGTGTCGTCATTTCCGACTCCCCCCACTAGCTGTTTTCTTGAGC
>Ga0180222_1001658_pt1 | contig 21609 bp, 20 predicted proteins | sample eDN5th37CKraftOP_FD_151336 | JGI IMG/M metagenome (GOLD analysis project Ga0180222, IMG submission 151336) | Enriched Organic Plus compost microbial communities from Emeryville, California, USA - eDNA 5th pass 37_C Kraft OP (version 2) (version 2) ... | reverse complement strand
CGAAGAACATCGGTGGACGTGACATCAAAGCCCAGGCGAGCTTCATCGCCACGCTGTTCGAGATCGCTGCCTGACGCCTCGTGCGATCACGCCCGCTGCGGCTGAGCGCCAACTTTGCAACAAAACCGCCAGCAGCGCTGGCGTCCTGCCTGGCTGGCGAAAGTGGAGCGGCAGGGCCAATCCCTCACGCTCTACGTTCGCGCCGATCGCGGCGCAGGACTGGAGACGCGTCCTCTGTCGCACGAATATGCGGTCCTGCGACTGCTCGAGCAGCAGGGAATCCCGGTTCCGCGGCTGTACGGCTGGTGTGACGATCCCGAGGCCATCGTTATGGAGGCGCTCGACGATCAGCCCTTCCACGGCGGCGCCGACACCGACCCTGGGCTGCACCGCATCGTGCAGGAATATGTCGGAATCCTCGCCCGCATTCACCGAATCCCGCTCGACCAGGTGGCCGCCGCCGGGCTCGACATCCCAACAGGCCCGCGTGACATCGCGCTCGCCTACTTCCGGCTGGCCGACAAGGCTTACCAGGCAAACAAGGTGGGTCCGGAGCCGCTGATCGAGTTCCTGCGCGGCTGGGTGCTGCGGAACGTCCCCACGCACCGGACGAAGCCGGTGCTGCTCGTAGCGGATGCGCCGCAGTTCTTCCACGACGGCCAGCGAGTGACGGCCATCTTCGATCTCGAGATGGCGCATGTCGGCGACCCGATGATGGAGCTCGCCTCCATACGCGTGCGGGACATCAACGAGCCGATTGGCGATTTGCCGCGCCTCCTCGATCGCTATGTGCAGGAGTCCGGGGAAGCAATCGACTGGGCGGCGCTCGACTTCCATACGCTGGTGTCGTTCCTTGCTGTCCCGATGATGACGCGCTCGACGTTTCGAACCAATCATCCGCACCCGGCATTCGTGGAATATCTGTCATGGGATCTCGCGACGTCTCGAGCAGCTCTGGAGGTGCTGGCGGAATCCTCGGGCATCCCGCTTGAGCAGGTCGAGGACCTCCCGGCCCGGCGGAGCATGAACAGCGATGCGCTCATCGACCTCGTCGCCGTCGCACAGGCGCTGCCTCCGGCCGAAGGCCTGCTTCGGGAGGCGCCGCTTCTCTCGCTGGCCCGCTATGCCCTGCGCGCCGACGAGATCGGTCTGGAGATCGAGCGACTGGAGCGGGCCGAGACGGAGGCGTTGCTCGGCGGCACCTTCCAGTCGACCGAGGATGCGGAGAGCGCCCTGGAGGCCTTCGTCATCGCGCAAGGCGCCGCGCACGAGAAGGCGCTTGCGCGTTATTTCCACCGCCGGATAATGCGACGGCTCCAGCTTATCCGTGATTATCCGGCGCCGATCGTCGCCCGCGGGCTCGGCAAGACCAGGTGATCGAGGTCGGAGGCAGTCCGGAAGAATATAAAGTCCGTCTGGCGATACTGACTGCGGTTGAACATCCTGGCTTCGTCGCATAGCCCATGCACGATGCAGCCGAATTTCCGGCCGCGGCGCAGCAGACAGGAAGTGGGAGCCATGAAGGTCGCCTGGATCGGACTAGGTCAGATGGGTCTTCCGACCGCGAAGAAGGTGGCGGCGGCCGGCCATCAGGTTCGCGCCTTCGACATAAATCCGCCTGCCGCCGATGCGGCGGCAGGACTGATCCTCTGCAAGTCCCCGCGCGAGGCGGCCGAGGACTGCGACTTGCTTTGCATCGCCGTTTTCTCGGACGCTCAGGTCGAGGAGGTGCTGAACGGCGCCGATGGTGTGATGTCGCGCCTGAAGCCGGGGGCAGTCGTCGCCATTTTCACGACAGGGAGCGTCGAGGCGGCGCAGGCGCTCGCTGCCTCGGCTCCAGCCGGGATTGCCGTGCTGGATACCTGCTTCAGCCGGATGCAGGCGGAAATCGCCTCCGGCATGCTCACGCTGCTGGTTGGCGGCGAGGCGGAAGCGATCGAGCGTTGCCGACCCGCCTTCGACGCCTTTGCCCGTGCCATCTTCCACATCGGACCCAGCGGTGCGGGCCGGAAGATCAAGCTCGTCAACAACATCCTCTTCGCGGGACATCTTCAGCTCGCGGCGGATGCGTTGCGCCTGGCGGAAGCGCTGGGACTAGAGCGTGGCAAGACGGCTGCTGCGCTTATACAGTGCAGCGGCGGCAGTGACGTCATGCGTCAGTTCGTCGATCAGGACCCCGGACCATTTCTGGAGATGGCGCATCGCTACATGGTGAAGGACGTCGCCGCCGCCGCCGATGCCGGCCACGCCGCCGGAGCCGATCTGGGCACCTTGGGCGCCGTTACCGCGACCTATCTCAAGCCGTGAGGTGAAACATGGCAAACGAGACCAACCAGTATCCGCCGCATATCGATCCGGCGCAGGTCCGGCACGCCGAGCTGTTTGATCGCAAGATCGTCTATGAGAATCCCTACGAGACGATCATCCCGAAGATCCACGAAGGCCCGGCCGTCTTCTACGCCGACAACATCTCGTTCCGTCAACCCGGCTGGGTCGTCCGACGCAACGCCGACCTGCGCAAGATCTACGCCGACGCCGAGAATTTCCACAAGCGCGGAAATACCGGCTTCGCGCGCCTGATCGGCGAGGACTGGGATATCATCCCGACCGAGCTCGATCCGCCGGTCCACACGGGTTTTCGCCAAGCGCTGAACCCGATCTTCGCGCCAAGCAAGATGATGCAGCTCGACGGCCTCGTCCGCGAGCGTGCGCGCTTCTATATCGACAAGTTCAAGGACAAGGGCTCCTGCGAGTTCGTGCGGGATTTCGCGGTCAACTTCCCCATCACGATCTTCCTGGACTTGATCGGACTGTCTCAGGAGCGCCAGCCGGAGTTTCTCGACTGGGAGAACAAGATCCTGCACGGCACCGATCTGGATGCGCGGATCAACAGCGTCCGCGCGGTCAAGGATCTGCTCCTGGAGACGATCGAGGACCGCAGGAAGAATCCGGGCGACGACCTGATCAGCAAGGCGCTGACGCTCGAGGTGGACGGCCGAAAGTGGACCGACAAGGAAGTGTTCGGCCACGCCTTCAATCTCTATATCGGCGGCCTCGATACGGTTACGTCGAACCTCAGCCTGCACTTCTACCATCTGGCGACACATCCGGGCGATCAGGAGGTGATGCGGAACAACAGCTTCTCGCAAAACGTCGTGGCGATCGAGGAGCTGCTGCGCGCCTACGCTGCCGTGTCGACCAACCGTATCTGCTCGAAGCCTTATGAACTCGACGGCCAGACCATCATGCCGGGTGACTTCGTCATCATGTCGACGCCGCTCGCTGGCCGCGACCCCGAGGCCTACGACTCTCCCAACGAGGTGCGCCTTGATCGCAAGCCGACGCATGTCACTCTCGGGCACAGCATCCACCGCTGCCTGGGGCAGCACCTTGCACGGCGCGAGCTGCAGACCGCGATCGAAGAGTTCCTGAAAGCGATCCCGAACTTCCGCGTGGAGCCCGGCTTCAAGGTGCCCTTCTTCCTCGGCAACGTGATCCATGTCCCGGAGCTTCCGCTGACCTGGAGCTGAGCCAACGGCAAGAACGAGAGGTGCATCCTGCCGGTCGGTAGGAGGGGCAGGCCGGCAATGATGCATAATTCGGGAGCATTGTTGCCGTTGGAGGCTTGATGATCACGCTCTATGCTTGGCCCACTCCCAACGGGCAGAAGCTGTTCATCATGCTGGAAGAGCTGGGCGCCCCTTATGAGACGCGCTTCGTCAACCTCGCGCGCAACGAGCAGTTCGACCCCGCCTTCCTGAAGATCGCGCCCAATAACAAGATCCCTGCCATCGTGGACGACTCGGGGCAGGGAGAGCCGCTGGCCCTGTTCGAGAGTGGAGCCATCCTCGAATATCTGGCGGACAAGCATGGCCGGCTGCTCGCGCTGTCCGGCACGCCGCGCTGGCATGCGTTGCAGTGGCTCCACTGGCAGATCGGCGGCCTGGGCCCTATGCTCGGGCAGCTCGGCTTCTTCGGCCTGCGCTCCGAGACCAAGGCGCCTCTCGCCATCAGCCGCTTCAGCGAGGAAGCCGCGCGCCTGATCGGCGTGCTCGACGGACGCCTGCACGAGGCCCGCTATCTCGCCGGCGGCGAGTACAGCATCGCAGACATCGCCTGCTATCCTTGGGCGAAGGCGGCAAGCGTCAATTTCCGCGGCCTGATCGGCGAGGCGCTCGACAAGGCCGCCAACCTTCGCCGCTGGCTCGACGAGGTCGGCGCGCGGCCCGCGGTTGCGCGTGCCATGGCAATCAAGCCGCCGGCCTGATCCGGTAAAGCAGGGGACAGACATGCTGGCATATGCGACCGTCGGTTCGAACGATCTGGAGCGCGCCAAAGGGTTCTACGACGCGCTCATGCCTGTGATCGGCTTCGCGCCGATGATGGAACATGGCTCGGGCGGGCGCATCTATGCCGGCAAGGGGACGATGTTCGCGGTCGTTGCCCCGTTCGATGGCGCGCCGGCGACCAGCGGCAACGGCACGATGATCGGTTTCATGCTCGAGGAGCGTGAGCAGGTCGATCGTTTCCACGCGGCAGCGCTGGAACTCGGCGGCAGCGACGAGGGCGCGCCCGGTCCGCGCGGCCCGGCGGAGGCGCAGGCCTATATGGCTTATGTGCGCGATCCCGACGGCAACAAAATCTGCGCCTTCAAGTTCGGTTGAACCATGAGAGGGACTTTGAAGCCGTTCCTGGCGGCGGTCATGCTCACGATGACGCTCGCGCAAGCGCGGGCCCGTTCAGTCGAAATTGCCAATGCCGAGGATCTCGTGCCGGTGCCCGGCGGGCGCTGGATCATCGCGAGCAGCATGGCCGGCGGCGCAGCGACATCCGGCCGGATCGTGGCGATCGACCCGAAGACGGGACGGTTGGTGCCGCTCTATCCCGGCGCCCGCGCCGAAGGCGAAGCTACGACGCCGGACTGCCGCGAAGAGGTGGCATCAAGTGACTTCAAGCCGCACGGGGTCTCGCTGGCCACCGCGCCGGACGGCCGCCTACGGCTCTATGTCGTCAACCATGGAGCCCGCGAGTCCGTCGAGATGTTCGTACTGCTTCCCGGACAGGCGCCACGGCTGCGATGGATCGGCTGCGCAAGGGCCCCTGCCGGCCTGTTCGCCAATTCCGTTGCAGCGCTGGCGGATGGAAGGCTGTTCGTCACCAACATGGGCCGCCCGCTCGATGGTTCCACGCCGATCTCGGCCATGGGCGGCGAAGTTGCGGCCTGGTCGCCGCGCGGCGGGTGGCATTCCGTTCCCGGCAGTGCGACGGTCGGACCGAATGGGATAATCGCCAGGCCTGACGGCCGCACGCTGTACGTCGCTTCCTGGGGCGGCAAGGCGCTCGTCGAGCTGAAACCCGGCGAGACCGGGACGACACGCCGCACGCTCCCGCTGAACCTGCTGCCCGACAATCTGCGCTGGAGCGGGCGCGGGACGATCCTCGTTGGCGGCCAGAGCACGTCGCCCGGGCTGGTGACAGAGTGCTATACTTCGACCCGGACGCACTGCCGAATTCCGTCGACGATCGTCGAGGTCGACCCGGTGCCGCTCACCGTGCGCTGTGCACGGCCGGCCCCGATCGACATGGCGACGGTCGCCGTCGAGGTCGATCGGCGAGTCTGGGTGGGAACAGCCCGCGGGAGTCGGATTGAACAGCTGCCGGGCCTTGCCTGCCCACCCGGCTGACCTTCGCTGCCGGTACCATGGTATCCTTGTCCCCAGTTGCGCGTTTAACGTCACTCCCGCGCAGGAGCTGACGAGCATGACCGACTATCATCGCGAAATCGATATCGAGGTGTCGGCGGATCAGGCGTTCGCCTTCGTGTCGAACACCGCCAATCTGCCGCGCTTCGTCCCTACGACCCGCAAAGCCGACGTCGAGCATGGTCATATCCATGTCGATGGCGTCACCGGAGGTCGGCCCTATCACGACGACGGGCAAATCTATGTCGATGCCAACCAGCGCGTGATGCGTTGGGGATCGGGCGCAAGCGCCTATCGCGGTGAGCTGTCTGTCAGCGAAGGCGGCGATCATATGGCCCGCATCGCCATCAACCTGCATTTCCGCGACGGCGACGGCCATGTGCCGAACGCGCAGCAGATCGAACGGAGCCTCGACGAGTCGATGCAGAGGCTGCGCGAGGAACTCACCCGACACTGAGCGGGCGAGCCGCGCTGATCCCTATCTTCCGGTTGGTGATAAGGGAACTCCTTCTCAGCGATACGCTTGCTGCGCCATTCCTCGCTTGGATTGGCACGGAAGACAGAGGGGTAAGTTCCCGTGGCGTGTGGCAAGGATTCGCGTCCTGTCGTGCCTCGGTGCCGCCCGGCTAGAAGGGATGCGCAATGAAACTGGGTATTTGCAGCCTGTGGGGTCCGGACGTCGCATCGTTCCGGGAAGAGGTCAGGCTCGCGTCCAGGCTCGGCTATGACCTCGTCACCATCGGCGATTCACCGGCCGGCTGGCATGATCTCTATGTTTCGCTGACGCTCGCCGCGCTCGATGCGCCTAACGCACGGCTGGCGCCGCTGGTGACCTCGCCCTTCATGCGCCACCCGCTAGCCACGGCAAACGCACTCTGTTCGATCGACGACCTGTCCGGGGGACGGGTCGCGCTCGGCCTGGCGACTGGCGGCAGCACCGTTCTCGCCATCGGTCGTGCGCCGGCGACCCAGGCCGAGATCCGCGCCGAGATGGCCGCGCTGAAAGCCTTGTTCGCCGGCGAAGGAGTCGAGTGGAACGGACGCCCCGTGAAGCCGCTGCGCTTTCCCAAGCCGATCCCGATCTATTACTCCGCTTTCGGGCCGAAGGCGCTTGCGCTGGCCGGCGAGCAGGCGGACGGCGTCATCCTGTTTGCCGGAGAACAGAATCTCGATGGGCTCGCGCAGCGGATCGCGGCGGTGCGGGATGCTGCCACCCGGGCCGGACGCGACGCGGACGCGATCGACATCTGGGCGGTGTCCTACGCCTCCGTACGCCCGACGCGTGAAGAGGCGATCGAGGATCTCGGCGCATTCATAGCGGTGAATGGCATGGCGCTCCGCACGCCCGAAGCGCTCGCGCAGGTCCCTCCGCAACTGAAGGACAGGATATTGGAGCTGCAGGCGCGATATGATCCGACGGAACATGTCGTCGTCGGAGGAAAGAACGTCGCGCTCATGAAGGAGCTGGGGCTGACCGACTATCTCGCCCAGTTCGACACGCTCGCCGGCCCTGTCGAGAACGCGACGGCGATGATGCGCGCGCTGGAAGGAATGGGCGTGTCGACGTTCATTGCCGCGCTGCCGGGCCACGCAGCGCCGCTGGACACGATGCACGGCCTTGCGCAAGCGCGGAGCGCCATCTGATGCTCTCGGCTGTTGCCGAAATGGAGGACGCGCACGAGATCCTGGGCGTCCTGGAGCGGGCGCCTTTGGCCGAACTGATGGCGGAAGCGGAGGCGCTGACGCTTCTGGGACACGGCGCGCGCGTCACCTATTCGCGCAAGGTGTTCGTGCCGCTCACCAGGCTCTGCCGCGACGTGTGCCATTATTGCACCTTCGCAACGACCCCGGCGCGCGTCGACACCGCCTATCTCGGCCGCGACGAGGTGCTGGCGATCGTGAAGGCAGGGGCGGCGATGGGTTGCCGCGAGGTGCTGTTCACGCTCGGCGACCAGCCGGAGCTGCGCTATGCGGCCGCCCGCACCGCGCTCGCGAAGCTCGGGCATGAGACGACGCTTTCCTACCTCGCCGAGATGGCGCGCGCCGTGCTCGACGAGACCGGCTTGCTGCCGCATCTCAATCCGGGGCTCATGGGCGCCGACGACTATGCGGCGCTTCGCCCGCACAGCGCGTCGATGGGCATCATGCTCGAGAGCGTGTCCGAGCGGCTGTGCCAGAAAGGCGGGCCGCATTACGGCTCGCCCGACAAGGCGCCCGCCGCACGCCTTACCGCGATCGAGGAGGCAGGTCGGGCGAAGGTGCCCTTCACCACCGGGCTCCTGATCGGGATCGGCGAGACGCGTGCCGAGCGGATCGAGGCGCTGCTCGCCATTCGCGCGCTCCATCGGCGCTACGGCCATATCCAGGAAGTCATCGTCCAGAACTTCCGCGCGAAGCCCGACACGCGCATGGCGGACCATCCGGAGCCGTCGCTCGACGAGCATCTCTGGACGATTGCGGCCGCCCGTCTGCTGCTGGGCTCGGAGATGACCATCCAGGCGCCGCCCAACCTCCACCGGCGGGAGGAGCTGGGGGCGCTCATCCGCGCCGGGGTCAACGACTGGGGCGGCGTCTCACCGCTGACACCCGACCATGTGAATCCCGAGGCGCCTTGGCCGCACCTGGAGGTCCTCGAGGACGCAACGGCTGCCGCTGGGCGGATGCTGACGCAGCGCCTCGCGATCGGGCCGCTTCATGCCCGCGAGGCAGCGCGATGGACCGATCCGGGGATCGCGCCGCTCGTGTTGCGCGCCGTGGACGCGCGGGGACTGCCCAAGGCAGACGAGTGGGCGGCAGGACATGGCGATCCGGTGCCGGAGTTTCGCACCGGGCCGGGTTCACCGCTTCTTCGAGCCACGATCGCGAAGGCCGAAGCCGGGGAGCGCCTCGACGAGCCGGAGATCGCCGCGCTGTTCGAGGCCGACGGAGAGGATTTCGCTGCGCTGGTGGCACTTGCCGACCGGATGCGACGCGAGACGGTCGGCGAGGTCGTCACCTATGCCGTCAACCGCAACATCAACTACACCAACATCTGCCTCTACAGATGCGGCTTCTGTGCCTTCTCCAAGGGCAGCAGCAGGGCGCTTCGCGGGCCGGCTTATCGGCTCGACATGGGAGAGATCGGGCGCCGGGCGGCCGAGGCGGCGGCACGTGGCGCGACCGAGGTTTGCCTCCAGGGCGGCATCCACCCGGACTATGACGGCAACACCTATCTGGACGTTCTGGCGGCGGTGCGCGCGGCAGCACCGAATATCCACATCCATGCCTTCTCGCCCCTCGAGGTGACGCACGGCGCGCGAACGCTCGGCCTGCCGCTCGAGGACTTCCTCGCCCGCCTGCGGGATGCAGGGCTCGCGACGCTTCCCGGCACCGCCGCCGAGATACTCGATCCGGAGGTGCGGGCGATCATCTGCCCGGACAAGGTGACGGCCGACGAATGGCTTGACGTGATGCGTGCCGCGCACAGCGTCGGGCTGCGCTCGACAGCGACGATCATGTTCGGCCATGTCGACCATTATCGCCACTGGGCGCGGCACCTGGGGGCGGTCCGCGCGCTCCAGGAGGAAACGGGGGGCTTCACCGAATTCGTGCCGCTGCCTTTCGTTCACATGGAGTCGCCGATCTGGCGCAAGGGGCAGGCGCGGTCGGGCCCCAGCTACCGTGAAGCCGTGCTCATGCATTCGATTGCGCGCATCGTGCTGGGGCCAGTGATCCGCAACATCCAGGTGAGCTGGGTGAAGATGGGCGCCGACGGTGCGGCGGCGATCCTGAACGCCGGCGCCAACGACCTGGGCGGCGTGCTGATGGACGAGTCGATCACGCGAGCCGCCGGAGGCGTCAACGGGCAGGAGTTCGGTGTGTCCGAGATGCAGGCGCTCGCCGCCTCGCTCGGTCGGCCTGCGCGCCAACGCACCACCCTTTACGAACTTGTGCCGGACATGGCACCGGCGTTGACGGAGTAAGCGAATGACGGATTATCGGCCGCTCGACGGCAGGGTCGCAATCATCACGGGTGGGGGCAGCGGCATCGGCCGCGCAACCGCGAAGCTTTTGGCGAAGCGTGGGGCCAAGGTGGCGATCACCGGCCGGACCGAGGCGAGGCTGGCAGGCGTGGTAGAGGAGATCGCCGGGCTCGGGGGCGAGGCGCTCGCAGTCGCCATGGACGTCGCCGACGAGCAGTCGATCGCGGCCGGCGTCGCAGCGACCGTCGCCCGCTTCGGCCGGCTCGACATCGTGCACAGCAATGCCGCCCAGACCGGCGCGCTGGCGTCCGACGCGGCGATTGCCGATATGGACCTCGCCTTCTGGAACCGGACGCTGGCCACCAACCTCACCGGCTCGATGCTGTGTGCCAAGCACAGCATCCCGCACCTGTTGAAGGCCGGCGGCGGATCGATCATCTTCACAGGATCGGGCAAGGGGCTTGCGGGCGACCTGGATTATCCTGCCTACGGCACGACCAAGGCCGGTCTGCTCGGCCTGTCGCGCTATATTGCCACGCAATATGGTAAGCAGGGCATCCGTGCGAACGTGATCGTGGTCGGCCTCGTCATGACCGAGGCGCTCGACGAGAACATGCCGCCGGAGGCGCAGGCGTTGATGCGCGAGCACAACCTCGTTCCCGATCTCGGAACGGCCGATGACATCGCGGAGGTGGCGGCTTTCCTCGCGTCCGACCAGTCGCGCTACGTCACCGGCGCCTCAATCGTGGCGGACGGCGGGTTCACCGCACATTCGGCCGTGTACGCCGACATGCGCCGCTTCATGTCCATGCAGGGGGGCGAGAAGAAATGAGTGCGCAGACCATTGCAGTCGTTGGGGGGACGGGGCATCTCGGCGCGGCAATCGGCTGGCGGCTGGCGCGTACCGGGCGCCAGGTGATCATCGGATCGCGCCAGGCAGATGCCGCCGAGGCGAAGGCGGCTGAGCTGGGCCACGGCCTGCGCGGCATGTCCAACGCCGCGGCGGCGGCAGCGGCCGACCTCGTCATCGTCACGGTGCCCTTCGCGGCACAGGAGGCGACGCTCGCCGACATACGACCGCATGTCGCGGGCAAGATCGTCGTCGACACGACGGTGCCGCTGGTGCCGCCGAAAGTGATGCGCGTGCAGCTTCCGCCCGAGGGCAGCGCCGCCGTCCGTGCAGCGATGCTCCTTGGGGCGGAGGCGATCGTTGTTTCCGCCTTCCACAACGTCGCGGCGCACAAGCTCGCCCAGGATGTAGACGTGGGGTGCGACGTTCTCGTCTTTGGGGACGACAAGACGGCGCGGGGCGCGGTGGTGGCGCTGGCGGACGCCATGGGGCTGCGCGGACTTCATGCCGGCGCGCTCGCGAACTCGGCCGCCGCCGAGGCGATGACATCGATCCTCATCTTCATGAACAAGACCTATAAGGTTGACGGCGCGGGCATTCGCGTCACAGGGGAGCTCATTCCGCCACAGGAGTGAGGACCGCGTGCCTGCTATCGAGATCATCCCGCTTGCCGAGGTCGGCGAGGTGGCACCCGGCGACGATCTTGCGGCACTGCTGTCGCGGGCGCTCGCTGCGCAGGGGCTGAGCATCGGGCGGGGCGACACTCTCGTCGTCACGCAGAAGATCGTGTCCAAGGCGGAAGGGCGGTTCGTGGCGCTTGACACCGTCGCACCCAGCCCCGAGGCGCTGCGCTTGGCGGACGTCACGCGCAAGGACCCGCGGCTGGTCGAGCTGGTGCTGTCGGAGTCGACCGCGGTGCTACGCGCGGTGCCCAACGTGCTGATCGTCCGTCACCGGCTGGGCCTCGTGATGGCGAATGCCGGGATCGACCGGTCGAACATCGGGCCTGGCACGGCCGAGCGCGCGCTGCTGCTGCCTGTTGATCCCGACGCCTCGGCGGAGCGGCTGGGCAAGGCGCTGGGCTGCGCGGTCGTCATCTCTGACAGCTTCGGGCGCCCGTGGCGGATGGGCGTGGTCGCGGTCGGCATCGGGGCGAGCGGCCTGCCGGCGCTCCACGACCGACGCGGCGAGTGCGACCGCGACGGGCGGATGCTCGAGGTGACGCAGGTCGCCGTCGCCGACTTGCTGGCTAGCGCTGCAGCGCTGGCGACGGGCGAGGGCGCGGAGGGCATCCCAGCGGTGCTGGTGCGCGGCTTCGCCCCCGCCGGCGCGCCCTGTCCGGCAGCCACGCTGACGCGCCCGCTCGAGGAGGACCTGTTCCAGTGAAGATCGCGGTGCTGACGGGCGGCGTCGGCGGGGCCAAGCTCGTGCTCGGCCTGAGCCGGGTGGTGCCGGCGTCCGACATGATCGCGATCGTCAACACCGGCGACGACTTCCGGCACCTTGGCCTTCATGTCTCGCCCGATGTCGACACGCTGCTCTACACCTTGGCCGGCAAGGCCAACGCCGCGCAGGGCTGGGGGCGCGAGGGGGAGACCTGGGCCTTCATGTCGGCGCTGCGCGAGCTCGCCGGGGAGGACTGGTTCCTGCTCGGCGACCAGGACCTCGCGCTGCATGTGCTGCGCACTGCGGGCCTCGCCGCCGGGGAGACGCTGTCTGAGATCACCCGCCGCTTCGCCGGCGCCTGGGGGATTGGCGTCGAAGTCCTGCCGATGAGCAACCATCTCGTGATGACTGAGGTCGAGACTGATGCCGGCCGGATTCCCTTCCAGAATTACTTCGTCGAGCGGCGCTGCGCGCCCAGCGTACGCAGCATTGCGTTCGTTGGCGCGGACGCGGTGATCATCGCGCCGTCCAACCCCTTCCTCAGCATCGATCCGATCCTTGCCGTCCCGGGCATCCGCGCCGCCCTCGAGGCGACGGCGGCGCCCGTCGTCGCCGTGTCGCCGATCGTCTGCGGCCAAGCCGTGAAGGGGCCGACGGCCAAGCTGATGGGCGAGCTCGGGCTGGAGGTCGCCAACGCGGCGATCGTTCGCCACTATGAGGGCCTTCTCGACGGCCTGCTGGTCCATGAGGGCGACGACGTGCCGGAGAGCGGCATCGCGGTGGCGCGCACCGACACCATGATGTCGACCCTTGAGGACAAGGAGCGCGTCGCGCGGGCGGCGCTTGGCCTGGCGGAAAGGATCGGGCGGAGGTGAGCTGGACGGCGGTCGTGCCGCTCAAGACGGCAGCGGATCGCAAGACCCGCCTCAGCCCGAGCCTCGATCTCGCCGAGAGGATCAGGCTGAGCAATCGCATGGCGCGCCAGGTCGTCGCTACGCTCAAGGAGACAGAAGAGGTCGGCCGCGTGCTGCTGCTGTCGCCGGGGCCGCTGGAAGCGCTCGACGCGGAGTGGATGCCGGACGAGGGCCGGGGCCTGAACGCCGAACTCACGCGCGTCCGCGCCGGGCTGGGCGGCGCCATGCTCGTCGTCCATGCCGACCTGCCGCTGCTGGCGCGCGACGATGTCGAAGCCCTGCTGGCGGCCGCGGCGGCGGCGGGCGTGGCGGTCGCGCCCGACCGGCACGGCGAGGGCACCAATGCCATCGCGCTTGCCGACGCCCGGCCGTTCCGCTTCGCCTTCGGCCCCGGGAGCTTCCGGGGCCATAGCGCCGAAGCCGGCGCCGCGGTCGTGCGGCGGCCAGGCCTCGCCCTCGACATCGACTCGCCAGACGACCTGCAGGCCGCCAGAACCGCCGGGTTGCGCGCCTGAGCCCCGCTGTTAGCGGGTCTCCCAGACCAAAGGCAGCTCGACGGGCTGGATCATGCCGAGCCAGCGCCGGATGGTGTGGCCGGGCTTCACGCTGAATTGCGGCAGACGGCGCAGCATTTCCTCGAGCGCGATCTTGAGCTCGCGGCGGGCCAGATGCATGCCGATGCAGGTGTGGACGCCATAGCCGAACGCCGTGTGCCGCGGCTTGCGGTCGAGCCTTACCTCATTCGGCGCATCGAACTCTTCGGGATCGCGATTGACCAGCGTGGTCATCATCGCAACCTTCTCGCCCGCCTTCATCTGCACGCCCTTGAAGACCACGTCGCGCGTGCAGGTGCGGAAGACCGTCACCGGTGCATAGGCGCGCATCAGTTCCTCAATGGCATGGGGGATCTTGTCGGGATTTTCGCGCAGATAGGACTGATGCTCATGGTTCTGCGCGAGGTGCAGCACCTGCAGGCCCATGTTGGTGGAGACGGTGTCGAGGCCGCCGATGAACAGGTTGAAAGCGAAGCCGACCAACTCGTCGTCGTTGAGCGGCCGCCCGCCCTCGATCCGCGCACGCAGCGCATAGCCGAAAGCGTCGTCCGGCGGATTGTCACGGCGCTTGTCGATCTCGCTGCGCAGGAAGGCGACGACCGAGCGCGTGGCACTCGCCATCGTCTCCAGGTCGGGGGCGTGGAGCAGGCCGACCTCCCACTCGAGGAACTCGGGCGCACGTTCGAGCGGCAGTCCCATCAGTTCCAGGAAAACCTTGATCGGAAACTCGAAGGCGAATTCCGACATGAACTCGCACGAGCCGCGGTCCTTGAAGCCGTCGATATATTCGCCGGCATATTGCCGGATCTTGTCTTCCAGCCGGGCCATGGCCATCGGCGCGAACAGCGGATTGGCGAAGACGCGATATTTCTGGTGCTCGGGCGGGTCGAATTCGACCGGAAGATTGGTCCAGCTATCGCCGACGAGCTTCGAATAGGGCGAGAAGTCCCGGCTCGAGAAGGTGTCGGTATCCATGTAGATCTCGCGCATGTCCGCCATGCGCCGGACGACCCATGCCGGGCCCATGCCGGGATAGGCGTTGGGCGCGTAGAAGATGGGCGGCCCCTCATGGATGGCGGGCACCCATTCGTTATAGGGATCGGCCTCGGTGATCGAGCCGAAGATGAAAGGGGTGGGGCGGACCAGCTCCTCGGGTACGTGCGGCGGATGCGCGGTCTGGGCGAGCGTTGCCATCGATTCTCTCCTGTGGCCGGGCTGCGGGCGAGCCCTTCCTTGACTTCACGATAATGGTCTATGGGGCTGCACGAAGGGCGACAAGTAGGCCCATATCGTGGGGGTAAGTATGGAAAACCTGACCGGTCCTGTCGTCCCTGCCGAGGCGCATGAGGAGCTGCGCCAAGCCCTGCTCGTGCTTGCCGGCAAATGGAAGCTGGAGATTCTGTGGCTGCTCTATCATCGCACTCATCGCTTCGGTGAGCTAAAGCGTGCCATCCCGGGGATCAGCCAGCACATGCTGACACTCCAGCTTCGGGAGCTGGAGCGTGCCGGATTGGTGACGCGCACTGTCTATGCCGAGGTCCCGCCCCGCGTCGAATATGCCATGACAGCGACAGCGACGGCGCTGCGGCCGACCATCGACGCGCTGCTCGCCTGGTCGAAGGAGCATGGTCCGGCGGCAAAGCGTCACGCACCGACGAGCGGATGAGGAGCCCTGGCGCGGCGGTCACAGCTTCGAGAAGCAGGCTCGCAGCTCGTCGACGAAGAGTTCCGGTTGTTCGAACGCGGCGAAATGGCCGCCCCTCGGAAGCTCCTGCCAGTGGATCAGGTTCGGGTAGCTTCGCTCCGCCCAGCGGCGCGACGGCCGAAAGATTTCCCGCGGGAATATGCTGACACCCACCGGAAGATCGATACGCCTGGCCTGGAAGGCATCCATGCTCTGCCAGTAGAGCCGGGCCGAGGAGGCGCCACTGTTCGTCAGCCAGTAGAGGGTGATGTTGTCGAGGATTTCGTCCCGGGCGAGCGCGCTTTCGGGCGTCCCGTCATTGTCGGTCCAGGCATGGAATTTCTCGTAGATCCATGCCGCCTGACCGACCGGCGAGTCCGCCAGCGCATAGCCGATCGTCTGCGGCCGCGTCCCCTGCAGCTTGGCATAGCCGCTGTCGCTGTCCTGGTAGAACTTCATCCCTGCCACAGCGTCCTGCTCGGCCGCAGTCAGATCGGCGAAGTCGCCCGCCTCGGGAAAGACCAGCGGCATGTTCAGGTGAATGGCGATGCATTCGGCTGGCTTCGCCATGGCGATCGCGGTCGTCACCGCCGCGCCCCAGTCACCGCCCTGCGCCACGAACCGCCGATAGCCGAGGCGGCGCATCAGCGTGATCCAGGCCTCGGCGATCCGCTCCACACCCCAGCCGGGCACGGTCGGCTTATCGGAGAAGCCGTAGCCGGGCAGCGAAGGAGCGACGACGTGGAAGGCCGGGGCGCCCGCGGCACCGTGGGCCGCTGGATCGGTGAGCGGCCCGATCACCTTCAGGAATTCGATCACCGATCCCGGCCAGCCATGGGTGAGGATCAGCGGCAGTGCGTCGGGTTCGGGGCTGCGGGCGTGGATGAAGTGGATGCCCAGCCCATCGATCTGGGTGCGGAAGTTGCCATAGGCGTTCAGCCTGGCCTCGCAGCGTCGCCAGTCATGATGGTCTCGCCAATGGTCGCAGAGCCCACGCAGGGCGGTGAGAGGAACACCTTGGCTCCAGTCGGAGACGGTCTCGCCCTCGGGCCAGCGCGTGTCGGAGAGGCGCTGCCTGAGCGCCTCCAGCTCGGCGTCCGAAAACGCGACGGTGAAGGGCTCGACGGTGCCGGTCATGTCCATGTCTTCCACTCTCGGCCCGCTCACGCGCAGCCGACGATGCCCCCGTCCACGGGAATCTGGGCGCCGGTGATGTAGCCGGCCCCGCGCGAGCAGAGGAAGACCACGATGCCCGCAATGTCCTCGGGCCTGCCGAGCCGCCGCATCGGAATGTGCGCGAGGAGGGTCGGATCGACCTGATCCTCGTCGCGCATGTGCGCCGTCATCTTCGTCGGGAAGAAGCCGGGGATCACGGCGTTCACGGTGATGTTGCGCTCGGCAAGGTCGCCGGCGAGGTCGCGCGTCAGCATGTGGATCGCCGCCTTCGACGCCGCATAGCTGTAGGCGCGGAGCCGCTCAGTCTTCACGCCGGCAACCGAGCCGATGTTGATGACACGCGCCGGGTCGTCCGTGGTACCGGCGGCCGACAGCTCGGGCAGGAGTTCGCGAACCATGGTGAAGGGCGTCTGGACGTTCACCGCCATGACGCCGGGCCAGGCCTTGTCCGGAAAGGTCTCGATCGGACCGCCCCAGGTCTTGCCCGCATTGTTGACGAGGATGTGGCAGCTCCCCAGCGCCTCGCGATACCGCTTCACCAGCTCGACCGCGGCCTCGGGGGTCGACAGGTCGGCTGCCAGCGGCACGCAGCGGCCGAGCGACGACATCTCCTGCGCGGCGGCTTCGCACATGTCCGCTTTGCGCGACGTGATGGCGACGGTCGCGCCGGCACGCAGCAGCCCCTCGGCTATCATGCGTCCCAGGCCCTGCGCGCCGCCGGTGACGAGCGCGGTCTTGCCGTCGAGGCTGAACAGCTCCTGGCTCACACCCGCACCGCGATCTTGCCGAACTTGTGATGGTCGCGAAGGTGGAGGAGCGCCTCCTTCGCCTCGGCGAGCGGGAACGTCCGCTCGATCACCGGCTTGATCTTGTGCTTGTCGGCGAAGGCGAGCATTTCCCTGAAGTCCTGCGGATCGCCGACTTGGCTGCCGACGATGCTGGCACTCTTCAGGAAGATGTCGGTCGCGTTGAACTTCACCTCGTTGCCTGCGGTCGAGCCGTAGATGACGATCCGGGCGCCGGGATTGATCGCTCGCACATAGTTGGGGAAGCTGGGCGAAGGTGCGCCGTCAAGAACCACGTCGATGCCGCCGGTGAGCTTCCCGACCTTCTTGCGCCACTCGGGGTCGGTGAAGAGCAGCCCGCCCTTGGCGCCCATCTGTGTGGCACGCTCGAGAACTTCTTCGCTCTCGCCCGTGACATATACATTGGCGCCGAGCGCCACCGCGAATGCGAGCCCGAACGTGGCGACGCCGCCGCCGATGCCGGAGATGAGGAGCGTCTCTCCCGCCTTCAACTGGCCCTTGAACATCAACGCGCGCCAGGATGTCAGCGCGGTAAGCGGCATTGCGCCTGCTTCCTCGAATGTCATGAAGTCGGGCTTCGGTGCGAGATTCTCGGCAGGCACGCAGACATATTCCGCGATCGTGCCCGGGAAGGGCATGCCGAGAAGGCCGAAGTCGGCGGCAGGAGCGTGGCGGTTCGGGCCCCAGTTCCGGGCCGGATAGAGCACGACCTCGTCGCCTGCCTTGGCCGTGGTGACGCCCTCGCCGACCATGTCGACCACGCCTGCGCCGTCGCAGCCCATGGTCGTCGGCAGGACCATGCCGGGATACTGACCGTGGGTGATGAAGATCTCGCGGTGGTTGAGGGAGGCGGCCTTGATCGCCACCCTGACCTCGCCTGCCTTCGGCGTCGGCGTCTCGACCTCGGCGACACGGACGCTGTCCGGACCTCCCGCTTCCTCGAGGTACAGAGCCTTCATGGTCACCCCTTCTCTACTGACGTCCCACCCGCCCTCGCTTATGCATGAGCGAGTGTCTGGCGCCCAGCATGTGCTATCCATGGGCCAATCGAACCTGCCGCCCGATAGGACGTGGCTACGCGATGGCTTGAGGGAACGGAATTCCGATTGAGCCGGGTCAGGAGAAGCTGACGATCGGCTCGTTAAGTGACAACCTGGGTTGGGCTTTCGGCGGGACCTACCTCTGGATAGGAATCGGGATTGCTCCGGTCGCAAAGGCGTGAAATATATTCTCATCGAGAAAACGAATCGCACAAAGATGCGAGGCCTTGGATGAGGAGTTCCGAGCATGGGCTTGGTCCCAACGACGATCGTTCCGCCGCAGAGCGCGCAGATAATGATTCAGCGCGCGACGCTCGACACGCTCGCGGAGCGGATTGGGCGGTCGCGGCTGACAACGATCTGCGCCCCCGCGGGCAGCGGCAAGACAACGGCAGCGCTTCACTGGTACAACCAGCTCAAGGCTGCCGGGCGGCCCGGCCTGTGGCTCGCCGCGCGCGCCGGAATTCGCGATCTCCCATCCTTCCTCGTTGCGCTGAAGGAGGCCGGCATAGCCGCAGGGCTGCCTTGGGAAGAGCTCGATCCGGCGGGCGGCGATGCCGTCTGGCTCGCAAGCTTGGCGGCGCTGCGCGATCCCAGGCCCGTGCTCGTGATCGACGACGCGCAGCTTCTGCCTTCGGATGTGCTCGAATTCCTTGGTCAGGCGATCGCGAGCGCCCGCGACGTCCTAACCTCCATCATCGTGTCGCGCGGTGCCATCGGCATTCCGGTGGCGCGCACCCGTGCGCTCGGTTTCCTCGTCGAGGTCGGACCAAGCGATCTCAACTTCACCCGTTCCGAGGCGACGGAGCTGGTAACGCGGATCGCCGGCGTCCCGCTCGATGCCGACGCGATGCAGCAGATCATCCACGATACGCACGGCTGGGTGTCCGGGCTCGTCATCGCGGGCAACATCTATCGCCGCGAGAAAGCTCAAGGTGGGAACTGGAAGCCGCTCGCGGGCAGCCTGCATGTCGAGTTCACCAGCTATTTCTATGAGGAGGTGCTCGCGCTGCAATCGCAGAACGTTCGCAACTTCCTGGTCGATACCTCGATCCTTGACGAACTGACGCCGTCGGCCTGTGCGGCTGTGACCGGCGACGAGAATGCCCGGGCAATGCTCGATGACGTGTTCCGCGCCGGCCTGTTCCTGAACGCCATCGACCAGGAGCACAGCTGCTACGCCTATCATCCGCTGTTTCGCGAGTCCGTAATCGGCAGGCTCGTCGACCGCGCACCAGCCCGCGCCGCCGAGCTTCACCGGCGGGCGAGCCGCTATTACGCCGCTCGCGGCGAGGCGCTGAAGGCCATCGAGCATGCGCGTCTGAGCTGCGACCAGGAATTCGTGGCTGACCAGCTCGATTTGCTTGCGAACGAAATGATCTATGCGGGCTATCTCTACCGCATCGACGAGCTCGGCTCCGAGCTTCCCTGGTCGGTGATCAGCAGCCGACCCGTCCTCCTGCTCGCGCTGGCCTGGCGGCGCGTCCGGCGACTCTCCTTCGCGGCGGCGGAGCGCTTCATCAACGCGGCGGCGCTCGCTGCCGAGGCTCGGCCGGACGATATTCACCTCGGCTATCTCATTCGGCACCGTCGCATCATGCTGGAGGCTGCGCGCGACAACATGGCGCATGTCGAGAACGATGCCGAGAAGCTGCTGTTCGAACTCGGCGACGAGGAGCCGTATCTGAGCTGCACGCTGCTCGCACAGCTCATGTCCGCACGGCGCGAGCTATATCATTTCCACGACATTCTGAAGCTCGAAGCCGAGACGCGGCGTGCACTCGGCCGCCCGGGTTCGGAGTTCGCCTCGATCGCGCTGAAGTCTACAGTCGCGCCGACGCTGGTTGCACAGGGAAAGACACCTTTCGCCCGCCGCTTCCTTGAGGAGGCTCTCGCCTCCGCCGAGGCACGCCAGGGCGTCGGCTCGGGACTGGCGGCGCTGCCGGCGCTGCCGCTTGCCGAGATCCTTTACGACGCCGGCGAGCTCGACCGTGCGGCCGAGCTGGTCGAGAAATATCTTCCGGCGATCCGCCAGTGGGGCTTCGTCGACCAGCTTGCCTCGGGCTATCTGGTGCAGGCTCGGCTGGCCTTCGCTCGCGGCGATGCAGCCACGGCGTTGTCGGGGCTGGAGGAGGCGCATCTTGTCGCCATCGAGTGCGGACTCGACCGGCTGCGCGCCTTCGTCGTCGCCGAGCAGGTCCGCATCCTGGTGAAGACCGGGCAGATCGCCGAGGCGGAAGCAGCGCTCCGGGCGGGCGATGTCCAGATCGAGGACGAGCCGGTCCCGACGCTCAGCCCTTCGCGCAAGAATGAGAGCATCGCGATCGCGTGGCTGCGGATCGAGATGCAGCGCCATCGCCTCGTCCACGCGCGTAAGGTAGCCACCCGCTGGATCGAGTTCGTCAAGCGGAGCGGCGCCATCCGCTCGACTGTCACCTTCGAGCTGCTGCTGGCGGAAATCGCCGTGCTTCAGGGTGACCGTTCCAAGGCGCGGCGTGCCGTCCGCGAGGCGGTCGAGCTGGCGGAGCCCTCGGGCTGGACGCGCATCTTCCTCGACGAGGGCGAGGTGATCTGCTCGCTGCTGAGCGAGGCCTATGCCAACGGCCCCATGCTGGAGACGCCGGCCGACATCTTCGCCTCGCGGCTGGTGATGCTGATGCAGGGCGGTCCCGTGGTCGCAATCGAGGAGGATGGCGAGGAGAGTTCAGGTCTGACCTCGCGCCTGGCTGCCCGCGAGATCGACATCCTGACGATGGTCAGCGGCGGCCTGCGCAACCGGGAGATCGGCGAGCGCCTGGGTCTCACCGAAGGCACCGTCAAATGGTACATGCAGCAGATCTATGACAAGCTTGGCGTGCGGCGGCGCCCGCAGGCAGTGCTTCGGGCACGCCAGTTCGGCATCCTGAGCTGAGGCCCTATCGAAGAGGAGGTTGCGGCGCTGGTGGCGCCCGGCATTGCCCCGAGCAAGTCAAGCGAGGAAGAAATCATGGCCAAGGGCAAAGTCATCATCAGCTGCGCCGTGACAGGTGCGATCCATACGCCGTCCATGTCGCCTCATCTGCCGGTAACCGCGGAGGAAATCGCGGAGTCGGCGGTCGGCGCCGCTGAAGCAGGCGCTGCGATCATCCACCTTCATGCCCGCAACCCCGTCGATGGCCGCCCGGACCAGAACCCGGATCTGTTCGAGCCGTTCCTGAAGGTCATCAAGCAGCGCACGGACGCCGTGCTCAACCTCACGACCGGCGGGCACCCGTCGATGACGGTGGCCGAGCGGATCCGTCCCGCCCAGCGCTTCGCACCCGAGGTCGCCTCGCTCAACATGGGCACCATGGGGTTCGGCCTGTTCCCGATGCTCAACCGTTACAAGGAGTGGAAGCACGAGTGGGAGCCGAAGGCGCTGGAGGCCTCGCGCGATCTGGTCTTCAAGAACACCTATGCCGACATCGAGCATCTGCTGACGACGCTGTCGCCGCTCGGCACCCGCTTCGAGTTCGAGTGCTACGACACGAGCCATCTTTATAATCTCCGCTATTTC
>Ga0180222_1001657_pt1 | contig 21631 bp, 11 predicted proteins | sample eDN5th37CKraftOP_FD_151336 | JGI IMG/M metagenome (GOLD analysis project Ga0180222, IMG submission 151336) | Enriched Organic Plus compost microbial communities from Emeryville, California, USA - eDNA 5th pass 37_C Kraft OP (version 2) (version 2) ... | reverse complement strand
TGCGCATGAGGCTGCGGACGCATCGGGCGTCCGGCGTTCCGCGCGCCCTCCTTTCGGGAGGGCGAGGGCGTAACCCAAAGCTCGGACGTGGAAACACGCCGCGGGAGCGCGAGGCCGTGCCCCGCTGCAGCTGTGCCCCGATCGAGGCCGCTGTCTGACATTCGCATCCGTCCCCGCGCAGCTTCCCGCCCCGCTTGGCCGGGCGCGATGATGGCCGGTGCGGTGTCCTCACGGCGCCACCGGTTCGATTGCCGGTGTCCCGGACGCGGTGCGGCGCTTCAGCGGTGCATCGCAGAGCCGGGACCGTCGCAAAGGCAGCACGCAAAGACCGTCCGCAAACGCCGCCGCTGGAACGGCCCCGGCTCAGCGGCGCGGCATGGCCTGCCGCACCGCGTCCGGGGCACGGCGGGTCCGGCTCCGCGGCAGCGTCATCCTGAGGCGCAGGGGCAAAGCCCGAGCCTCGAGGCGTCATCCTGAGGCGCGAGCCAACGGGTCCGGCTCCGCCGGCCCGATGACAGGCTCAGCGAGCCTCGAAGCGTCATCCTGAGGCGGCGATGCCCTTGCATCGCCCTCGAAGGATGGCGCGAGACACCGCCGTCGCCCCTCGCGGGTCATGCTGCGCATGACCGCCTCAGGGTGACGGTCCACTCGCTCGACCGGACTCCGCCGCCGCAGGGCGGCGCGCCGCGGCGTCTCGCGACGGCGATGCGATCCTGTTTTCCGGTCAGGATGGCGCCAGCGCGGCCCGTTCCGCCCGCGCCTCGGGGTGACGGCGCGCCCGCCAGCGGTTTCGCAGCCGCCGCGCCGCGTGATAGCCGCGCCGGCGCAGCGCCTCCAGCGCGAAGGCCGGCGACATGCCGGGGCCGACCTGGATCAGCATCTCCACCACCTGGCGGCGGCCGGTCCAGAGCTTCGCCATGAAGCCGTCCCCGGCCGAACAGGAATCGATCGCCTCGATGTCCGGATCGGCGAGCAACTGCTCGGTGATCCGATCCACCAGCAGCATGCCGGGCGAATAGCGGGCATGGTCCGCATCGAAGGCGATCTTCCAGGTATAAGCGGTGCGGCCGCAATACATCAGCACCTGCGCCGCAATAGTGCGCCCGTTGATGCGCAGCTCCGCCACCGAGGCCTGCCCTTCTGCCGCGAGACCGGCGATCAGGCGGCGGACGAAGGCCGCATCGCGCGGATTGCACAGCAGCGCAGTGCCGCGGGCGCCCTTCCAGCTCGCCTGTTCCAGCGCCAGGAAGGTTTCGAACGCGGCTGCGACGGCGGCAGGCGCCCGCGCATTGACCAGCTCGACCTCGCCCAGCGCCGACAGCCGGTTGAAATCCTGCCGCAGCTTCTTGCGGGTCGAGCCGCTCTTCTTGACGTTGGCCTGCCGCGTCGCGAACGGCCGGCCCACCTCGTCCAGCAGCCGATGCGCCCCGCCCTGCACGGCCAATTCGCGCTGGAGCAGCGCAAGGCACGGGCGCTCCTGCTCGAACGCGGCGAGGTGCAGCACCTTCGGCAGATCGGACGCCTGCCGGATTGCCGTCAGGAACGCCGGAATCACCTCGCCGGCAAAGGCGGGATCGACCAGCGGGCTGGACAGGAAGGCGTAATTGTAAGGCAGCGCCTCCAGCACCGCAGGCCACAGCGGCAGGGGCCGCCGCACCTGCAGGGCCCAGAACCCGACCAGCTTTGGCGCAGGGCCGGCGCGATCCCAGGCCTCCAGCACCCGGATATCGGCAAAGCCGGCATCCTGCGCAGCGCACAGCGCCGCCGGCGTCATGAACACGTTGGGCGGCGAGCGCCGCGCCAGATCGGCGAAGGCGGTGGCGGCCTTGGCGCTTGGTGAACAAATGCTTACGGAAACCATGGCAGCCGCGCCCCGTCTGTTCTGCCTGCCGCCGGGCCCGGTGGCCGTCCCTCCATATCCCCGGCCACATTGCGTTTCAGTTAAGCCGGGACGCCGCCCGGACCTTGCCTGCGGCATTCAAGCTTTATTTGGGTTTGATGCGCAAAGTGTCGCACCCGACGCGTTTTCGAGCGAGGTGCCAAACCGGTTCGCGGGCAGAAGACGCCTCAAAAGACAGCCTGATGCAAGAGACGGACGTTGCCATCGTTGGCGGAGGACTTGCCGGATCGCTCATCGCCGCCGCGCTCGGCCGCGCCGGGATCGCCGCGGTGCTGATCGATCCGCATGCACGCTATCCCGCCGAGCTGCGCTGCGAAAAGCTCCATGCCGGCCAGGTGGACATCCTGCGCCGGACCGGGCTCGCCGCCGCCGTGCTGCGCGCCTCCACTCCCGACCGCGAGGTCTGGATCGCCCGCTTCGGCTATCTGCTGCAGAAGCGCGCCAGCGATCAATACGGCATTCTCTACGACACCATGGTCAACACCGTCCGCGCGGAGATTCCCGCCGATGTCGGCATGGTGATCTCGAAGGCCACCGCGCTTGCCACCGGCCTGGAACGCCAGACCGTGACTCTCGGCAATGGCGAGACGATTTCCGCGCGGCTGGTCGTCCTGGCCACCGGCCTCAACATCGGGCTGCGCCACCAGGTGGGACTCACGCGCGAGGTGATCAGCCCGTGCCATTCGATCACGCTCGGCTTCGACATGGTGCCGGTCGGCCGCGCCGCCTTCGATTTCCCGGCGCTGACTTATTATCCCGAACGCTCGCGCGACCGCGCCGCCTATCTCACCTTGTTTCCGATCGGCACCACGATGCGCGCGAACCTGATGGTCTATCGCGATGTCGGCGATCCGTGGCTGCACCGGATGCGTCATCAGCCGAACGAGGCGCTCGTCGCGCTGATGCCGCGGCTGCCGCGCATCACCGGCGCGTTCGACATTCCCGGGCCAGTGAAGATCCGGCCGGCGGACCTCTACGTCACCCATGGCCACCGCCAGGGCGGCATCGTGCTCGCCGGCGACGCCTTCGCCACCTCCTGCCCGGCGGCGGGCACCGGCTCCGACAAGGTCTTCACCGATGTCGAGCGGCTCTGCAACGTCCACATCCCGCAGTGGCTCGCCACCGAGGGCATGGCGGAGGACAAGATCGCGGCGTTCTACGACGACCCGGTCAAGCGCGCCTGCGACGAGGCCTCGCTGGCGAAAGCCTATCAGCTCCGCTCGATGTCGATCGACGATGCCCCGATCTGGCGCCTGCATCGCTGGGCGCGGTTTCTGGCGCGGGCCGCGCAGGGACGATTGGAGCAATGGTCCGGCATCGGCCGCGCCGCGTCGCGCCCGCCAAGAGGCCTCACCTCGAGAAGCTGATCCGGCGCACGCTGCGACCAGGAACGCCTCGGCACGGGGTCTCGAAGGACAGCGAGCTATTCGTCGTCGCCATCTTCGTCATCATCGTCCTCGTCGCCTTCATCGTGATGCGGGAAATGGCCCTGGTCGTCCCACAGCTTGCGATAGAAGCCGTTGCGCGCCAGCAGCTCATCATGCGAGCCGCGCTCCACCACCTTGCCTTCGTTGATGACGATGATCTCGTCCATCTCCACCACGGAGGTCAGGCGGTGGGTCGAGAAGATCATGGTCCGGCCGCGCGCGAGCTTGAGCAGCGTGTGATTGATCGCGGCTTCGGTGGTCTGGTCCAGCGCCGACGTCGCCTCGTCGAGCAGCAGCACCGAGGGATCGCGCACGATCGCCCGCGCGATCGCCATGCGCTGGCGCTGACCGCCGGACAGCGTGTCGCCGCGCTCGCCGATGACGGTGTCGTAGCCTGCCGGCAGGCTCATGATGAAGCGATGGATCTCGGCCTTGCGGGCGGCCTCCTCGACCTCCGCGTCGGTCGCGTCCTGCTTGCCGAGGCGGATGTTCTCCCGGATCGACATGTTGAACAGCACGTTGTCCTGGAACACCACCGCCATATGCGCGCGCAGCGATTCCCGCGTGACCTTGCGGATATCCATGCCGTCGATGGTGACGCGGCCCCGGTTCGGCACATAGAGCCGCAGCATCAGATTGAGCAGCGTGCTCTTGCCCGATCCGCTCGGCCCGACGATCGCGACCGATTTGCCGACATCGATCCTCAGATCGAGATCGTCGAGCACCGGACGCTCGCTGCCTTCATAGGCGAAGGTGACATGATCGAAGGTGATGTTGTCGGTGATGGGCGGCAGGTCCGGCGCGCCGGGACGATCGACGCCGCGGGTTGGCTCGTCGAGCAGTTCGTGCATGTGCCGGATCGCCGCCGCGGACTGGATCGAGATCGGAATGAAATGCATCAGGTGCGCGATGTTGTAGGAAATCTCCCAGAACGCGCTTTCGAAGGTGACGAAGGTGCCGATCGTGATGTGGCCCTTGGTCGCGAGATACGCACCGAGCGCCAGCACCACGAGATGCAGCAACAGCACCGCCACGTTGACGGAACGCTCCACCATGCTCGACAGGAAAGTGGCCGAGGCGATCTTGGTGCGGGCCTGATCGTTGCTGACGAAGAACCAGCTCATCATCCGCCGCTGCAGGCTGAAAGCCTTGACCACGGCCTGGGCGGCGATGTTCTCCTGCACGATGCCGAGGATGGCCGACTCGCGAACCTTCTGTTCGTAGTTCGCCTTCACCGCCATCGGCGTCAGGATGCGCGGGCCGATCAGCGTGATGGGGAAGATCAGCAGCGCGACGATGGCGAGCTGCCAGTTCAGGAAGAACATCAGGATCAGACCGGCGACCAGCTCGAGGGCCGGCAGCACTGCGCTGTTCGCCAGCGTCTTGATGGAGCCCTCGAATGCCGCAAGGTCCACCGAGAAGCGCGAAAGCACCTCCCCTCGCCGGGTGCGGGCGAAGAAGCTCGACGGCAGATTCTGGATATGGCTGAACAGCCGGGCGCGGACGTCGGACACGATCGACGCCGACAGCCAGGCGTCCCAGCGCTCGTACCAGATCGAGATGAGAGAGGTGACGATGCCGGCGACCGCAAGCACCGACAGGATCTTCATGAGGACGCCGAAATCCTCCTCGCCGAGCGCATCGTCGATCAGGAACTTGAGGCTGAGCGGCATGATGACGTTGAACGCCGTCTCGATCAGCAGCCCGAACGCGACGAAGCTCAGCGCCTTCTTGTAGTTGCCGAAATAGGGCCGGACGAAACCATAGAGGGTGGCCAGCGCCCCGGCCGCCTCGCGCGCAGTAAAGACGACAAGCTCGTCGTCGTCCTCGTCGAACTCGTCCTGATCGTCGCTGTCATCCCCACCATCTGAGGGCTGCACCGGTCTGGCGCGGGCGCGGACGTCCGTCACGCCAGGCGTTGCTGCAGGTCCAGCGCCGGACGCGGGGGCGACCGGCGCGTTCCGAGTCGCTTCGGAATCCAGTTCGTCGGAAGATGCTTTGGCCACGGCGCAGTCAGATGCCTAGCGGAAATCGAATTCAAATTCCCCGGAAAGGGGTGCGGTCGGCAACAACCCTTCGATGCGTCCGCACCTCATCGCAGCGCTGTCCTGTCCGACTCGATCAACCAGATGATGCGGTCAGATTATATCTGAAACGCGGCCTTGTCAGGCCGCGTGACCGGCCGAATTTGGTATCAGTCCTCGAGCGCAACCTTGTCGAAGAAGGAATAGCGCAGGCTGTCCGGGTCGGCATACCAGTTTCCGGGGCCCTTACCCGCCTCGAGCGTGGCGGCCCACACGTCATCCATGCAATCGCGGTGGTGCATGGACAGATCGAAGCCATAATTGAAGAAAATTTCCGACCACTCCCACCAGGTGCCCAGTTTCTTCACGCCGCGCAGCAGATCGTAGCGATCGATCAGGTCCGCCGGCAGGTCGCTGGTCACCGAGCCGAACATCAGCCCGGTGCGGGTGACGCGCCGCAATTCGCGGACCGCCTGGCGAACCTGTCGGTCGCCGAGATGGCAGAGGCTGGTCTCGAACACCAGGTCGAATTCGTCGTCCTTGAACGGCAGATCGACGATCGAGCCCAGCACATTATAGGGCTTCAGCGCTTCCGGCGTCTGCGCGTGGACGGCGCGGTTGTTCTCGACCCCCCAGGCATCGACGCCGAGATCGCGCAGCGCGCCGACCAGTTCACCGCTGGCGGAGCCGGCCACGAGGACACGCGCTCCCGCCCCCTTGTTCCATACCTTCTGGAACAGCGCGACGAGATGCTTGGGATCGGTGAACTGGTGCCAGACTTCCGAATAAGGGCCGAGGCCGCGATAATTTTCGAAATAGCTGCGGTCGATCCGGCTGACAACTTTCCCGGTATTCTTCCGCGCCTGACGCAGGCGGATGGTTTCGGTGACAACCATATCGGTGGCCGCATCGGAAGAATCGAGCAGCCCGTTCAGCGTCGAGTCGAACAGATAGTCGCCGACCAGGATCAGCCCGGGATGCCGTTTCGGCTCGGGCCGATGATTGGTGGCGACATCGCGCACCGGGATTCCCCCCGGAATGGCGTTCACCGACGACAGCCAGCGATGAATCTTGCCTTCGACGAAGTGCTTGCGCGCATTGCCGAAGGAGGCCGGCAGCGACTTCAGGGCCGCGTCGATCAGTTGCGCATCGCTGAGGTTGGCATAGGCCAGTGCGTCGGACCCGGCGATCAGAAAATTCAGCACGCCGTTGCGCCCGACATTGTGGCGCGCGCCTTCGTTGTAGACGCAGCAGCCGCCGAACGCCTCCGACATGAACCAGGCGCCGGGAATCTGCTCGCCCCAGAACGGGCTGTCGAACAGGAGCGAGACACGGAGATAGTGCGCGGGACGATCGAAATGCGAGATGTGCTTGACCATCGACCGGCGCAGCTCCTCGCCGTCCCACCCCATCGTAGCGAGCCAGTTGTGCGGCAGGCAGAGCAGCACCAGATCGAAATCGCGCGTCTCCGGCCCCTTGCCATTCATCATGCTGAGCTGATAGCGGCCGGCCTCGGTCTTGCCGACCTTCAGCACCCGGTGGTTGAGCTGGATATCGGCATCGACTTCGGAACGCAGGCACGAGATCAACTGCTCGTTGCCGTTCTGAATCGAATAGAGGCCGATATAGCCGTCGATATCCATCACGAAGTTCTTGAGCGCATTGAGCCCGTTGGTGTTGTGGCTTTCTGTGGCGAGATCGGAGCGGGCCATCACCTTGAAGAAGCGCTTGGCCATCGGATCGTCGACTTCGCGATCGAGCAGTTCTTCGGCGGTCATGTAGGCCCAGGGATGCTCGTTGTCCTGCGCGCCGATGCCTTCGTAATACTCGGTCGGCGAGATCATCTCGCTGCAACGCTTACGGAACGCTTCGATCGCCGCCGCCGTGCGCGGACCGTATTTCCGGCGCATCCCGTCGACGTCGTCGAGCAGTTCGCCATCCAGCATCACCTGCTCCGCATCCATCGGGATGGTCTGCAGGCCGAAATGCTGGATCAGATCCCGCAGCGGATCGGGCCCGATCATGGAGTAGTCATAGATCTCGGCGACGCCCGCTTCATAAAGCGCCGGCGATGAATCGAACCGGCGCGACACGATCTTGCCGCCGAGCCGCTCGGTTGCCTCAAAAATCGTTACGCGGCAGAGCTGACCCAGCTTCTTCCTCAGGTACCAGGCGCTCATCAGGCCACCGGGGCCGCCGCCAACGATTGCAAGGTCAAGCATTTGTTTTCTCGACAGGCCGCACTCGCCGCGCACCGGGCGGCGATTTCGATCCACGGCCCTTGGGTTGAATTACGCCGGGCAGAAACGCCCGCGGGTTCCTGGATATATCCTCACTGCGAATACAGCACGACTATTGCTGGAATTCCGACGCAGGCTCAATGGAAACTCCTTTTCATCTGAAGGAAAGATGAACAAAGGACGGAGCCGCGCGGACGGACAAAAAAATCTTCCGCTGAGGCGGAAAAGTCACGGTTTTTCAGGCACTCCTGCTCCCCTGGCCGGCCTGGGCCGGAGGTGCGCCCGGCATCGCGAGACCGGCCAGCAAGCGAACCAGATCGACCTGGCGGCTGACCCCGGCTTTCGCCAGAACGCCTTTGAGCTGGCTGCGGACAGTCTCGCGGGAGACCCCGCCGGCAGCGGCAATCGCCTCGATGGTCCGCCCCTCACCGATCGCGGCGGCCACCCGCGCTTCCGCCGGCGTCAGATCGAACAGGCCCTGAAGGACCATCGCGCCGGGAACGGCGCCCTGATCCACCGGGGTGACCACCACCAGCGAAGCCACGCGTGAAAACACGTCATGAGCCGTACCGCGCACCGGCACCACATGAACGATCAGCGGAGGCCGCGCCTTCCGTGCCGCCACCGGGATCGAACTCACCATGGCGCCCGCTCCTTCGAGGCGACGCGCAATCCGCTCCAATGCTTCGCCGAGAAGCCGGTCAGCACCAACATCGGTGAGATGCAGCCGGTCGCGGCGATCCTGGGCCACCTCCGGCATCAGCGTTTCGAATAACGGGTTGGCCGCGGTGATGCGCGCATTGCTGGCAAGCACGCCGGCTGGCAAGCCCAGCATCTGCAGCGCGCTCGCCATGCTCTGCGCACGCTCGAGACCGAGGCGCGACGCCATCAGCGCCGCGCGGGCGAGGTGAGGACGCAGGCCATCGAAAAACGCGATCCATTCAGCCGGCACCGGCCCCTTCTCGAAGGACCGCTCGAATGAAAAAATCAGCGAGTCGCCGGTCGGCACCGACACCATCGTACCCAACACCCAACCCAGGCCGCGCTTGCGATAAAAACCGGTGTATACCGGATCGCGATCAAGCTCGTCCGGCGTGAAGCAATCGTAGTCGCGGATGAAGCCCGGATGATTGAGGGCGGCCATCCGCGGCATACGCGGATTGATCGCAGCCCATCCCTCGCGCAGGAATTCGTTGAACAGATCATAGATGTCGGGCGAGCCGGTCCAGCGGATGCGGTCGAGGCGGGATGTGAACAGCAGGCCCCCGGCTCCGCCGCTCAGGGCCGACAGCGTTCCCAGCACTGCCGGCCACTGCTCCGGCACCAGTGCCGCCTCATAAATGCGATCGACCAGGCTTTCTCTGGACAGCTCCGTCGCAGCCATTTCCGCCAAGCGACGGGACCGCCATCGCTCCCCCTTCCTCCCCTCGCCCGGCACGATGCCCCCGCCGTGGACGCCCCGCCGTTATGAAGGCCAACGGATGTATCGTGCCACAGGCCGCTCGCAACAAAAAGGCCGGCGCAAGCCGGCCTTTTCATCAGCATGTCGTTGCCACCTACTCCGCCGGCGGAAGTGCCAGAGGCTCGGCCTCCGGCGCCGCCGGCGTGATGGAAGCCTGCTTCTCGCGTTCGTCGAGGATCAAGCGATCGCGCTTCATCGCCACCTCGCGGATGCGAGCCATGGAGGCGCCGGTGCCTGCCGGGATCAACCGGCCAACAATAACGTTCTCCTTGAGCCCTTCCAGCGGGTCCACCTTGCCGTTGACGGCAGCCTCGGTGAGCACACGGGTGGTCTCCTGGAACGACGCCGCCGAGAAGAACGAGCGGGTCTGCAGGCTCGCCTTGGTGATGCCGAGCAGCACCGGGGTTCCAGTCGCAGGCTTCTTGCCCTCTTCCTTCGCCTTGGCGTTGAGCACGTCAAACTCGATCTTGTCGATCTGCTCGCCCGAGATCATGTCGGTCTCGCCCTGATCGGTGATCTCGACCTTCTGCAGCATCTGGCGCACGATCACTTCGATGTGCTTGTCGTTGATCAAGACGCCCTGCAGCCGGTAGACCTCCTGGATCTCGTTCACCAGATAGGCGGCGAGCTCCTCGATGCCCTTGATCGCCAGGATGTCGTGCGGAGCCGGGTTGCCGTCCACGATGAAGTCGCCCTTCTCGACGATGTCACCGTCCTGGAGGTGAATGTGCTTGCCCTTCGGGATCAGGTATTCACGCGGCTCCTCGGTCTTGTCGACAGGCTCGATCGAGATGCGACGCTTGTTCTTGTAGTCGCGGCCGAAGCGAATGGTGCCGGCGATTTCCGCGATGATCGCGGCATCCTTCGGCTTGCGCGCTTCGAACAGCTCGGCGACGCGCGGCAGACCGCCGGTGATGTCGCGGGTCTTGGCGCTCTCGGTCGAGATACGGGCGAGGATGTCACCCGGCTTGACCGTCGCGCCGGCATCCACCGACAGGATGCCGTCGACCGACAACATGTAACGAGCCTCGCCGCCACGCGGCAGCTTCATCACCTTGCCGTCCTTGCCCTTCACCACGATTGCGGGACGCAGGTCGGCGCCGCCACGGGTGCCGCGCCAGTCGATGACCACGCGCTTCGCGATACCGGTCGACTCGTCAAGCGTCTCCGAGATCGATTGACCTTCGATGAGATCCTCGAACTCGATCGTGCCTTCGACCTCGGTGAGAATGGGACGGGTGTAGGGATCCCACTCCGCGATGCGCTGGCCGCGCTTGACGCTGTCGCCCTCGTCGACGTGCATGCGCGCGCCGTACTGAATACGATGCGTCGCACGTTCGGTGCCGTCGGCATCGACCACCGCAACCACCATGTTGCGGGCCATCGCCACCAGATGCCCTTCGCTGTTGCGGGCAATCGCCTTGTTCTTGATCGTGATCTTGCCGTCGAAATTGGACTCGATCACCGACTGCTCGTTCAGCTGCGCCGCGCCGCCAATGTGGAAAGTCCGCATCGTCAGCTGCGTTCCCGGCTCGCCGATCGACTGTGCCGCGATGACGCCAACAGCTTCACCGTGGTTCACCGGCGTGCCGCGGGCGAGGTCGCGCCCATAGCACTTCGCACAGATGCCGTTGACCTGCTCGCAGGTCAGCGCCGACCGAATCTTGACCTCCTGGATGCCGGCCTGGGCAATCAGGTCGACGTCGCTCTCCTCCATCAAGGTGTTGCGCTTGATCAGCACCTTGCCGGTGGCGGGATCAACAATGTCGTCACAGGCGGTACGCCCGAGGATGCGGGAGCCGAGCGAGGCCACCACGGTGCCGGCATCGACGATGGCGCGCATCTTGATGCCAAGCTTGGTGCCGCAGTCGTCCTGCGTGATGATGCAGTCCTGCGCCACGTCGACCAGACGGCGGGTCAGGTAACCCGAGTTCGCCGTCTTCAATGCGGTGTCAGCGAGGCCCTTCCGGGCGCCGTGGGTCGAGTTGAAGTACTCGAGCACCGAGAGGCCTTCCTTGAAGTTGGAAATGATCGGCGTCTCGATGATCTCTCCCGACGGCTTGGCCATGAGGCCGCGCATGCCGGCCAGCTGGCGCATCTGCGCCGGCGAACCACGCGCACCGGAGTGAGCCATCATGTAGATGGAATTGACCTGAGCTTCGCCGCCCTTGGGATTCTTCTTAACGGCGGAGATCTCCTTCATCATCTCCTTGGCGATTTCCTCGGTCGCCTTCGACCAGGCGTCGACGACCTTGTTGTACTTCTCGCCGTGGGTGATGAGACCGTCATTGTACTGCTGCTCGAAGTCCTTCGCCAGCGCGCGCGTCGCGTCGACGATCTTCCACTTCGAACCGGGCACCACCATGTCGTCCTTGCCGAACGAAATGCCGGCCTTGAACGCATTGTAGAAACCGAGTGCCATAATGCGGTCGCAGAAGATCACGGTCTCCTTCTGACCGCAGTGCCGGTACACGTGATCGATGACGCCGGATATCTCCCGCTTCGTCATCAGCTTGTTGACGAGGTCGAAAGGCATCTTCGGTGACTTGGGAAGGACCTGCGAAAGAATCGCGCGCCCTGCCGTCGTCTCGTACCAGCGAGACACCTGGTTGCCTTCCTCGTCCAGACCTTCCCAGCGATATTTGATCTTGGTGTGAAGGTGGATCACGTTCGAGTGCAGCGCATGCTCGATCTCGGCCATGTCGCCATAGAGCTTGCCCTCACCGGGAAGCCCTTCACGCATGATCGAGAGATAGTACAGACCCAGCACGATGTCCTGCGACGGCACGATGATCGGCTGACCGTTGGCCGGATGCAGGATGTTGTTGGTCGACATCATCAGCACGCGCGCTTCCAGCTGCGCTTCGAGCGACAGCGGAACGTGCACGGCCATCTGGTCGCCGTCGAAGTCAGCGTTGAACGCCGAGCAGACCAGCGGATGGAGCTGGATCGCCTTGCCCTCGATCAGCACCGGCTCGAACGCCTGAATGCCGAGACGATGCAGCGTCGGGGCGCGGTTGAGCAGCACCGGATGCTCGCGGATGACCTCGTCGAGGATGTCCCACACTTCGGGACGCTCCTTCTCGACCAGCTTCTTCGCCTGCTTCACGGTGGTTGACAGGCCCTTGGCGTCGAGCCGCGAATAGATGAACGGCTTGAACAGCTCGAGCGCCATCTTCTTCGGCAGGCCGCACTGATGCAGCTTGAGTTCGGGACCGACCACGATCACCGAACGACCCGAATAGTCGACGCGCTTGCCGAGCAGGTTCTGACGGAAACGGCCCTGCTTGCCTTTCAGCATGTCGGCGAGCGACTTCAGCGGCCGCTTGTTGGCGCCGGTGATGACGCGGCCGCGGCGGCCATTGTCGAACAGCGCGTCGACGGCCTCCTGCAGCATGCGCTTCTCGTTGCGGATGATGATGTCCGGCGCGCGCAGCTCCATCAGCCGCTTCAGGCGGTTGTTGCGGTTGATGACGCGGCGGTAGAGGTCGTTCAGATCGGAGGTGGCGAAGCGGCCGCCATCGAGCGGCACCAGAGGACGCAGATCCGGCGGAATCACCGGAATCACCGTCATGATCATCCATTCCGGCTTGTTGCCGGAATTGCGGAAGGCTTCGACGATCTTCAGCCGCTTCGCGAGCTTCTTGTGCTTGATGTCGGATTCGGTCTCCGCCATTTCGGCACGGATCTGGCCCTCGAGCTTCTCGAGATCGAGGCCTTTCAGCAGCTCCCGGATCGCCTCGGCGCCGATCATGGCGGTGAAGCTGTCCTGGCCATATTCATCCTGCGCGCGGAGATACTCTTCCTCCGACAGCAGCTGGCGGTCCTTCAGCGCGGTGAGGCCCGGCTCCAGCACCACGTAGTATTCGAAATAGAGAATGCGCTCGAGGTCCTTCAGCGTCATGTCGAGCAGAAGGCCGATGCGCGAGGGCAGCGACTTCAGGAACCAGATGTGCGCGACCGGCGCGGCCAGCTCGATGTGGCCCATGCGCTCGCGACGGACGCGGCTGAGCGTCACCTCGACCGAGCACTTCTCGCAGATGATGCCCTTGTACTTCATGCGCTTGTACTTGCCGCACAAGCATTCGTAGTCCTTGATCGGCCCGAAGATGCGGGCGCAGAACAGGCCGTCGCGCTCGGGCTTGAAGGTACGGTAGTTGATCGTTTCCGGCTTCTTGATCTCGCCGTAGGACCACGACAGAATCTTTTCCGGCGACGCGATCGAGATGCGGATCTGGTCAAAGACCTGCGCCGGCGCCGTCGGGTTGAAGAGATTCATAATTTCTTGGTTCATCGCATTCTCCTTAGCCGCAGAGCGGCTTCAAGAAATTCCGTAGCCGTCATGGCCTGCCGCGGGCCGGTCATCCAACGCCTTCAAGCCGAACGTGCGGCGAAGGCGTCGATGGCCGGGACAAGCCCGGCCATGACGTTGTCTCTTTGCCTTACTCGGCCGCCTCGGATGTCGGCGCCGGGTCCATCTTGGAGTTGTGCAGGTCCACATTCAGACCCAGCGAACGCATCTCCTTGACGAGCACGTTGAACGATTCGGGAATGCCGGCTTCGAAGGTATCGTCGCCGCGGACGATCGCCTCGTAGACCTTGGTCCGCCCGGCGACGTCGTCGGACTTGACCGTCAGCATTTCCTGCAGCGTGTAGGCCGCGCCATAGGCCTCGAGTGCCCACACCTCCATTTCGCCGAAGCGCTGGCCGCCGAACTGCGCCTTGCCGCCGAGCGGCTGCTGGGTGACAAGCGAGTATGGACCGATCGAGCGCGCGTGGATCTTATCGTCGACCAGGTGGTGCAGCTTCAGCATGTAGATGTAGCCCACCGTCACCTTGCGATCGAACTGGTCGCCGGTGCGCCCGTCATAGACAACGGACTGGCCGGACTTGTCGACACCCGCGAGCTCGAGCATTTCCTCGATGTCGCCTTCCTTGGCACCGTCGAACACCGGCGTGGCAATCGGCACGCCATTGCGAAGGTTGCTGCCAAGCTCGACGAGTTCCCCATCGCTGAGCGACTTGATGGTCTCGTCGTCACCATAGACCTTCTTCAAGGTCTCCTTGAGCGGCTTCGGATCCTGCTTTGCCAGGTAGGCATCGACCGTCTGGCCGATGCGCTTGCCAAGTCCTGCACAGGCCCACCCGAGATGCGTCTCGAGAATCTGACCGACGTTCATGCGCGAAGGCACGCCGAGCGGATTGAGAACGATGTCCGCATGCGTGCCGTCCTCCAGGAACGGCATGTCCTCGATGGGAACGATCTTCGACACGACACCCTTGTTGCCGTGACGGCCGGCCATCTTGTCGCCCGGCTGAATCTTGCGCTTCACCGCGACGAAGACCTTGACCATCTTCATCACGCCCGGAGGCAGCTCGTCACCGCGCTGCAGCTTCTCGACCTTATCGAGGAAACGCTGCTCAAGCCGCTTCTTCGATTCGTCGTACTGCTTCCGCATGGCCTCGATCTCGGCCATCAGCTTGTCGTTCGGCGAGGCGAACAGCCACCACTGCGAACGCGGGTACTCCTCGAGCACCGCGCGGGTGATCTTGGTGTCCTTCTTGAAGCCCTTCGGGCCGGCGATGCCCTGGCGGTTCTCAAGCAGCTCCGCCAGACGTCCGTAGACGTTGCGGTCGAGGATCGCCTGTTCGTCGTCGCGATCCTTCGCAAGGCGTTCGATCTCCTCGCGCTCGATCGCCAGCGCACGTTCGTCTTTGTCGACGCCGTGACGATTGAACACGCGCACCTCGACGATGGTGCCCTGCACGCCCGGCGGCACCCGCAGCGACGTGTCACGCACATCAGACGCCTTCTCGCCGAAGATGGCGCGAAGCAGCTTCTCTTCAGGCGTCATCGGGCTTTCGCCCTTCGGCGTGATCTTGCCGACGAGGATGTCGCCGGCGCGGACCTCGGCACCGATGTAGACGATGCCGGCTTCGTCGAGATTCTTCAGCGCCTCTTCCGAGACGTTGGGAATGTCGCGGGTGATTTCCTCAGGGCCCAGCTTGGTATCGCGGGCCATCACCTCGAACTCTTCGATATGGATCGACGTGAAGACGTCTTCCTTCACGATCCGCTCCGAGAGCAGGATCGAGTCCTCGAAGTTGTAGCCGTTCCAGGGCATGAACGCGACCAGCACGTTACGGCCGAGCGCGAGTTCGCCGAGCTCGGTCGAGGGACCGTCGGCAATGATATCGCCCTTCCGCACCACGTCGCCGACCTTCACCAGCGGACGCTGGTTGATGCAGGTGGACTGGTTGGAGCGCTGGAATTTCATCAGCCGGTAGATGTCGACGCCCGACTTCGTCGGATCGAGATCTTCCGTCGCCCGGATCACGACACGAGTGGCGTCGATCTGGTCGACTACACCGGAGCGGCGGGCGGCAATCGCCGCGCCCGAGTCGCGGGCCACCACGCCTTCCATGCCGGTGCCGACGAATGGCGCCTCGGCGCGCACCAGCGGCACGGCCTGGCGCTGCATGTTCGAGCCCATCAGCGCGCGGTTGGCGTCGTCGTTCTCAAGGAACGGGATCAGGGCCGCGGCCACCGAAACCAGCTGCTTCGGCGAGACGTCCATGAAGTCGACCTTGTCCGGCGTCACCATCAGCACGTCGCCGGCGTGCCGGCAGACCACCAGGTCGTCGGTGAAACGGCCCTTGGAGTCGAGCGGAAGATTGGCCTGCGCCACGTGGTAGCGGCCCTCCTCCATCGCGGAGAGATACACCACCTCGTCGGTGACGCGGCCGTCCTTGACGCGGCGATACGGTGTCTCGACAAAGCCATACTTGTTCACGCGCGCGAAGGTGGCCAGCGAGTTGATCAGGCCGATGTTCGGACCTTCCGGCGTCTCGATCGGGCAGATGCGGCCATAATGCGTCGGATGCACGTCGCGCACCTCGAAGCCGGCGCGCTCGCGGGTCAGACCGCCCGGCCCCAGCGCCGAAAGACGACGCTTGTGGGTGATCTCCGACAGCGGATTGGTCTGGTCCATGAACTGCGAGAGCTGCGAGGAGCCAAAGAATTCGCGCACGGCAGCCGCCGCCGGCTTGGCGTTGATCAGGTCCTGCGGCATGACGGTGTCGATATCGACGCTCGACATGCGCTCCTTGATCGCACGCTCCATGCGCAGCAGGCCGATGCGGTACTGGTTCTCCATCAGCTCGCCAACGGAGCGGACGCGGCGGTTGCCGAGATGATCGATGTCGTCGATCTCGCCCTTGCCGTCACGCAGGTCCACCAGCGTCTTGATCACCGCAAGGATGTCTTCCTTGCGCAGCGTGCGCATGGTGTCCGGCGCATCCAGCTCGAGACGCATGTTCATCTTGACGCGGCCGACCGCCGAGAGATCGTAACGCTCGGGATCGAAGAACAGCGACTGGAACATGGCCTGCGCCGATTCCAGCGTCGGCGGCTCACCCGGACGCATCACGCGATAGATATCGAACAGCGCGTCCTCGCGCGTCATGTTCTTGTCCGCGGCGAGCGTGTTGCGGATATAGGGACCGACGTTGACATGGTCGATGTCGAGCAGCGGCAACTCTTTGTAGCCCTGCTCGTTCAGCGCCTTCAGCAGCTTGTCCGTGATCTCGTCGCCGGCCTCGGCATAGATCTCGCCGGTCTTCGGATTCACCAGATCCTCGGCAAGATACATGCCGACCAGATCCTCGTCCGTCATGCGCAGGGCCTTGAGGCCCTTTTCCTGGAGCTGGCGCGCGGCCCGCACGGTCAGCTTCTTGCCGGCCTCCAGCACGACCTTGCCGGTATCGGCATCGATCAGGTCGGTCGAGGTCGAGTAGCCGCGGAAGCGATTGGCGTCGAATGGCACACGCCAGCCGTCCTTGGTGCGCTTGTAGGTCAGCTTCTTGTAGAAGGTGGAGAGGATTTCCTCGCCGTCGAGGCCGAGGGCGAACATCAGCGACGTCACCGGAATCTTCCGGCGGCGGTCGATGCGCGCGAACACGATGTCCTTGGCATCGAACTCGATATCGAGCCAGGAGCCGCGATAAGGAATCACACGGGCGGCGAACAGCAGCTTGCCGGAGGAGTGGGTCTTGCCCTTGTCGTGATCGAAGAACACGCCGGGCGAGCGGTGCATCTGCGAGACGATGACGCGCTCGGTACCATTGACGATGAAGGTGCCGTTCATGGTCATGAGCGGGATATCGCCCATGTAGACATCCTGCTCCTTGATGTCCTTCACCGAACGCGCGCCGGTTTCCTCGTCGATATCGAACACGATGAGCCGCAGCGTCACCTTCAGCGGCGCAGCAAAGGTCATGCCGCGCTGACGGCACTCGTCGACGTCATACTTCGGCGCCTCGAATTCGTAGCGGACGAATTCCAGCATCGAGGTGTTGGAGAAATCCGAGATCGGGAAGACCGAACGGAAAACCGCCTGCAGTCCCTCGTCAAGGCGCCCGCCGGGAGGTTCGTCAACCATCAGGAACTGATCATAGGAGGCCTTCTGGACCTCGATCAGGTTGGGCATCTCCGCCACTTCCCGAATGCGTCCGAAGGACTTGCGAACTCTCTTGCGACCGGTGAACGTCTGCTGCGCCATCGTGGCCTCTCATTGCGCCGCCCGGCGGGGCGGACCTTCCGGAGCGCGATCGGCATCGCCTCCAGGTTGAAACGCGACACATTCCGGATATGTCCGCGATGTCCGCCGCGATTGGAATAAAATCCCAAACGCAAGGATACGGCTTCCGAAACGCAAAACGACGTGCAGCGCGCCCGTTCACGCACTGCCCGTCACAACGACCAAGTTACGGACCGAAAAAGCCCGAAATTGCTTTATCTCCCAACGGCTTACAGAGGAGACCGAAGCGCCTGCCTCAAACCGTGCCTTCGTGCTGCCAACCCGATATGGGATAGCAATTGTGAAAATTCGAGGGTGACCTCCCCGAATCCTCACACTTTGTTGTGTCCAACTCATCAGCCGGACGCAACATCCAGTCAGGATCGACAGGTCAGAAGCATTCCTGTCTGTCTACCCTGGTCGGACGAGCTGATCAGGCGGTCCCGATCATCTGCGCCCGGGGAGCGCTCCCGGGAACGCGTCGTGCGCGCTCCCGGGATGCCCGGAAATCACCGAAGCGATTACTTGAGCTCGACCTTGGCGCCAGCCTTTTCGAGCTGAGCCTTGATCTTCTCGGCCTCGTCCTTGGCAACGCCTTCCTTGAGCGGCTTCGGCGCGCCTTCGACGAGGTCCTTGGCTTCCTTGAGGCCCAGGCCGGTGATGGCGCGGACTTCCTTGATGACCTCGATCTTCTTGTCGCCGGCGGCAGCCAGGATGACGTTGAACTCGGTCTTCTCCTCGGCAGCGGCAGCAGCACCGCCACCGGCGCCCGGGGCCGCAGCAACCGCAACAGCGGCGGCAGCGGAAACGCCCCACTTCTCCTCGAGCAGCTTCGCAAGCTCGGCCGCCTCGAGCACGGTCAGGCTCGAGAGGTCGTCGACGATCTTCTGTAGGTCAGCCATTGATGTATTTCCTTAGCGTATCAGGTTCGAACCAGGTTGAATTGCGAAGGGCGTCAGGCCGCTTCGCTCTTTGAGGCATAAGCCTGAACCACACGCGCGACCTTCGCCGCAGGTGCAGTCGAGAGCTGTGCGATCTTGGTCGCCGGCGCCTGGATCAGGCCGACCAGCTTGCCACGCAGCTCATCAAGCGACGGCAGCGAGGCGAGAGCCTTCACACCGTCGACATTCAGGGCGGTCTTGCCCATCGAACCGCCAAGAATGACGAACTGCTCGTTCGCCTTGGCAAATTCGACAGCCACCTTCGGTGCCGCTACCGGATCCTGCGAAGTCGCGATCACGGTCGGCCCCTTCAACAAGGAGCCGATGGCAACGACATCCGTGCCTTCAAGAGCAATTTTGGCGAGACGGTTCTTCGAGACCTTCACCGACGCACCCACCTGCTTCATCTGCGCACGCAGGGTCTGCATCTGGGCCACGGTGAGGCCGGAATAATGAGCAACGATCGCAACGCCCGTGGTCTTGAAGACCTCGTTCAGCGCCTGGACCGCCTCTTTCTTTGCCGCTCGTTCCACAGCAAGCTCTCTCCGGTTGGCGGCACTGGCCTGGATCGCTCCGGGACAGGCCACCGGGTTGCATCCATCGTCCTGCCGAAGCCGGATCGCGAGGCTTGCCTCGGAATCCACAGGGCACGACGACATTGAAACGCCTGCCCTCCCGGGCCACGATGGGCACGGGGTGTCGAGGTTCGAACCAAATCCGCCGCGTCGCCGCATAGCGGCAGACGATGGCGACCTCTGGTCTTCACCCGTCTGTGCAGGAAATTAAGTGAAGCCCTTCATATGAAAAGCATCGCACCTGCAGTCTTGGACAGGGTTGGAGCCTGCCGGCTTTCGCCGAACCGGCCCCGTCTGTTTGCCGCCATCGAAACAACAGGCTTCCCCTCCTCGCTCCCATTCATGCAAGAATGATCGACGAGGACGAGGTCTCCCATGGGCTCGATTCTGGAAAACAAACACGGACGTACCGACCACAGCCGACACGCCCGGAACCGGTTGTTTAACGACTCCTCACCCGCTTGCCAAGGGGATTCTGCCCTTTGAATGCATTTTCCGGGCCAGAAACCCCACCGCCGGGCACGGAACCCGGAACCGCCCTCACAGCACGGGATAGGCCAGCGGTTTTCCAGCGAAAAAGGTCTCCAGATTCGCCAGTACGCAGTTTTGCATGGCACGATGGGATTCGAGCGTATGCCCGCCGATATGCGGCGTCAGCACCACGTTCGGCAATGCGGTCAGCGCATCGGCCGCCTGCGGCTCCTTGGCGTAGACGTCAAGTCCCGCGCCAGCGATGGCGTTGGCCTCCAGCGCCTCGACCAGCGCAGCCTGATCGATCACCGACCCGCGCGAGATGTTGACGACGGTCCCTTGGGCGCCGAGCCGCCGCAGAATATCGGCATTGACCGCGTGGTGGGTCTCTGCCCCTGCGCGAACCGCGACCATCAGGATATCGGCCCACTCCGCCAGGCTGGGAAGCGAGTCGTGATAAGCATAGGCGACATCATGCCGGTGCCGGCTGAAGTAGCCGATCTCCGCCTCGAACGCCGCACAGCGGGCCGCGATCTTCCGGCCGATCTCGCCCATGCCATAGATGCCGACCTTCCGCCCGGTCATTCCCGGCGGCGGCGACAGCATGGGCGAAGGCCTGGCGGCCGCCCAGTCGCCGCTGCGGACATAGTGATCAGCGGGTAGCAGCCGCCGGGTGACCGCCAGCATCAGGGTGACGGCGAGATCCGCGACTGACGAGGCGTTCGCGCCGGGAGAATTGCCGACGACGATTCCCCGCTTGCGGGTCTCTGCGAAATCCACGCCGTCATATCCCGTCCCATAGCAGATGATGGCGCCGAGCGAGGGCAAAGTATCGAGTACCTCCGGTGGAATGCGCTGGCCGCCTGCGGTCACCATTGCGCGGATCGGTCTCAACTGCTCCCGCGTGAAGGTTTCGGCCGGTGGTTTGCCCATGGCATCGAGCAGTTCGTAGCGCTCACCGATGCGCACCATCTGCGATTTGGGAAAACGCGAATAGATCAGAACCTGGTCAGGCATTGTGAGATGATCCGCGGATCAATGAACCTCTCCTTCCGTCATGCCCGGCCCGGCGCGAGGCATCCACGTCTTTTTTTGCATGGATGAGCATCGGGACGTGGATGGCCGTGGCGCCGCACCACGGGATCCATGACATCCGGACACATAACGAAAAACGGAGCGGCTTTCGCCGCTCCGTTTATCGATCATCACAGATGTGCGTGCCGATCAGGTCAGCACAGTGCTCGGCTCGACCTTGACGCCGGGGCCCATGCTGGAGGAGACGGCCACACGTTGCACATAGGTGCCCTTGGCGCCGGCCGGCTTCGCCTTCACCACCGCGTCGGTAAGCGCCTTGATGTTCTCCACCAGCTTCTCCTCGGAGAAGGAAGCCTTGCCAATGCCGGCCTGGACGATGCCTGCCTTCTCGACCCGAAACTCGACGTTGCCGCCCTTCGCACCCTTGACGGCGCCGGCGACATCCATGGTCACCGTGCCGATCTTCGGGTTCGGCATCATGCCGCGCGGGCCGAGCACCTTGCCGAGACGACCGACCAGCGGCATCATATCCGGTGTCGCGATGCAGCGGTCGAACTCGATCGTCCCGCCCTGCACCTTCTCGACCAAATCCTCAGCACCGACGACGTCGGCACCGGCGGCCTTGGCCTCCTCCGCCTTGGCACCGCGGGCGAACACGCCGACACGCAGCGTGCGACCGGTGCCATTCGGCAGATTGACGACGCCGCGCACCATCTGGTCGGCGTGACGCGGGTCGACGCCGAGGTTGATGGCAACCTCGATGGTCTCGTCGAACTTCGAGGTTGCGCGCTCCTTGACCAGCTTGATCGCTTCCGTGATCGGGTAGAGCTTGGTCCGGTCGATGCCCTCGCGGGCCTTCTTCAAACGCTTTCCGATTGCCATGACCGATTACCTCGCAACCTGAATGCCCATCGAGCGGGCCGAGCCCTCGACCATCTTCATGGCCGCTTCGATGGTGTCGCAGTTGAGATCCTTCA
>Ga0180222_1001655_pt1 | contig 21652 bp, 25 predicted proteins | sample eDN5th37CKraftOP_FD_151336 | JGI IMG/M metagenome (GOLD analysis project Ga0180222, IMG submission 151336) | Enriched Organic Plus compost microbial communities from Emeryville, California, USA - eDNA 5th pass 37_C Kraft OP (version 2) (version 2) ... | reverse complement strand
CCTCGTGCCCGAATATCATGGCCAGTGGAGCGCCGTCGAATGGCGCAGGGGCCGCCCCTGGTACGGCAATTACGATGCGATCGTCGATTTCGCGCGCGATCATGGCCAGATGGTGCGCGGCCATTCGCTGATCTGGGAACAGATGACGCCGGACTGGGCGCGCAAGGAAATGCTGAAGAAGCGCGACTGGAAGACGGTCGAGCGGCATTTCGCCTCGCTGCTGCCCCGCTATAGCGGCCGGATCGCCGAATGGGTCGTCGTCAACGAGATGATCGATACCGAGGATGGCGAGGACGGCATCCGCCGGACGAGCTTCCAGCGCGCCTATGGCAACGACTATGTCGCGCGGGCGCTGGAAACGGCGCGGGCGCTCGATCCGCAGGCGCGGCTGATGATCAACGAATATGGCGTCTGCCACGACAACCGCACCGAGGAGGATCGCCGCACCGCGCTGCTGCGGCTGGTCGAGCGGCTGAAGGGCAGGGGCGTCCCGCTCGACATGGTCGGCATTCAGGGGCATCTGGAACTGGAAAAAGGGCTGGTGTCGCAACAGCGGCTCGCGCGGTTCCTGCGCGATCTGGCGGATATGGACGTGAAGCTGGCGCTGACCGAGGTGGACGTGCTGGAACAGGACCGTTCGCTCTCGCTGGCGCAGCGCGACGCCAAGGTGGCCGACGCGATGGCCTGGCTGTTCGACGTGGCGCAGCAGGAACCGGCGATGACCAGCATCGTCACCTGGGGGCTGAGCGACCGCCACAGCTGGTTGCAGGAAAGGTCCGACGCGACGCAGGCCGCGCTCGCCCGCACGCCGCCCGATGCCGTCAACCTCAATCGCGGTCTGCCCTATGATGCCGAGATGAGGCCGAAAAAGGCCCATGCCGTGCTCGCCGGCGTGCTTTCCGCCCCCTATCGGAGCGCATAGCCGCACGCGCGGGGCGTGGCGTTTTCTCCCAAGCCAGCAGCCCGTCCAGCATCGCGTCCGCCGCGCGATGCGCCTCGACCATGTCCGGCGCCTCGCTGGTGAGCAGCGCGGTCATGAGCCGGTGGCCGCAGACGCCGCCGAACAGCATCGCCGCCATTTGCCTCGCGGGCAGGGAAAGGCGCAGCCGCCCCGGCGGGACGCCGCGCAGCCTTTCGACCAGCGCGGAGCGGCTTTCCTCTATCCCCATTTCGACAAAGGCGTTCGACAATTCCCGGATCGTCCCATGCTCGGTGATGACCAGCCGGCACAGGTGGATATGGCGGGGCGAGAGCACATGGTCGATGATCAGGTGCAGGGTGGCGCGCAGCGCGTCCGCTGCATCCTCCCTTTCGCCGCCGGGGGCGGGTTCGGGCCAGATACAGGAAGAGCGCGCCAGTTCCTCCTTGTCCCTGAACAGCAGGTAGAGAGTCTTTTTCGACATGCCCGCCGCCGCCGCGATGGCGGCCATCGAGACCCGCTCATATCCCTGTTCGCAGAGCAGCCCTTCGGCGGCCGCGAATATCCTTTCACGGCGTTCTTGCGTTTCCATTGCCGGGGGACGCCGCGTCCTGCCTGCCACCCGATGCTCTTTCCGCCATGGTCCGAATCGATCCGGCGATCATGGAAGAAGCGGGCGGAAATGACAAAGGCCCGCGCCGGAGCCCTCAGCCCGCGTTGCGATAGAGCGACGGTCCCTCGCCGGAAGGCCGGTCCAGCGCTTTTTCCTGTTGTCCCGTCACGGCCGGGCGGTCCAGCAGTTCGAGCAGGCGCGGCGCGGGCAGCGCCTGATGGAAGAAATAGCCCTGCATGCCGTAGCAGCCCAGCAATTTGAGCGCCATGGCGTCGCGCTCCGTCTCCACGCCCTCGGCGACGATTTCGAAGCCCATCGCATTGCCCAGCATCATCACCGCGCGCAGCAGCGCCCGATTGTCCTTCGCCTGATCGATGCCGGTGACGAAGCAGCGGTCGACCTTCACCCGGTTGACCTGCAATTTCTTGAGCAGCGCGAGCGAGGAATAGCCGACGCCGAAATCGTCGATCGCGATGCGCACGCCCTTGTCCGCCAGCGCGGCGATCTTTTCCTGCACCATCGGCACGTCCAGCACCGATTCCTCGGTCACCTCGATTTCGAGCGCGGAATAATCGATCCCGCGATGCTTCAGCGTCGAGAGGATCAGGGAGTCGGTGGGCAGCTGGGCGATCTCGCGCGGGGAAATGTTGATGGCCACCGATATATGGCCATGGCCGCGCTCGTGCAGGCGCTCGATCAGGTCGCAGGCGCGGTCGAGGATGAATTCCAGCAGCGCGCCCGAACAGCCCGACTTGGAGGCTTCGCTGACGATTTCCGGCGGGGAGATCAGGCCGTGCACCGGATGATGCCAGCGCAGCAACGCCTCGACGCTGATGATCCTGTCCTCGCGCCCGTCGACGATCGGCTGGAACCAGATGTCGATCGACCGGTTGGCGATCGCCTGCATCAGTTCGCGCTCGATGTTGCAGCGCATTTCGAAGCGGCGGCGCAGTTCCTCGTCGAACAGATGATATTGGTTCCGGCCGCGCACCTTCGCGGTGTAGAGCGCCTCGTCCGCGCAGGACAGCATCTCTTCCATCGGCAGTGAATGGGCGATGTGGATGCCGATGCTGCACCCGATGCGCCCCGCGCCGAGCAGCTCGAACGGCCGGGTTATCTCGGACAGCAGCTTGCGCGCGATCGTCTCGACCGGCGCGCCGACCTCGTCCGGGTCCAGCAGCACGGCGAATTCGTCGCCGCCCAGGCGGGCGATCAGCGTGTCGGAAGGGAGCACATGGGTGATGCGCCGCCCGACCTCGCGCAGCAGCCGGTCGCCGGCCTGATGGCCATAGCCGTCGTTCACCGCCTTGAAGCCGTCGAGATCGAACAGCATCAGGCATTGCGGCTTGCCCCGGTTTTCCGCGCTGTTGGCCTTTTCCATCAGGCCGCGGCGGTTGAGCAGGCCGGTCAGCTCGTCATGCATCGCCCATTCGTGCAGGTTGGTGGCGACCTCGCAGGAGCGTTCATAGGCGCCTTGCAGGAAGCGGGCGGTGCTGGTCGCGTTGTTCTTGAGGCGGCTGGAATGGCGGAAGGCGATCTCGCTCTGCCGCGCGCTGCGGGTCAGGGCGAAGAGATAGAGCACGGCCGTCGCGGCAAGGCAGATGCGCTCGAATCCGCCCTGCCAGGCGAGGCAGGCGATCATCGTCACCATCGGCGGCGTGATGAAGCAGATCGGCACGCGCGAATAGGCGATGCCATGGGTGATCGCGCCTGCCGTGATGCCGATGACGACGATCAGGTAGAACAGCGTCTGGGGCGAGGAATAGCCCCCGCACAGCGCCGGGATGGCCGACCAGACCAGCCCGGACGCCAGCGCCGATATGCAGGCCCATTTCAGGATTTTCTCGATCGTCTGCTTTTCCGCCTCGGCGGGCGGCAGGCGCAGCAGCACCAGCACGCGCCAGCCATTGGCGAGGCAGGAGGCGGCGAACCAGATCAGCCCCTCCAGCCCCTTGCCCGCATGCCAGGCGACGAGCAGCGCGGTGATGCCCAATATGCTGTTGATGCGCAGCGCGGTCAGCACGCTTTTCCGGGTCGCGGCAAGCTGATCCCAGAGGACGAGCCTCTCGATATGGCGCTCGTCGACCGAGGGCCAGGGTTGCGATCCGAATATGTACCGAGTGATCTTCATAAGAAAAACTACCGAGACTGCGGTAAACAAAGGGTTTAGATACGGCGCATAACTTCATCACATCACATTGATTATGCGTTAAAATTTCGAGCAGTTCGTCGAAAAACATGAAGCCGCTTTCGCGAGGCCCTTCAAAGCCGCGCCGCCGCCCCGTTTCATGGCGTGGGGCGGCGATGCGTGGGCAGAAAATATTAGGATTTCTCGCCTAGCTTGCCCCGGAAGGGGACGCGACGTGATCCATATGCAGTTTGACCTTAAAAGGACCGAGGCGGCGGCTCCCTTTCCCGACCGGCAGGGTGAGCCCGCAGGGTCCTCCGGCGTTGTGATGGCCGCCCGCCTCGCGCGCGAATGGGAAGCGTTGCAGCGCCACGCCCTCTGGCCGACCCAGACCCATGGCTGCATCATGGCGCTCTGCCGCACCCTGCTTTCCGGCGCGCGGACATGGATCGTCATTGCCGGCCGGGACGCGGGTGCACAAGGTTCCGATGCCGGCGGGCTGCTGCCGCTCTGCCGCGACGGGGGCTATCTCGCCCGCTGGCGGATCATGGGCGCGGACGAACTGTTCGAGCCGACCGACGCCCTTTATGGCGACTATGACAATGCCCGCGCACTGGCCGCCACGCTCGCCGCCCAGCCGCGCGCGCTCCATTTCGACCGCATCCCGGCCGGTTCGCTGCTGGTGCCCGCGCTGCGGTCCGCGATGAAGGGGCGGGGGCTGGTGCTGGTCCGCCCGGCGATGCCCTCGCCGATGATCAGTCTGGACGAAAGCTGGGTGGAGCCGGAGCGCCATTTCAACGCCGGTCGCCGATCGGATGTCCGCCGCGCGCGCCGCCGGGCCGAGACGCTGGGCGCGGTAAGCTGCGAAACGCTGTCCCCCGCGCCGGAGGCGTTCGACGCGCTGTTCGACGAGGCGGTCGGCGTCGAGCTGCTGGGCTGGAAGAAGGAAGCGGGCACTGCCATCGGCGCCGATCCCGGCCAGCTGGATTTTTTCCGCGACTATTTTCGCGACGCCTGCGCGCGCGGCCTGTTCCGCGTGTCGTTCCTGCGGATCGACGGCAAGGCGGTGGCGATGCAATTGGCGCTGGAATGGGCCGGGCGCTACTGGCTGTTCAAGATCGGCCATGACAGCGCCTACGACAAATGCTCGCCCGGCACGCTGCTGATGCTGCACAGCATCGGCGATGCCGCGGAGCGGGGCCTGGGCGGCTATGAATTTCTGGGCGTGATCGAGCCGTGGATCACCCGCTTCTGGACGCGGGAGCAGCATGAATGCGTCCAGTTGCGGACCTATCCGTTCAACCCGCGCGGGGTAGCCGCGTTGATGGCGGACGGCGCCTTCTGGCTGGGCCAGCGCCTCGGGCGCCGACGGCTGAAACCGGCGCGGCCATGAGGTCGTCCGCCTTCTGGCGCGGGCTCAGCCGCCTGCGCTATGCGCTGCCGGACCATGCGGGGCGCCTGTTTCCGGGGCCGGACGCGGATGGGCTGGCGCGGATCGGCCGCTGCCTCGACCGGCGCGGCTGGGCGATGACGATCGGCTTTTTCGACACCGGCTCCGACCGACCCGAAGCGATCGTCGCCGCCTATGAAGCCGCGATGGCGCTGGGCGGCGCGCTGCCGGAACAGGGGCGCTTCGCGATCAAGGCGCCGCCGCTCGGCTTTGGCGAGGCGCATTTCCTGCGGCTGGCGGAGCGGGCGGCGGGCCATGGACATGCGCTGATCTTCGACGCCCATGGGCCGGAGGATGCCGATCGCACGCTGGAGGCGGTCGAGCGCTTGCTGCCCGTCTTTCCCGATACCGGATGCGTGCTGCCCGCGCGCTGGCGTCGCAGCCGGGCCGATGCGTTGCGCTTCAGGGACAGCATGGCCCCGGTGCGGATCGTCAAGGGCGAATGGCCCGACCCCGCCGGGGAGAGCGGAGACAGGGACGAGGATTATCTCGCGCTCGTCGCCCTGCTGGCGGGCCGCGCCGCGCCGGTGGGTGTAGCGACGCACAAGCCCGCGCTGGCCGAACGGGCGCTGTCGATGCTGCGCGCGGCGGGAACGCCCTGCGAGCTGGAGCAGATACGCGGCCTGCCCCGCCGCCGGACGGTGGCGGCCGCGCGGCGGCTGGGCGTGCCGGTGCGGCTCTACGTGCCCTTCGGTCCGGGGTGGACGCCCTATGCGGTAGAGGCTGCGCTCGCCCGCCCCTATATGCTGCGCTGGATGGCCAGGGACATGCTGGGCCTGCGCGATCCCCGATAGCGCGGGAAGGGCACGCCTTTCCCCCGGACTGGATAAGCAAAATTAATCCCCCGTTCAGGCCAGATCGGGGGTTTTCCTTCGTTGGGCCATTGGATATGGCTTCCCGCCTCTAATGACGACGAATGGATAAAAAATTGAGCAGGATGGACGAAAAAATAGAACCGCTATTGGACAAGGTCCTAAAGCGGAATGCTGGCGAAGTGGAATTCCACCAGGCCGTCAGGGAAGTTCTCGACAGCCTCGGCCGGGTGCTCGCCAAGCATCCCGAATATGCCGACAATGCCCTGATCGAACGGATTTGTGAGCCGGAGCGGCAGATCATCTTCCGCGTGCCCTGGGTGAACGACAAGGGGCAGGTGGAGATCAATCGCGGCTTCCGCGTACAGTTCAACTCCGCGCTGGGCCCGTATAAGGGGGGCATCCGTTTCCACCCCTCGGTCAACCTCGGCATCATCAAGTTCCTCGGCTTCGAGCAGATCTTCAAGAACGCGTTGACCGGCATGCCGATCGGCGGCGGCAAGGGCGGGGCGGATTTCAACCCGCGCGGCCGTTCCGAAGGCGAGATCATGCGCTTCTGCCAGTCCTTTATGACGGAACTGCACCGCTATCTCGGCGAATATACCGACGTTCCGGCGGGCGACATCGGCGTCGGCGGGCGAGAGATCGGCTTCATGTTCGGCCAGTACAAGCGCCTCGCCAACCGCTATGAGGCGGGCGTGCTGACCGGCAAGGGGCTGGTCTATGGCGGCTCGCGCGCGCGGACCGAGGCGACCGGCTATGGCGCGGTCTATTTCGTCGAGCGCATGCTGAGCACGCGCGGTCACCAGCTTGCCGACAAGAAGGCGGTCGTTTCCGGTTCGGGCAATGTGGCGATCTATACGATCGAGAAGATCAACGCCTTCGGCGGGCAGGTGATCGCCTGCTCGGATTCGGGCGGCTATATCGTGGACGAGGACGGCATCGATCTCGCGCTGCTGAAGGAGATCAAGGAAGTCCGCCGCGAGCGCGTGTCCGAATATGCGCGGCTGAAGGGCGGGCGCGCCCATTATGTCGAGGGCGGGTCGATCTGGGATGTGCCCTGCGACATCGCGATGCCCTCGGCGACCCAGAACGAACTGACCGAGCGGGATGCGCGCGCGCTGGTGAAGAACGGCGTGATCGCGGTCGGGGAAGGCGCGAACATGCCCTCCACGCCCGAAGCGGTGCGGGTGTTCCAGGAAGCGGGCATCCTGTTCGCGCCGGGCAAGGCCGCCAATGCCGGCGGCGTCGCGACCTCGGCGCTGGAAATGCAGCAGAACGCCTCGCGCGACAGCTGGACCTTCGAACAGACCGAGGCCCGGCTGGCGGAAATCATGCGCGGCATTCACGACACCTGCGCCGCCACCGCCGCCGAATATGGCGCGGAAGGCGACTATGTGCTGGGCGCGAACATCGCGGGCTTCGTGCGCGTCGCTGAAGCGATGAACGCGATGGGCGTGATCTGACGGCAAGGACGGGCACGGCCCCGCCGTCGCGGGGAATGCAGCCCGTTCTCCCGATGCCGGACATTCCGAAAGGGCCGAAGGAAGCCCGGCGATCCGTCGCCGGGACAATCCTTCGGCCCTTTTTCGTGGCGGCCGGACTTGCCGCCGGGCGGCGGCGTAAATTCGCATGAATCGTCGCGGCGCCACGCAACCCTCCGGTCGATGGTTCGTTGTTGACGGAAGACGAACGGAGGGACCCGGAGATGACGGCATATGCTATCGACCCGCTTGCATGGCGCCACCACGGCTATGCCATTGCCTATCGCCCCGGCGAGGCCAATCGCTGCCCCGGCTGCTCCCGCCAGCATTGGATCGTCGGCCGGGTGATGGCGGAATGCGCGTTCTGCGGCACCGCGCTCACCCTCATGCATGTTCATGGCTATGGCGCGATCCAGCGCTATGCCACGCGGGGGGAAGGGGTGCGGCCCCTGCCATAAGGACGGATTGCCGCGTCTTCCTTTATCTCTGAAAACGGATCGGAAAGGGCTGGAAAGGTTCTTCGCCAACCCCATTGTCGCGGGCGCTGAGGGGCCGGAAAAATCGCGATCGGATAAAATAGCCTTAGATGGAAGTATATCCGCGCGAAAGCGGAACCGTTATCTCGATGCCCCGTTATCGATAATGCGGGGTAAAACCCGTATGCCGCTCATGCGACCCGAAGCGGCAATCAACTGGCCTCGCCGTCGAGCCTCGGTCCCCCGCCGAGCCTTGCTCCGGCGAGGCATTTTCGACCTCATGCTCTTGCGGCTTCGTGCTCCCGAAGCAGGAAACGGGCCTGCTCCATCCCCTCCGGGAAAGAAGGACCCCCGGCACAATGGTGGGGGGAAGATGTGCCGGGGGTATCGTATGCGTCTCTTCAAGTGGGGACCGTGGAGACGTATGCAGATGGTCACCCCCAGAAGTTAACAAAATCTTAACGCGGGCCTGATGCGCAGACGAACCGCTGCCTGCATGCGATGAAAGGCGCGCGCGACGTCCGCCAATCTGTTGGCGTTCGCGGGGCGGCGCTGTAGGTAAGGCCCGATGAGGTGGGTGACGGATATCCGGGCGCGTTTTCCGGCGCTGCTGCTGCTGGTTCTGGCCCTGTCCGCCTGCGGCGGCGGCGTGCGCTACCGGCCGGTCAGCGACGTTCCGGTGCGGATCGGCAAGCCCTATGTGGTGAAGGGCAAGACCTATGTTCCGGCGGCGGACCCGTCCTATGACTATCTCGGCTATGCGAGCTGGTACGGCCATGAATCCGGCAACCAGACCGCGAACGGAGAGCGATTCCGGGTGAATGCCGTCACCGCCGCGCACACGACCTTGCCGCTGCCCTCCTATCTGGAGGTGACCAATCTTGACACCGGGCGGACCATCCTCGTGCGCGTGAACGATCGCGGGCCGTTTGCGGGGAAGAACCGGATCATCGATCTGTCGAAGGGGGCCGCGCGGCAATTGGGGATTGCCAATGCGGGGCTGGCGCCGGTCCGCGTCCGGCTGGTCGCCCCGCCGGAACGGGACCGGAAATTGCTGCGCGACGGCAAGGAAGCGCCTGAGCGCCCGGTCGTCCCGGAAGCGGTGCTGGCTCGTCTGCGCGAGCGCCTCAAGTCCGCGCCCTGAGGCGGGTCGATCCGGTCAGTCCTGGCGCCGTAGCAACGTGCCCGATACCAGGCCGTTGCGGACAGAGCAGACGAAGGGCACCGAGGCCCGGTCGCCATCGGGCCCGGCATGGCCTTCGACCTCCCAGCCTGTGGCCATGGTGCGGGCCACAGGAGTGCCGATGATCTGCGATCCGCCGCCCATTTCCGCGACGATCTCCGTCGAGCAGGCGTCGCGCGCTTCCGCCGCCGAGGCGATCGGGCCCCGTTCGCCCGACTGATAGGGCAGGCGCTTCGCCTCGCGCTCCTGCTGCTTGTCGCGCGCCATGTCGCTGAGGATCGAGGCGGCGACGGCATCGCGGACGCTGATGCCCTCCTGCGCATGGACGGCCGGACCGGCGAGGGTGACGGTGGACAACAGGATGGCGGGCAGGGCGATATGGCGTGCGGTCATTGGGAAACTCCCCCTTTCGCGGCGATGGTGCGGACGCCATCCTATCACCGCGCGGCCGGGCGGGAAAGACGCCGCGATGGCATATGGATCAGGACGGGATCCGGGTGTACCCTGCCCCTTGCCGGTTGCGGCGGGAGAGGCATGTGAGCAGCGATATTCGGAAAATCCCGACACGATGGCGGGACGGCATCCTGATTTGCCGCAAATGCGGCAAGAAGATTTCGGGCGGCTTCGGCCCGAAGGGGCGGACGCGCCTCGACAAGGCGCTGCGCGCCGAGCTGGGCGTCGGCAAGGGGCGCAAGGCCCCGCTCGCCATCATGGAAGTGGGCTGTTTCGACATCTGTCCCAAAAATGCGGTCACCGTGGTGCGAACGGGCGCGCCGGACGTTCTCCATATCGTGCCCAGGGGCACCGGCATCGATGCGGTGATCGCCGCGCTGGAACTGGAGGCGTATCGAGCCGACGGAAAGGCGAAGGCGAAACCGGAGCCGGAGCCGTCCGGCGAGGAAGGGGAGAAGGACGATGGATGATCTGGCCCTTGCGCGCGCGCTGCATATCTTTGGCGTCGTGATCTGGATCGGCGGCGTGTCGATGGCGACGACGGTGGCGCTGCCCGCGGTGCGGCGCGGCCTGCTGGGCGAGGATCGGCTGGCCGCCTTCCATGCGTTCGAGGGGCGCTTCGTCTGGCAGGCGCGCGCCTCGGTGATCGTGGTCGGGCTGACCGGCCTCTACATGGTGGACCGCTTCGATCTCTGGTCGCGCTTTGCCGAGGGGCAGTTCTGGTGGATGCACGCGATGGTCATTATGTGGCTGCTCTTCGCCTTCCTGCTGTTCATCGGCGAGCCCTTCGTCCTGCACCGCTATTTCCCGGTCTGGGCGCGGCGCGATCCCGACCGCGCCTTCGCCCTGCTGCATCGCCTGCATGTGGTTCTGCTCCTGCTGTCGCTCGTGACGATCCTCGGCGCGACGGCCGGGAGCCATGGCTGGATCTTCTAAGCAAGGCGCCCCCCGGCCGCCCCTGATCGTATCGCAACAGGAAGGAGAAATTCATGGCTCTTCATCATGCCGCATCGGGCGAGGTCATGGGGCTTCGACCGCTGTCCGACCCGGCGGCGCAAACCGCCGCGCTGATGCGGACCGCCAGTTTCGAGACGATCCACCTCGTCCTTCGCGCGGGCGCGCGCATGCCCGGACATGCGATCGCGGGGTCGCTGTCGCTCTATTGCATCGAGGGCGAGGCGCTGATCGAGCTGGAGGATGGCGACCGTCCCCTGCGCGCGGGGGAATGGCTGTATCTGGAGCCCAAGGCCCGGCACGGCGTGCGCGGCCTCGGCGATGCGAGCCTGCTGCTGACCATCCTGTTCGACGGACCATCCGCGAAGCCGGGCTGAGCGCGGCTGCGGCCCATCCTTATTGACTTTGCGCCCGATCGGGCGATGCTCGGCCCATGCATGATTCTGCTTCCCTGAGGCGCTCGGCGCATCATGCGGGCCGCCTGCTCGAAGGCTGACCGCCCCGGACCCGCATGGGGCGGGGCCGGGGAGGATCCTTCCAGAGCAAGCGGTTGGACGGCATTGCCGTCCGGGAAACAGGATATGAGCAGCAATAATCAGGATGATGCCCGCGATCCGGCTGGTGGAAACCGGCCGGCGGGCGAAAACAGGCGCGAGCGGGACGAGCGCGGCCTCGGCAACGTGGTGCCTTTCCGCCGCCCGCGACGCCGCCCGCCTGCGCCGCCCCCGACCGATGGAGGCGGGCCGCCGAGCGCCGCCTGACGCCCCGGCGTTATTCGGCCAATATCCGGTGCAGCCCCTGCGCGACGCATATAGAGGGCTGCGCCGCCACCTCGATCCGCAGGCCGGTCGCCTGCGCGATCATCTCGCTCATCAGCGGGGTCAGCGAGCCGCCGCCGGTCAGCATGACACCGCGATCGTGAATGTCCTGGCTCAGCTCGGGCGCGGTGCGGCCCAGCACGTCGCGGACGACGCGGACGATCTGCTGCACATGCTTCTCGACGATCCGGTCGAGCTCGGACAGCCGGATCTCGATCGATTTGGGCAATCCGCTCCGCAGGCAGCGGCCCCTGATACGGATGATTTCCGCCTCGTCGGCTATGCCCGACCGCCGCCGGAGGACATAATCGAGCTTCAGCCGTTCCGCCGTCAGGTCGCCGATCAGGAATTTGTGGCGGAAATGCACATGGTCGGCGATGGCGCGATCGAGCGCCGCGCCGCCGATGCGCACCGAGCCGCTTACGCACAGGCCGCCCAGCGAGAACACCGCGACCTCCGTGGTGCCCGCGCCGCACTCGATGATCATCGACCCGGCCGGGTCGCCGACCGGGAGGCCCGCGCCCATGGCGGCGGCGAGCGGTTCGGCCACCAGCGTCACGTCGCCGAACCCGGCATCGTTGGCCGCCGTCAGCATCGCATTGCGCTCGGCCTGCGTCGCGTCGGCCGGAACGCCGAACAGCGCGTGGGGCAGGCGCGGCCTCCGGCTGCTGTCCACCCGCGCCATCGCATAGCGCAGCACCGCCTTTGCGGCCTCTATATCCTGAAGGACGCCCCGGCTCAGCGGGCGCTTGACCTGAAGGTTGACCGGCGTGCGGTCGATCATCGCATGCGCCTCGGTTCCGGCGGCGACCAGACCCGCCACTGCGCCTTGCTGGCGAGAGAAACAGCATAGCGACGGTTCGTCGAAGACGATGCCGTCATCGCGCCTGATGACGCGCATATTCGCGGTGCCGAAATCGATCGCGATCTCGGCCCGCTTCCGGGAAAGGATGGAAGCCACGGGCAGGCCTTAACAAGCCGCAAGCCTTTTGTCTCGCTCCATGCCCATCCGGTCGCCGTACATGATGCAGGGTTCGGCCTTCGCGGGGCGCCGCCGCCCCGAAATCCGGCCGCGCCATTGCCCGCCCGCCCCCGAACTCCTATTTTCCGGCAATGCCCGATCTGCTGGAGGAATTGCTGGACGAGGTACGCCGGTGCAGGTTGTGCGCCGACGACCTGCCATTGGGGCCGCGTCCCGTGGTGCAGGCCGCGCCGTCCGCCCGGCTGCTGATCGTCGGTCAGGCGCCGGGACGGAAGGTGCACGAAACCGGCATACCGTGGGACGATGCGTCGGGGAACCGGCTGCGAAGCTGGACCGGTCTTTCGCCCGCCCAATTCTACGATCCGACGAAGGTCGCGATCCTTCCCATGGGCTTCTGCTATCCCGGCAAGGCGGGGTCCGGCGACAATCCGCCGCGCCCCGAATGCGCGCCGCGCTGGCATGCGCGGCTGCATGCGCTGCTGCCCGATATCGGCCTTACGCTGCTGGTCGGGCGCCATGCGCAGATCGCCTATCTTTCCGGCGGGGGCCGGGCTACGTTGGGCGATACGGTGCGGGCGTGGAAGGAGTATCTTCCCCAGGGCCTGCTGCCGTTGCCCCATCCTTCGCCGCGCAACCAGCCATGGCTCGTAAAGAATCCATGGTTCGAAGCGGAACTGCTGCCGGAGATACGGGCCGTGGTCCGCTCGCTCCGCCTGTGACCGATTTTTCCGATAAATCAGAATCTTACGGAATCCGCCTGTACCGGAAATATATCCGTCTGCCGCTTTATCTTTGACGATGAACATGCGTATATCGAGGAATCGGGGGACTGACAGGGGAATGACAATGCCTCGTGACGCCCTTCGCCAACTCGACGATGAGGCAAGCCTCGCACGGCTCATCACCGACCATGCGGTCGAGGCGATTTTCCTGGTGGACGGCGAAGGCCGCACCATTTTCGCCAATCCCGCCGCCGAGGCGATGTTCGGCTGGACGGCGGAGGAGCTTCGGCAAGGCAGGCTCAGCGATATTCTCAGCCACCGGCCCGCGCTGCCCGCGCCGTTGTGGACGGGCGGCTTTGCGTTCGATTCGGGCTCTTCCCTGCGCCGGAACGCCAAATCGCGCGAGGATGTCTTCGTCCATCGCGACGGCCACCTCATTCCCGTGTCCCTGTCCAACGCCCCGATCATCCGCGACGGGGTGGTGACGGGCGGGGTGTTGATCGTCCGCGACATAACCGAGCGGCGGAAGCTGATGGAACAGCGCCAGCTGATGATGGAGGAGCTGCAACATCGGGTGAAGAACCTGCTCACCGTGGTGCAGGCGATCGCCAACCAGTCGCTCGGCTCCGGCGATATCGAGGCGGCGCGCGCCGGCTTCTTCACCCGGCTCGCGGCGATCGGGGAGGCGCAGTCGCTGCTGATGGACCGCGAAGGCATGGAGGCGCCCATCCACGAGGTGCTGGGCCGGGCGCTGCGCCCGTTCCAGAGGGACGAGGCGTCCATCGGCATGTGGGGCCCGGCCGTCACCCTGCCGCCGCGCAGGGCGCTGACGCTGTCCATGGCCATGCACGAGCTGGGAACCAATGCGACCAAATATGGCGCGCTTTCGGAAGAGGGCGGGCGAGTCGCGATCAGCTGGCGCTGCTTCGATGCGGATGGGCATCGGGGGTTCGAGCTGGTCTGGCGCGAATCCGGCGGCCCGCCGGTCGAGCCCCCGGCCCGGCGCGGCTTCGGGACGCGGATGATCGAACGGGCGCTCGCGGCCGATTTCGAAGGTCATGTCGAGCTGCTCTATAGGCCGGAGGGGCTGCTCTGCACGCTGACCGGGCGCCTCTCCTGATCGGCTCTTCCCCCGTTATCGGCGGAGGTCCGCGGCTTTGACGGCGATTTCCAGATCGTGCAGGAACCGCGCCTTTTCCTCCGACCGCTGGGGCTCGGTGCGCAGGCGCAGCAAATAGCTGGGGTGGACGGTGGGCAGCAACTTGCGTCCTTCCCACGGCTGGAGCTGCCCCCGCGCCGCGCCCAGCCCACGCTTGCCGGTCAGCGCCAGAAAGGCGGTGCCGCCCAGCGCGACGACCACGCGCGGGCCGACGAGCCGGATTTCCTCCTTCAGCCACCAGCGATAATGGGCGATATCGCCCGATGTGGGCGTCTGGTGCAGCCGCCGCTTGCCGCGCGGAACGAATTTGAAGCGCTTGACCGCGTTGGTGAGGAACAGCGCCGACCGGTCGGCGCCGACCTGCGCGAGGCAGCTGTCGAGCAGCCGCCCGGCCGGTCCGACGAAAGGACGGGCCGCAAGGTCTTCCTGATCCCCAGGCTGTTCGCCGACCAGCATCATCGCGGCATGCGGCGGACCTTCGCCCGGCACCATAGTCGCGCTGAAGCCGGGGCGGGGCTCGTCTTCGCCCTGCGCGATATCGCGATAGAGCGCGGCCAGCGTGCGAAAGCGGGGCCGGGCGGCATCGCCGTCGTCGGGGCCGTCGTCCGTCGCTGGCGGGGAAGGAGCGGGGGAATTCGGCATGGCTGATCATCCCGGCGCGCGCACTGTCTCAGGCCCCGCCACGGTTGCGCGGGGCGGGGGCCTGAGAGCGGGGGGCGACGGAAAGCCGGTCAGTCCTTGTCGAGTTCCCGCGCGCGCGCCAGATGTTTCTCGATCACCGGCACCAGCTCCCTCGCCGCGTTCTTCAGCGACGCGGCCTCTCCGTCCGCCGCATATTTCTTCATCAGGTCCAGCGCGTCCTCATGCGCATCGACCTGTCCGTCGATATATTCCTTGTCGAACCGCTCGCCGGTCAGCGCGCGCAGTTCGGCAAGGTCCTCCTGCTGGTCGGACGTCAGCGCCGCATCGGGGGTGACGGCGGGCGTGGCGGCGGCGGCGGCTTTCTTGATCGCCGCCGTCGACTGGTTGTGCGCGTCGACCATCATGCGCGCAAAATCCTTAACCGCCGCCGAGGAGGCGTTTTTCGCGGCAAGCTCCGCCGCGGCGATCTCGAAGGCGTCGCTGCGCGCGGCGCGGTTGACGAATTCCTGCGGCGAGGGCGTCGGCATCAGCGCCTGACCGGCATTTTCCAGGACGTTGCCGGTAGCATCGGCGGTGTTCGCGATCGCATTCTGGGCCGCGTCAACGGCATTGTCCGCCTTCCGCTCGGTGTTGGATCCGCATGCCGCCAGGGCGAGGGCGGATACCATGGCGAACGATCTCCAGGCATATGTCATTGGACTCTCCTAGGCTCATTAGTCAGCGTCAACGGGGCAAGGCGCCGATGGACGGGGGAACAACGGTCGGCTGGACGGAAGTTTCCCATTTTCCGCGCTTTGTTGGAGATTTCTTGTCCTCCGCCTGCCTAGGCCCGCCGTTTCCGGCGCGCTTCGCCCGCCTCCGCGCCGCAGGACGCGTCGCCGTCCGGGCCGTAAAGGGCCATCGTCCGCAGGCCGGGCAGATCGGTGATGCGCAGCCAGCGGGAGCGCAGATCGATCAGCCCGCGCGCGCGCAGCAGCTTCAGCGTCCGGTTGACGTGAACGGGCGTCAGGCCGGTCAGGTCGGCGATGTCGATCTGGGTCAGCGGCATCGCGCATTGCTGGGCATGGGTCTGGCCGAAACGGGCCATGCGGCTGTAGACGTCGCAAAGGAGCGAGGCGACGCGCTCGCTCGCATTCTTGCGGCCGAGGGAGACGAGCCACTCCGCCTGCCGTTCCAGCGTCTGGGCCATGGACGCCCACAGGTTGCGCTCCATCTCTTCCGGGTGGCTGGTCCGGGGTCGCAGGCTGAGCGGGGTGGCGCTCACGGTGGTGAGCGCCCGCACCGGCTGCGACGGGCGATAGCCCAGCGCCCATTGCGGCTCGCACAGGTCGCCTGGCAGATACAGCGCGGTGATCTGGCGGCGGCCGTCGAGCAGCAGGCAGAAGCGGCAGGCCCAGCCGCCGTCGATCCGCAGAACCGCGTCGGGCACCTCGTTTTCATGCACGAGATATTGGTGACGGCGGAACACCCTGCGCTGGCCCGACGGTTGAAGATGGCTGATCATGGAGCGGGTCCCTGTGAATGGATCTGACAGCAAAAAGAACGGCCGCGTCCAAAGCTCCAACGGCTCGTCGCATTTGCGGCAAACGGTGTTCCGGCGGAAGCGGAGCTGTGCGCGGGGTCGGGCCGAGGGGCCGGAAGCCCGCCAGAGCGCAAACGCCAACCTAGGTTAAGGCGCGGGTCGATCATCAGAACCATTTCCATCGGCCATGTGTTCCCCGCCTCGACAGCGCCCGGCCCGAAAGGCGCGCCGGGCAGCGTGAGAGGAGAAACCCGATGGCCAAGGAGAAGAACCAACAGGAAGCGACCGCAACGGCCGGGAGCAACGGCGAAGCCGGGGAAAAAGCTGGCGACAAGGGCGGCGGCAAGAGCAGCGACAAGGCTTCGGCCACGGCATCCCGCGCGGCCGGAAAGGCCCTCAACGGCGCGGCGCAGGCGGAAGGCGCCGCGCCCCGCAACAAGGAAGCAGCCGGCGCGGGCAAGGACGCCATCGCCCTGCTGAAGGAGGATCATCGCAAGGTCGAGGCGCTGTTCCGGCAATATGAGGAAGCAGGCGAGGACAGTAACGCCAAGCGGCAGCTGGTCCGCCAGATCGCCAGCGAGTTCCTGACCCACAGCCGGATCGAGGAGGAGATTTTCTACCCCGCCTGCCGCGACAAGGTGGAGGACGATCTGCTCGACGAGGCGCAGGTGGAGCATGACGGCGCCAAGCTGCTGCTGATCGAACTGCGCAACGGCTCGCCGGACGACCCCTATTACGACGCGAAGGTCGCGGTGCTGTCCGAATATATAAAGCACCATGTCGGCGAGGAGGAGAAGGGCGGCGCAGGCATCTTCGACGCGGCCCGCAAGGCGGGCGTCGATGTCGGCGCGCTCGGCAAGGAAATTTCGCAACGCAAGGAGGAGATTGCGAGGCGCGTGGAGACGGAAATGACGCCGCCCATGCCCTCGCTCGGCAACGGAAAAGGGGCGATCGAAAAGGAGAGTAAGATGGCACAGCAGGATTATATGGAACGCAGCCGCAGCCGCACTTCATCGCGCTATGACGACGACGACGATTATCGCGGTGGTCGCGGCAATGGCGGCGATGGGGGCGGCGGTGCGCGGCGCACTCCTCCCCGCGACGAGGAAGGCCGCTTCATGAGCGAGGGTCGCGGGTCCCGCTCCTCATCCTCGCGCGATCGGGATTATGACGACGATCGCGACCGGGACAGCCGGGGCCGCTTCCGCAGCAGCAGCAGCGACGATCGCGATCGGGATCGGGATGACGACCGGCGCAGCAGCGGCTGGTACGGCGACCGCGAGGGCCATTCCGAAGCATCCCGCCGGGGTTGGGACGAACGCGGGCGCAGCAGCGCCAGCCGCCGCGACGACGACGATGAGTATCGCGGCCGGTCCTCGCGCTCCCGCCGTGATGACGATGACGACGACGATCGCGGCCGTGGCCGGGGTCAGGGCGGCTGGTTCGGCGATTCGCGCGGCCATTCCGAAGCGTCGCGGCGTGGCTGGGACAGCCCGGATCATGGCCCCAGCGGCTGGTACGGCGATTCCCGTGGTCATTCGGAGGCATCGCGGCGCGGCTGGGACAATCCCGATCACGGTCCCAGCGGCTGGTATGGCGACCCCGAAGGCCATTCCGAAGCATCGCGCCGGGGCTGGGACGAACGCGGGCGCGGCAGCAGCGGTCGCCGCGACGATGACGACGACTATGGGCGCGGCCGTTCCTCCACCCGTGCGCGGGGCCGTGACGACGATGATGACGATCGCGGCCGGTCCTCGACGCGCTCCCGCAGCCGCGATGACGATGACGACGACGATCGCGGCCGGGGTCGCGGCCAGGGCCATGGCGGCTGGTTCGGCGATTCGCGCGGCCATTCCGAGGCCGCGCGGCGCGGCTGGCAGAATCGCTGACCGCTGATGGCGCGGGAGGGGCGGCCCATCGGGCGTCCTTCCCCGCCATGCCCGTCATTTGAGTGGGGCCGGACCGGCCGGTCCCGATAGCCGAAAGGAGATGACCATGACGACCTCCAAAGACATAAGCACATTGAACACGCTCATCGCCACCTTGCTCGACAGCGTGGAAGGCTACCGGACATCGGCGGCGGATATCGACAGGACGGATCTCGCCGCGCGCTTCATCGCCCGCGCGGACGAGCGCCAGAGCTGCGTCGCCAATCTGCAATCGGCGGTCGTTTCCGCCGGGGGCAAGCCGGAGGAGGAGAGTACGCTGCTCGGCGGCGCGCATCGCGTCTTCCTGAAGCTGAAGGAGGCGATCGCGGGCCGCGACGACAAGGCGATCGTCGCGGAGATCGAGCGCGGCGAGGATCATCTGAAGCACAAGTTCGAGGTCGCCCTCGCGGACGATGAACTTTCCCCCTCCACCCGCGTTGCGATCCGTGAGGCATGGCAATCCGTCAAGGCGGGGCATGACGAGATGAGCGCCCTGAAGCACGGATCCCTTGCCTGAAACGGCTGCCTGAAACGGCCGGTTGGCGGGCGCGCCCCATGTCCGCCAACCGGGCAAGGAGGATGAGATGAAAGTGAGCGATTGCATGAGCCGGGAGGTGCGCGTCGCCGCGATCGACAACACGATGCAGTCGGCCGCGCAGATCATGGCCGATCTCGACGCGGGCTTCCTTCCCATTTCGGACAATGACCGCCTCGTCGGCGTGGTGACCGACAGGGACATCGCCATTCGCGGCGTCGCCGCCGGAAAGCCGCCCGAAACCCCGGTGAGCGAGGTCATGAGCGCGGAGGTGCGCTATTGCTTCGACGACGATCCGGTGCAGGACGTGCTCGACAATATGGGCGATATCCAGGTGCGGCGCCTGCCGGTCGTCAACCGGGACAAGAAGCTGGTGGGCATCATCTCGATCAGCGATCTGGCCAGCGCGGGCGCGCCCGACGATGCCGGTCTCGCCCTCAAGGACATCACCCGGCCCAGCGGCCTGCATTCGCAGGTCGCGTGATCCGCGACGCAGGCGCAGCGGGAGCCTTTCGTGCCGTCATGCGTCGGTGCGAAGGGCTTCGGGTTCCCTTGCGTCCCCGTCGCGGCGCGGGCCCGCAGACCGAAGCCCGAACCGAAAGGAGCCGGATCATGAAACGCTATGCCTATGGCTGGATAACCGTGGCCTTCTTCCTCGTCTCGATCATCGGTCACTGGATTTTCGGCTGGTATGCCTATGTCGCGGAGGCGCAGGAGCATCACCAGGCGCCGCAAATGTCCGCCTATCTGATCGAAATGGGTCGCGACACGCTGGAAAACTGGCAGTCGGAATTCCTCCAGCTGCTCTGGCAGGTGCTGGGGCTGGCCTATTTCCTCTATGTCGGCTCGCCCGCCTCCAAGGAGAATGACGACCGGCTCGAAGCCAAGGTCGACGAACTGCTGCGCTGCGTCGTCGGCGACGGCGCCGACGAGATGATCGACGATCTCGACCGGCGCTATCTGCGCGCCGCCGGCCATGCCAAGCCGCACGGGCATGGCGATCTGGGCCATGAATGAAGCACGCGGCGGCAATCAGGAAGGAACAAGCACCATGACCGATCCCGATCATCCTTCCAGCCGCCGCCTGGGCCGCGCCGGGGCTTGGGTCGCCGCGCTGCTGCTGGCGATGATGCTGGTCTTCTTCATCGGCCGGAATCTCTGGCACCGCGACATATTGAAGGAGGACCAGCAGACCGGCGAGAATCGCGCGACATCCTATGAGGAAACGCCCGAACTGAAGGACTGAACCGGCGTCGGGCGGCCGGTCGCGGATCAGCGCTCTTGCAGCGCCTCCATCATCATCGCCATCGCCGTTCTGGCGCAGGCGAAGCGGATCGCGGAGCGCCCCTTGTCGCCGAAATGCTCCTCCCGGTGCCGGGTCTGTCCGCCTCGCCGGACGCAGGCGAAATGGACCAGCCCGGCCTCGTCCTCCTCTCCGCCCGGCCCGGCAAAGCCGGTGACGGCGAGCACGATATCGGCGCGCGAGCGGGCGATGGCCCCTTCCGCCATCGCGAGCGCGACCGGCCTGCTCACCGCGCCCTCGGCCTCGATCAGCGCGCTGGCGACGCCCAGCAGCTCCGCCTTGGCCTCATCGCTATAGACGATGAAGCCGCGCTCGAACGCATGGCTATACCCTTCCACATCGGTCAGCATCGCGCCGATCAGCCCGCCGGTGCAGCTTTCGGCGGTCGCCAGCGCCAGCTCCCGCCTGCACGCCTCGCCCAGCAGGCGGACCGCGAGGTCCTCGACATCATGGGGCATGTTTTCGATAAGCGGTTCCATATCGCGATGATGAACGGCCCTGTGGGCATTTGGTTGCCCACGGACCCAAAGGGGCGGTGGGGCGTTTTGCATCGGAGGGGGCCTGATGATGGAGAGCGCCATGCCCCGAGGTGACAAGTCGAGCTATACCGACAAGCAGAAACGCCAGGCCGAGCATATAGAGGAAGGCTATGAGGATCGCGGCGTCAGCCACAAGGAGGCCGAGCGGCGCGCCTGGGCGACGGTGAACAAGGAAAGCGGCGGCGGCAAGAAATCCGGTTCCGGCCGGGGGAAGAAGGAAAGCCACGCCTCCTCGCGCAAGGGCGGCCGCATCGGCGGATCGTCGCAGAGCCATGAAAAGCGTTCCGCCGCCGCGAAGAAAGGCTGGGAAACCCGCCGCAAGCGCGCGCACGGATAGGCGCCATGCCGACGACCGGCTGGATGCTCGACAAGACGGAGCGGAAGCAATTGCTGGCCCGCTTCCCGCCCGAATGGCCGGATGTGATCGCCGACCACATAACGCTCGACGCCGAAGCGGGGCCGGACGACGAGCCGCCGCAGGTGACGAAGGCGGAAATCGTCGGCGGCATCAATGACGGCGAGGGCGTGCAGGTGATGGTCGTCGCCATCGACGGCAGCACCGACCGCCCGGACGGCGGCACCTATCACATCACCTGGTCGATCGACCATGCGCGCGGGCGCACCGCCGCGGAAAGCAACCGGGTGATCGACGAGCATGGCTGGCGGCCGCTCGACGATCCGGTGCCGATCCGCATCATCCCGGCGATATTCGGCGCGCGCATCCGCATGTGATCGGTTCATCCCCGACCCGCTGCAAGCCATAAGGAAACGCGCCCCGAACCAATTTCGAGGCGCGCTCCTTCGACCGGCGTTCGTCAATAGGGATAATTCACCCCATAATAGCCATAGACCTCGCGGCCATAGTCGCGGTCGAACGCCGGATCGTTGCCGCTGGCATAATGGGGCGCCTTTTCCAGCACTTCCTTGTCCAGATTGACGACATAGCCGCCCTGTCCCGTGTCATAGGTCAGCACGTCCCACGGCAGCGGATAATAGTCGCTGCCCAGTCCCAGGAAGCCGCCGAACTGCA
>Ga0180222_1001651_pt1 | contig 21728 bp, 19 predicted proteins | sample eDN5th37CKraftOP_FD_151336 | JGI IMG/M metagenome (GOLD analysis project Ga0180222, IMG submission 151336) | Enriched Organic Plus compost microbial communities from Emeryville, California, USA - eDNA 5th pass 37_C Kraft OP (version 2) (version 2) ... | reverse complement strand
CGGCCCTGCCGGTCTCGCTGCCTCCGGAGTCCAATCCGGTGCAGCCCTTCGACCCGATCATGAAGATCGCCGCCGAGCGCCTCGTGCGCGCGAGCGGCACCGTCCAGGGGATGCCCGCCACGGTCGACCTCGCCCGCGGCGGGCACGTGTCGATCGTCGGCGATCGCGCCGGCGCCCTCACGGTCGCCCGCGCCCTGGCGGCGCAGATCGCCGCGTTCCACTCGCCCGACGACGTGCACCTCGCGGCGGTCTTCCCGTCCACGAGCGCCGAGCAGTGGCGCGGGTTCGACCTGCTCCCGCACGCCAACGGCCCCACCCCCGCGCCCGGCGCGGTCGCCGCGCGGCGCATCGCCCCCGACCTCGGCGAGCTGCTCACGCTCATCGGCGACGAGGTGCGCGACCGCGTCGCGTCCGCCTCGGCGGCGCGGCGCGCCGGCCGCAAGACCAAGCCTGTGCGGCTCGTGCTCTTCCTCGACGAGGACGGGGCGGAGGCATCCGCCCTGCCGCGCTTCGACGCGACCCTCGAGCTCGGCGATCTCGGGATCACCGTCGTGCACATCGTCGACGACCGGCTCAAGGAGCCAGGGACCGTCGCCGCGCGCGTGACCGTCGAGGGCACGACGGCCCGCATCGAGGTGCCCGGCGAGGACGACGACACCGTCGAGGCGGTCGCCGTCGACCCCGTCGATCCGGACCTCCTCGAGGTCGTCGCCCGCCCGCTGACGCCGCTGCGTCTCACGCGCACGAGCGCGACGGAGACCGCGAGCGCCGTCGCCCCCGACCTGTCCGAGCTCATCGGGGTCGCCGACGTCGACGCGATCGACGTCGCCGACGCGTGGCGCCCGCGCAGCGCGAGCGACTTCCTGCGCGTCCCGATCGGCGTGGACGACCGCGGCGGCGCCGTGCTCCTGGACCTCAAGGAGTCGGCGCAGCTCGGCATGGGCCCGCACGGCATCTGCATCGGCGCGACCGGCTCCGGAAAGAGCGAGCTGCTGCGCACACTCGTGCTCGGCCTCGCCCTCACGCACGGCCCCGAGGACCTCAGCATGATCCTCGTCGACTACAAGGGCGGGGCCGCGTTCGCGCCGTTCGCCCGGCTTCCGCACGTCGCGGGAATCATCGACAACCTCGCCGACGACCCGCAGCTGACCGAGCGGGCGCGGGCGAGCATCAACGGCGAGGTCGTGCGGCGCCAGCAGCTGCTCAAGCAGGCGGACAACTCGCCGTCGATCACGCACTACCGCGAGCTGCGGCGATCGCGGCCGGACCTGCCGGCGCTGCCGCACCTGTTCCTCGTGATCGACGAGTTCGGCGAGCTGCTCACGGCCGAGCCGGAGTTCGTCGACCTGCTCCTCACGATCGGACGCATCGGCCGGTCGATCGGCGTCCACCTGCTGCTGTCGAGTCAGCGCATCGAGGCCGGCAAGCTCCGCGGCCTCGACACGTACCTCTCGTACCGCATCGGACTGCGCACCTTCTCCGAGTCGGAGAGCGCGGTCGTGCTCGACACCCCGGACGCCTTCCACCTGCCCGCGATCCCCGGCTACGGCTATCTCAAGGTCGACACGTCGGTCTACACGCGGTTCCGCGCGGGCTACGTGTCCGGCCCGGTTCCCGACCGCGCCGAGCAGATCGACCTGCCCGACACGGCGCCCGGTCTGGTCGCGCTGCCGCCGTACGACCTCGCCGTCGACGAGCCCGTCGAAGACCCGGAGACCGAGAGCGAACCCGTCCGCCCGGCGACCGGGCGCACGCTCGTCGAGGCGGCCGTGGACCGCGTCGCGCAGGGCGTCGCCCGCACCCGGCCGGTGTGGCTGCCGCCGCTGCCGCCGGTGCTCACCCTCGGCGGCGTCCTGCCCTCGAGCGACGGTCAGAGCCCGGCGCGCGGCGATCTGCGGGTGCCGATCGGGCTGCTCGACGACCCGGCGCACCAGCGCCAGGAGCCGTGGATGCTCGACCTCACCCGGTCGGGCGGGCACGTCACGATCACCGGTGCGCCGCAGTCCGGACGCTCGACGTTCCTGCGCAGCCTCGCGGCGTCGCTCGCGTTCACCCACACCCCGCGCGAGGTGAGCGTCTACGGCATGGACCTCACCGGCGGCGGTCTCTCCCGCATCGACGGCTTCCCGCACGTGGGCGGAGTCGCGACGCGCGGGCACCGCGAGCGCCTGCAGCGTCTGCTCGAGGAGCTCACCGCGATGCTCCAGACCCGCGAGGACGTGTTCCGCGTGCACGGACTGGACTCGCTGGCGGACATGCGCCGCCAGCACGCCGCCGGGCGGCTGCCGCAGCTCCCCTCGGCCGACATCGTGCTGCTCGTCGACGGCGTGGGCGGCGTGCGCTCCGACTTCGAGGAGCTCGACGGCCCGCTCACTCGCCTCCTCGAGCGCGGCGGCAGCTTCGGCATCCATGTCGTCATGACGCTCACGCGCTGGAACGAGCTGCGGATGAACATGCAGAGCCTCATCGGCACGCGCCTCGAGCTCAAGCTCAACGACCCCGGCGACTCGCAGGTCGCGCGCAAGCTGTCTGCGACGCTGCGCGCCGACGAGCCGGGCCGGGTGCTCACCGACGACAAGCTCTTCGCGCAGATCGCGCTGCCCCTCCTCGACGAGTCGGAGGATGCCGACATCGGCGACGCCCTCGAGGAGCTGGCCCGCCAGAGCGCGGCACGCTGGAGCGGTCCGGGCGCGGCGCCCATCCGCCTGCTGCCCGACGATCTGTCGCCGCACGCACTGCCCGACGCCCTCGACGAGCCGGATGCCGTGCCCATCGGCCTGCGCCAGGACACCATGGAGCCCATCGGCCTCGACCTCGCGGCGCGCGACCAGCACCTGCTCGTGCTCGGCGACAGCCGGTGCGGCAAGACGACCCTCCTGCGCGGTGTCGTGCAGGGCGCGATCGACCGGCACTCGCCGGAGGAGCTCGTCGTCGGGCTCATGGACTCGCGCGGCGACCTCGCCGCCGAGATCCCCGACGACTACCTCGGCGGGCACGCGACCTCCGGAAGGCAGGCCCGCATGCTGGCGGAGTCGATCGCGCAGGAGCTGGAGAAGCGCCAGAACGACAAGGTAGCCGGACCCCGGATCCTCGTCGTCGCCGACGACTTCGACATCCTCTCCGCCGGCGGCACAGAGCCGCTGCGTCCCCTGCTGCCGTATCTCGCCTCGGCGCGCGACCTGCGACTCAACGTGATCGTGAGCCGTCCCGTGGCGGGCGCCTCGCGCGCCCTGTTCGACGTCGCGCTGCAGGGCGTGCGCGACACCGGCGGCACCGTCGTGGTCATGTCGGGAGACCGCGCCGAGGGGCAGCTGCTGCCGAAGCTCTACGCCGAGCCGATGATCCCGGGCCGCGGCCGCGTCGCCCGGCGCGGCGAGCGGCCCACGCTCGTGCAGATCGCGCACTTCGAGACCACCCCGCAGGTCGTCCCGGCAGGATCCGGCGAGGAGGCGACGGATGCCTCGTAGCTCGGCGCTGTTCACGCCGCGGCCGGTGTCGGGCGACGATCTCGTCGCCGCGGCACGCGCCGTGTGGGATGCGACAGGCGACCCGGACCGCGGCCCCCTCGACTGGCGCTCGTTCGACGACGGCGCCGTGCTGCAGGTGACCGCGGGCGACGACGTCCTCGTCTCGATCCTGCGCCCCCGCGTGCTGCCGCGCTTCGACGAGGTCGCGCGACTGTGGCCGTCGGCCGACGTCTCCGGCCTGCCCACCCCGGGCTTCTGGACGGAGGCGGTCACCCCGTGGAGCGCCGCGGGCCGCGTCGGCGTCGCCGTGCTCGACGCCGTGGTCGCCGCGGTGGGCGGGACCGCGGTCCACGACGGACTCGCCGGCGCCTGACCGGCACGCCCCCGGACGCACGGATGCCCCGACCCGCACGAGCCGGGGCATCCGCCGTCTCAGCGGAGCGTCACTTGGTCCCCACCGGGAACGCGTCGATCACGGTCTCCGAGAAGGTGTTGCCGTCGGCGTCCCACGCCTCGGACTTGAGCGAGACCGAGCCGGTGCCCTTCGGCGCCGACAGTGCGGCGGTGAACTCCCCCGCCTTCTTGCCAGCCTTGACCTTCACGACCTCCCACGTGCCGCCGTCGTACGACGCCCACAGCTTGAGCCCGCCGATCGCCGACCCGCGCGAGCCGTCCTGGTGCGACACCTTCGGCTCGAGGGTGATCTTCGTGCCCGACGTGGCGTTCAGGGGGCTCAGTCCCTTCACGTTGTAGTCGAGCTGGAGGACCGGCAGCGCCGTCATCTCCTTCGTGGTGTCACTGCGGAAGGTCCACTCCGTGTGCACCTCGGTCGCCTGGGTCCACCACCGCTCGAAGCGTGCGACGTCCAGCCGCATGCGGAAGGTGTGCTCACCGGATGCGACCTCGCCGGCCGCAGACGGCCACTCGCCCTGCGTGAGCCGCGTGCCGTCCATCCAGACCGAGAACCAGCTCGTCGTCCCGGCATCCGGGCCACCCCAGCTGGCGTTGCCCTCGCCGTCGACGCGCAGCGGCAGGTCGGTCCAGAGGATGTCGCCCTCGCGGCGCACCGACGCCTCGCCCGGCGTGACCGGGTTCGGGCGCAGTCCGCCGTGCACGACCGCGCCGATCAGCGTCTCGGTGGCCGTCTCGCCCGGCTTGTAGGACCGCTTGACGCCCTCGAACGCGCGCGGGAAGCCGGGGGTCGGGGCCGATCCGCCCGCGTAGGCCTCGGCGAGCACCTGATAGCGCGCCTCCGGGTCCGCGTAGTAGTGGATCGTGCGGTTTTCGATCGGCTCGTCGAGCCACCGGTTGAAGCCGATGTAGCTCTCGTCCGTCTCCGCCATGTGCCACTCCTGCAGCGAGCTGCCGGCCCGCTGGCCGCGCACCGCGCTCTGCACCGACGCGGTGTTCTTCGCGTCGAGACGGAACGTGAGGCTCTTCGGGACGCCGCGGACGACCTTCGCCAGGGCGTAGTCGTAGGACGGGTACCCGTAGCCGGTGCCGGTGAGCGTGACGCCCTTCTTCGTCGAGGCGAGGGCCGCGAGCTCGAGCCCCTTCTCGCGCGAGAGCGTCAGCGTCGGCAGCTGCTTGTTCGGGAAGACGCCCATTCCCAGGAAGTCGATGTCCTCCCAGTAGGGCCCGTCGTGCGCGCCGTAGACGATGAGGCCGATGGCGCCGGCGGCCTTGGCGGCATCCGACTGCCCGTTGAGGACCATCACTCCGCCGATGTCGTTCGGGCGGGCCTCGACGAGGGCGATCTTGCCCTTGACGCCCGCCTTCGTCAGCTCGGCGGGGGTGCCCGTCCCGGCCGCGACGACCTGGGCGTTCACCTTTCCGCGCAGCTCGGGCGAGGTCACGGCGTAGCGCAGCTCGGTGCTGAGATCGATCGTCTCGGACTTCGCCTTCGCGACCACGTCGAGCTTCGGCGCGGCGAGGAGCCACGACTGGGTGAGCACGGGCTTGTCCCCGGCCAGCTTGCCGTCGTAGAGCATGTACATCTGGTCGGGCAGCCCGGGCGACGACACGATCGTGCTGGCCGAGGCCGCCTGCTGCACCGGGTAGTCGCGCCCGGGCAGCGTGCGCTTGAGCACCTGCTCGATGTTGGTGACCTGCGACTTCTTCTCCGTGTCGATCCTGACCGGCTCGGCTTTGGCTCCGTCGATGACGACGCGGTGGTCGCCGAGCTCGGTCAGATCCAGGTCACGCGTGAACAGGGTCAGCCCGTCGATGAGCTCGGCGTCCGGCTTGCTGTTGGCCAGCGTCCCGAGGATCGCGTACCGCGCCGGCGGGAGGCGCAGGTCGGCCTCACCACCCTGGATCATGACGTGCACCGGCTGCGCCGACGGGTCGTCCAGGTTGTACAGCGTCGCGTCGCTCGCGGCGATCACCGGCGACCCGTCGGGCTGGCGCGCCTCGAGGTGGAGGGCGGCGAGGTTGGGCTCGACCTGCCATCCCATGACGGTGCGCACGGGCGCGAAGCCCTCGCCCGACGCCACGACGGCGCCCGTGTAGTACCCGGGGTCGACGACGCGCGGGTCGACGGTCACCTCGACGGATGCGGAGCCGTGCGCGGGGACGGTGAGCGTGTCGGTCGCGAGCTCCACCGTCTCGTCGGGGAGGGCGCCGTCGGCGCCGCGCGCGGTCTCGCTGAGGTGCAGCGTGAGCGCCTTGTCCGACGTGTTCGCGTAGTCCAGCGACACGGTGCGGGGCTTCTGCTCCGCCCGCGGCGACGCGAAGACGCCGACGGACAGGGACGGCGTCGACGCGTAGAGCGGCTCCGCGATCGCCTGCGGGATCCCGATCTTGCCGGATCCCTCCTTCCAGATGTCGCCCACGGTGGACTCGGCCGTGCCCATGAGGAGCGCCTTGAGCGCCTCGCCGTCGAGCTCCGGGCGTGCGGCCTTCAGGATCGCGGCGGCACCGGCGACGTGCGGAGCGGCCATCGACGTGCCGTCCATCGAAAGATACGGATCCGTCGACCCGTCCGGTCCCGTGCCCGCGGCGCGGGCGGCGAGGATGCCTTCACCCGGCGCGGTGACGTCGGGCTTGACCCCCGCGTCGCCGAAGCGCGGCCCCCGTGAGGAGAAGCCCGCGAGCTCGTCGGACTTGTTCAGTGCGCCGACGGTGAGGGCGCTGGCCGATGCACCGGGGGAGGTGATCGTCCCCGCGCCGTAGAAGCCGTCGTTGCCCGCCGCGACGACCACGAGCGTGTCGTATCGCTCGGAGATCGAGTCGATGGCCAGGGCCCCCGGATCGGTCCCGTCCGTGTACTCCCCCTGGATGCCGAGGCTCATGTTGATGACGTCGGCCCCCTCCTGGGCCGCCCACTCCATGGCCTCGATGATCCAGGACGTCTGCCCCGAGCCGCGCGCGTCCAGCACGCGGCCGTTGAGGAGCTTGGCGCCGTAGGCGACGCCGCGGTTGGCTCCGTCGGACGCCTCCCCCGACCCGGCGACGATCGAGGCGACGTGCGTGCCGTGGCCGGCCTCGTCGCGGGTCGACCCGCTACCGGTGAAGTCGCGGGCGCCGACGACGAGGCCGCCGTCGAGGTCGGGATGGGTCGTGTCGATCCCCGTGTCGAGGACGGCGACGACCGCGCCCGCGCCGTCGTGGCCGGCCTCCCAGGCCGCGGGTGCCCCGATCTGCGGCATCGACTCGACGTCGAGCGCGTGGATCGGCGCGTCGAGCCAGATCTTGCGCACCGTCGACTTCTGCGATGCCGCGCCCAGGAGTGCGGACGCGTCGTCGGCGTTCACCTCGCCCGCGACGGCATCGATCGACTCGAGCGTGTGCGTCGCGGTGAGGTTGAGCTTCTTCCACCGCGACGCATCGGTCTTCCCGCCGGTCGGCGTCGTCGACTGCACGATCACCGGCACGCGGTCGGAGTCCTGCACCTCGGCGAGCGCCGTGACGTCGAACAGGCTCCGGTCCAGACGCCCGGGGATCAGGTCGGCGACATCCGTCGGGATGACGTAGAAGTGCTCGTCGTCCCCGTAGCTCGTGTAGCCGACGATCTCTCCGGAGTCACGGGGCGCCGGAAGGAACTCGACGACGGGTCCGCTCTTGCCGGGGTGCAGGACCACCCGGTCGCCGGTGATGAGGGTCACCGCCGACATCGGCGGCTCCGCCGTCACGCCGAACGCCGCGCCGGGGGGGGCGGCGGTGCGGCGGCGGCCGGCAGCGTGGCCGGGGCGACCAGAGCCGCTATCCCGACCGCCGCGAGGGCGCACTTTCCGATGAGGCTGAGGGGTGTGCTTCTGAACCGCACGCAGATCTCCTGTACTCGTGAGACGACGGCCGCGCACCCGCGAGGATCCGGTCGGATGCGGGGGGCCGTGCCGCCGGCATCCGCACCGGCGACGCCTTGACCCAAGCAGGCGCGCACAGCGCGGACAAGCGGTTTCCAGAAGTTTTCCAACGCTGGAAACGGGGCGGAGAGAGAGCGGCGCCGGAAATTGGTTGCGATCAGCAACTTATCTGCGCGGACATCTTGGACCGAGGTCAGAAAATTCTTCACGCGCTCGTAACGGCCGGGAAACCCGCTCTGGGGGAACCATGCTCCGCAGACGACGGATGCCCCGCCCCGAGGGGGCGAGGCATCCGTGCGACGTCGTGCGCGCCGGGTCAGGCGCCGCGCAGGCGTTCGGCCAGGTAGGCCTCGACGCCCTCGAGCGGAACCCGCTCCTGGCCCATCGAGTCACGGTCGCGCACCGTGACGGCGCGGTCCTCCAGCGAGTCGAAGTCGACGGTGACGCAGAACGGCGTGCCGATCTCGTCCTGCCGACGGTAGCGACGGCCGATCGCACCCGCGTCGTCGAAGTCGGTGTTCCAGCCGTGCCCGCGCAGCGTGTCGGCCAGCTCCCGGGCGATCGGAGAGAGGTTCTCGTTGCGCGACAGCGGCAGCACCGCGACCTTGACCGGCGCGAGGCGCGGGTCCAGGCGCAGCACCGTGCGGGTGTCGGTGCCGCCCTTCGCGTTGGGGGCCTCCTCCTCGCGGTAGGCGTCGACGAGGAAGGCCATCATGGCGCGGGTGAGGCCGAACGAGGGCTCGATGACGTACGGCGTGTAGGTCGTCCCGGACGCCTGGTCGAAGTATGCGAGCTTGCTCCCCGACGCTTCGGCGTGACGGTTCAGGTCGTAGTCGGTGCGGTTGGCGATGCCCATGAGCTCGCCCCACTCCTTGCCGGTGAACCCGAAGCGGTACTCGATGTCGATGGTGCCGTCCGAGTAGTGCGCGCGGTCCTCCTCGGGCACGTCGAAGCGTCGCATGTTGGCCGGGTCGATGCCGAGGTCGATGAACCAGTCCCACGAGGCCTCGACCCAGTGCTCGAACCACTGCTGCGCGTCGGCGGGCGGCACGAAGTACTCGATCTCCATCTGCTCGAACTCGCGCGTGCGGAAGATGAAGTTGCCGGGGGTGATCTCGTTGCGGAACGACTTGCCGACCTGGCCGACCCCGAAGGGCGGCTTCTTGCGCGAGGCCGTGACGACGTTCGAGAAGTTGATGAAGATGCCCTGCGCGGTCTCGGGGCGCAGGTAGTGCAGGCCGGACTCGTCGTCGACGACGCCGAGGTACGTCTTCATGAGGCCCGAGAAGGCCTTGGGCTCGGTGTACTGGCCCTTCGTGCCGCAGTTGGGGCACGGGACGTCGGCGAGGCCGTTCTCGGCGGGGCGGCCCTTGCGCGCCTCGAAGTCCTCCAGCAGCGTGTCGGCGCGGAACCGGCGGTGGCAGTGCAGGCACTCGACGAGCGGGTCGGTGAACGTCGCGACGTGACCCGACGCCTCCCACACGCGCTTGGGCAGCACGACCGACGAGTCGAGGCCCACCATGTCGCCGCGTCCGCGCACGAAGGTCTGCCACCACTGGCGCCGGATGTTCTCCTTCAGCTCGGTGCCGAGGGGGCCGTAGTCCCAGGCCGACCGCGATCCGCCGTAGATCTCACCGGCTTGGAACACGAATCCGCGATGCCGGGCGAGGGTGATGACTTTGTCGAGGCGCGACTGATCGGCCATGGTGGCTCCAATGGTCGGGAGTGAGGGGCAATCCTGCCCGGTGCGGCGAGCGCCGCAGCATCCGTCGATTCTACTGAGCCGCGCGCCGCCGCCGCTCGATCCGCACGCTCAGGATCCGTAGCCGCACCAGTGCGCGACCCACGTGAGCAGGCGCCCGCGCAGATCCTCGTCCGCCGCGAGATCGATGCGGCTCACCTCGCCGTCGACGACCGCCTCGACCCAGAACACGGTTCCGCGCTTGTCCTCCATCACGGCGTGCGGGTCGCAGCGGGCCGGGATGATGCGCAGCGGCACGGCGATCGGCCCGGTCTCACCGGGACGCACCGCGACCTCGAGCGGCCACCGGCCTCCCTCACCGCCCGGCATCCGGAACGTGAGGAGATTCGTCTCGCGGATGCCGGTCAGCCGGGCCGCGCCGGCGCCGGTCGGCACGACGGCGAGCTCCAGCACGGCGGGCGCGCCGGCGTCCGACGGCTCGAAGGACGCGAACGCGACGTCGGCGGCCTCGGCGAGCGCGGCCGCGCGGCACTCGCGCTCGTGCAGCGGCGGGACGAACCCGAGCGGATCCGGGAGCGGTTCGGTCGCGACCGCGTCCATGCCGTTCCACGTGAAGCTCACCGTGACGGTCGTCTCCGGCTCGGCGGGTGCGGGGCACGCGACGGCGGGCAGCTGCACGCGGATGTCAGTGGCCGAGCCGGGCGGGATGGTCGAGGTGCGCGCGACGACACGCTCGGCGTCCCCGTCGAAGCGCGGATCGCTCACCCGGATCTCGCCCACGATGAGGGGCAGCGCGGTGCCGTTGCGGATCCGCACCTGCGCCTGGCGGGCCGCGACGTCGGAGCGCAGCTGGACGAAGGACACCTCCGTGTCCTCGGGCAGCCGGTCGGGACCGGGTTCGGGGGCGGGTGCGCCGCACGCGGTGAGGGCGAGCGCGATGACGACGGCCACAAGGGCCGCCACCGTCCGCCTCGCACCGCGCATGGCCCTCAGGGTACGCGCGCGGGCGGACGTCGGGAGCCCTGCGCGCGGCGTCGCGATCAGGCGGCGCGGGCGAGACCGCGCAGCACGCTCACCTCGCGCAGCGGCACGAACGTCGAGCGGGAGGCGCGCGGGCGCAGCCGACGCGGCATCCGTCCCTCGTCGCCCGCTGACCGGCGTCGGCGCCCGGAGAGCACCCCGGCGACGGGGTCGATGCATCCCCGCATGGCTTCCTCCTTCGTGCGCGCCTCACCGATGAGACGGCGGGACCGGCGTTCTGTTACGCGAGTCGCTCCGGAGGAGTTCCGCGGGCCCCGCGGTGATAGCGACACTCCTCGGACGAGATGAGGGGGTGCGCGCCGCCCCAAACGACACGCACCCCCGAACCGCGGCGCGTTGTGGACGCGCTGCCTCCCCCCGGTCGGCCCCCCAGAAGCGATGACCGGATACTGATGAGACGGCGGGGGATGCGATCTGTTACGCGAGTTCCGAGAAAAGTTCTCCGCTCAGCTGAGACGGGGCGTCCCGGCCGGGATCCCCTCACCGGCGCCGACGCCGCGCACGAGGTCCTGCAGCGCGGCGAGCGCGACCCGCTGCGGCCATGGGCCGAAGGACACACGGGCCACGCCGAGCTCCTCGAGTCGGGCGGGCGTCGGCGAGGAGGGCCCGCCGAGCACGGAGAGCCGGCGCGGACCGAACGCGTCGACGAGGGCACGGATGTGCGCCTCCTCGGCGACACCGGGCACGAACACGACGGGTGCGCCGGCCGCGAGGTAGGCGCGTCCGCGCGTGACGGCGTCGTCGAGGCACTCCTGCGCAGGCCGTCCCTCCTGCAGGAAGGCATCCGTCCGCGCGTTGAGCACGAGGGCGATGCCTTCCGCGCTTCCCGCCTCGAGAGCGGCCTCCACGGCGCGCACAGCGTCGTCGAGCGGACGTAGCCCGTCCTCGATGTTGGCGCCCACCACGCCTACGCCGATCGCGCGGCGCACGGTGTCCGCGACGTCGCCGTAGCCGGCTTCGAGGTCCGCGGTGACGGGCACATCGACGGCGTCGACGATGCGGCGGACGGCATCCAGGTGGAGGTCGAGCGGGATCTGCTCGCCGTCCTCGTAGCCGTGCGCGGCCGCGATCGCGTGGCTCGCGGTCGCCAGGGCCTGCGTCCCGGGGTCGGATGCCACGACGCGAGCGGATGCGACATCCCATACGTTCACGAGGGTCAGCAGGCTCGGTGCCTCGTGCAGCGCGAGCAGGCGGGCGGCGCGCTCCGCGGCCGTCACGAGAAGAGCCCGGGGATGACGTGCGGATCCGGGTCGCCCTGCCGCCGCCGACGCAGCGCGACGGGCGCCGGCCACGGCAGCGTGAAGCTCTCGACGGGCGCGTCGACCGCCCCGAAGTCGTCGCCCTTGACGATGACGCGCTCGGGGGTGACCTCGACGAGACGGACCCGCAGAGGCTCGGCGTCCTCGCGGTCGAGCATCCACACCTCGGCGAGCCAGCCGAGGCCGATCTCCTCGAGGGCGGCCTCCGCGTCGAGCCAGTCGACGGGGCCGGTGACGTCGCGGCCGAGGAGGTCCACGGCGACCCAGTCGTCCTGCTCGGGGCGGATCCAGCCCACGAGCTCACGGTCGTCGGGCCGGCGGTGCGGGGTCCAGTCGCGGGGGATCACGAGGTCAGGCTACCGGTCGGTCGAGCTCGGCGAACGCGCGGACGGGGAACGTGCCGAAGCCCTCGACGGCGGGCGGGGCGGCCGTGAACCGCGCGCCGCTCGACGGAAGGGCGCCGAGGTTCGTGAGGTGCTCGACCACATGGACGCCCGCGCCCAGCAGCAGCGAGTGGGCGGGGCGCTCGCCGCCCGACTCGGTGTCGTCGATGTTGAGCGAGTCGATGCCCACGAGCACCGCCCCGCGGTCGATGAGCAGCTGTGCGGCGTCGCCCGTGAGGAACGGCGCGCCCACGCCGTACTCCGGAGTGCCGAACAGACGGTCCCACCCGGTGTGCAGCAGGACCGCGGCTCCGCGCACCTCCCGATCGGCGAGCATCACCGCCGTGATCCCGCGACGCTCGGGCGCCCAGGCGTCCACGAGGGGGAAGACCTCGGCGGGCAGGCCCACGAGGGTCGCGAGGTCGAGCCCCGCGAGGTCCGGTCCGTCGGCGTACCGGTGGAACGGCGAGTCGAGGTAGGTGCCGGTGTTGCCGATCATCGTGATGACGTCCATCGCGAACTCCGTCCCGGGGGCGTAGCGCGCACGGGAGTCGGCGCGCGTGAGATGCGGGGTGATGACGGGGGCGGGCAGCCCGGGGTAGGTGACGAGCCCGGCGCGGATGGGGTGGCTGAGGTCCACGACGCGGCGGGCGCCGCCCTCGGGGGCGTCGTCGGCCTGCTCGGGTGCGCGCTGCGCGGAGGTGTGCGACATGCGGTCAGCCTAGGAGCCGCGATGCGCGGCGGGATGGCGACCGGGGACGATTGGCGGGTTCCGTGCGAGCACTGTCCGGAGGCCGCCGGTGCCCGGCCCGGTGAGCTACGCCTCGGGCCGCACGAGGAGATATCCGCGCTCGTCGTCGAAGCCTCCGACGACGAGCCCGGCGGCGAGGTGCGCGAGGAACGCCTCGCGCACGCGCACGCGCCACTGCGCCGCCTCGGTGGGCGAGGTGCGGCGGAGCGTCTCGATGTCGCGCGGAACCGCCACGGTCGCGGCGACCCGGTCGTCCGCGGGGGTCGGGGCGGGAGGGGCGGCGAGCGCCCACGAGACCATGAGGCGGTCGGACTCGTCGCCGCGGTTGACGCCGTCGTCCATCGCGCCGTAGTGGCTCACGAGGTACTCGGTGACCCGCGCGCCCAGCACCCGCAGGTTGAAGTGCGCGTTGCGCGACACCAGCGGATCGAATGTCCACGTGATGTGCCCGACGTCGCGCTGCAGCGCCCACGCGCGCTGGTGCTGCTTGAGCAGGCGCCCGAGTCCGCGGCTGCGCAGTCCAGGGAGCACGCCGGTGATGTGCGAGTGCATCGATCGGGCCGCCGGCGCCGCGAAGAAGGCGACGGAGGCGCCGATCATCCGGTCGTCCTCGTACAGGCCGACCGCGTAGTTGCCCGCGTGCGCGAGCGCGCGCAGCAGATTGGGCGGCATCCCGCTGCGGTCGCCGCCCCACACCTCGGCGAGCAGCTCCGCGGCAGCGAAGACCTCCGGCACGGTGTCCAGCTCGCGGATCTCGATCCCGGGAGGCGTCTCGGACGACGCTTCCGACAGCGCATCGGCGGACAGATCGCTCATGTGCCCACGATATCGCCGCACCCGGTGCCGGGCGGCCTTCGCTCCCCGGCGGCGCCGATAGCCTGGAGGGATGGCATCGAGGGATGAGGACGCACGGCGACGACTCACCCGGATGCCTCGACAGGGCGTCATCGTCGCGGTCCTCGCGATCGCGGGCATGTCGTCGTCGTTCATGTTCACGAAGGTAACGAAAAGCACAGGCGGAATCATGCGGAAGTTGGCGGTTCTGGCCCTGCTCTGACCGTTGAACTCCCCCGGATGGGCACTGCATCCGTGACTGTGAAAGTGACCGTAGGACGTACCCTCGTCGTATGGACCCCCACTCCCCAGCGCCCGTAGCTTCGCCGCGTACTTACCCGGCATGAGCGCCCGCTCCTCGGTCCGCGCCGTCGGCTACGCCCGCATCAGCATCGACAGTGACGCCAGCACGTCCATCGAGCGGCAGACGATCGACATCCAGCAGTGCGCGGCAAGGCAGGGATGGGAGCTCGTCGACGTCATCTCCGACCCCGGTCTGTCCGCGACAAAGACCAGACTGAATCGGCCCGGGATCCACACCATCCAGGGGATGATCAACCGCCGCGAGATCGACGTTGTCATCGTCCGGTCCATCGACCGTCTGGCCCGCAACGTGATCGACGTGTCAGTCCTCATCCAAGACCGCGGCTGGCGTGTGATGAGTGCGACTGAGCCGTTCGATGCGACCACCGACCAGGGCGTCGCGATGCTCCAGATGGCGGCTGTCTTCGGGCGCCTGGAAGCTCAGACGATCGGTGCCCGCGTGAAGTCGATGCGCAGCCACCTCCCCACCGTGGGCAGGTGGCCGGGCGGGGCTCCGCCGTTCGGTTTCACGACGGGCGCGGTGCGTGACGCGTCCGGCACCGAGATCGGCCGGACCCTCGTCCACGACCCGGAGGAAGCGCGCGCCGTACGCTTCATGATCGAGCAGGCACTGGCCGGGAAATCCTTGAACAGCATCGCGCGAGATCTCTCTTACTATGGGCACCGCACCCGCCGCGGCGTAGCGGCATGGGGGCCTCCGACGGTCGCGCGCATCCTCCGCCACGGGTCCCTCCGCGGATGGGCGACACTCGCCCGGGACTATGTCCGGGACGAGAGAGGCCTGCCGGCCGTCGTCTGGCCGCCGTACCTGTCGGCGGAGGAGGCGGCGGAGCTGGACCGTGTGATGGCGCTGGCGCGCGTCGATCCGGCGGCGCGGATCAACACGGGCGAGACACCGTTGCTACGAGGGCTCGTGCTCTGCTCGAGCTGCGGCCGGGCGATGACTCCCCGCACGTCATCGAACGCGAACAGGGCCCTGCTCTACCGCTGCATGTCGCGCGCCCGCGGGTACGTGTGTGAGAAACCGCAGACGGTAACGGCGGCTCCCGCTGACGCGGAGGCGGCGCGGCAGTTCCTCGAGATGTGGGGCAGCACGGAGATCATCGAGACGGTGCAGGTGCCGCGCGAGCTGACCGCGCTGCGGGAGGTCACGGCGGAAGCGGACCGGGTGTGGGGGCGCATGCGGACCGCGCGTGGAGAGGACGAGCGGCGACGTCTCTTCGATACGTACAACCAGCTCGTCGAGGAGCGCGACCGGCTCGCGTCGCTCTCGCAGACTGTCCCGGAGGAGAGGCGGACGGGACGCACGATCAGGGATGAGTGGGCGGCGGCAGACGTCAACGGGCGTCGGCGCCTTATGACGGAGGCGCAGGCGTATGTCTGGATCTATCCGGCGGCCGCTCGCGGGCATTTCAACGCGGACCGTGTCGTGGTGTCCGATGAGCGCGCGCCGGCGCACGATGAGGACACGGACTTCGACCTCGCTGTCTGATCGCGGCTAGGGCTGCGGAGACCTGATCGACCTTCGCGGCCCGGTCGGGGTGGTCTGCCTGCGCTCCGCACCTTCCCTGCGACACGCCCGGGATGTCGAGTTCTGGACAGTATCGGCGCTGCTGGCAGTGATGCCTAATGCACGAGGCGCGCACTCTCGCCACCTCGGCACTAGGAGAGAGAGACACCCTGACCATGAAGATCAACCCGACCCCCGCCGACACGCTCACCATCGGCTCCCTCATCCGACTCACCGACCGCTCGGCGAGCGAGACGATCGTCCAGGCCCGCGATGTGACAACCGACCCTGACACGGGGCACATCACCAGCATCGTCGGCATGGACGGCCACACCTACGACCTGACCCGCCAGCACCGTCTGGACAGTGTCCTCCAGGTCGCCTACTACGGCCGCCCGGTCACCCCCGGCCGGTACACGCTCCTGGCGCCCCTCGGCGACGGCGGACAGTGGACGCACATCCTGACGGTGAACGCCGACGGGACCGTCCGCGGTGAAGCCCGCCCCGGCCGCCACCGGAAGGTGAAGGGCCTGACCGGGATGGTGCTGTCCGAGGAGCAGGCCGCAGAGATCTTCGACGACCTGCTCGCCGACGGCTTCTTTCTCTATGAGCGCCCGGAGGGGGTCTGACCATGCGTGACCCGGAGGTCGAGCTCAGCACGCCCGTTCCGCGCTATGAGGTCGCGGACGCACTGGTGCACCCGGACGGTCAGCGTACGGCGCACTACCGTCCGGCCCTGTGGGACAACGAACAGAACCGGGTCGCGCTCACGTTCACCGTTGCCGACGTGGCGCGGCTGAACGCCGGCGGCAGTGTCCCCATCGTGTGGGATGAGGCGGGCACCGACATCTCGCGAGTACGGGAGACCACCTGGACCGGCGAGCCGTTCGAGGAGTTCCCGGAGGACCCGCCCGATGAGAACGGCCGGTTCGAGCTGGTGGAGCTCGTCGAGCTGACTGATGACTTCTTCTATGGGCGGACGGAAGGCGTCCGTCGGATCGCGATCCTCGACCACTGGGGCGGGCCTGACGAGCCGCGACACGTCACGTTCCGGTTCGAACCAGGCGACGTGGACCGACTCAACGACGGAAACCTCCTCATCCTGCCGTGGGAACCGATCGGCAACTGGGTACCGGCGCCGGACACACGACCCAAGGGAGTGGCAGCATGAACGCGTCCGAGCGTCGCATCATCGAGGCGGCCGCCCTGCTCCTCGAGCTGGCCCTCACCGGCGGCACCACCATCCCCGACTCGCTCACCGTCGAGGGCAGCTCCCCGGCATCTGCTGCGATCCGCGGGCTGCTGGCACAGGCCACCCCGAAGCCCGCCGCCCCGAAGGCTCCGCCCCGGCGGTTCGTCACCGGGTACGGGTTCCTGCCCGGGCACGCGGACGTCGCCCGCCTGGTCATCGACCGGGAGAACGGGCACGCCACCCCCGGCTCCCCGCAGCTGGCTGCGGACCTCGAAGCGGACGAGGTCGCACCGTCCCGACGCAAGCGACTCCGCTGGCACTGCCCGGATAAGTGGCAGCGCACCACGAAGGCCGGGAACCCGTTCCGCGCCTGAACACCCCACCACAGACAGAGGCCCCGCCAGAGTGCGGGGCCTCTGTCGTACCACGAGAGGTAGAGAGATATGACCACCCTGAACGAGACGACCCCCGCCGCGATCCTCGACGCGGAAGTGAACCGCACCGTGCTCGCTGTGATGTCCGCCCGCCTGGGCATGACCGTAGAGATGGACGTGGACGGCGCGATCGTCAGCGCCGAAATGCCGCTGGGCGCGCTGACCGTGACCGTGACGAACGACCGCCTGGCCAACGAGAGGGAAGCGATGGCCGCCGCTCGCAAGCTCGCCACGATGATGCGCAAGCGTCTGCGGGCCGGGGCTGGCGTGCGGAAGATCCTCGTCCGACAGGTCGAGACCGGTGACGTGGACTGGGAGGCGCCGACCCCGCCGGAGGGCTTCGAGGTCCTCATCGCGGCGGGTGTCACGAAGGTGGGTGGCTCGTGATCCCCGTCGGTGAGGTGCCGTCCCGCATGCCGGCGCACGACCGGCGGACGGCACTGCGCTGCGACGTGTACCGCGAGTGGCACGGCAGCAGCAACGGCCACTGGACCAGCCGGCAGGACGTGGATGACCGCCAGGGCACGATCTACGAGGTCGCCGTCCCCTACTGGCTACGCATGACCCCCGAGGAGGCGTGGCGGCGAGTCCTGGACGAGAAGAACCGGGAGGACGTCCTCCGGGTCCTCGGGGCACTCGACCAGTGGCGGACCGCGACCGTGGAGCAGGTGGAGGCGCTGACCGACGTCGCAGGGCTCGCCCGCGGCCGCACGTCACTGATGTCCGCCCTGTGGAACGCTGGCCTCGTCGATCTCGGCAGGTGGGGGACGCCCTGGGATGTCCGCCAGACACCGCCGCACCGGTTCATGCTGCGTCCGGCGTTCGACACAGAAGCGCACCAGCGCCTCTCCCGCGGACTCGGGTGGCGCGAGTGGCACTCTGCGACCGCTGGCCTCGGGTGGGCCGCGGATCGTCAGTACCCGCGACACAACGTCCTGGCCGTCGAGTTCGGTCTGCGGATGTCGGAGTGGGGCAACGTGGGGATGGTGCTCGGGGAGCGGCTGTCGTCGTGGGAGCTGGTGGCAGGTGTCGAGGGTTCACCGTCCGCCGCTGACGTCGTCCTCGTCCGCCCTGACGGGCTGCGAGTCCTCGTGGAGGTCACCGCTTCCATCAACTCCAAGATCGACGCGAAGGTCGAGCGGTTGGCGCGGATGCTCCACGAGAATCCCGACGTGCCTATGGTCGGCTTGTTCGTCGTCGCGCCCCGCCATGACCGCGGTCACGACCCGACCAGCAGCATGGCTCGCCAGCTCAGTGTCGCGATCGAGCGGGCCTGTCGTATCTGGCCGGGGCGAGCGGAAGCTCCGACGAAAGGAAGGATCGCCGGCGTGAACTGGCAGTACCTGTTCCAGCCGGGGCTAGTGCGCGATGACGCGAGGTTCCTGCCGGCGGCGTTCCCGGCGGACGGTGACGCCTGGACGGACCGGCACGTCCTCGACCCGGCGGAGGTTGCGCTGCGAGCACCGGCCGCGTTCGACGGGAAGGCGATCATTCGGAACACGCAGGCGCTCCGGGGCATCCCGTGGGCACTGCGCGAAGGCGGCGTGGAGTTGCCAGTCGGCGGTGCGCCGGTGCGACCGCGGCGGAAGCCGGACCCGACGCTGGCGCGGATGATGCTCGCTGGGTGAGAAAGGCTCCGTACCTCAGATGGCGAGGTACGGGGCCTTTGTCGTTTCCGGAGGAACGCGTCAGCTTGCGGCGGAGTTGGATAACTCGGCCGAATTGTTCGATCCGGCCGCAACGTCCCGGGTCGCCCTTATCGCAGTCGCCTTCGTCGTCCCGATGGACTTCGCGATCGCGTTGTAGCTCACCCCCTGCGCGCGAAGCTCACGAGCGTGCTCCCTCTGCGCCGGCGACAGAGAGTGCGGGCGGCCGAGATGCTGGCCTCGTGCTCGGGCCGCAGCGAGCCCTGCCTTCGTACGCTCGACGATGAGGTCCCTCTCGAGTGCGGCGACCGCGCCGAGCACGGTCACGACCAGCTTCCCCATCGGACCGCTCGTCACGATCCCGTCGAGGGAGCGCAGCGACACGCCCCGTGCTTCGAGTAGCTCGAGCGTCGCAAGGATGTCGGCAACGGAGCGAGCCAACCGATCGAGGCGGACGATCACGATCTCGTCCCCCTCGCGGACGACGTCGAGGAGGCGGGAGAACTCGGGCCGTTCCGCCGCACGGACTGTGCCGGAGACGGAGTCGGAGTAGATCCGGCTGACGCCTGCAGCTACGAGGGCGTCGATCTGGGAGTCGTGGCGCTGGCCTTCCGCGCCGGAGATTCGCGCGTAGCCGAAGGTGATGGAGGTCATGACCACCACATGCGCAGTGGGGTCCGACATCGGGTCCGCCCGAACCGGCGAGAGTCACCACAACTTCGACGTGGCCCCGCTACCCGCCATCGGCCTACACTCCCGAGCATGCGTGCACAGATAGCATCGATTCTTTCGCTCATCGTCGGACTGCTTTTCGGTGCGCTCGGAGCGCTGCAACTCCTCCCGCCCTGGCTGGCGTGGCCCCTTCTCGGGATAGGTGTCCTTGCCGCGATCTTCACCTACCAGGTGCCCAAACCGTCGGGTGGCTCGGACGACGACTCGGCCTTTGTCCGCGGCGACGCATCCGGGAGCACCTTCGAGGACGTGCGTTCAAACGCCAAGGACTTCGTCCACGGCAACGCAACCGAGTCGGTCTTCCGGCGGGTGACCCATCGCGGGCGGCGGCACGGCTGATGCCTCGGTACCTGTTCCGCTGTCGAGAGTGCCGGCTTGAGGGTCACGCGGACCTGCCCATGGCCCAGAGCGACTTCCGGCCGCCGTGCCCGAGGTGCGAAAGACCAATGGAGCGGGTGTACAGCGGAGGCGGCTCGTTTGGCGTACTCGGCATCGCGTCGCCGACACCCGAGCAGGCGGGTGAGGAAGCCGGCCTACTAGATGTACCGGGTCATCACGTTGGTGCCAGTCGGGTGATCGGCGGGTGGCCTCCGAGGGCTGAGTGGCGCCGTCCAGTGTTGTAGTGCTCGAGCCAGGGTGCAAGCGCTGCGGTGCGGTCTGTGTTGGTGAGGAAGACGTGCCGGTACGCCCATTCGGTCTGCAGGGTGCGGTTGAAGCGTTCGACCTTGCCGTTCTGCCAGGGGCAGTGCGGCTTGATGAACTTCTGCCGGATTCCGTGCGCGGCGCAGACCTCGCGCAGCGAGAACCTGTAGGCCCAGGCGTTGTCGGTGATGAGCCGCTCGATGCGGGGGATGCCGTGGGCGGCGAAGTAGGCGATCGCGCGTTCCAGGAACGCCGCGCAGGTGGCTCCCTTCTCGTCGGGCAGGACCTCCGAGTACGCGAGCCGGGAGTGATCGTCGACGAGTGAGTGGACATAGTCGTACCCGACCTTCGTGTTCCGGTCTCGCAGGATGGATCCGCTGGCGCGGCCGTGTGCTTTCCAGCCGCCGCCGTCGGGGATCTTGCCGAGCTTCTTCACGTCCATGTGGACCAGCTCGCCGGCCCGGTCCCGCTCGTAACGGACCGCGGTGGTCTTCGACGCGCGGATCACCTCCCCCGTGATCGGATCCAGTGCCCGCAGCGGCGGGATGCCGTGACGGGCGAGGATGCGCGAGACCGTCCGAGCCGACATGCCCAGTCGCCCGGCGATCTCCTCACGCCCGATGCGCTCCCTCTGGCGCAGCTCGAGCACTGCCTCCTCGCGCCCGGGACTCGTACGCGTCGGGCTGGTATGCGGACGCGAGGAACGGTCGACCAGCCCAGCCTCGCCCTCGGCGCGGTAACGCTCGATCCAGCGCTTCACGCAACGACGTGAGACTCCCATCGCCGCGGCGATGTGCGCCTGCTTCCAGCCGGCTCGGGCACGTTCAATGATCAACCGCCTGCCATGAACGGTCAGACGGGCGTTAGCGTGGGCCATGGGACCTCCGTGTGCTTCGTGAAGACGTCAGATATCTCCACTAAGCCCGGAGGTCCTCCCCATTCACAATCCCAACGAGGGGACCAACCTCATGGCCGGGTACAACTAGAGCATCTGCAGCAGGTCCAGGCGATGCAGGCAGGACCGCCCAACATCACTATGACCAATTGCCACTTCTACAACGTGGGCTCAATCGGTCACTTCGATGGCGGACGGTACGTGATCCAAGACTCGACCATTCAGGGGACGAAGACCCCGTTCTACCTCAGTGGCGGGGCGGTTCTGCATGCGCAGAACGTCACGCACGATGTTCGACCGGCGCGCACAGACGACAAGCCGGGCCGGCGCCGACGGAAGCGGAACAAGTAGAGCTCGCCTGCCCGACCACCGAGCGTCCCGAGGTGGCGCAGGCCGTAGCCGATGAATCAGCCCGGTAAGCGCCCCGAGTTTGTTGCAGACCTTCGCTCTGTCGTGGGTGTGCCGCCCCCTGACCGCGCCGGCACACGAGTGGGACTGCTGAGGGTTTAGGTGACTCCTGATCTGTGGTGTTTCGTCACCGCTGGAAGGATGTCCTCATGCCTAAGCCGTTCCCCAAGGAGTTCCGGGACGACGTTGTCGCGATCGCGT
>Ga0180222_1001648_pt1 | contig 21782 bp, 21 predicted proteins | sample eDN5th37CKraftOP_FD_151336 | JGI IMG/M metagenome (GOLD analysis project Ga0180222, IMG submission 151336) | Enriched Organic Plus compost microbial communities from Emeryville, California, USA - eDNA 5th pass 37_C Kraft OP (version 2) (version 2) ... | reverse complement strand
CGCCGCGCCGGCGCTCGACGGGAGCGGCATCGATCCGTCCACCTCGCTGCTGCTCGGCGGGCGGATCGGCGCGGGGCCGCTCGAGCTCTTCCTGATCTATTCGCAGGGCAATTTCATCCAGTGCCGGCCGGACACGCCCTTCCTGCAGATCGGCCACACCATGTACGGCAAGCCGATCCTCGACCGGGCGCTCGACTATCACACGCCGCTCGAGGAGACGGTGAAGGTCGGCCTCATCTCCTTCGACGGCACGATGCGTTCCAACCTCGCCGTCGGCCGGCCGCTCGACCTCGTCGTGATCCCCGCCGACCGCGGCCAGCCGGTGATCAAGCGCCGCATCGGCGAGGACGATGCCTATTTCAACGAGCTCTCGCGCCGCTGGAGCGAGCTGCTCAACCAGAGCCGGGTGGCGATCCCCGACCCGCCGTTCATGCCTTCGGGCGACCAGCGGCCGGAACGGTAGCAACCGCGCGCCCGGCGCGGTATAGCGCCGCGCCATGACGCGTCCCTCCACCTTCCACGTCAAGTCGTTCGGCTGCCAGATGAACGTCTATGACGGCGAGCGCATGGCCGAGCTGCTCGCCGCCGAGGGCATGACCCCGGCGGCCGGCACGGACGGCGCCGACCTCGTCGTGCTCAACACCTGCCACATCCGCGAGAAGGCGGCGGAGAAGGTCTATTCGGACATCGGCCGCCTGCGCCGCGAGGACGGATCGACGCCGATGATCGCCGTCGCCGGCTGCGTCGCCCAGGCCGAGGGCGCCGAGATCCAGCGCCGCGCGAAGGAGGTCGATATCGTCGTCGGCCCGCAGGCCTATCACCGCCTGCCCGAGCTCGTCGCCAAGGGCCGCGCGGTCGATACCGACATGCCCGCCGCCTCCAAGTTCGACGCGCTGCCCGCGCGCCGCGCCGCCGGGCCCACGGCCTTCCTGACCGTGCAGGAGGGATGCGACAAATTCTGCACCTATTGCGTGGTGCCCTACACGCGCGGCGCCGAGGTGTCGCGGCCGTGGCGCGCGGTGCTCGACGAGGCGAAGGCGCTGGTCGACGCCGGCGCCAAGGAGATCACGCTGCTCGGCCAGAACGTCAACGCCTGGGAGGGCGAGGACGAGAAGGGCCGCGTCCACGGATTGGACGGGCTGATCCGCGCGCTCGACCGGCTGCCCGGCCTCGCGCGCATCCGCTATACGACCAGCCACCCGAACGACATGCGCCAGGGGCTGATCGAGGCGCATGGCGAGGTCGGCAAGCTGATGCCCTTCCTCCACCTGCCGGTGCAGGCGGGCAGCGACCGCATCCTCAGGGCCATGAACCGCAGCCACAGCGTCGCGAGCTATCTGGAAGTGATCGGCCGAGTCCGCGCCGCGCGGCCGGACATCGCGATATCGGGCGACTATATCGTCGGCTTCCCCGGCGAGACCGACGCGGATTTCGAGGCGACGCTGGAGATCGTGCGCGCCACCCGCCACGCCCAGGCCTTCTCCTTCAAATATTCGCCGCGTCCCGGCACGCCGGCCGCGACGATGGAGGAGCAAGTCGCCGAGGCGGTGAAGGACGAGCGGCTGCAGCGGCTGCAGGCGCTGCTCGGCGAGCAGCAATTCGCCTTCAACCGCGCGACGATCGGCCGGACGGCGGAGGTGCTGATCGAGCGCAAGGGCAAGAAGCCGGGGCAGATGATCGGCAAATCGCCCTGGCTGCAATCGGTGATCATCGAGGACGGGCCGCCGATCGGCACGCTGGCGGCGGTCGAGATCGTCGCGGCGGGGCCGAACAGCCTGACCGGCGTGCCGCGCGCGGCGGCCTGATCGGCCGGCCCGCCTGCCGCGCAGCGAGGCAATCGCCCGATCCCCTGCTAATAAGGCCGCCATGCCCACCTTTCCGCCCCCGGCGATATGGGTCCGCTCCTACGGCCCGGACAGCGGCACGGACCGGCACGATTTCGTGCAGTTCGTGCTGCCGCTGGCCGGATCGCTGGAGATGGACATCGCCGGCCGGCAGGAGCGGCTGGACCGCCGCTTCGCCGCCTATGTCGAGGATGGCGCGCCTCATGCCCAGTCCGGGCGGGGCGCCAATCGCGCGCTGATCCTCGATCTCGATCCGTCGCTGCTCGCCGGCTATGCGATCGACGGCCTTCGCCGGCGCCCGTTCCTGCGGCTGAGCCCCGCCGCTTCGCATCTCGTCGACTATATGGGCCATGCACTGGCGGGCGGCCCCGTCACCGCATCCCGGCTGCGGCTGTGGACGCCGCTGCTGCTCGACGCGCTCGTCGGCGCGCCGGCGCGGCCGCGCTCGCGGCTCGGCGCGCTGCTCGCGGCGGTGGAGGCCGATCCGGGCGCGCCCTGGACGGCGGCATCGATGGCGAGAACCGCCGGCCTCAGCGTCAGCCGGCTGCATGCGCTGTTCCGCAGCGAGCTGGATACGAGCCCGCGTGCCTGGCTCGCCGCGCTGCGCCTCGAGCGCGTGCGCGAGGGGCTGGAGGGTTCCAGCCTCGCCATCGCCGAGCTTGCCTACCGCGAGGGCTATGCCGATCAGAGCGCGCTCACCCGGGCGATGCGCAAGGCGACGGGCATGACGCCGGCGGCCTATCGCCGCCGCGCGCAGGAGTCTGCGACCAGGAAAAGCGAGACCTGATCAAGATCATGGGAGCCGTGCGCGCCATGTCGTCCTCCGTCTTTCGGAGCTAGGCATGGCAGGCGGCGGGCGCAGCTGGATCGGAATAGCGTGCGGCATGGGAGCGGGGGCGCTGTGGGGCCTCGTCTTCCTCGCGCCGGAGCTGGCGCGCGCCTTCTCGCCGATCGAGCTCGCCATCGGGCGCTATCTCTGCTTCGGCCTCGTCTCGGCGATCCTCATCGCGCCGCGCCGGCGCGCCCTTGCCGGCCAGCTGACGCCGCGCAGCTGGCGGGGCCTCGCCTGGCTCGGCTTTACCGGCAACACGCTCTATTACGTGCTGCTCTCCGGCGCCGTGCAGACCGGGGGCATCGCCATGACCTCGCTGGTGATCGGCTTCCTGCCCGTCGCCGTCACCATCATCGGCAGCCGCGAGCGCGACGCCGTGCCGCTCCGCCGGCTGCTGCCCTCGCTGCTGCTGTGCGCCGGCGGTGCGCTGTGCATCGGCTGGCAGGCGATCGCCCTGCCCGCCTCCGGATCGATCGCACGCCAGATGATCGGCCTCGGCTGCGCGGTGGGGGCGCTCGTCTCTTGGACCGCCTATGCCGTCGGCAACAGCCGCTGGCTCGCCCGGCTGGACGGCGTTTCGGAGCATGACTGGAACCTGCTCACCGGCGTCGTGACCGGCGCGCAGGCCATGGCGCTGATCCCCATCGCCCTGCTCCTCGGCACGGGACGGCACGATATGGCGGGCTGGACGGGCTTCGCCGCCGTCTCGCTGGGCGTCGCGCTCGCCGCCTCGATCCTCGGCAACGCCTTGTGGAACCGGATGAGCCGGCTGCTGCCGCTCACCCTCGTCGGGCAGATGATCCTGTTCGAGACGATGTTCGCGCTCGGCTACGGCCTCTTGTGGGAGCGGCGGCTGCCGACGCTGCTGGAGGGATCGGCCTTTCTCTTGGTGGTGGCGAGCGTGCTCTCCTGCATCGCGGCGCACCGGCGGCCGCGCGACGCGGCGGAAATGGACGGAGCCATGTTGCACCATCGCGACACTGGACGAACTTTCTGATCCCCGATGCCGGGCGGGACGGACAGCCGACAAATTCCCCCTGTCGCGCGCCGCGATCCCCTGCCAGAGTGGCCGCGATGCTGCCGCACCGCCTTCGCGTGTCACCGCCGGAACCGCCGGCCACGGCGGGCCGTTTTCATCAAGATGCCATCGAAACCGGCAAGCATCGCGCGCGATGCGCACGCCATCGCACCCGCTCCGCCCATCCCGAAAGGACCGCATGAGCCGTAAGCCCGTCGCTGCACAGGCCGGAGACCGCTCCCGCCTCGAGATCGTCTTCGACAAGCCCCAGCTCCTCGGCCGATTGTTCGGCGAATATGACCAGAATCTGGTCGCGATCGAGAACCGGCTGGGCGTCTATATCGCGGCGCGCGGCAACAAGCTGCAGATCGAGGGCGAGGCGCAGGCGGCGGCGCGCGCGCGCGACGTGCTGACCGGCCTCTACAACCGCATCGTCCAGGGCCAGGATGTCGATGCCGGCATGGTCGAGGGCGTGATCGCCATGTCCGCTGAGCCGACGCTCGACGGCATCATCCGCGCCGACGCGGGCGATCCGCCGCCGGTGATCATCCGCACGCGCAAGAAGACGATCGTGCCGCGCTCCGGCACGCAGATCCGCTACATGGAGGCGCTCGGCCGATCCGACGTGATCTTCGCGCTCGGCCCCGCCGGCACCGGCAAGACCTATCTGGCGGTCGCCCAGGCCGTGCAGCAGCTGATCGGCGGCTCGGTCGACCGGCTGATCCTCTCCCGCCCCGCGGTCGAGGCGGGCGAGCGGCTGGGCTTCCTGCCCGGCGACATGAAGGAGAAGGTCGATCCCTATCTGCGCCCGCTCTACGATGCGCTCTACGACATGCTGCCCGCCGAGCAGGTGGAGCGGCGCATCGCCTCGGGCGAGATCGAGATCGCGCCGATCGCCTTCATGCGCGGCCGCACCCTCTCCGATGCGTTCATCATCCTCGACGAGGCGCAGAACACCACGCCCGCGCAGATGAAGATGTTCCTCACCCGCTTCGGCATGAACAGCCGCATGGTGATCTGCGGCGATCCGAAGCAGGTCGACCTGCCGGAGCCCGGCAAATCGGGGCTCGCCGATGCCGTGGCCCGGCTGGAAGGCGTCGAGGGCATCGCGACGGTCCGCTTCAGCGCCGCGGACGTGGTGCGCCATCCGATCGTGGGGCGGATCGTCGAGGCCTATGAGGGCCCGGATGCCTGAAGCGATGCGCGCATCATCGCTCGCCCTGCGGGCGAGGACGAGACTTCGCCCATGATCGACGTCGCCGTTCAGGCCGAACCCGGCTGGCCGACCGATATCGACTGGGAGGCGCTGGCCGACGAGGCGGTGGGCGCCGGCATCGCCGCCAGCCCCTATGCCTGGCTCGTCCAGCGCCGTTTCACCGCCGAAATCGCCGTCCGCCTGACATCCGACGAGGAGGTGCACGCGCTCAACAGGAGCTATCGCGGCAAGGACAAGCCGACCAACGTGCTCTCCTTCCCGATGGTGCAGCAGGACCTGATCGACGGCCTCGCCAACTCCGATGACGGCGAGGTTCTGATGGGGGATATCGTGCTCGCCGCCGGCGTCTGCGCGGCGGAGGCGGCCGAAAAGGGCGTGAGCATCGCGCATCACGCCACGCACCTGATTGTCCACGGCACGCTTCACCTGCTAGGCTATGACCATCAGGGGGATGCCGAGGCGGATGCGATGGAGACGCTGGAACGCGTGGCCCTCGCCTCGCTCGGCATCGCCGACCCCTATGCGGTGGACGAGGCGTAAAACGGACTAATGCCAGACGATCATAGTAGCGGCGACAGCCCCGGACGATTGTGGGCGGGGCTTCGCGCCCTGTTCGGCGCGGACAGCGAGCCGACCCTGCGCGACCAGATCGAGGAAGCGATCGAGGAGCATGAGGGCGACGCGCCGGCCAAGGGCGACCTTTCGCCCGTCGAGCGCCAGATGCTCAAGAATCTGCTGCATTTCGGCGACCGGACGGCCGGGGATGTCGGCGTTCCGCGTGCCGACATCGTGGCGATCGACGAGAAGGCGAGCTTTGCCGAGCTGGTCGCCCTCTTCGCCGAGGCGGGGCACAGCCGGCTCCCCGTCTATCGCGAGACACTCGATACGGTGATCGGCATGATCCACGTCAAGGACGTGTTCGCGATCCTGGCGACCGGCGCGCCGCATCCGGCGACGATCGAGCGGCTGATCCGCCAGCCGCGCTACGTGCCCGAATCGATGGGCGTGATCGACCTGCTGGCGGAGATGCGCGCCACGCGCACCCACCTCGCCATCGTGCTCGATGAATATTCGGGCACCGAGGGGCTGATCACGATCGAGGATCTCGTCGAGGAGATCGTCGGCGACATCGAGGACGAGCATGACGACGAGGCCGCCGCTGAGATGATCCCGCTGCCGGGAGGGCGCTGGGACGTCGATGCGCGCACCGAGCTGGAGGATGTCGCCGAGACCATCGATCCGCGGCTCGGCGAGATCGAGGAGGATGTCGACACGCTGGGCGGACTCGCTTTCCTGCTCGCCGGCCACGTGCCGGAGATCGGCGAGGTGGTGGAACATGACAGCGGCTGGCGGCTTGAGGTGACGGACGGCGACAGCCGCCGTATCACCCGCCTGACGCTCCACCCGCCCGAGGAGCGGGAGGCGGTGGCCGAACAGGAATGAGGGCGCACGCCCGCGCCGGAGACTGCCGATGAAGAAGCGCTACGCCATCCCCCTTCTCGTCCTGATCGTGATCGTCGCGGCCGGATGGTACCTGCTGCGCGGTGACACGGCGAAGCTGCCGGTCGAAGCCGGCTACGGCCCCAATCCCACGCTGCAGGCACCGCGGCCGAGCCTGGTCCCGACCATCAGGGTCGCTCCGGTGATCGGCTGGAGCGGCGATGCCGCGCCGATCCCGGCACCGGGGCTCAAGGTCAATGCCTTCGCCACCGGGCTCCGGCATCCGCGCAACATCCTCGTGCTGCCCAATGGCGACGTGCTCGTCTCCGAGCCGGGCCCGCCCGCGCAGCCCGAGGAGGGCAAGGGCCTGCGCGGCTTCGTCCAGGGCCTGCTGATGCGCCGCGCCGGATCGCGCGATCCGGCCGGCAACGACATCGTGCTGCTGCGCGACGCGGACGGCGACGGCGTCGCCGAGACCCGTTCCGTGCTGCTGAGCGGGCTCAACGCCGCGTTCGGCATGGCGCTGGTCGGCGACCAGCTCTACGTCGCGGCGACCGACCGGCTGCTGCGCTACCCGTTCAAGCCGGGCGAGACCAAGATCACGGCGAGCCCGACGGTGATCACCGCCCTGCCCGCCGGCCCGCGCAACCATCACTGGTCGAAGAACGTCATCGCCAGCCCCGACGGCAGCAAGCTCTACGTCTCGATCGGATCGAACAGCAATGTCGGCGAGAATGGCGAGGCGGCCGAGCATGAGCGCGCCGCGATCTGGGAGGTGGATGCGAAGACGGGCGAGCACCGCATCTTCGCCGGCGGCCTGCGCAACGCCAACGGCATGGCCTGGAACCCGGTGACGCACGAGCTTTGGGCGGTCGTCAACGAACGCGACGAGATCGGCTCCGACCTGGTGCCCGATTATCTGACGAGCGTGCAGTTCGGCGGCTTTTACGGCTGGCCGTGGAGCTATTGGGGCGGCATCCCGGACAAGCGCCCGCCCTACCCCCAGCCCGATCAGCTGGAGGTGGTGAACCGTCCGGATTACGGCCTCGGCGCGCACAGCGCCGCGCTCGGCCTCAGCTTCGCCACCGGCCAGACGCTCGGCCCGCGCTTCGCCGAAGGTGCCTTCATCGGCCTCCACGGCTCGTGGAACCGGCGCCCGCCGTCGGGCTACAAGGTGATCTTCGTGCCGTTCCGCGGCGGCCGGCCGGCGGGCATGCCGATCGACGTGCTCACCGGCTTTCTCAACAAGGACGGCGAGGCGCAGGGCCGGCCGGTGGGCGTCGCGATCGACCGGACGGGCGCGCTGCTCGTCGCCGACGACGCCGGCAACCGCATCTGGCGGGTGACAGCCGCGCGGTAGCCTGTCTCGGATCCGTCATCCCGACCAAAGTCGGAATGACGACCGATGCAAAGACTTCGCGTCACCGGCGGCGGACCAGATTGGCACAGGATGCCCTGGCATCCCTCGACGAAAATCGCGCCCCGCAGCCATCTCCCCTCTGGCGTCCGGCGCGCGGCTGGGCGATAGCGCGGCTCGTGCCTGTTCCGCTCATCGCTCTCTTGCTCGGACTGGTGAGCGCGCTCGGCTTCGCGCCGCTCGACCTGTGGCCGATCACGCTCATCGCCTTCGCGCTGCTCATCCCGCTCATCGAGCGCGTCCGCTCCGCGCGCGGCGCGCTGCTCGCCGGATGGTGCTTCGGGCTCGGCCAGTTCACGCTCGGGCTGAACTGGATCGCCACCGCCTTCACCTATCAGGCGGCGATGCCGGCCTGGCTCGGCTGGGTCGCGGTGGTGCTGCTCTCGCTCTATCTCGCCGTCTATCCGGCGCTTGCCGTGCTCGCGGCGTGGCTCGCCCGGCGGGGCGGGCTGCTGCCGCTCGCGCTGGTGCTCGGCGCCGCGTGGATCGTCACCGAATGGCTGCGCGCCACGCTGTTCACCGGCTTCGCCTGGAATCCGATCGGCGTCGCGCTGCTGCTGCCGGGCGCGGGGGCGGCGAAGCTGATCGGCACCTATGGGCTGGGCGCGATCGTCATCCTCGCCGGCGCGCTGCTGGTCGCGCTCGCGCGCCGGGCGTGGCGCGAGGCGCTGCTGCTCGCGCTGCCGGTGCTCGCCGCCTTCGGCTACGGCATGGCGACGCGCGCGCCGCCCGCTGCGCCCGGGGCAGGGCCGCTGATCCGCGTCGTCCAGCCCAATATCGGCCAGGACCAGAAATGGAGCCCCGATTTCGAGGCGCGCAACTTCGGCATATTGGCGGGCCTCAGCGGCGTGCCCGGCGCGGCGCCGCGCCTCCTCTTCTGGCCCGAAGTCGCGATCCCGGCCTATCTGGAGGACGAGCCCGGCTGGCGCGACGCGATCGCGCGGCTGCTCGGCCCGCGCGACTTCATCCTGACCGGGGGCATCTCGGTCGCCTGGGCGGACCCCGCCAAGCGCAAGGCCGCCGCCGCACGCAACAGCCTGTTCGTGATGGATGCCGGTGGGCGGCTCCGCGGCCGCTACGACAAGGCGCATCTCGTGCCCTATGGCGAATATCTGCCGATGCGCCCGATCCTCTCCGCGATCGGCCTCTCGCGCCTCGCCCCGGGAGACATGGATTTCCAGTCCGGCCCCGGGCCGCGCACGCTCGCCCTGCCCGGCTTCGGCACGGTGGGCGGCCAGATCTGCTACGAGATGATCTTCTCCGGCCATGTCGTCGATCCCGCGCACCGGCCGGCTTTCCTGTTCAATCCCTCCAACGACGCCTGGTTCGGCCGCTGGGGCCCGCCGCAGCACCTCGCCCAGGCGCGGCTGCGCGCGATCGAGGAAGGCCTGCCGATCGTCCGCTCCACCCCCACCGGCATCTCGGCGCTGATCGATGCCGACGGGCGGCTGCTGCAAAGCCTGCCCTGGCGGACGGCCGGCGCGATCGAGGCGCATCTGCCGCCGGCCCATGCACCGACGCCCTTCGCGCGGCTCGGCAATGCGCTGTGCTTCGCCTTCGCCGGCCTGCTGCTGCTCGCGGCGGCATTTGCATCGCGCCGAATCCGCCGCTAAAGGGACATATAACGAATCCTTTATGTCTTTAAGTCCGATCCGCCGCTAACCTCGTCTGACCGCAAGGGGACCGAACACCGATGGCACGCAGCAACTATCTCTTCACGTCCGAATCCGTTTCCGAGGGGCATCCCGACAAGGTGGCGGACCAGATCTCCGACGCGGTGGTCGATCTCTTCCTCGGCAAGGATCCGGTGGCGCGCGTCGCCTGCGAGACGATGGTGACCACCAACCGGATCGTGCTGGCCGGCGAGGTCCGCTCGGCGGTGCCGATCCCCAATTCGGAGATCGAGGCCGCCGCGCGCGAGACGGTACGCCGCATCGGCTACGAGCAGCACGGCTTCCATTGGAACCGCGCCGAATTCGCCTGCCACCTGCACGAGCAGTCCGCCCATATCGCGCAGGGCGTCGACGAGAGCGGCAACAAGGATGAAGGCGCCGGCGACCAGGGCATCATGTTCGGCTATGCCTGCGACGAGACGCCGGACCTGATGCCCGCGACCCTCTATTATTCGCATCGCATCCTCGAGAAGATGGCGCAGGACCGGCACGGCAAGGTCGTCGATTTCCTCGAGCCCGATGCCAAGAGCCAGGTGACGCTGCAATATGAGGGCGGCAAGCCGGTCCGCGCGACCGCGCTCGTCGTCTCGACCCAGCACTCCGCCGCGCTCAGCAACGATGCCGGCCAGAAGCAGCTGCGCGACTATGTGATGACCGTGTTCGAGGAAGTGCTGCCTCAGGGCTGGATGCCGAACGACCAGGGCCAGATCTTCGTCAACCCGACCGGCCTGTTCGAGATCGGCGGCCCGGACGGCGACGCCGGCCTCACCGGCCGCAAGATCATCGTCGACACCTATGGCGGCGCCTCGCCGCACGGCGGCGGCGCGTTCAGCGGCAAGGATCCGACCAAGGTCGACCGCTCGGCCGCCTATGTGAGCCGCTATCTCGCCAAGAACATCGTGGCGGCGGGCCTCGCCTCCAAATGCACCATCCAGCTGAGCTACGCGATCGGCGTGGCCGAGCCGCTGTCGCTCTATGTCGACACGCACGGCACCGGGAAGGTGGACGAGGCGAAGATCGAGGCGGTGCTGCCCAAGCTCGTCCGGCTGACGCCGAAGGGCATCCGCACCCATCTCGGCCTCAACAAGCCGATCTATCAGCCCAGCGCCGCCTACGGCCATTTCGGCCGCAAGCCCGACGGCGACTTCTTCAGCTGGGAGAAGACCGACCTCGTCGCGGCGCTGAAGGCGGAGCTCGCCTGACCGGCACCTTTCCGTCCCCTGACCGGCAGTTCATTTGAGGAAGCGCGGCTTCCCCAATAGCCTCCGGTCAGGAGGATGCACCATGCGCCAGTTGCTTATCGCCACCGTCGTTTCGATCGGCCTCGTCTCGGGCGTTGCCGCGCCGCTCGCCGCCGCGCCCTGCAAGGACGCCAAGGGCAAGTTCGTCAAATGCCCGCCGCCCAAGGCCGCCGCAGCCAAGCGCTGCAAGGACGCCAAGGGCAAATTCGTGAAATGCGGAACGCCGGGAGCCAAGCCGGCCTGATCCCACAGCGCAAGACGATCGAAGGGCCGCTGGGGACAGCGGCCCTTTCTTGTTTCCGGCGCCGTGGCGGCATGCTTCGCGTGGGGATTGGACCATCCCGGAGCAATTGCCCGTTGCCGGCGCGGCCGGATCGATCCAGCCTGCCTTTCGGAGAAGAAGGGGCGATATATGCGCGCGTGGCTCGTCGTCCTGGCGGCATCGGGACTTTACGGAGCGGCGCCCACGACCGCCATGCAACCCCTCGCCAGAGCCGCCGCGGGCCCCGACGCCGACGAGGCGGCGGCGATCGTGCAGGCGAGCCGGCGCGGCCTCCTGATCTATGCCTATGACCAGGCAGCCTGGCACGGCACGGACGACATGCGCGCCAAGATCGCCGATCCGGAGGAGGTGCTTGGCGGCTGGATCGTCGACGGCCCCGCGGAAGCACCCGAACTCGTCTTCTTCGACAAGGACAAGGCTGATCCCAAGGCCGTCTACGTGGCCCATTTCCAAGCCAACCACCTGGTGTCCAGCAAGCTGTTCGGACCGTCCGACGATCGCTCCCTAAGCGCCGCGCAGGCGGATGATCAAAGCGCTGGACGCGGCCAAGGCGGCCTTCGTCGCCAGCGGCAAGCCCTTGTGCTCCGACCAGCCCTTCAACAGCGTGGTGCTGCCACCGGAGCGGCCGGACAGGCCGATCCTCGTCTATCTCCTGACTCCGCAGACCACGCTCCAGAGCGTCCCCTTCGGCGGCCACCATCTGATCCCCGTCGCCGCGGACGGCACGGCCGGTCCGGTGCGGGATTTCACCAAGGCCTGTTTCGAAGCGCCGTTGCGCGGCGGCGGCGATGCGGAACCGGCCGGCCTCTTCATCACCCATCTGCTCGACCCGACACCGACCGAGATCCATGTCTTCACGTCGCTGACCACGCACATGCCGGTCTTCGTGGAAACGAGCTCGAACGGGAAAGTCTGGGCGGTCGACGGCGGCAGCATCCGGCCGATCGATCCCGAGGCCGCCCGATAGGCGCAGCCGCATGCCGGCCTTGCGCTCGGCCGAACGCCTGCCCATAGGCAGCGCCGTGAACGATCCGACCACCATCCGCCGCCTCTATGGCCGCCGTCAGGGGCACAAGCTGCGCGCCGGGCAGGAAGCGCTCGTCGAGGCGCTGCTGCCGAGGCTGAGCGTGCCCGAGGACGGTCCGCTCGACGCGCGCCGGCTGTTCGGGGACGATCGGCCGATGGAGTTCGAGATCGGCTTCGGCGCCGGCGAGCATCTCGCCTGGCAGGCTGCGGCCCGACCCGATCACGGCTTCATCGGCTGCGAACCCTTCCTCAACGGCGTGGTCGGCGCGCTCGGCCACGTCCGCGAACGCGGGCTCGGCAATGTCCGCCTGCACATGGGCGATGCGCTGGAGGTGCTGGAACGGCTGCCCGACGCCGCGCTGGAGCGCCTCTACCTGCTCCATCCCGATCCCTGGCCCAAGGCGCGCCACGCCAAGCGGCGGATGATGAACCACGGCCCGCTCGATCGCATCGCCGCCAAGCTGAAGCCGGGCGGCGAGTTCCGCCTCGGCACCGATCACCCGGTCTATTGCCGCTGGGCGCTGATGGTGATGAACGCGCGGACGGATTTCACCTGGCTCGCCGAACGGCCGGAAGATTTCCTCGTCCGCCCCGCCGATTGGCCGCAGACGCGCTACGAGGCGAAGGCGCGGCGCGAAGGCCGCGAGGTCTGGTATTTCCGCTACCGGCGGAACGGCTGAGGCGGAATCGCTTCCCCCCTTCGCCCAAATCAGTCATCGTCGCGGGGATCACAGCATGGGAGCGCGACGATGGGTGCCCTGCTCGCCTTCTTGATCGGCTTCGTCGCCGGCTCGCGTGCGATGACCGCGCCGGCCGCGATCAGCTGGGCCGCCGCAACCGGCCGGATCGATCTTGCCGGCAGCCGGCTCGCCTTCCTCGGCTATCAGTGGACCGCCTGGATCCTGACCCTGGCCGCGCTCGCCGAGCTGGTGGCCGATCAGCTCCCGGCCACGCCCAGCCGCAAGGTGCCCGTCCAGTTCGTCACGCGTATCGCCACCGGCGCGATCAGCGGCGCAGCGATCGGCATCAGTGCCGGCTCGGCGACCATCGGCCTGATCGCCGGCGTCATCGGGGCGGTGGGCGGCACGCTGGTGCTCGCGGCGTTGCGCGCAAGGCTCGCCGCGCGATTTGGGCAGGACCGCCCGGCCGCGCTGATCGAGGATGCGGCAGCGATCGGGGGAGGGGTGCTGATCGCCCTCGCGCTATGACCGCCGAACGCTTCGATGCGATCATCGTCGGTGCGGGACAGGCCGGCCCGCCGCTCGCCGGGCGGCTGACCGCCGCAGGCATGACCGTCGCACTGGTCGAGCGCCATCTGGTCGGCGGCACCTGCGTCAACACCGGCTGCATGCCCACCAAGACGCTCGTCGCCAGCGCCCGCGCGGCGCATGTCGCGCGGCACGGCGCCGACTGGGGGATCGACGTGCCCGGCCCGATCGGGGTGGACATGGCCCGCGTCAAGGCGCGCGCCGACGCCGTGACCCGCAATGCGCGCGCCGGCCTGGAGCGCTGGCTGGGCGACATGGAGCGGCTGACGCTGCTGCGCGGCCATGCCCGCTTCGAGAGCGCGCGCACCCTGCGCGTCGGCGATCGGCTGATCGAGGCAGAGCGCATCTTCATCAACGTCGGCGGCCGCGCGACGATGCCGGACATGCCCGGCATCCGCGACGTGCCGATCCTCACCAACAGCGGCATCCTCGCGCTCGACACGGTGCCCGAGCATCTCGTGATCGTCGGCGGCAGCTATATCGGCCTCGAATTCGCGCAGATGTATCGCCGCTTCGGCGCGGAGGTGACGATCGTCGAGAAGGGGCCGCGGCTGATCGGGCGCGAGGATGCGGAAACGTCCGACGCGATCCGCGCCATCCTGGAGCGCGAAGGCATCGCCCTCAGGCTGGATGCGACCTGCATCCGCTTCGCCCGCCACGGCGGCGGCATCGCCGTCGGCGTCGCATGCGCGGAAGGCGCGCCGGAGGTGGTCGGCAGCCATGTGCTGCTCGCGGTCGGCCGCACGCCCAACACCGACGATCTCGGCCTCGCCGCGGCGGGGGTGGAGACGGACGGACACGGCCATGTCCGCGTCGACGATCGCCTCGCCACCAACGTGCCGGGCATTTGGGCGCTCGGCGAATGCAACGGCCGCGGCGCCTTCACGCACACCGCCTACAATGACTTCGAGATCGTCGCCGCCAACCTGCTGGACGGCGAGGACCGCAGGCTCTCCGACCGGATCCCCGCCTATGCGCTCTACATCGATCCGCCGCTCGGCCGCTGCGGGATGAGCGAGGCGGAGGCGCGCGAGGCCGGACACCGCCTGCTCGTCGGCAAGCGGCCGATGAGCCGCGTCGGCCGGGCGACGGAGATGGGCGAGACGCAGGGCTTCATGAAGATCCTGGTCGATGCCGGCAGCCGGCGGATCCTGGGCGGCGCGGTGCTCGGCGTCGCGGGCGACGAGGCGATCCACAGCATCCTCGACATGATGGCGTGCAAGGCGCCGGTGGATGCCCTCGCCCATGCGGTGCATATCCACCCGACCGTCTCCGAGCTGATCCCGACCATCGCCGGCGCGCTCGAGCCCGCCGCGTGAGCGCGGCGCAATTGCCCGAGGGGGCGGCCGGCGATAAGGAAAGCCATGCACCAGCCTTCCCCGCCGCTCCTCCAATATGTCGTGCCGGCCGGGATCGTCATCGTCGTGCTGGCGCTGCGCATGATGCGGATGCGCCAGGCCCGGCGGCTGCGCCTCGAATCGCTATGGATCGTGCCCGCCGTCTATACGGCGATCGCCGTCATGATGCTCGCCGCGCAGATGCCGCAGGGCCCGTGGGCCTGGGCGCTGATCGCCGCCGGCTTCGGCGCCGGCGCCGCGATCGGCTGGCAGCGCGGGCGATCGATCCGCATCAGCGTCGATCCCGAGACCCATCAGCTCGACCAGCGCGCCTCGCCCTTCACCATGCTCCTGCTCGTCGCGCTCGTCCTGTTGCGCGCGGGGCTGCGCAGCATGGCAACGGCGGAGGCCGCCGCCTGGCATCTCAGCGCGGCGCTGATCACCGACATCTTCGTGGCGATGGTCGTCGGCCTGCTCGCGATGAGCCGGCTGGAGATGTATCTGCGCGGCAAGCGGTTGCTGGACGAAACGCGCCGGATGGGGGGCGGCGCCACCAAGCCCCTGCCCTGAAGGGCCCGTCTCATCGCGGAGGGAGCATGCCTGCCTATTCGGTCGATCTCGCCGGCACCCGCTTCACCTTCGCTTCGCTGCGCGCGCTGCTCGCCGCCGCGACGCCGGCGCGCTCGGGCGACGCGCTCGCCGGGATCGCGGCGGAGAGCGCGGAACAGCGGATCGCGGCGCGCTATGCGCTGGCCGATCTGCCGCTCGCGACCTTCCTCGAGGATCTCGTCGTCCCCTATGAGGCGGATGAGATCAGCCGGCTGATCGTCGATTCCCACGATGCCGTCGCCTTCGCCCCCATCGCGCATCTCACCGTCGGCGGTTTTCGCGAATGGCTGCTCGACACCGCGACCGACGACGCCGCGATCGCCGCCATCTCGCGCGGGATCACGCCGGAAATGGCCGCCGCCGTCTCCAAGCTGATGCGCAGCCAGGATCTGATCGCCGCCGCGCGCAAGATCCGCGTCGTCACCGCCTTCCGCAGCACGATCGGGCTTGCCGGGCGGCTTTCCGTCCGGCTGCAGCCCAACCACCCCACCGACGATCCGGCCGGCATCGCCGCCTCGATACTGGATGGGCTGCTGCTCGGATCGGGCGACGCGGTGATCGGCATCAACCCGGCGAGCGACGATCTCGCCACGGCCGAGACGCTGCTCGCCCTCGTCGACGAGCTGCGCCAGGCCTATGCCATCCCGACGCAGAGCTGCGTGCTCGGCCATGTCACCGCCACGCTGGAGCTAATCCGCCGCGGCGCGCCGGTCGATCTCTGCTTCCAGTCGATCGCCGGCACCGAGGCGGCCAATCGCGGCTTCGGCATCGATCTCGCGCTGCTCGGCGAGGCGCAGGACGCGACGGAAGCGCTCGGCCGCGGCACGGTGGGCCGCGACGCCCTCTATTTCGAGACCGGGCAGGGATCGGCGCTCTCGGCCGGCGCGCACCACGGCGTCGACCAGCAGACGCTCGAATGTCGCGCCTATGCGGTCGCCCGCGCCTTCCGCCCGTTGCTCGTCAACTCGGTGGTCGGCTTCATCGGGCCGGAATATCTCTACGACGGCAGGCAGATCGCCCGCGCCGCGCTGGAGGATCATTTCTGCGGCAAGCTGCTCGGCCTGCCGATGGGGCTCGACATCTGCTACACCAATCATGCCGAGGCGGACCAGGACGACATGGACATGATCCTGACCCTGCTCGGCGTCGCCGGCGCCAATTTCGTGATGGGCGTGCCCGGCGCGGACGACATCATGCTCAACTACCAGTCGACCAGCTTCCACGACGCGCTCTACCTGCGCGAGACGCTGGGGCTCCGGCCGGCGCCCGAGTTCGAGGCGTGGATGCAGCGCATGGGCCTCGGCGACGCGCACGGCCGGCTCGTGGAGGGAACGCCGCCGGCGCTCCCCTGGCGGCGCATCCCGGCGCTGGCGCATCTCGATGGCTGAGGAGCCGCCAATCCCGTTCGATCGGCTGCGCGGCCTCACCCAGGCGCGCATCGCGCTCGGCCGGGTCGGCCAGGCGCTGCCGACCGCGGCGATGCTCGACTTCCAGCTCGCCCATGCCCGCGCGCGCGATGCGGTGAACGCCGCGCTCAGCACCGATGGGCTTGCCGAGGCGATCGGCGGCCGCGCGGTGATCGAGGTCGCCAGCCGGGCGGGCGATCACGCCACCTATTTGCGGCGCCCCGATCTCGGCCGGCTGCTCGATCCGGCCGATGCCGCCCGGCTGCCGCCCGGGCCGTGCGACGCGGCGCTGATCGTGGCGGACGGCCTCTCGGCGACCGCGGTGCACCGCCACGCCGCCTCGCTGCTCATGGCGCTGATCGACCAGCTGGAAGGCTGGTCGCTCGCGCCGGTCATCGTCGCCCGCCATGCCCGCGTCGCGCTGGGCGACGAGATCGGCGCGGCGCTGGGTGCACGGATCGCGGTGGTGCTGATCGGCGAGCGCCCGGGGCTCAGCGCGCCGGATTCGCTCGGCGCCTATCTCACCTGGGCGCCGCGCCGCGGGCGGCTCGACAGCGAGCGCAACTGCGTCTCCAACATCCGGCCGCCGCACGGCCTCGGCTATGCGGCCGCCGCCGAGCGCATCGCCGCGCTGATGCACGAGGCGCGGCGCCGGGCGCTGACCGGCGTCGGGCTGAAGCCGGTCGGCGCCGCGCTGCCGCCCCGCTAAGCCGCCCGCTTCCCGCGAGAGACGGTTGCCGCAGCGGCCATGCACCGCTATCGCGCGCGAACCATGCGCTATATCAGCACCCGGGGCCAGGCGCCCGCGCTCGATTTCGAGAATGTCACGCTCGCAGGCCTCGCCTCCGACGGCGGCCTCTATGTGCCGGAGGCGTGGCCAAGCCTCTCGGCGGGCGAGATCGCGGCGTTGCGCGGCCTTTCCTATGTGGACACCGCCGTCGCGGTGATGCGGCCGTTCGTGGCCGGCGTGCTGGACGATGCCGCGCTGCGCGCGCTGTGCCAGGCCGCCTATGGCCGCTTCAGCCACGCCGCCGTCACCCCGCTCGTCCAGCTCGATGGGCGGCAGTGGCTGCTGGAGCTGTTCCACGGGCCGACGCTCGCCTTCAAGGATGTCGCGCTGCAGCTGCTCGGCCTGCTGTTCGAGCGCTTCCTCTCCGGCCGCGACACGCATCTGACGGTGGTCGGCGCGACCTCGGGCGACACCGGCTCGGCCGCGATCGACGCGCTCGCCGGCCGCGCCAAGGTGGACATCTTCATGCTCCATCCGCTCGGCCGCGTCTCCGAGGTGCAGCGGCGGCAGATGACGACCGTGCTCGCGCCCAATGTCCACAACATCGCGATCGAGGGCAGCTTCGACGATGCGCAGGCGCTGGTGAAGGCGATGTTCGCCGATGCCGCCTTCGCCCAGCGCTTCACCCTGAGCGCGGTCAATTCGATCAACTGGGCGCGGCTGATGGCCCAGATCGTCTATTACTTCTACGCCGCCGTCCGCCTCGGCGCGCCGGACCGGCCGGTCGCTTTCTCGGTGCCGACCGGCAATTTCGGCGATGTCTTCGCCGGCTATGTCGCCGCGCGGATGGGCTTGCCGGTCGCCCGGCTGATCGTCGCCACCAACGTCAACGACATCCTCCATCGCGCGCTTTCGGCCGGTGACTATTCGGTCGGCTCGGTGACGCCCACCGCCGCGCCCTCGATGGACATCCAGGTCAGCTCCAATTTCGAGCGGCTGCTGTTCGATCTGCACGGGCGCGACGGCGCGGCGCTGGCGGCCGCGATGCGGGGCTTCGAATCGGCGAAGACGCTGGCGATCGGCGATGCGATGCGCGACGAGGCGGCGCTACGCTTCGCCAGCGCGCGGGTGGACCAGGACGGCATGGCGCTGGCGATGCGCTGGGCGTGCGAGGAAGCCGGCGAGGTGATCGACCCACACACCGCGATCGGGCTTGCCGCCGCGCGCGGCGCCGATCTGCCGGCGGACGTGCCGGTGGTGACGCTGGCGACCGCCCACCCGGCCAAGTTCGTCGACGCGGTCGAGCGGGCGACGGGCCAGCGCCCCGCGCTGCCCGCCCGCGCCTCGGGCCTCTTCGAGCGCGAGGAGCGTTACGCCACGCTGCCGGCGACGCTGGCGGCGGTGGAAGCCTATATCGCGGAGCGGGCGACGGCGACGGCATGAGCGCGCGCCTCCATCGCCTCGCCAACGGCCTCACCGTCGCGGTGGAGCCGATGGCCGGCGTCGAGACGGCGAGCGTCGGCCTCTATGCCGATGTCGGCTCGCGCTCGGAGCCGGAGGGGCTGGGCGGGCTCGCCCATATGGTCGAGCATATGGTGTTCAAGGGCGCGGGAAGCCGCGACGCGCGCGGCATCGCCGAGGCGATCGAGGATGTCGGCGGATCGCTCAACGCCTGGACGGCGCGCGACCACACCGTGTTCCACGCCCGCACCCTGGCGGCGGACCTGCCGCTCGCCGTCGGTCTGATCGCCGATCTGGTGCGCGATCCGCTGCTCGACGCCGAGGAACTGGAGCGCGAGAAGCAGGTCGTGCTCTCCGAGCTCGGCGAGGCGCGCGACACGCCGGACGACATCGTCTTCGATCATCTGCACGACGCCGCCTATCCCGGCCAGGCGCTCGGAGTGCCGGTGCTCGGCGAGGAGGCCAGCATCGGCCGCATCGGCCGCGCCGATCTCGCCGACTGGATCGCCGATCAGTATCGGCCGGCCGGGCTCGTCCTCGCCGCCGCCGGCAGGGTGGACGAGGATGCGCTGCTCCGCCTCGCCGAGGCCCGCTTCGGCGACATGGCCCCCGGCGCGCCGCCCGCCCCCGCGCCCGCCCGCTTCGCCGCCGGCACGCATCGCGACCGGCGCCGCTTCGATCAGGTGCACGTCGCCTTCGCCCATGCGGCGCCCGGCCAGCGCGATCCGGATCTCCACGCTTTGTCGCTGTTCGCAAGCGCGGCGGGCGGCGGCATGTCCTCGCGCCTGTTTCAGGAGCTGCGCGAGGCGCGCGGCCTTGCCTATTCCGTCTATGCCTGGACGCAGCCCTATGCGGAAACCGGCCTGTTCGGCGTCTATTGCGCAGCCGCCAAGACCGATGCTGCCGCCGCCTATGCGCTGGCGCGCGAGGTGCTGGCCGATACCGCCGGCACGCTGAGCGAGGCCGAACTGGAGCGCGCCCGCGCCCAGGCGAGGGCCGGGCTGCTGATGGGCCTCGAATCCGTGCAGGCGCGCTGCGATCATCTCGCCCGCCAGATCCAGATCCACGGCCGCATCGTGAGCGCGGCGGAATCGGTGGCGCAGATCGAGGCGGTGACCTTGGATCAGGCCCGCGCCGCCGGCCAGGCCGCGCTGGCAAGCGGCGCCGCGGTGGCCACCGTCGGCGGCGTCCTGGCGAAGGCGGCGTGAGCCCTCTCTTCTTCGTCCTCCCCGGAACGGGGAGGGGGACCGCGCGTAGCGCGGTGGAGGGGTTCCGGCTTGCGCCAAATGGCCCGTATGAAGATGGCGGGAACCCCTCCACCACCAGCCTGCGGCTGGCGGTCCCCCTCCCCCTCCGGGGGAGGATGAAGGGGGGGAGGATGTAAGTGCATCTCCACACCCTCGTCACCGAGCCCTGGCCCGATTACGCGCTCGTCGACTCCGGCCATGGCCGCAAGCTGGAGCGCTATGGCCGCTATCGCTTCATCCGGCCCGAGCCGCAGGCGATGTGGGTGCCGGCCTCGGCCGACTGGCGCGCGGACGGGGAGTTCGTCGGCGCCTCGGACGAGGAGGGCGGCGGGCGCTGGACGCTGAACCGCAACGTGCCGCTCGATGGCTGGACGCTCGGCTGGCAGGACGTCCGCTTCCGCGCGCAGAACACGCCTTTCCGCCATCTCGCCTTCTTCCCGGACATGGCCGCGCAATGGGCCTGGATGCGCGAGCGGACGGGCGAGGATGCCGAGATCCTCAACCTGTTCGGCTATACCGGCGTCGGCAGCCTGGCGCTGGCGGCGAAGGGCGCGCGCATCACCCATGTCGACGCCTCGCGCAAGTCGGTGGAGGCGGGCAAGGGCAATGCGCGCCTCTCCGACATGACCGACCGGCCGATCCGCTGGCTGGTCGACGACGCGACCAAGTTCACCGCGCGCGAGGTGCGCCGGGGCCGCCGCTATGACGGCATCATGCTCGATCCGCCGAAATTCGGCCGCGGGCCGGGTGGCGAGGTGTGGCGGCTGGAGGAGGGCCTGCCCGGCCTGATCGCCGATTGCATCCGCCTGCTCGACGAAAATTCGCGCTTCCTGGTGCTCACCGTCTATGCGGTGCGCATGTCCGCCCTCGCCATCGCCGAGCTCGTCGCCCAGGCGACCGCGCATCTCGGCGGCCGCGTCGAGGCGGGCGAGATGGCGGTGCGGGAGGAGGCGCGGGGGCTGCTGCTGCCGACGGCGATCTTCGCGCGCTGGGTGCGCGATTGAGATCGGCGGATCGCTGTCGTCGTAGCCGTTCAATCGATGATGCTGAATATTATCCGGCTGTCCTTGGACAATTTGGATGAAATATATTGTATGACTTTGTCATGATTTATATCTAATTCGGATTCGATGATGAGTTCGAAATGATCGGTGGGATCATCCCGAATATCATCCTCCGGATCTGGATTTCGCAATATAGTGAATTCCATGGAGTCGTGCTTTGCGACATAGGCTGGGAATTCTTCATAGAAACCACTCATGTCTTTTTCAAAATGCAAACCGAGTGCATTCCCAATGATTTTTGAAGTGATTTCCAAATTTTCTACGGGTTCAATTTTAAATTGAATGTCTTCCATGGCATGTCCCAAATTATCTTCGTATCAGAAAATTGATAGAACTTCGGTTTGCTCGGCCCTCATATGCAGATTATATGGAAAGAATGTGAAAAAATTAAGATGGTATAGAGCACACTTGCTGCCGATTGAATGATCCGCATAGGTTGCTCTTAACAATGTACTTGATGGTAATGAGATTTCGATTCGACATCGCTTTGAGTGTGGTAACGTGCCGCGACTTGAGTGGAGGTTTCTATTCGTACCAAGATATTAGGGTCCGGACTCATTACAGCCACCAGATGACGGCTGCGGCGAGGGCGATGGCGCCCATGAAGCATTCGATTTTGCGGTCGAAGCGAGTAGCGATGCGGCGCCAGTCCTTGATGCGGCAGAACATC
>Ga0180222_1001643_pt1 | contig 21866 bp, 21 predicted proteins | sample eDN5th37CKraftOP_FD_151336 | JGI IMG/M metagenome (GOLD analysis project Ga0180222, IMG submission 151336) | Enriched Organic Plus compost microbial communities from Emeryville, California, USA - eDNA 5th pass 37_C Kraft OP (version 2) (version 2) ... | reverse complement strand
GCCTGCGCGAACGTGGCGCCCGAGAGCGCCGTCAGGCCGGCGGCGAGCGCGAAAGTCACAACGCCTGTTCTGCGTAGACGCATGGACGTCCTCCCCGATTTGGTTTCAGGGAGCATAGCCAGAATCAGACGGGGTGACGGGAGCCTTTGCGCATCATTTCGCGGTACGAAACGGGGGATGGTCGGGCTGCGGAGAAGGGCAAGCAGCCAGGCGGCTAAGATACGAACCTCTCGCGACGTCCTCAGATCCCCTTCGACCGCTGCGAAAGAACGCACCCTCTGGCGTGCTCTCGCCTGCCCTAAAGTGAGATGCAATGGCGCTAGCAGGCCGATGACAAAATGAAGTCTCCAGATTCCGACCAGAAGCTTCTCAGATCGTCACGCGATCAGCCGAAAGACTTCGTCAGGACGTCGAACAGCTCGACATGCGCTCGCATTCCCAGCACATGACTTGAAGCAGTTTCACTGTAAAAGTATCGATCGAAGCCAGGAATAATCCGCTCAAACAGCGCGAGGTTGAAAACAAATCTCGGTTCGTCCTTGTGGAACACTGATAAATATATTGGAAGTTTCACCCCACAATCTGGATTCCCCCTGCGGCCACCCAGATCAATTCCCGTTTCGAACACAATCCCGCAGCTTGTAGACTTTCGATATCTACTCCGCTGACGAATGAAGTCCGCTTTCTCCGCAAATGTCGCTAAGAAGGGAATGGCATCACCGGGCTGACTCTTCAGCACCTGCCGCTCATCGCCAATCCTCACTGCAAAATTGCCGGGAATGTCGTGTTCATTCACACCACGCGAACAGCCGATCGTCAGGGCAACAAACGACAGCGCGATCACGATGGACGGGTGCCAGCCGTCGGATCGAACTGTAACAAATCATTGCGCTCGCTTTCGCGCATACTGGAGTTTCTTCAATTCACTCGGCGCAAGTTCACATTTAACTGGGTCGAGCAATCGCACCACCTGATCAAAATCCCGCGAATTCCAGGCAACTGCCAGCGCTTGCCGCACTTGCTCCAATTTCACATCACGCTCCAAGCGTTCGACTTCATCGGAACGTTGGCGATCCAAAATCCGAAATAGCTGTGGGTCAGACAGAATCTCCAAAACATGGCCACGGAACAGAGCTGCGAGCCGTCGCAAGCCATTCTCGACCGCGACCGGCGTTCGGGCCACATAATCCAAATATTTCTCAGCGCCAGGAGCCGCTGCAGCTTTGAGAAGATGCCACATTGGAAATGCATTCTCAGAGCTTCCAAGACGACCAAGCTCAAGGCCTAGCTCAAACGACTTTCGCCCATGGTAGAGGTTCACAAACAATGATTGCGATTCGAAACGAACGAATGTCGGGTCATGTCGAACACAGCGAAAGCCCTTGTTCTGTAGAAAACAAAAGTGCTGTTCAGCTTGTTCTGAAAAGCGCAACAGCGCCCGGTCTTTAGATTCTCCTCTGTTGCCCGTTGATGCGCGCCGCACATAAAACAATACCGCCCCTGCTGCTGCACCAATCCGGCGAACAAAGGAACGCATCCTTGCGCCGATCATCCGGCAACTCCAGTCAGAATCGTTGCTTGTGATTTTACGCGTCAAAGTATCGTTCGCAGAAAAACTACCGAATTGCGGGTTCCACAACTTCCGAGCAAGATCATAGACGAGCCGCGCGTGGATCGTCTCTGACCATCCTCCCCGACGCAATTCATGGTGAAAATGACCGAAACGATTCTGGCCGCTTGACCGAACGCCCCTCACGCTACGCAGCAGGCGCGCTCTGACGGCGGCCTGGGGCCGCGACGGAATTGATGTAGAAGTCGAGCATCGCAACGAGCGATGCCGGATCTCTCCGCAAGCGGCTGCGCAAGGCCGCGCCTTCCCAGCAATTCACCAGTAGGTCCGCCATCTCCTGCACGTCGCATTCCGCGGGGACTTCGCCCTTCTGCTTCGCCTCGCTCAGGCAATTCGCCATCCGCTCGGCGATGGACGACAGGCACCAGTCGATCTTGCGTCGGAACACTTCGCTCACCCCGGACAATTCCTGCCCGAGCCCGCCCATCAGGCAGCCGAGATAGCCGTCCTGACGATACTTCTCCTGCGTCATTTCGAAGAAGCGGCGGATGCGCGCAAGCGGAGAGAGCGTCTCGTCGAGCAGGCACGCGTCGAGGCCGGCATGGACCTCGGTCATGTAGGCGTCGAGCACCTGGAGCGCGAAGTCCTCCTTGTCCTTGAAGTGATGATAGAAGGACCCCTTGGGCGTCGCGGTCGCGTCCAGCACCGCCTGGATCCCGAGACTGTTGTAGCCCTGCTCCAACAGCATGCGCAGGCCGGCGTCGATCAGGCGTTGCTTGGTTGAATGCATCAAATCGGCAGCCTCAGCCTTGCACGAACGCGTGCGCGCGACGCCCGGACTATATCGAGTCCGCGCGTCGCGAGCGAGCAGAACCCGGTTCGGTCAGGCGTAGCCGTTCACCTTGTCGATCATGTGGTTGATCACGCGTGTATGTTCGTGCTGCGGACTGAACATCACGATCTCCGCGTCGGCATCCACCTTCACGTTGTGCCCGGGCGGCCAGTAGAACAGGTCGTTCGCGGCAACGGTCTCCTTGTTTCCCGAGGAGTCCGTCGTGGTGATCTGTCCCCGCAGAACGAAGCCCCAATGCGGACACTGGCAGGCATTGCCGTGCAGCCCCTGGAAGAGCTGCGTCGTGTCGACGCCCGCAGCCAGGGTGAAGTACTCGCCGCTGATCTTTCCGTACCCCGTGATGTCCCCGAACTCGGTCCGCTGACGAATGACCGTACCGGGAAGCTCCAACTTCTTCTCAACTTCATCCTTGGCAACACGCATGGCCGTTCCTCCATTGACCTGCTCGATAGACCGATTGGTCTAGACCATTCGGTCTATTCGGTCAAGACCGCATGCGGCGGGCCGTATGGCCCGGATGGGCTGCAAGCCTCGGGGACAGACGCCGTCGGCGGCGATGGGAGATGGGGGCGTCGGCGTCGCGCTGCCTCCCCGCCTGCTGGCGCTGGCGGCCTTGCGCGAGGACCTGCTGATGCGGACCGCCGCGCCGCAGTGACAGGACGTTGCAGCGGATCGCCGCCGCGCGGCTCGTGCCGATGCGCCTATGCCGTTCCTTGGAACTCGAAATCGCCCGGCTTCACGGCGCGAGTGCGCCAGAGATAATCGGTCGAATAGCCGGGCCAGTTGGTCGTGACCTTGCCGTTCTCGTCCTTGGTGTAGGAGAAGCAGTCGGGCCGCACCCACACCGTGGCGGCGAGCCGCTCCTGCAATTCGGCGTTGAACGCGCGCTGCCGGTCGGCGCGCACGGTCATGAAGCGCGCGCGCTTGCGCCGGAGTGTCCGGATCGCGCTGACGATGTAGCGGGCCTGGCACTCCAGCATGAAGATGATGCTCGTCGTCGCGTTGGTGTTGGGGCCGTACATCATGAAGAAGTTCGGGAAGCCCGCGACCGTGATGCCGAGATAGGCCTCCGCCCCGTCGCGCCACGCCTGCTTGAGATCGAGGCCGGCGAGGCCCTTGACGCGCATCGGCGTCAGGTACGCCGTCGGCGTGAAGCCCGTGCCATAGATGATCGCGTCGACCTTGCGCTCCACGCCGTCGCTCACCACGCCGTCGGGCGTGATCTTCTCGATGGGCGAGACGATGACTTCGACATTGGGACGGGTGAGCGCCTCGTACCAGTGGTCGGAAATGAGCTGGCGCTTGCAGCCCATCGGATAGTTCGGCGTCAGCTTCTTGCGCAGCTCCGGGTCCTTGACCTTGCGCTCCAGCAGCGCGCGGAACGCCTCCTCGCCTTTCAGGCGCATCTCCGGATTGCGCCGGCGGCGCAGCGTGATCCGCTCGAACATCAGATGCACTTTGAGCCGCGCCAGCCCACGCAGCCACTTGCGTTTGCCCAGCCACGCGTCCCATTCGCCCGCGCCCGGCATCATCGCCTTCGGCATCACGTGCTGCGGCGAGCGCTGATAGGAATAGAGCTTGGCGACGCGCGGCGCGATCTCGGGCAGGAACTGCACGGCGCTGGCGCCGCAGCCGATCACCGCCACGGTCTTGCCCTCGAGCGGGAACGCGTGGTTCCAGTTCGAGGAATGGAAGCTCACGCCCTTGAAGCTGTCGCGGCCGGGAATGTTGGGAATGTTGGCGCGATTGAACAGGCCGACGGCCGAAACCAGGACCGGCGTCCTGTAGCGCCCGCCCGCGGCCGTGGTCAGCGTCCACAGCCCCGTCTTGTCGTCGAAGACCGCCTCGGCGACCTCGGTGTTGAAACGCACGTGCCGGCGAATGCCGTGGCGCGCGACGATCTCCTGCGCGTAGTCCCAGATCTCGGCCTGCGGCGCGAACGGGCGCGACCAGTCGCGGTTGCGGTCGCTCGAGAACGAATAGAAGCGCGAGACGATGTCGCAGGCCGCGCCCGGATAGGTGTTGTCCCGCCACACGCCGCCGATGTCGTTTCCGCGCTCGAGCATGACGAAATCAGTGATGCCGTGCTTATGCAGTTCGATTGCGAGCGCGATCCCGCCAAAACCGCAGCCGATGACGATGATCGGATGCGTTTCCTCGACGGCGACGGCCGGCTGCCGTTCGCGTACCAGCTGATCCATGTTCCTGCCCTTGCCGCTGCGCTTGTTATCCGGCCGCCGCGCCGGCTTGCTCCGGGCCCCGTCCGGCCCGGTTCCGCGCCGGCGGCGCGATCGTCACACTTGTTACGAGGCTAGTCGGCGGGCCGCGCCCATGTCAACGTGGCCGTCAACGTGCCGTCAGCGTGCGGACGCGCCCGGATGCGCCCCGCCGCTCACCCATGAACGCCGAACATCGTCCAGCGCGCATCCTTGCCGATCGCGCCCAGCATCACGCGGCCGCATTCCTGGAAGATCTCGTCGGCCAGGAGGATGTGCTGCGTGCCGCCGTGCACGTCGCGATAGCAGCGCTGCAGCAGGCCGGGCCGCAGCGACACGCCGCGCGAGGCGATGTGGGCGAAGGTCGCGTTCTCCGAAATGACGTTATGAAGATGCTTCATCGCCATGCGGATGCAGGCGAGCTCCTGCACGCTCGCCTCGCGCCCGTTCGCATAGGCCTCGTCGACCGCGCCCCAGGCGTCGTAGACGAAGGCGCGCGCCGCCCGGTACTTCGCCTCCGCTTCCGCGAATTTCTGCTTGAATGCGGCGCTGTCGGTCATCTTGCCGAAGGCATCGACGCGGCCGTGCGACATCTTCGCCAGCTCGTCGAGCGTGCGCCGCCCGATGCCGAGCGCCCAGCTGGTGTGACCCCAGGTCGTGATGGTCACGAGGCCGGCCGAATACTGGATGCCGCCGCGCCTGGGCGTATCGCCGTTGAACTTGTAGGTCATGTGCCGGGGAATGAAGATCTCTCCGTCGGTCAACGTGTAGTCGTAGCTGCCGGTGCCGCGCAGGCCGAGGGTGTCCCAGTTACCCTTGAGGGTGATCGTGTCGCGGGGATGATGCATGAGGACGATGTCCGGCGCCCCGTCCTCCAGCATGCGCATCTTGTCGCCGTCCATGACGAAGCAGCCGGAGTGGATCCATTCGGCATGGTGGATGCCGCTGCCGTAGCTCCAGTTGCCCTTGAACATGTAGCCGCCGTCCACCTCGCGCGCGAAGCCGCGCGGCACGCCGTTGCCGGCGGCGATGATGTCCGCGCCCTTGCCGAACACGGCCTGGGCGCCCTCCTGCGGCAGCATCGAGCCCATCGAGCCGCCCATCACGCATTCGACCATGAGGCACCAGCCGGTCGAGCCGTCGGCATGCGCGATCTTTTCGACGATGCGCATCGCGTCGGAATAGGGAAGCTGCGCGCCGCCGAGCTCCTTCGGCGTGAGCATGCAGTTGAGGCCCGCCCTGCGGAATTCGGCGACGACCTTGTCGGTCATGTGGGTCAGGCGTTCGGCCTCGGCGGCCTCGGCCTCGACGAGCGGCACCATCGCCTCCGCGGCGCGCATCAACTGCGAATAGTTCGGAACGACCGCGGTGGTCCTGGCGCTGCTGGTCCGGCTCATTGTTTCCTCCCACACATGATTGTTTGCCCAATCATGCCCCGTCCGCGCCGGATGTGAAATGCGGACAATGGGCCCCTGCCCTCGACGAAACGCCGCATCGAGCCGGCACGGGCGCGGGAGACGGCGTCGCGCCACGGTCAAATGCGGGCGTTCGGAGCCGGACATCTGAGGTGATCCACATGCCGTTATCTCGCGGCACCAGCCAGCCCGTCATCCCCGGTTTGCGCACGATCGTATCACTTGATACATTCCAGTGCAGGTCGGATTCCTTTTCCGGCACCCGGGACAACACAACAAACCCCGATCATTCAGGAGGAAGATGTGCTCAGGTCGGCCGTCGGTGGCGTGCTTGCATTATTGACAGCCACTTTCGTGACGGCATCTGCCGTTGCGCAGGACAAATACCCGTCGAAAGAGTTGCACTTCATCTGCGCCTTTCCGCCGGGTAGCGGCGCCGACATCATGGTGCGTTTTTTTGCCGACAAAATCAGCAAGAAGACCGGCCACGTCATCGTCGTGGAAAACAAGCCGGGCGGCGGCGGCCTGCTCTCGCTGACCGTCATCGCGCGCGCAGTCCCCGACGGTCACACGATCCTCGTCGGCGGCGGAACGGCAACCGCCATCAACGCCAATCTTCTGAAGGCCCCGCCGATCGATATAGCCAAGGAAATCAGAGCCGTCGCCACGCTCAACAAGCTCCCATTCGTTGTCGTGGTCGACGGCAAGTCGCCCATCAAATCGCTTCCCGAATTGACGGAGGCGCTGCGCAAAAAAGGGAACAAGGCGAGCTACGCCTTTGCAACGCCTTTCGCCAAGACGATTGCGGAGTCCTACAAGACCGAAGCCGGCCTGCAGACCGTCGAAGTCGCGTACAGGAACTCGGCCGAGTCGCTCAACGATCTGGCCAGCGGCGCGGTCGACTTCGCCGTTTACGATCCAACGATGGCGCTCCCCCGACACAAGGAAGGACAGATTCGCATACTCGCGATCTCGTCCGGCGAACGTTTCCGGTCGACGGGAGATCTTCCGACGCTCAAGGAGCAGGGCATCAACATCGACATGATGGGATGGTGGGCGGTGATGGTGCCGGCGAAGACCCCGGACCCCATCGCCAAGACGATCAACCGCTGGTTCAACGATGCCCTGGCCGATCCCGACACCGCAGAGTTCCTGATGCGCAGCGGCGCAGACGTATTTGCCATGTCGCCGGAAGAGACCCAGGCCTATTTTTTGCAAGACATCAAAGAATGGGCGCGACTGGTCGAGTTGGCGCGGATCGAAAAGCAGTGAGAACTGCGCTGCCCCGGCGAGGCCATGGCGTCGCCGGGGCAGCGCCGGCGATCAACTCTTGCCGTCGCGGTACGGGTAATCGCCCGACGCCGGACGCGGCGGGACGTCGAAATCGGGGATGGAGCGCTCGAAGCCGAAGGCAGTGTCGACCTGCCGGTCATAGAAGCTGTTGACGCGATGGTGGATGCGCCATCCCTCGCCGGTGCGGCGGTAGGAGACGTCGTAGCACCCGATCGATTCGGTCTGGGTCGGCCGGCCGTGCTCGATCAACGAGCCACGGTAATGAACGAAGATGCGCGAGGTCGCCGCATCACCGTCGATCACGAAATGCGGCAGGTGCAGCATGTGCACGCAGCTCACGGGATTCGACTTGCAGTACCTGGCCAGATTTTCGCGTCCCTGAATGAAGACCGGCTCACCCATCCCGGCAAGCTTGCGGCGCGAGTAGACGCCGTCCTCGGTGAACAGGCCTGCCCATGCCTGCTCTTCACGGCGGTCGAAGAAGAAGGCATACGCGCCCTCCAGCCGCAGAAGCTCGAGCTGGTCTTCTACTCGTTTCAGCCGCAGCTCAAGGCTTGCCAGATCCGACATTGATTTCCTCACATTCGGTTATGCTTCGTCAGCGCCGGCGCACGCGCGGCGAAGCCTGAGTCTAGCGATCAAACGCATCCGTTCTCTAGCACATGCGTGCCAGCGTTCACTGCGTCAGCCTCGCAACATTCGGGGATGAGTGGATCTTCGTCGGGATCGATCGTTTCCAGTCGCGCGGAATCCGATAGCGGGGCCTCGGCGCGGCCTTGGCCACCGGCTGCCCCGGTGACGATCGTCACCTTGCCGGCCAAGGGCTGCACGCCAAGTCCTCCCGCGGGCACGCATTCCCCCAGTAACGAAGCCTCCGGCATGCCGGGACAGCGGTCCAAGTCTTTTTTGTTGCTCGACCGATGCTTGCTGGGTATCGATCCGCGCATGGAGCTGAGGCATCTTCGATACTTCGCCGCGGTCGCGCGGACGGAGCATTTCGGACGCGCCGCGCAGATGCTCGGCGTCGCCCAGCCCGCGCTCTCGCGGCAGATCAAGCAGCTCGAGGACGAGATCGGCGCCGAGCTGGTCGAAAGACTGCCGCGCGGCATCCGCCTGACCGCGGCGGGCAAGGCCTACGCCGCGGAAGTTGCCGCGATCCTCGCCCACGTCGGCGCAGCGAACAAGAAGGCGCGCGACTACGCGGCCGGCAAGGCCGGGAACATCTCGGTCGGCTTCAACGACGTGGCCTCATGGCACGACGACATCCCGCGCCGCATCAACGCATTCCGGAATGCGTTCCCGGCCGTGGCCATCGAGCTGCAGCCGCTCAGTTCGGTGCAGCAGATCCGCGCGCTGCACGAAGGCGCCCTCGACGCGGGCATTGTCTACGACGTGCATTGCTCGGCGGACGATGCGCGCGTCCTCAATACCCGCACCATCAGCCTGAGCACGATCAGGCTGGCCGTCCCCACCGGCCATCGCCTCGCCAAGGCCGACAGGATCGCGGTCGGCGATCTCAAGGACGAGCCGCTGGTGTGGCTGAGCCGCGACAACCTGCAGCGCTACAACAACAAGCTCCTGTCCGGCTGCATGCAGAGCGGCCTCTCCCCGATCATCATCCAGGAAGTCTCCACGCTGTCCACCCAGCTCAGCCTGGTCTCGGCCGGAATGGGACTGGGCCTCGTCGGTTCGGAAGTGCAGGCGCGCATGCCGGGCAACCTCGTGCTGCGCGAGGTGCAGGGCCTGGATGTGTCCTTTCGCCTGATCCTGGTCTGGCGGCGCGACAACGACGCCCCTGCGCTCGGCAATTTCATCGCGCAGTTCGCGGAGTGAGCGGCGAGAACACGGGCGAGGCACGCAGAGGCTGCGCGGCTCCGACCGATAACTCGCGGGTATCGATAGGCCCCCCATAAAGAATTGGACGCTATCGGCCGCTTTGGCCCAGCTTCCGGCACATGGATCAGGAGGCGCCGATGATACGCGACGACGCAGGGCCTGCGCTGCTGGAAGGCGCGGAGCGCGCCGATATCGCGGGCGTGTCGCTCGAGCTCGTCCGCCAGGGACAGGGCCGCCCGCTGGTGTTCCTGCACGGCATGGATGGGCTGGAGGGCTCGCTCGACGTCGTCCGCCGCCTGTCGCGAAACTTCGAGGTCGTCGCGCCGTCCCACCCCGGCTTCGGCGCGAGCGAGCTTCCCGCGAGCTTCGATACGGTCGACGACATCGCCTACCTCTATCTGGACCTGATCGAGACGCTCGATCTCGCGGATGCCATTGTCGTCGGCATGTCGTTCGGCGGATGGATCGCGGCCGAGATGCTGATCAAGAGCACGCGCGGCATCTCGCACGCTGTGCTCGGCGCGCCGCTCGGCCTGCGTGGCCCCGATCGCCGCCGGACCGACATCACGGACATCTTCATGATGCCGGCACCGGCCGCCGAGCGGCTCATGCAGGTCACGGAGCGCCCCGACGCCAACCTGGCGGCGATGGACCCTGACCGCCTGCTCCGCACGTTGCGCAACCGCGAAGCCGTCAGCCTGTTCGGCTGGTCGCCCTACCTCAACGATCCCAAGCTGCGGCAGAGACTGCACCGCATCGGCGTCCCGACCCTCGTGCTGTGGGGCGCCGACGACGCACTGATCCCGCCGCGCTACGGCGAGAGCTATGCCAGCGCCCTTCCCGACGCGCGGCTGCACACGATCGACCGATGCGGCCACCGCATCCACGTGGATCAGCCGGAGCAGCTTGCCGAGTTGATCCTCCAATTCGCATCGACGGGGCCCACCAGGGAGGCGGAGCATGCGCGTCTGGCAGTTTAGCGAGCAGCCCTACACGCCGGCCTGGACGCTGCCCGGCGCCATGGGCATCACGATCGCGCCGCGCCATTGCGATCCCGCGCGCGCGGGCGCCCTGCTCAACCGCTATCTCGACGAGTACATGCTCGCGGACGAGGTCGGGCTGGAGATCATGGTCAACGAGCATCACGGCACAGCGTCGTGCATGTCGGCCTCCTGCATGACGACGCTCGCGATCCTGGCGCGGCAAACCCGCAAGGCGCGCCTGCTCGCGCTCGGCATTCCGCTCGCCAACCGAACCGATCCGCTTCGCGTCGCGGAGGAAATCGCCATGGTGGACGCGATCTCGGGCGGACGGCTGGAGGTCGGACTGGTGAAGGGCGCCTCGTACGAGGTGTTCATGTCCAACAAGCACCCGACCCGCTTCATGGACCGCTTCTGGGAGGCGCACGATCTCATCGTCGAGGCGTTGAGCAACACCGGCGAGAACTTCTCGTGGGAAGGACAGTATTTCCACTATCGCAACGTGAGCGTATGGCCGCGCGCGATTCAGGCTCCGCATCCGCCGATCTGGATGACGGCGTCGGGCCCGGGCAGCGCCAAGCTCCACGCCCGATATGGCTACAACTGCGCGACGTTCCTGTCGGGCGCGGTGGCGCGCTCCGTGTTCCAGGCCTATCGCGAGAGCTACGAGCAAACGCATGGCCGCCTGCCCGGCGAGGACAGGCTCGGCTATCTGGCCGTCGTCGCGGTGGCGGGCTCGCGCGAGGAGGCATTCCGGCGCGCCACGACCATGAAGGGCTACTTCGACACGTCGATGCGCATCGATCCGCAGTTCCGCAGCCCGCCCGGATTCGTTCCGGTCGACGAGACCCTCAGGATGGTCAAGGCGGGAACCAATGCCGGGCCGCTGCAGATGCGCAATGGGCAGCCCCTGCCGCGCGACGCGAGCGTCGAGCAGTACATGGACGCCGGACTGATGTTCGTCGGCACGCCAGACGACGTGTTTGCCCAGCTGCGGCAGTTCTACGGGGAGGTCGGCGGCTTCGGCAACTTGCTGATGATGGGACAGGCGGGCACGCTCGACCACGCCGGGACGGCCGACAACCTCACCCTGTTCGCGCGCGAAGTGCTGCCGCGCCTGCGCGAGCTGTCTCTTGCGGACTGTGCCGGCGAGACATCCGCCGGCGCGCGCGAGCGCACCACGTAACAGGCGCGCGGCCAGCGGCGATTACCGTCGCTGGCGCGCCAAATCGCATTGCGGATCGAACTCAGGCTTTGCCGCTGCGACGACTGAAATGGAGAAACCGCCGGACAGGGGCACCCGCACCAGCCTGATGAGATCATGAGCGCAGCACCGCTGCTCGCGACGACTAGCTGATGATGCTTTCGAGCCGCACGTTGCCTAAAAATTGCTTGGGTGGGCTCCCGTGTCCCTCATTGTACCCGCGAGGATGCGCTGACGGCTCTTTCGAATGCTCGGGCCAGATAGCGCAGCGTGCCATCAGTTCCGGCGGCACCAACAAAACTGATTGCCGATGGCAGACCATCTGGCCGTGGTCGGCCGGGCACCGATACTGCGGCCAAATCGAGTGGATTTACGAAGTAGGTGTAAGTGCCCATGATAGCATTTTTGGCCATCGGGTCGGCCAACATCTCTACGATCGTGAAGATCGTCGGCACAGTAGGTACAATCAAGGCAGCGCAGCCGTTCAGGATCGCTGCTGCTTGTCGTTGCAACGCCTTGAGATGGTATAGCGCCTTGAACGCATCGACGGCGGAGTAGCCCCGGCCAGGCTCGATGGCGGCGCGCACCGCCGGATGGATTGCCGCCGGATTATTGGCGAAAATCTCGCCATAGTCGCACAGGCGCTCGGCCACCATCGCAGACTGGAACACATGGCGACCGGCCTCTGCGAAAACGGTGAAATCCACCTCGCGCAACTTGTGTCCGAGCCCTCTAATCAACTTGACGTTTGCCTCGAACGCGGCGCGCGCGTGCGTATCGCCGAAGAACTGAAGTTGGTCGGACTGCGGCATTGCAATGACCGCCGATTCGCAGCGTCGTGCAGACAACGGAATATCGTCGGCATCGATGCGGCTGTAGGGATCGGCGGGATCATGGCAGGCGATGCACTCGAGAACTTCGTAGGCATCGCCACATGATTTGGCGAAGACCGGAATGCAATCGAAATAGCGGCTGTTGTAGACAAGGCCGCGCGAGCTCACCAAGCCGAGCGTTGGCTTCAGGCCGACGATGCCGTTGCACGCCGCAGGTACACGCCCCGATCCGCCAGTGTCGCTGCCGAGCGCAAATGACACGACGCCGCGCGCTACCGCGACCGCCGAACCCGAGCTTGATCCGCCGGGAATGTAATCCGGATTGACAGCGTTGCGGCACAGCGGCTCGGGGCTACGCGTGCCGTTGAGGCCGGTCGCGAACTGGTCGAGCGTGTTCTTGCCAATCAGGACCGCGCCCGCCTCTTCCACCGCGCGTACCGCCGGCGCCGACTCGGTCGGCAATATCCTGAAGCCAGGACAGTTGCAGGTCGTCGCCATGCCGGCAACGTGGATGTTGTCCTTGACCGCAAAGGTCAACCCGAGCAGCGGCAGGACCGCGCCGGCGGCCGCGCGCTTCTCCAGCGCCTGGGCACGCTTGATGGCGTCGGCGGCGGGAACAAGTTCGGTGAACACGCCGGCGTCGGCGAGCGCCTGCGCGCGGCGGCAGCTTTCGGCGACAATGTCGCGAACGCGCACGCCGTGCGCACGCGCCTTGCGCAGGTCGCGAAAGCCGAAGCCCAGCGATTGGAGATCGGCAGTGGCGGCACGCATCACCTTGCGCGTGCGCACGCCCCGTGCATTGCGGCGACGATTGCTCATGGTTGGTTCCCGAAGGTCATGTTCCAGCCCGTCACGCCGACGGCGATAGCGGTGACGGCGAGGAGGATACCAAAGCTCGCGCTGCGATATTGCGCATGCGCGAAGCGGTCGAAGGCGACGGCGCCCGCGAACCCACCCATGGCGGCGCCCGGGATCAAAGTTAGCGTGGCCGTGAGCGCGCTCTGACCATAGAGGCCGGTCCAGGTCGCGACCGATGCCGCCCAGGTGGCGCTGATGGCGATGAACATCATCAGGCACGCGCGGGTGACAACCGGCGAGAGCCCGCTCGAAAGCAGCGCAAGGATCACCGGCGGGCCGCTCATCGCCGTGCCGCCGTTGAGCAGGCCTGACGCAAACCCTGCCCCGCCGAGCGCCGCCGGCCGCAGCATGTTCGGCATGGCCGGCCGCCGCCAGATCACCGCTACGGCCAGCAGCACCGCGCCGCCGACGACGAGCCGCATGACATGCGCCGACAGCGAGGCCAGGACGTAGACGCCAATCGGCGTACCTATGGCCGTGCCCAGCACCATCCAACGCACGACACTCCAGTCGATATGATTGCGCTGCCGCGGAATGGTGGTCAGACCGAGCAGCACTTCGATCGGCAGAACAGCCGGCACCGCCTGCGCCGGCGTGAACGCCAGCGTCAACACCGGCACGGCGGCGAGCGCGAAGCCAAAGCCGGAGTAGCCGCGGATGAAGCCGCCGATGAACCCGGCGCTCAGCGCGACCATGACCTGGCCGGCATGTTCGGAGAGATCGATCGCAATCATGCGCAGGCGGGCAGCGCGGTCACCGCTTGCCTTCCCAATGCACGATTCGTCGCGAGAGGAGCGCAATGCCGCGGTCGCTGATGAGGCCGATCATCCCGATGATGATGATGCCCGCAAGCACGTATGGCGTTCGGAAGAAGCTGCTGGCGTCGAGGATGACGAAGCCGAGCCCGCGATCACCGCCGAGCAATTCCGCCGCGACCAGGATCGTCAGCGCAGTCCCCATGGCAATGCGCAGGCCCGTCATGATTTGCGGCAAGGCCGAGGGCAGCACGACGTAGAGGAACGTCTGCCAGCGGTTGGCACCCATCGATTGCGCCGCGCGCAGCTGATCGAGGCCACTGCCGCGCGTACCCGCCTGCGCATTGACCATCATGATCAGGAACACGGAGAGCAGGATCAGCAGGATCTTCGACAGCTCGCCGATGCCGAACCAAAGAATGAACAGCGGGATGAGCCCGAGCGGCGGAATCGGCCTAATGATCTCGGACGGCACGATGAACAGCGCGTCGACCGCCGACACGCGACCGCGAATGAGGCCAACGGCGATGCCGAGCAGCGCGCCGATGATGAAGGCTGTCCCGACGCGCCACAGGCTTGCGGCGATGTGAGTGCCGATGGGGACACCGGAGTAGCCGCGCCAGAACATGTCGACAAAGCTCGACACAACGACCGACGGGGACGGCAGGATGATCGCAGGCGCCGCGCCCTGCGCGGTCACCATGATCCAGATACCGAGGATGAGCACCGGCGAAACGATCGAGAGCGCGAGATACCTGCGCCGCGCCAGCCGGTTGGAATTGTCGTTCATCGTTTTCGCTCCGTCTCGTCCGGCTTCTCAGTGCCGCATCTTGCGGTAGATCACTTCGCGCAGCTTGATAAAGGCGGCGTGTAGCCGGTTCTCGGCATTGGCGCGTGGCGACGGCAACTCCACGCGATACTCGTCGAAGGCGCCATTGCGGAGGTCCTTGAGCAGAAAGATACGATCGCCGAGGAACACCGCCTCGTCGATGCTATGGGTAACGAACACGACAGTGCAGCGCGTGAGGTCGCGGATGTGCAGGATCTCTTCTTGCAACACTTCGCGCGTTTGCACGTCGAGCGCCGAGAACGGCTCGTCCATCAGCAAAATCTTCGGCTTGGCTGCGAGGGCACGCGCCAAACCGACGCGCTGCCGCATGCCGCCGGAGAGCTCATATGGATACGCGTTCTCCCGCCCGGAGAGTCCGACCAGCGCCGCCATTTCCTCGGCGACCTGCCGCCGCTCCTTCTTCGGGCGGCCGGCGCAGCGCAGGCTGAAGGTGATGTTGTCGGCGACCGTCATCCACTCGAACAGCGCGCCGGCCTGAAATACTACGCCACGGTCGGGACCGGGGCCCGCGATCTCGCGGTTCTCGAGCAGCGCTCCGCCCTCGATCGGCGCAAGGAAGCCGGCGATGATGTTGAGGATCGTAGTCTTGCCGCAGCCGGACGGACCGAGCAGCGCGACGAACTCTCCTTCCTGTATGGAGAAGGAGACGTTCTTCATCACCTCGGCGCCGTTGTAGCCGAAACCGACCTGCGCGAATTCGAGCAGCGGCCGTGCGGGCGCCTTGGCCGGCGCGGCGCCCGCTCCCGGATGCACGAGGTCCGGAGCGTTCATCGCCCCGGCCTCACCGTTCGAGAGCAGTGGGATGACACGCGCGTTCATTGGGTCGTGCGCTTCGCGAGATAAGCCTGGATCGGCTTTGTGTTGAAGATGTCGGGCCAGTTCGACGGCGGCGCCTGGATGCGCTTCTCGGCCACCAGGAACGCGGCGATGCCGTGCAGATGTTTCATCAGTCGCGAGTCCATCTCCTTGCCCGGAGGGCCCATGAAATCGGCCGTAAGGATCTGCTCGAAGCCAGGGTTGGACGCACTCTGTCCCTCGATCAGCTTGGCGAATTGAGCTGCCGGAAGATCCACGCGCTTGGCTTCGTACTGGCGGACATTTGCAGGGTCGGCCTTGTAGTCCTTCTGCGCCTGATCCCACGCCTTGAGGAAGCGCTGCACCGTGTCGGGACTCTGCGCCGCGAACGCCTTGCGCGCAACCCAGACACCGCCAGTGATCATGCCGAGGCTCTTGGTGGTGGCGATCGGCCGCGCGCCAGCGCGCTCGATGGCGCCGATGTTCGGCTCCCACACGAAGGCGGCGTCGATCTGCCCTGCCGCGTATGCCGGCGGCATGTTGGCGGGCGTCAGGTTCACGAGACGGACATCCTCGGGCTTGAGGCCGTTCTGGCTCAGCGCCTGCAGCGTGTGATAGTGGCTGGTCGAGCCGATGGCGACACCGATGCGCTTGCCCTTGAGGTCAGCGACTTTCTCGATGCCAGCCGCGGGATTGGCTGACAGCCGCACGTTGGTGAGGTCGAGGCGTTCCATGAACAGGATCTCGATCGGCAGACCGTTCGAGTAACCCGTCACAGCAGGAAACTCGCCCATCCAGGCGATGTCGGCTTCGTTCGCCGCCAGCGCCGGCAGCATCGCGGGGCCAGCAGGGAACTGCGAGAGCTGCACGTCGAGGCCTTCCTTCTCGAATAGCTTGGCGTTGATCGCGTACAGCAGCAGCACGTTGATCTCGCCCGTCTGATAACCGATCTTAATCGGGCGGCGGTCCTGCGCGGGTGCGGCCACCGTCGAGGCGAGCATGCTCGCGATGACCGCAAGCCAGAGTGCAATCCGTTTCATGGCCTGTCTCCTTGTTGACGCAGAAGTCTGGTTGCAGGGGATTTTCAAGTTTCGACTCCGAGAATGTCGAGGATGGTGAGCGCCAGGATTTTCGTGGCGGCAACGGACTTGCCGATGTGAATGTACTCGTTGATCGGCGGCCAGCCGTCCTCGCCCGGTCCGAACGTCACCGCAGCGTGGCCGCGCTCGGCGAAGCGGATCGTGTCGTTGAAAGCGTTCTTGCGGTAAATCTTCGGCTCGTCGCCGAGGAGGTTCTTGTAGGCGCGTCGCAGAGCCGCCGTCGGATTAGCGCCGACCTGCTGCTCGATCGTGCCGTCGACGAACAGCGCGCCCGGGTATGGGCGGGCGACGGCGTCGAGCGTGGCGTCCTGCGCCTTTGCGGCAGCAATGACGGCGTCGATGTCGGCCATGACGCTCTCCTTCGTCATGCCCGGCACGATGCCGACGATAGCCAGAATGGCTTTGCTGATGTCGGGCGTGAACTGTGCCTCGCGATTGAGGCCGCCCGAAACACGAATGATTGCCGCCATCGGCGGCGTGCCGCCAGCAAGCAGCGCCGGCTTGTGCCGGAAGGTCATGGTCTCGAAGCGCGTCAGCAGGTGCGCCATCTTCGCGACGGCATTGACGCCGGTGTCGGGGCGCCAGAGATGGGTCTTGGTTCCCCGCGTCTCGATTTCAACCAACAAGTGACCGCAGTTGGCAACCGCGATCCCCATGCCCCAGCGCCCGTCGGCGTTGGTCCACGCTGTCGGCTCGCAGACGATCGTGTAGTCGGCCTTCAATCCGCATTCGTCGAGCAGGAAGATCGAGCCATCCGGCCCGTCCTTCTCTTCATCGACGGTGTACACGCATTGCAGCGTGCCCTTGAGCTTGATCCCGGCTTCGCGGATCGCGCGCGCCGCCAGCAGGGTGCAGGCGAGATTGCCGCGCGTGTCGGAGGTGCCGCGGGCGTAGAGTTTGTCGCCATGGCGCGTCGGGCGAAACGGATGCCCCCCCGTCATCGTCCATGCGCTCCACTCGCCGGCGGGATAGGTGTCGAGGTGATCGTTGAGCATGAGCGAGGGCCCGCCGCCGCTGCCGCGGAGTGTGCCTATTACGTTCGGACGGCCTTCGCGCTTGGCGACGAGATCGACGTGGAAGCCCATCGCGCGCAGCTTGTCGGCCACCACCACCGCAGCGCCCTCTTCGCGCGCCGCCGGCTCGTCGGGATCGAGCGGGTTCTCTGCTTCGGGCTGGCCAGCCGGAACGAGTTCGCAGGTCAGATCAAGCCACGACTTCTCGGTGATACGCTCAAGCACGCGCCGCTCGACCGCCCCTAGATCGTTGGCCTCCAATGTTCCGGCATCGATCGACATGCACACCCCTTGCGCTTCGTGATCAAAACAAACGCAAAGGACGTGCCACCGGCGGCCAAGGCGGGGCGGAGCGAAGGGAACGTCCGTATCCTATTGGAAACACTTATCTTATCGCCGCCGACGATGACTGTCAGATAATTGCTTTTTGGGGTCCGCCTGCGCACAGCTTGGTCAGCCGGAGGGTCGCGCTTTGCCGGCGTGCGCATGAAGGGGGCACGCCCGAACGGGAGGTTTTTTGGCAAATCCGGCCGGTCAGTCTTCCAGCAGGGGATCGATGGAGCCCAGCTGGTCCGACTTGAGGACGATCAACACTCCGCGCTTTTGCGTGAGTATCTTGGCCTTTTGCAGCCGGTTGAGGCTGACCGTAACCCACTGGCGCGTGGAGCCGATCATGTTGGCAATCTCGGCGTGGGTATATGATGCAGCGATCACGATTCCGTCCTTCTCACGGACGCCATACGTGTTGGTAAGGTGCACCAGCACCTGCATCAAACGCTCGCTCAAAGAACGCGTGCCCAGCATCTGCGCAAGCGAGGAGTAGCAGCGCGCCTTGAACACCAGCGCATCGATGATACCAAGCGCAAGGTCGGGTACTTCGCGCGCAAGGTCGCGCAACCGCTCGCCCGGCAGCAGCGTCACCGTACTCTTCTGTGCGGCGACTGCAGCCCACATGTGCACGCCACCGCCGAAAATCTCCGGACCACCAACAAAGTTTCCGGGAAACCAGTAGGCCAGAGTCAATTGCCGGCCGGTCGGCGACGTGTAGAAGCTACGCACCAGGCCGCTTTCAATGATGGCGATCCCATTGTGGCGCTGCCCCTGATCGAAGACGATTTCGCCGCGCTGCACTACCCGCCTGGTTCCGTATTGCCGCACGCGATCGCGCTCCGCGGGGCTGAGGCGCTCGATCAGGCTCGCGTCACGCCTGACCAACTCCTGCTCCGCGAGAATCACTCCCGCGCTTTCATCGCCCTTGTCGACTCTCGCCACGTCACGTCGCTCCCGTGAGCCAATTTACATTAAATACCAATTATTGATGCCGTTCGTGGCTCACGAACCGCTTTTGGAAAAATGCAACGAGCTATCTCTCCGTCCGAATACTGCCGCCCCCAGGCTCGGCGGTTGTTGCCGGCAACATCCTATGACACCATCTCCATGGCGAAACTACCATTCGGAGACTCGATGCCGCGCCGGAAGCTCGCTTGGGAAACGCTGTCGGACGAGCAATTGCTCAAGCGCCGCCTCAGCAGTCTGAGGGTCAAGGTCGAAGGCACCTGGCTTGAGGATTGCCTCAACACCCTCCATGAGGAGCTCAAAGAGCGGGGCATCCGGCTCCGGCCACACGCCTGGATATCGAGCGAGTGGTTCAGTCCTGAAAACACGCCCGGTATCGCGATCCCGTTCTATCTCGCCCATCCGCGCCTGATGAAGCTCGAGAAGAAAATGATGCTCGAGATCGAGGGCGGCACCTGGTCCGAGTGCATGGCCATTCTCCGCCACGAAGCCGGTCATGCCGTGCAGCACGCCTACCGACTGCACCGCCGCCGGCGCTGGCAGCAACTGTTCGGTCCGTCCTCGAAACGCTACCCCCGCTATTATCGGCCCAATCCAGCCAGCCGGCGCTACGTCCAGCACCTTCGGCGCTGGTATGCGCAGAGCCATCCGGACGAGGATTTCGCCGAGACCTTTGCGGTGTGGCTGCGGCCGCGTTCAAACTGGCGGACACGCTATGCCGGGTGGCCTGCACTCAAGAAGCTCGAGTACGTCGACGAGCTGATGGGTGAAATCGCCGGAAAGCGGCCCCTGATCACGTCCCGCGAACGCGTTGATCCGCTGCACGAGCTTTCCGAGACGTTGGGCAGCCACTATCAGAAAAAGCAGGCGTTCTATGCCTTCGAGCCCCCGAAGACCTACGACCGCGATCTCTATCGGCTGTTTTCTGCCGATCCACGGCATCGACGGGCACAACCGGCTTCAACCTTCGTCAGGCGCCACCGCGCCCACGTCAGAACGCTGGTTGCGCGATGGACCGGCGAAAACCAACTCACGCTCGATGCCGTGCTCGACGACATGATCACGCGCTGCCGCGAGCATAATCTGCGTGCTGTGGGGTCCGAGCGGAAACTCCTGACAGATTTCACCGTCCTGCTGACCGCAAAGACCATGCATGCAATGTTCGGCCCGTCGTCGCGCCGCAAATGGATCGCGCTATGAAGCCGCTGCGCGTCCTGGTGCTCATGCATCCCGATGTCGTGCCGCCGGATTCGGCGCGCGGGTACAGCCCGCAGGAGATCAACGTCTGGAAAACGGAATATGACGTCGTGAGCACGCTACGCGCATCCGGGCATGAGGTGCACCCGATCGGCGTGCAGGACGAACTCAAGCCCGTGCGCGACGCGATCGAAGGGTTCAAGCCACAGGTCGTTTTCAATCTGCTGGAGGAGTTTCACGGCGAAGTCATCTACGATCACAACGTCGCAAGCTACCTCGAACTGATGCAGGTCCCGTACACCGGATGCAACCCGCGCGGCCTGATGCTGGCGCGCGGCAAGGACCTGTCGAAGACGCTGGTTCATCATCGTCGGATCGCAGTGCCGGCGTTCGCCGTGTTTCCGATGCGTCGAAAGGTCAAGCGGCCCAAGCGTCTCGAGCTGCCGCTGATCGTCAAGAGCCTAAGCGTTGACGCATCCTTTGGCATCTCGCAAGCATCAGTCGTCGAAACGGACGAGAAGCTCGCCGAGCGCGTCACCTTCATCCACGAGAAGGTCGGCACGGCGGCGATCGCCGAGCAATACATCGAGGGGCGCGAGCTTTATGTCGGCGTGCTCGGCAACGATCGGCTGCGGGTGCTGCCGGTGTGGGAGCTCAAATTCGGCAAGATGGCCCAGAGTGCCCGGCACATTGCCACTGAGAAAGTCAAACACGATACGAACTATCAGGAGCGCCTCGGGATTCTGGACGGGCCGGCCAAGGACCTTACGCCGGACATGCGCTCCCGTATCCAGCGGATTGCCAAGCGCGTCTACCGAACGCTGGAGCTCGATGGATATGCGCGCATCGACTTTCGCCTCTCCGCCGACGGCACTCCATACTTCATCGAAGCGAATCCTAATCCCGAAATCGCGAAGAGCCAGGAGTTCGCGACGGCAGCCCGGCATGACGGCCTCGCCTACCCGGATCTGCTGCATCGCATTCTAGCTCTCGGAATAAGCCGAGCAGCGGCGGGCAAGTAATACGCCAGCGAAACTGATAGCCGGACTCGCCGCCGAGTTGTTCGATGGACAACGACAGATTTCACGAGAGAATGAAGTGGGGTGGCTGGGGCGCCTGGATTCGAACCAGGGAATGGCGGAATCAAAATCCGCTGCCTTACCACTTGGCTACGCCCCAATGGGAAGCGCCGGACCATACCGGGAGGCGACATTCTGTCAACGGCGCGGCGGGCCTGCCCTGCCCGCCGTCCTGTGCTCGCTCAGGGCGTGGCCGACAGGACGGCGCTGGTATGCTCGACCTCCGGCGGGGCCGCGAAGCAGTGGCCGACGTGGCCGCGCCAGGCCGTGAAGTCCTCCGAGCCGCGGAAGTCGACCGTGTGGTTTTCCAAGGTCTCCCACTGAACCATCAGCCGGTAGCGCTGCGGCTTCTCGATCGAGCGCTGCAGCGTCAGTCCCTTGCACCCGCGCGCCCGCAGGAACAGCGGCGTCGCCTTGCGCACGCCCTCCTCGAACTCGGCTTCCATGCCGGGCTTGACGTCGATCTGCGCAATCTCGGTGACCATCGAGAACTCCTTGTGACCTCAGGCGGCCCCCGCCGCCGCCGGCGCTTGTAGCACAGACCCGCTCCGCTTTTCCCGTCCGACGGCAGCGGCTAGAGTGGCGCACGGAGACACCGAATGTATCGCGCGCCGGCCGCAACAATCGCGTTCACCCTCAGGCACGCCGCCGGTTTCGAGGAGGCCCGCGCCGAGGGCCTCTACGGCGACCTTGGCGACGACGACGTCCTCGCCATCCTGGAGG
>Ga0180222_1001640_pt1 | contig 21884 bp, 21 predicted proteins | sample eDN5th37CKraftOP_FD_151336 | JGI IMG/M metagenome (GOLD analysis project Ga0180222, IMG submission 151336) | Enriched Organic Plus compost microbial communities from Emeryville, California, USA - eDNA 5th pass 37_C Kraft OP (version 2) (version 2) ... | reverse complement strand
CAACATCACACCGACCGACAATATCGTCACTGCCGGTTCCTGTTTCGCGCAACATATAAGCCGCTCGCTACTGGCTCATGGCTACACATGGCTCGACGCCGAACCGGCGCCTCCAATGCTGTCGGCTGAGCAGAAACGAAATTTCGGATTTGGTGTTTTCTCGTTCAGAACAGGCAACATCTATACCACCGCCATGCTACGGCAATGGTTGTCCTGGGCCCTGGAGAAGACAGAACCTCCGGCCGAGGCCTGGGTCACCGACGGTCGCGTTTATGATCCGTTTCGTCCGAATGTCGAACCAAACGGGTTTTCTTCGACCGCAGAAATGCTCGCATCACGCGAAAACACCCTGGCAGCGATCAGGGCTGCAGTGAAGCAGGCCAGCGTTTTCGTTTTTACGTTGGGGCTGACCGAGGCATGGATCAACTCCAATAACGGGGCCGTTTATCCAATGTGCCCGGGTACGGTTGCCGGCACCTTCGATCCATCAAGCCACGAATTCAAGAACTATTCATATAACGAGGTGTTGTCCAATCTGCAGGCCGCAGTGAACTTGATGCGAAAGGCCAACGAACAACTTCGTGTCCTGCTGACGGTATCGCCGGTGCCGCTCACCGCGATCGCAAGTGACGATCATGTCCTGGTAGCAACGACATATTCGAAATCTACGCTAAGGGCCGTTGCTGGAGATCTCGCGCGCGAACTCGCTTTTGTGGATTATTTTCCGTCCTACGAGATCATCGCCACGTTTCCCTTCCGTGGCATTTTCTTCGGCCCCAATATGCGCTCCGTCGGCCAGGAAGGCGTCGATTTCGTGATGAAATCGTTCTTTCGAGCATTGAACGATCAAAAGGCGCCAGCGGAACCGAGCCGCAGCCAAGCTCGGCCCGCGGCCCCGGCAATAGACAGTCATTGGGCGGCCAGCGCCAAGGCACAGCGCGCGCTGGAGGAAACGCAGTGCGAGGAAGAGCTGCTCGCCGCTTTTGGGGATACGAAGTGACGATAGTCGTTGTGACCGGGGACTCGCATTGTGCGGCCCTGAAACTCGGATTTGAACAGTTCGCACCGCCACATCGAGGCCTCGACATACGGTTTCAGCGCCTCGGCGGCGGCGGTCATGTCCCGACACCCTTCTTCGCAGTCGAAAACGGCGGTTCGTCGCTACGAATCGTTTGCCCACAATGGCTGCCGTGCCGATTCCCCGATCCGAAAATCGATCACGAGAAAAACAACGTGATCTATGCGGTGTCGATGCCCCTCAATACATCGCGCATTTTGAGGGACTTTCCTTGGGGCCGTTTCGTTCCCTGGCAACTTCGTCGAGATGAAGACGAACACGCGTTATCTGATCAGGTTCTGCGTGAGATCATGTGGTCGGATGTGAAATACGCGATCGAATTCATCAACGCGATGGTTTCTGCCAAGCTAAATGTAGTTGTGGTCGAAGCACCACATTTTTTCCCGGATTCGCAGTATCTCGATCATTCGAGAAAAGAGGTGTGTTGCTTCGTATCCGCGGCTTATAGGACTTTCGTTCGTGCCCAACTGAGCGAGAAGAACGTTCCTGTCATATCTCAACCCGCCAGCACGCTTGATCAGGATGGATGTACTCTCGTCCAGTATCATAAAGGGGGTGGCGACCTGCATCATGGCAGCGCGCAATTCGGTGCGATCATGATGAAAGAACTCATCGATTATGTGGTTGACCGGTGATCGCCATATTCACTTCACGGGGGTGACTCTTTCTGCTAGCCCCCTTGATCGGATGTTTCGCTACCGCTGCGCCTCCCCAAGGAGCTCTTGAAATGGAAACTGCCGGCTTTGACGCCCTTTTGAAAACGATTTCGGAATCCGCGACGGTCGCCGTCGATCCGTCGATGTTCAAGTTCGTGCATGAATATATCGACCCCGCCACACCTCGCGCCGCCGGCCTTTGGTATCTCGAAAAATTTGTTTCGAAAAAGCGGGGGCAGAACCTCCTCGACTTCGGCTGCGGCAGTTCGCCCCACCGTAAATTCATCGAGAAGATGGGCTACACCTATTTGGGCGTCGATCTCGCCAAGACCACGGGCTATCGCGGGCAACTAGAGAGCCGTCGAGACATCACCTTTTATGACGGAGACGTATTGCCTTTTACTGACCAAATGTTCGACGTCGTTTATGCAAACCAGGTCTTCGAACACGTGGTCGATCCATTTCGGAGCATGGCGGAATGCAGCCGCGTGCTCCGCAAAGGGGGCGCATTCATAGGAGCCGTATCGTTTCTGGAACCTTACCACGCTTACCAGACGTTCTCGTATACGCCCTATGGCTTTACTCAAATCGCCGAGCGTTCGGGCTTCAAGCTGCGGCACATCTATCCCGATCGCGATGTTCTTGAAATCCTGCTGAGGAAACTCTTGATCATCACACGCAACAAGCACAGCGATAATTTCGCGGATTATCCGAGACTGAGCACCCTGTTCGAAAAGGCATACAGCAAGCTCTCGGAAAAGGAACGGATTTCGTTGTCGCTTCAGTTCTGCGGCAGTTTCTCTTTCCACTACGAAAAGGTGACTGCGCGGTAGCTGACCTGAGCTCGTCGTGGTCACGCCAATTCATGCCGGCACGCGGGCTCAATCTGCTGCGCGCTCGCGAATAAGCGCTGTTTCGACTCCTGCTTTCGGGTCTGCGGGTAATCCGTGAGCCTGCGGTGCGCATTTCACCGATGGATTTAGAATGGCCCCGAACGTAACGCTATCGCGGAGCCGGTTCGACGGGTTGCGGTCTTCACCGCAGCGACCCGGCGGCACAATTGGATGCCCGAGCAGAAGGTGCGGATCGTCGCCGGGTGTGTGACGCCGAAAAGCCGGTTGGCGCGGTAGCGCGCCAGCACGCGCTTTCGCCACGACAGTAATTCGGGGATGGCGCCAGCCGCGGGAGGCAGCGTCGATAAGGCTTACTCGGCAGGGCCGATCCCAAAGCGAATATTTGCAAGCGTGGCACGAGGCCGCGTGAATTCTTTCTACCTCGCGCGGTCGACCACCGGAACCATCTCGGGATCCAGGCGCAGCACCGGCTCGAGCAGCGGAAAGGCCCGGAGACAGTCCCGCAGGTGGAGCATGAGCGGCTGCCCGTCCGCGATCACCTTCGGCCAGTGATAGTGGGAAAAATACGGAAGTGTCCCCGTCGGCTGTCGCAGATGGCAGGGGAAATTCAACGACTCGGGCAGTTCGCGCACCTGCCAGCCGAGCAGATCGGCGGCAACGGGGAGCGCGATCTGGTCCAGCCACGGCCTCTTGTTCTCGACCCTCCGCTCCGCATCGATCTTCAGCGAGCAGTCAAGCCAAGTTTCCGCGAAGCGGTCGCCGTCTTTCACCGCGATGAAGCCGGCATTGTAATAAGGCCGCATTTTTTCGCGAGAGACCGATGCCACCACATTGCGCGGTGGGATCGGCCGGTCGAACAACGACCACACGGCCCCCCAGCTTCCGCCGCCGCGCGTAAACGTGTCCAAGTCCGCGGGCTTGGCCGCCATATCGGCATTCAGCGCGTAGTGCCAGGAAAACGGCACCATCAACATCATGTCACTGTCGAGGAAGATCGACGGGCCCTTGACCCCCTCGAGCGCCGTTACCTTGTTGCCGTGCGGATAGGTCGGATCGATCCGATTTTGCGACGTCCGGACCTCGATGCCCAGCTTATCGAACAGACGGTCCGCCGCCGGGGACAGGTTGCCCCACAATGACGCCGGCTCCATGAGCCGAGCAATTACTTTGCGCGGCCGATAGTGCAGCGCCAGCGAGGCCGCCAAGAGCGCGCTTTTCGACTCAAGCGGCCCACCATGGACAACGAATACGATTGTGTAATCCGGGCTATCGGTCATGCGGGCCTACTGCAGCAATCTCAACATTGGTTCGACCTGACGAACCGGGTCGACCTGCTGCTGCCAGAAACGATAGGTCGCCTGGCGCGCGTCCGTCAGGCGAGCGTCGTCCGCCAACGATTCCGCCAGCAGCGATTCGAGTTTACCGAGATTGAACTGATCCAGCGTCCATCCGGCCGGAATCTGGCCGAGCAGCCCGCCGACCTCGGTGAAACCCATGTGAACGATCGGGCATCCATTGGCGATCGACACGATACTGCGCGTCGAATAAGACACGCGCCGCTCCTCGTTGTCGGAGAACACATCGAGCGCAACGTCGCAGCGCCGGTTGATGTCGCAGTACGTCTCGAACGCCGCGGGCCGGTACAGGAGGACATTTTCCGGCAAATCCCCGGCCGATATCTCTTGCGAAAGACGGCCGAAATGGAAATGCTCGCCGACGCCGATTACATGCGCGACGGCGTTCAACCGGCGCGCCAGGCCGACGACATCGCCGATCGAAAGGCCCTTTGTCCAAATCTGTTCGAAACCGCCGATGAATATCTCCTTTGGCCGGCCGGATACGGGGCGCGGCGCGTCCTCTCCCTGCCAAGGTACGCCCAAAGGCACGGACACGACCTCGGTATCAGTCTGGCGCACTCCCCAACGCGACAGAAAATCGAGCGCATATTCGGCCCGCCCGACGCCATTGGCAATAAACGCATCGGCCTGTCGCACGAGGGATAGCTTGGCTTCGATTTTTTGGTTCAGATCGCCGCGGTCTTTGATGAAGCTGTGCTCCACGATGGTCGGGCTGAAAAAGTCGTAGATGACTCTGGTGTTCTCGCCCTTCCGAAAATTGATGCCCAGGCTCCAGTTCAGAAAGATCACGGTGCCGTATTTCTGATTCAGAACGCGCGCGAATTCGGGCGTCGGAAGCACGTGCCAGTATTCCGGAATACGGACGTGAGTAGCAGCCCAGCGCACCATGCTCCCATGCACCGTGTCTGCCGGCGAGACGATGCGGCAGTCGACGCCATGCGCGCGCAGACCGAGGTACAATCCGAGCGCACGGATTCCCTGTGCGCTGTTCGGAAAACCGCAACCCGGTATGGGACCGTTACAACAAATCGCCACTGTGCTCATCGAAGCACCTCGACTTCGAGAAGCACGGCCTGAAGCAGCAGCTCGGCCGGCTTATAAGCGACGGTCCGCAAGCCAACGACACTCGCGGATCCGTGGAACACGCTCGATATCTCGTCCACGATAGTCCTGACGCTGAGCGGATACATGTTAACCGCCGAAGCGGCCGGCGTGGCAACGTCCTCCAACACGAAAATTCGGGCGGAGTCGGAGCATATGCTCCTGAACATTTCGAGGATCTCGCGGCGCTTTTCCGGCGGATTGTGATGCAGGACCGTTACCGTGAGCAGCGCATCCATGCGCGGCAGGACCGCCGTTTCCATTTCCGCCTTCTTCAAGAAGCGGCCGTGCGGAAACAGACCGCGAGCAGTGTCGACCATTGTGTCGGACACGTCGGTCCCGAAATAACGTACGTGTTTCGAGCAAATCGGATAAAGGCGGCCGATACCGCAGCCGACGTCGATCAGATTTGGTTTGATCGCCGAGAATTCAGGCTGGCGCGAATAATCCGACAGCGTCTCCTCCAGGATCTCGTGCTGGGTCACGTAGCGCAGCTTGTTCCATATCCGGGGAGCACTCAGAAGAGAAACGCCGCGCGCGGAACGCTGCAGGATTTTGGCGCGCTCTTCCCAATAAATTTCCGGCCGGTACTGGCCGGCCGGCAATGCAACGGTTGTCAAATCACCTGCAAGGTCGGTAATTATCAACTTGGTGAGCGCCGGGTCATCCAAATCGGAAACAGTAATGTTTTCGAGCCACGGCATATCGGGCAAAGGCCGCGGCCCCACCGACCGGTCGTAGATCGTCGGCACGACGCGGCCTGATGCCAGCCATTGCCGCAGTTCCTCCGGTTCAAGGGCCGCATAAAACGGATAGCGCGTGAGCGCCTGGTACATGATTTCCCGTGCCGGCGCCGTGAGCCCGGCACTTTCCGGAGTCGCACGCAGGAGCACAGCCGTGCTGCCCTGAAGAGCACGCCCAATGCCATAGGGCGGAACCTTCGTCTCGACCAGATTGCGGTCGAGCAAGAAGCAGCCCCCACGACCGATTGTCAGGATCAAGACTTGCCCGCCTCTGCTTCCGATGGGACCGAAGCGACCGTCATGGCGCTCCCCTGGGCAGCCGCATGCTCGCGATTGAGACGATCGATCGTCTTCTGAAGCTCCTCGCAGTCCGTGGCGATCGCCGCCAGCTTCTTTTGAAAGTCATTGATTTCCTGCCTCAACTTCTGGTTTCGCGACGCCAGCATGAGGTTTTCGTGCCGCAAAAAGTCAATGATCGCGTCGGGCTCGGCGGTCGCGACGAAAGGATCGAATATTTGCTTGTCCATGTTCGTCAGCTTGCCTTTCGATCCGAGACACTGAGGAGCGATTTGGACGGCTCGCGATTCGCAAGCGCAAGGAAACGGCTTTCGACGTCGGCAATCTGATCGAGCAGTGACCTGTCACGAATGTATTCATTCGGACCGGACAACGTCAGACTTTCGGGATCGTAGACGTCACCGAATTGAAGCGGGCGAAGACCGTAGCCCCAGCATTCGTTTATCTCTGAGATGATATCGCGCCCCTCGATCAGGTCGGTGAGCGGCACGACAATCATGTTGCCCTTGAAACTTTCCAGGAAGTCCAACGAGTGCTTCGCGTAGCTCAAATACATTCGGATGGAAAGATCGGGATCCTGCCAGAACTTCATATTCACGTTGGGCGCGTGCTTGCGCGCGATATCCTTCATTGCGCGCCGCTTCAAAGAGTGAACGCACTCGACGCAAGATCGATAGACATAGAGCACCGACATGCTCGGAAAAACGGTTTCCCAATAGGGCAGGAAGAGGCAAACGCGCGGGTCCTTGAATCCCCAGCTCGGCCACACCGAATTTCGAACGCCGTGATTGAAGATCCAACTATAGTCGAACGGCTCCACCCGCGGCAGAAACGGCTCTCGGAGCTGCCAATCAACGCCGGCCTTCGACAGCAGCCGATCGTGAAAAGCAACGACGCTCTTGTCTTCAAAATGGCCATACGGATTGGATTCGGCGGCACCGAGGAGCTCGCGCCCGAGAAACAAACCGGCCTCGGCGAGCAAATTCGAGACGAGCGAAGTCCCGCTGCGATGAAAGCCCGCGATGATCAGCGGCGAGGACGGCCGCCCGATTTCCGGGCCGGGCGCACGCATTCGCACAGCTTGCGCCTGACCGCCTTGCCGCGCTTGCGCTGGCCGCTTCGGCGCAGCCGCCGCGGTTTCGCCGTCTTGCTGGCCGGGCGCCCGCTGAACGACATCGCCCTTATCCGTTCCATTTCTTTGCCGCCCACGAGCCGACTGCCCGTTTTGCGGAGCATCGAGGCGCCCCTCGAGAAACTGGCGAATAGGATGGTCTTCGGGGAACGCCCGGGCGAGCGCCATTGCGTCGAACTGCGAATGCGGTGAACGCCCTTCGTGCCATCCATAAGACAAGAAATGGCCGAGCGGCTCGATATCGGCAGCCCGCACATCGGCATTGTTTTCGAGATACCAAGCGGGATCGAAAAGCGGATGCGGCGCCCGCCCCTCGCGCCACCCGCGAGACAGGTAGTGCGCGAGCGGTTCCTCATCGGCCGCGCGCACGTCGGGATTATTCTTGAGATACCAAGCCGGATCGAAGAGCGGATGCGGTGAGCGCCCCTCACGCCAGCCATATGTACGATAGTGATCAAGCGGGTCGATACCCGCCCGACGGACATCGGGATTGCGATCGAGGTACCAATCGCGATCAAAAAGTGCGCCGTACGAGTCCAGAGAAGCGAGCCAGGCACTCACTGCAGAGAGGCCGCCATTCAATTGGCGTGCAAAGAAACTCAGTCCCCGTACGAGCTTCACGCCGAGCATCCTCAATCCGCACGACTTTTTCACAGACCTTCAACACGGCCTACCCGCCCGACATCCCCCGGTTACGAGGATTCGGCGACCCGCTTCGGCATGCGAACTGTTGACTGGCCAACTGTAATTAAATTTGGAAATTTTATATCTGATTTAACAATTACGATCAAGTAGGGGAGCACCACAGAACGTAGCGGCGATGCATCCAAACACCTTCTCACGGTAGCATATTGCCTTGCATTCGACAGCCGCGGATCGGGAAACCATCACACGAAAATTCGTACAAAGCATAAAAATTGACACATAGCACAAATGAATAATGGGCCTTGTAAGCCCGACCGCACGAACACCTCAGGCGTTTACCGCTTCATTCGAGAAACCCACGATACACCCAGGCCCCGCAACAAACGCGAAATAGATGACGTCAGCGACCGACGGGTCTTCTTACCGAACGCTACGGACGACTTTACACTTGTCGCGACGGTCGAATGCTCGGCGGTAAACCACTTTGCGTTGATACGATCGATCTCTCTTTGGAGCAATTCGCGATCGGCGGACAATTCGGCGACCCGCTTCTGAAACTCACCGACCTCGTCCGTGAGCCTCCGATTTTGCGCAACCAACATTAGATTTTCGCTCTTCAATAGATCAATGGTCGCATCCAAACTGGCGTTCGCGACGAAGCGCTCGAAAATCTGCCTATCCATTGCCTTCAGGTCATCATTCCAGGAGACGCACTAAAGGGCCGCACAAAGACCCCTTCGCGGACACGACGAAACAGTCATCGACGCCAAAAATTTGTTTGTTCGGAAAAGCCCCGGCTTGCCCACCCCTCCCCCACACCGACATGGGCACGGCCTAAGGCCGATTGAGATCGCGTAATGTCATATTTATTTGTTGCACGTATAACCGACCGGTCATAACCAATCAAGCGGATCGGCGTGATTGCGCTGCCAACTAAAGCAGTAGAACTCTCGTTTGGCAGCCGCATACGGCGCGCAGCAGGTCATGATCGGACCCGTCGACTACCGCGCCGCAAGCAGGGTCATAGGAAGCGAACCGTCACGGCCACGTTGGGCCTCGGGCTTGGGTTTGGCGAGATCGGCACAGTGTGCCGGTCGTCATTCATTCGGCCATTGTCGGTTCGACAATGCCGGTTCGACAATTGCTATCCTTCCAGCCGCCATGTTCCGGCTTGAGCGCACAACCGGCCCGATGCCCCCCCCGACCGAGGTGTTGTTGATGTCTCGCAACGGCCACGACGGCAACGCCCGGATACGAACCACACGCATCGCGATAAGCGATCGAGCAGCGCCGCCGCTCGAACAACGTTATTCGCGAGCCAACACGTAATGTGGGGCCATCAGCGTCTGCCGGGGATAAGACGCCACGATCCGGAAGCCTTCTTCTGCGATCATTTGCTCAAAAAACTGCTTTCCGAATATCGAGACCAGCGAGGGCTGATCCGGCTTTCCTTCTTCATATTCCTGCACCGTATCGGCCACAAACGCCGTGAGGAATATCCGCCCATCCAGCTTCAACCGAGGCCGGCAAAGCTCGAGCATTTTCTTGGCGTCCGGCGGATTGAGATGGGTAAAGACCGAAAAGAAACTGATGATGTCGAACACCCTGTCCGTCGGCATCGACGACATCTGTAGCATTTCGACGCCGTTTGGATTGTAAACTGGATTTTTAACCGGCCAATGGACGAATTCCAAATTCTTGTCGACGACATTGGCTTGCAGCCATTTGATCAATCTTTCGTCGATATCGATCCCCGTATAATGCCTAATTGCAATTCCGCGATTATGAATTCCGATCGCAAATCTTGTTCCGCACCCGACATCAAGGACATCGCTGTCCGCCAACGACTTGCCGGTCTTTCGCGCCATCTCCCCAAGAAGCATTTCGGCCGCATCATCGGGGGCCATAACGGCGGTTTGGCTCGGATGGTTTCGCACAAATGCGGGAGGCACTGAGATCTTGGTCTGTTGCACGGTTCACTACTCTTTCGTCAGCCGGACGAGGAATGCGAAATGTTCCCCGTTAATCCCCATATCTTGTTAGCGTCCCGCCTCCACGAGAGCAAGCCGCGGGCCGCCGATAAACTGGCCGTAGTATTCACATTCATAATACGAAATCTCTTCACCCTTGTGAAGCGCTCTTTGAACTTTGGAATGCGTAATCCTATGGTTTTATAGCCGCTCCGTGCGATCCTCGAACGAAATTGTCAGCGAAAACGAATTGGCCGGACTTGCACCGACAAAAAATACTCTCGATCAATCGGTATAGAGTTTCCGGGCTCTTTTTTCGATGCCGTGGCCGAACCACGGGCGAATACCACCGCGCCAATGTCGAAATTGGGGGCCGCCACTCCTTGGCGGCCGGCCGAACCGGTCCCGCGGATTGCCGCCAGGTCCGAGGCCACCTGACGGATCGGCACGCCGGCCATTATGCTGCATTTGCGAAGTAACGCCGCGAACAGAGATGCCGACGGGCGCCCCCTACCCATCTGCCGCGCACTTTGAGCGTTGCGCCCCCGACGACCCCGCTTGCCAGCCGTCGGTGTTCTTCCGGCCAGGCTGAACCGACGACCGCCGGTTTCATCACCACCCGCTGCCGCGCATAGCGGAAGTGGCCGATAGCTATTGACCCGTCCACACCCTCGGGCTCGCCAAAGGCCATCGAATGCTCCGGGGGGCGCAGTCGCAAGCGGTCTTCAATGTCCGGTCCCCCGCGGTCACGCCAGTCTCGCTAACCAAACCGCTCACGGATCGACCGCATGACCATCAAGCTCGCGATCCAAAACGCAAAACCGATCATACCGACCGTCACGGCTCCGAGCACCGCGGACGGGTAGCGCGCCTCCTGCGGCAAGCTCGGCCGCACAAAGGGCGTTATATAGAGTTGCTGTTTGGCGGCGTTCGCGCGCGCCTGATCGAGCGCCTGCATCGCGGTGGTCACCGCCGTCTTGGCGTATTGGAGCTCAACGTTCAGCTGTTCGTATTCGGCAACGGCGGTCGAAAGTGCGACACCGGTGCCGGCGCCGGCACTGCCATTGCCGACCTGCGCTTCCGTGCTTGCGAGCTGCTCTCGGGTCGACTTGATTTGGGTATTCAAGGCTACAATGGCCGGTGCGGTTGGAAGCAAATTCTGCGATTTCAAGGTTTCCAACCGCGTTTCGAGCTGAGCCAGGTTTGCACGCAGCGTCTGGATCAGGCTCGAATTGCTGGCCGTAACGCTGGTCGTGGGATCAATGACCCCGTACTTGTTACGATACGCGGTCAACCGCGCACGAATGGCTTTCAGGCGGTTTTGCGCCAGTTCGACCTGTTGCGCCGCGGTATGCACTGTGTCGATTGCCGTGCGGTTTGCGATCTGATTGATCAGTTCTTCCGACAGCGTCACCAGCGTATTCGCGATGAGCAGCGCATCCTGCGGTGAAAATGCGCGGACTTCAGCGGTGGCGACTCCGGTAATCGCGTCGAAACGCGTCGTCACCATGCTTTGCCAGTATTTTACGAATTTTTCCGTCGGTTCCGATGCATCAAATCGCGACCACCAATCGATGGTCGGTTTCGAATAGAGGCTCTTGACCTTGATCCGGTCCTGCAATTCCTGCACCGCCCGCGCACTCACTATATAGTCGGTCACCATATAGTCTTCGGTGTTGTTCGCACCCATCACCCCGCCGAGCATGCTCAGCAAGCCGCTTGCCATCGGCAGCGGCATCACCGCGTTGTTACTCACCGTGAAGCGGAACTCCGCAGCATACTGTTTGGATGCGACGAGCCAATAATACAGCGAGACCGTGATGGTCGGCAGCAAGACGCAAACCGCAAACCAGATATAGGCGCCATAGGAACGGCGCTTAGCCGCACCGGGCAACGCGGGCAGCGCGACCTGATTCTTGCGCTGGCGGCCGGCTCCCCTTTCGCCGGGGGCCAGTGGGACGACGCTCAGGCGCAGCTCGAGGCGCCGCACCGCAGGCGGCGACTGTACCGGCGAATTTGCGACAGGCTGCACCGGCGGGCTCACGGACCGGGCCGAACCGGCTTCATGGCCGGAACCCTGACCCGCCGCGGGAGAGCCGGTGGGAGCGGATTGTCCGTCAGCCGACCGGGTACGGGCACCGGGTGCGATGCCTTCCTGGACGGCCAACCCTGTTTCGCTACCACGCAGGGTCGTGTCGGTTGGATGGTCCTGCCCGTTCTGGTCCGACAAGTGACTGTGCCTTTCGCAACCACGATAACAATATGAAATTTATCATCGTCTTACGCTCGCCGCTTGCGAAATTCTCGGCTCGCCCGATTCGTCGCCGCGCATCAATCGGCGGAAATTTGGCGAAACTATTGCATTTCGCTTGTCCAGACTTTAGCGTATCAAAGGGCGAAGGGTGGATATGCTGCGCAGGTTTGTACCAGCGACGCGCCCGTCCTGTTGACGCGGTCTCCGACAAGAGCGTTCCTTGAGTATCCTCCTTGGCCGCAACCGGCCGCATAGCGTCGCCCGCATCGTATCGGTCTTATTTCCTATCCGGCGATCATTCTACCTTGCTCTATTGCAGCGCGGCATTTAGAATTAATTGATCAAACATTTTGACTGGATAGGCGAACGGCGATGAGGGGTATCATTTTGGCCGGCGGCAGCGCCACTCGGCTCTATCCGGCGACGGCAGTAGTGTCTAAGCAGCTACTGCCAGTCTTCGACAAGCCGATGATCTATTATCCGCTGTCGACCCTCATGCTCGCCGGGATTCGTGAGATTCTCGTCATATCGACGCCTCACGACCTGCCGCTGTTCGAACGCCTCCTCGGCGATGGCTCGCAGCTCGGACTCCGGTTTGAATATGCGGCCCAAGACCAACCGCGCGGACTGGCGGACGCCCTCATCATCGGACGTGAATTCATCGGGAACGAATCCGTCGCTCTCATTCTTGGCGACAATATTTTTTATGGTCACGGCTTTCAGGCCATCCTCAGAAACGCCGTGCACAAGAATTCCGGAGCGACCATTTTCGCCTATATGGTGAACGATCCCGAGCGCTATGGTGTCGTCGAATTCGACTCGCACGGGCGCGCGATTTCGATCGAGGAAAAACCCGCCCGGCCGAAGTCGAATTACGCGGTCACCGGCCTGTATTTCTTCAATAACGAGGCGGTCGAGATTGCCGCCGGTCTGACGCCGTCACAACGCGGCGAACTCGAAATCACCGACGTCAACCGCGCCTATCTGGAAAAGGCGAAGCTGCGGGTCGAACTCCTCGGCCGCGGATTTGCCTGGCTCGATACCGGAACGCACCACTCGCTCATCGAGGCGAGTACCTATGTCCAGATTCTCGAACAGCGGCAGGGCCTGCGCATCGCCTGTCCGGAAGAAGTCGCGCTTCGCCTCGGTTACATCTCACCCTCGGCCTTCCTCGAGCTCGCGCAACGGGCGATCAAGAGCAGCTACGGCCAATACCTGCTCTCGGTGTATGCCTCGCTCGGCGATGCGAAAGAACTGGCCGCGGAGTAGGACGGATGCACGGAAATACGGCGTTTGGCGGCAACACGATCTTAGTGACTGGGGGCGCCGGATTTATCGGATCTGCGATCGTTCGCTATCTGCTCGACCACACCAGCGCGAATGTGGTGAACGTCGATAAGCTGACTTACGCCGCCAATCTCCGCTCTATTCCACAGGCCGAGGACAATCCGCGCTACCGGCTGGAAAAGGTCGATATCTGCGACGCGGCCGAGATACGACGCATCTTCCGGCAATTCAACCCGACCGGCGTCCTGCATCTCGCCGCCGAATCCCATGTCGACCGATCGATCGACGGGCCGGCCGCATTCGTACAAACCAATCTCGTCGGCACATTCACGATGCTCGACGAGGCGCTCGCCTATTGGCGCAAACTCGGCCGGACCGAGGCGGATCGTTTCCGCTTCGTGCACGTTTCGACCGACGAGGTGTTCGGCTCACTTCCCGAGCACGGCTTCTTTTCCGAGACCACGCCTTACGCACCGCGCTCGCCCTATTCGGCGACCAAGGCGGGCTCGGACCATCTGGTGCGCGCCTGGCACGAGACCTACGGCTTGCCGACGCTGATCACCAATTGCTCCAACAATTACGGGCCTTATCAATTCCCCGAAAAGCTCATCCCGCATGTCATTCTCCGCGCCCTGGCCGGCGAAACGCTGCCGCTCTACGGAGACGGCCTGCACATTCGCGACTGGCTCCATGTGGAGGATCATGCACGCGCCATCCTGCTGGTCATGCAGCAGGGCTCCGTCGGCGAAACCTACAATATCGGAGCGCGGAACGAACGGACGAACAAGGATCTCGTCGAAGGCATTTGCGCCTTACTCGACGAATTGCGTCCGTCGAAAAACGGTCCCCGCAGTTCGCTGATCGAATTCGTTCCCGACCGGCCCGGTCACGACCGCCGCTACGCAATCGATCCGACGAAAATCGAAACCGCCCTCGGGTGGCGGCCGGCGGAATCGTTCGAGGCCGGTCTGGCAAGGACAGTGGGCTGGTATCTTGACAACGAGCCATGGTGGCGAGACATCCTCCAGCGTGGCTACAAGGTCAGCCGAGCGGGCCTTGCACGTCAGGTGCAAGCCTAGCCAACCCGTAGGCCGGGACCATAAAATGGCCGCAGTCCGCGCCGATTTCATTGCTGCGCACCGGACAGATGCAAGATCGCAGCACGATGACTGTTGTCCGAGCAAACCCGCCAATTTTTCCCATCGGGTAACGCCGTGACATCCTTTTTCTCCGCACTGCGACACCAGGGCAATGTATTCCTTGCTCTGCTTAATCGCGAAGAGGAGCGCCGGCGGCACAACCCGGTCGAGGCATTGCTCGGGGTGCTCGAGCCGCTTGGGTTTCTCGTCGTCATGGCGGCCCTTCGGTACTTCACTCACACGAACGCCTACGTTCCGGTCGGCACCAGCCAAGTTGTCTATCTCGCAACGGGCATATTACCGCACTACTTTTTTATCGTCATAGCGACTCGCAGCTCGAAGGATTGGACATCCGCATCTCGACGTTTTCCCATCGAACAACGGCTCGATCTCTATCTGGTTGCGATCATCCTGCGATGCGCCGATTATCTGATCCTCGGCGTTCTGCTTTTCGGCGGCCTTTACGCCTACGGCATTTCCGATGCGGCCCCCTATGATTATGGCTCGATCTTCCAAGCCCTTGCGGCCATCGCAATGCTCGGCTTCGGCTGGGGTGTATTCCAGCTTACGATCGGAGAGATCTTTCCGGTTTGGGCTTACATCAACGGTGCCATTACGCGAGGCTTGGTGCTTTTTTCCGGCATTTTCTTCGAGCCTGATACCTTGCCGCCCGACATTCGCTATCCCTTGAGTTTCAATCCGATTTTGCAGGCAATTGCACTCTTCAAGCGCGGATTCTACCCCAACTACTCGTCGCTTACGCTGGACAAAACATATCTGTTGGAATGCGCGATTGCGTTCGTATTGATGGGCCTCATATTCGACCGGATTACGAGACGCCGAGAGGGCCTTCCACGCCGCAGAGTGCGCAGATGATCGTACTCGACCGGGTTACCGCATTCGCGATAGGAAACGGCAAGCCGCGGAAAGTGCTGTCTTCTGTCAGCGTGGCTCTTCCGGCGAATCGCCGGATAGCCGTGTTGGGAACGTCATCCGACGACGCCAAGACCCTAATCAACATCATCGCGGGCAAGACATTGCCGGTTTCCGGCAGCGTGATCCGCAAGGCGCGCGTATCTTATCCGGTCGGGGACGTCACCGGCTTCGACATCGACATGACGGTTCGATCGAACGTCGCCTATGTCGCCCGGCTCTACGGGGCCGACGTCGAATCGACCGTCGCGTTCGTCAAACGTTCATCTCGGCTTGGACCCGCCTTCGAAAGGAAATTTCGCAATCTGGGGCGCCAAGAGCGAACCATGCTCGGCCAAATACTGACCTACAGTATCCCCTTCGACCTTTACCTTCTGAACCAGGACTTTACCGCCCTGAGAAATCCGCCGCCGAACGTTACCGCCCTGCTCGATGCGCGTATTGCGCAATCCGCCGGCATAATTGCGGCGGTCGGCGTTCCGAAATTCGGACGCGAGCGCTGTGAAATGGGGCTGGTGATTCATATGGGTCAATTGTTCGCATTCGCCGACTTCGAAGAGGCGCTCTATACCTTGAACCAACTGAAAAAAGAAAAGTCGGCAGCACGATAAGTCAAGAATTCGTTCGATACGGGCCCTTTCTTACGCACAAGGGCCGAGCTGGGGGATTCAGCCGCCACGGCCGAAGGACGTCAAAATCACGAAACGGAGGATTGAGCAGGCTGAATTTCTTGCCCTGACATTTTGGGCATGATTAGGTTCCGGGCTTCGACCGTGGACTTCCCCGACAAGCGGTTTCTGGCCATTGTGCATCGCCAAAGACCGGGCGGGCCCTGGTCCCACGGCCAATTATCACTGTTCGGTTGAACGAGGACTTGCAATGGCGCGGTGCATATATTGCGGCAAATCTGCCGGAATATTCCGCACGAAGCATGAGAAATGCCACGAGCGCCATGAACGCGCGGTCGCACTCGTGCCGGGATTTTTCGCCAAGTTCCTCGAAAGCAACCTGCCCGTCGATCGTTTCCATCACCTCCTTCAAAACGCGGCGGAAGCCTCGTTCGTGAAGCAGGAGGAGATGAAGGCTCTGGCGACGACCGGCATTTCGCAAATGGTCAATTCAATTCTGAAGGATCGATTGCTGGACAAGAACGAATCGGCGCGCGTTCAGGAACTCGCCGACGCGCTGCACGCCTACCTTTCCGACGACATCAGCACTTTCGAGATGCAGACCAAGATTGCCATCCTGCGCGAGATACAGGACGGAAAAATACCGGACCTGGTGAGCGTCGCCGGGCCAATGCCGATCGAATTGCGTCAGGGGGAAACGGTCATTTGGATTTTCAACCACGTGACCGCATTTCGGAAAGACCAAAACGGAGCGGCGCAAAGCGCCGGAATTGAATTGCCGCTCGACAAGAAAATCTACTACGGCATCGATGCCTTCGCGAAATCGCCGCTGACGCGGGATTCGCTGAAGGGGGAATTGAATGGCGACGTGGTCGTCACCAATCGCAATATCTGCTTTATCGGCCGCGATGTCCCTCCCGTCCGACTTCCGATAGCGAGGATAACGGCCCTGCGCGCTTACGCCGATGGCATCCACATTGCCTGCGAACCTGCGCCGGAAAGAACCGTAACATTTGCCCTGCCCGACTCGTGGTTCGCCGCCAATCTCATCCTTCGGCTCGTTCAACTCAGCCGCCCTTGAGCGATCGGACAGCACTGCGTCTTCGCGCGTGGCAGTGGGCCCCCACGACGGGACCACAGGAAGCGGGGGTGCTGGCGCGCCCCAGCTCCCGGCAGAAGCAGAACGGATTCTCTAATCGGACATTTGGATTCAATCGCCACCCTAGGAAGAAAGTAGCAGAACGCAATCGCGGCCATGAAGCGATGACCGATTGGCCGCATTTTTCGTTCTCACGCTACACTCCTTGCCCAGGCTTGCCCGCAACGCGCCAAGGAAATTGGCCGCAGGTCTGACCATGCCGATTTGCTGACACATTTTTGTGATTCGCATTGCGATATGCGCTTTTTCCTTCACCTCGGCGGGCGGGATTATGAATACGACCGACGCTATTAGGCGCGGCATGACGGTCTTGGCCGTTGCGGCGTTGATCAGCGGTACGCTGCTAACCGCTCACGCAGACTACAGCTTCGAAGCCGCGGTGAGCGTACCCGGCGTTTTAGCGCATGCTGCAAGTTCGGCCCGACAAATTCAGCCCACCGTCGCAGCACGGGTCGAGTCCCCGAAGCGGCCGCTGACCGGGCCAGCCATTCGCGATTCCCAGGGCGAAGGCGCGACCGCGACAGTTTCTTCCAGCGCAGGCACGAGCCACTCGCGCCGTGCGGGAAACACAGATCCTTCGTCGGCATCCTCCGATAATGCCGCGGCCGCGGGGGAAACTCTCCCGAACGGCATTGGTGCGATCCGATCGGGCGGAGCGGGCACCTCAAAAAACATCGCGTGGAACAGCGCGGGCGTTGCGGGCGATTTGCGCGCGCCCGCCGCGACCGCGCGTTACGCGGCCGCCGATAGGCCGGAGCCCACACGTCATCTGGACGAGTCGAAAGAGAATGCCGATGTCATATGGGACATGATCGGAGAACTCGCGACTCCCCCGTCGGGCAGGCAACAGATCAGCATCTTCAAAGACTTCCATTTCGGTGCAGGCACGGGCTGTTTGTTCGACTATAAAGTCGGCGGTACGCCGTCGGCGACGCTCTCGATTCTCAACACCCGCAGGGATGTCGTCAGGTACTTCAACAGAGTGCCGTGGCATCTGACCAATTGGCATTGGCAGAGCCCGACGGAGCGGGTTCTATCGCAAAATCTCCCCAGCCTCTGTTCGACCGACGCAAAAGCTTTCGCCGCGGGCCATAACGTCGGCCTGAAAGTCAGCTATCTTGGCGCCAGCGCCGCGACGTTCGAGGTCCAAGGACAATCGGTCGTCCTTCAGCTCAACTCCGTGCCCTATTATGAAAAACTTTTTGGCGGGGCCTTTTTCCCGAGCAGGGTCAATGTGACATGGCCCGTGCTCTACGTCAGGGACGCGTTCCCGGCGCGATATCTCGAAGACTATTCCGGGATGAAATTCACGTTCCGGGCGACTTTGCAGGCGGCCCAGATCAACCAAATGCCGGTTTCCACGCCGGGACCCGCACCCGACGGAGCCTCCAGGACCTACGATCGCAGAATCAACGGCACCCGGCTCTTGCTCGGCCTACCGATCCGTTGGCTTTCGAAATCGTGCACGCATGGCAAGGCCACGGGCAACGACATCTGTAGGGAATGGTACTACCGGCCGCTGGAGTTGCTCATCTTCTTTTACGACGAGCGGGTCGAATATTTCGCAGGGCGGCGGCCGCTGTCGCACGACCGGGGAAAGAAGCGGAGGGTCTATAAGTATCGCTTGAGCCCGCAATTCATGATCCCCGGGCGGCCCGCCGAAAATCCGTTCAAGAAAATCGGTACGCCGGCGCTCGCACAGGCCGACTTGCTGCCGACGCTCAAGAGCGTGATCCTCGATGCCCGTGCGCAAGGCGACGCGGACGGGATCGATTATGTACCGCCGCGCCGGGTGATCAACGGGATACCGGAGACGGACGATCAATACCTCGCCAATTTCGCGATCGACACCGTCGCGCTCGGTTATGAGAACTCGGGCCTCGCAAATATTCAGTACAAAATCACCGACTTCAAACTCGTGGGGATCCCCAAGTAAGCTCTCTGAGCGCAAACATCGTCCACTCGGCAGGAGGGTGAGGCTCACACACGGCGAAAGCGCAATTCATTCTGCAGCGATCGTATTGCTTCGATCGCATCGCCCGCTCCGAAGCGGCCGCGGAATCACCTAGCGGCGAGCGCGGCCAAGCCCCTGGTCAAATCGGAGCAGCCCGATACGAGGGTGCACACACCGCCATCCCGGCGAAAGCCGGCCGGAAAAGATCAAGAAAGTCGAACCCGGCGGCATTGATGGCGAGGGTCTAGCTTGCCACGGACGGTGGTCGCGGCAAGCCGAACGATCAGGCCTCGGCCGACGCCGGTTCGGTACCCGCCTTGAGTGCGACTCGGGCCAACCGCATCCAGAGCTTACGGGTCTCCGGGGAAGCCTCTTTCCATTTCGCGGCTTCGCCGGATGTCTGCTTGCTGTAGACGATGAACAGCTGTCGAGCGACTTTGCCAATCAGTTTCGGATCCACGATTAGTCCCCATTTGGCTTTGATTTTGAATTTTGCCTCAAAATAATGCGTTGCACAAGGATAACAGGTTCACTTGGCGATCGAATGACGATGCGCTGTAACCTCTGTCGGTGCGGCCGGATTGCCAGACGCACGCCCAGTTATAATCCCGTCCCCTTCTCGAATATCAGCGCCGCCCCCGCCAGCGGCGCGAGCGCCGGAATGCCCTCCGGCAGCGTCTCGTGCGTGCCGATCGCCAGATAGCCGCCGGGCATGAGCCGGTCGGCGATCTGCGCGGCGATCGTCCGCTGCAGGGGCTCGGCGAAATAAGTGAATGCGACATAGCGGCAGAGCACGAGATCGAAGGGGCCGTCGGGCATCTGCGACCGCAAGTCCTGATGCAGGAACGCAATGCCTGCGCGATGGTGCGGCCTGATGCAATGGAGCGTCCCTCGCCGCTCGAAAGCCTCGTCCGCGAGCGCCGGCGGCAATTCGTGCAGGCTCGACCGGTTGAAGCAGCCCCGCCGCGCGCGGGCGAGCATGTCGGCGTCGATATCGGTCGCGACCAGCGACAGCGGGACACCCGGATGGCTGCGCGCTATTTCGAGGTCCCACAGAATCTTCAGCGTATACGGCTCCTCTCCGGCGGCGCAGCCGGCCGACCAGACGGCGGCCGCCCGTTGTTCGCGCGCGGCGCGTGCCGCGATTGCCGGCAGGACGCGGCGGCGCAACACCTCGAATATGCCGCGGTCGCGGAAAAAGCGGGAAATCGTGATGTGGCAGCACGCATCAAGCACGCGCCACTCGGCCGGATCGGCCGCGAGCCGCGCCCGGTATCCGGCGAAATCCGCAATGTCGAGGTCGCTCATGCGACGGCGAACGCGCTTGCAGACCTGCCGGCGCACCTTGCGGAAGCCCGGCCAGCGCAGATCGATCTGCGGCAGCGCCCATTGCAGAAAGGCTATGCAATCCGCATCGTTCAAAGTGGCCCACTCGCAGCGGCCTTCGCGCCATCAAGCGCGCGAAGCTCGGACGGCGGACCAGTCTAGGCCAGACCCTCCGCGATCGACAGCCGGACAGGCGCTTGCCGTTGCGCCCCGCCCGGCGCCGCAATCGCCGGGCGCGCGGCATCACGCATCCGGGTCCTCGATGGCGGCCCATTGGCCCTGCGCGGCGCTACGGTAACACGCCTCGGCCAGCGCGATATCGCGCAAGCCGGCGCGGAAGTCGCTGGCCAACGGCGCATCCGTCACGACATGGCGCAGAAAGCGCTCCCAGCCGGCGCGATAGGGATTGATCGGCTCGATGGAAACGGAAAATTCCTTCCAGTCCGCGCGATAATCCATGCCCAAATCGACATCGGGATTGAAGTGGCGCAAGGTCGGCGTGTCGGCCGCACTCTGCACCCAGCAACGGTGCAGGCCGGCCACCGCCGAGCCGCCGGTCCCGTCCACCTGCAGCGTCAAAAGGTCGTCGCGCCGCACACGCGTCGCCCAGGAGGCGATGATGGTGCCCACCGCGCCGTTCGCCAGTTCGGCAAGCGTCGCCGCACTGTCTTCGACGTCGACGGCGTAGCGGGCACCGGCTTCATCCACCCGCTCAGGTATGGCGGTAGAGGCCGTGCTCACCACCCGGCGGATCGGGCCCAGGATGGTCTCGATCACGTAGCGCCAGTGCGGATACATATCTAGGATCAGCCCGCCGCCGCCGCTCTGCCGGTAGTTCCAGCTCGACCGCTGGCTCGGCCGCTCGCCGCCGTCGAACACCCACCAGCCGAAATCCAGGCGAAAGCCGGTGATGCGGCCGAAGAAGCCGTCGGCAACAAGCCGCGCGAGCTTCTGCAGGCCCGGCAGGAAGATCTTGTCCTCCACCGCCCCCGCCTTCAATCCGCGCGCGCGGATCGCCCGCAACAGTTGCGCGCCCTCCGCCACGGAAGGCGCCAGCGGCTTCTCGCTATAGATGTGCTTGCCTGCCGCGATCGCCTTGCTCAGCGTCGCGACCCTCTGCCGGGTCGCGGCCGCATCAAAGAAGATCGGAAAGTCCGGCCGCCGCAGGGCGGCATCGAGATCGCTCGCCCATTCGCCGACGCCGAGTTGCCGCGCCAGCGCGCCCACGCGCTCGGCGTCGCGGCCGACCAGCATGAGCCGCGGTACGATCCGATCGGCGCCGGCCGCCAGCCCTCCTTCGTCGCGGATCGGCAGCAGCGCCCGGGCGAGATGCTGCGTCGAGCCTATGCGTCCGGTCGCGCCATGCACG
>Ga0180222_1001634_pt1 | contig 21950 bp, 21 predicted proteins | sample eDN5th37CKraftOP_FD_151336 | JGI IMG/M metagenome (GOLD analysis project Ga0180222, IMG submission 151336) | Enriched Organic Plus compost microbial communities from Emeryville, California, USA - eDNA 5th pass 37_C Kraft OP (version 2) (version 2) ... | reverse complement strand
TCGGCAGCGCATCCTCGGCAAGTTGACGCCCGTCGAGTTCGAAGCCATCATGACCACACAGGCCGCGTCCGCGGCCTAACACGAAGAGTCACCAAGACCTTCAGCAGTCCCGCCACGTGAACTTCCCCTCGATGACCAGATCGTGAGACAACGTTAGCCTCGCTGAGGGACCGGCTTTCGCGCTCCAATCCTGTATCGGTGGAGCCGGCTGCCTCCTCAATTGTCGGCGAGTGGGGAGGTCGCAGGCGGGCCTTCATCATCCGGTTCCGGTGTCGTATCAAACCCCCTCACCCACGAGTCGACCGGATAGTCGACGGGCTTGGGGTCGTCCACCCAGCGCTCGGCCCACAATTTTAGGAGCCGGGTGATGTTGATTGCCGCCCGCATCCGTCGATCCTCGGGCAGCCCGCCCACCGCCCGTCGCGCTTCCCGGGTCGCCAACAGCAAGTCGGTCGCTCCCGGAGAGTCGATCGTCCTTGCGCGCGCGTCGAGTTCCTGGCCATCACGCACAAAGTCATCGTCAAGGAGCAACGCCGCGTCAGAACCGACCGTCATATAGATGATGCCCTTGTCGAACCAGACGATGATGTCTCTTGCCAGGTCGCTTCGCCGCAGCCGCTTCTCAACCTCTTCGGCGCGTGTGGCCCTCGCCGCCTCGGCGCGAAACGCCTTGACCGACAACACCACGGCGGCGACTGCGATGATCACGCTCGCGACGGTACCGACGAGCGCGACCCAGAACCCTGCGACCTCCACCCACCCGGTTGTCGTAGGTGCGACGGGAGCAACGGGATCCATCATGGCTCGAACTCTATCGATGGCCACGTTCGAGACCGCCCGGCCGCTCGCATGCGCGCGCGCCAACGAGTCCGAGCAGCGCCGCAGCAGCCGCTAGCGCTCGAAGCGAGGGCCGGTCCCACTGGTAAGACCCAGGCGGGTCAAGTCGCTCCAGATCCAACTCGCTGCCAACTCGCTGGCGGGACGGGCGTGGCGGGTGAAATCCTCAATCGTGCTGTGGGTTACTCGTTGTTGGAACCCTACGGAAGTGCTCGGAGGGTGGGCTCGGTCCACGAGCCTGTCGACCCAACTGCTGCCAAATCGGTTAGTAGGAGTCCCGAGGCGCACAATCGCCCGCCCGTCTTCCGAAATCGTCACGTGGCCTTCATCGTTCGCGCTGAGCGCCTCGACGGCACTTCGGGGCACAAGCGCATAAGTCAGGACAAATGACCGAAAGTCGCCGAACCGCTCCTCGCTATATGCGACCTCGGCGACGGCGCCCAGCGGACTCGACGACGCCGTGCTGAGCGACCACGCGAAGTTGCCCATCACGCTGGCGGCGGCTTCCTCATAGGCCTGGCAAGCCTGCGAAAGTACCTCAGCATGGAAGCGCAAGAGCCCCTCAGATGTGTACTGCTCCAGCGGCCACGAGGTGAATTCCCCTCCATGGAGAGCATCAGGTGACGGTGAGGGCCGGGTGACCGACGCATCTCTGGTGGCACGGAGCCGCTGAACCAAAGTGGACACAATGTGTAGCTCAACAGTGTGACGCCCAAGCTGCAGCGCCGTGTGGTGAACGTCGAGTGCCTCCCTCTCGATGAGATCAAGAAGCGGGGCCGCAGCGTCGAGGACGTCCTTCGTTGGAATCGGCGAGAAGCGATGCGGCGGCTGGCGCACCAATAGTCGTGCGACCTGGTACTCGCTCTCAGCCTGCCAGATGCCACCTTCGGGACCGAAGACGGGATCAGCCGCCAGCACACTGGCCATTGGTCCGACCGCAATGTCACGCATGATCATCCATGGCCACTCGATCCCCTCAGGAACTGTGCCATCGCGAATCCATGTCCATGCGCCGACTCGTTGCGAAAACGCGTTGACCTCATCGGGAAGTGGAAGGACTTGATCCTGATCGGACGAGGCCGTGCTCCAGCCGATGCCAACGCGAACCCCGTCCACCCGCACCCCGATCGTGATCGGGTCGTCAATAGCCTCAATGGGAAGCAGTCGAGTGGCGAGCGGACCCAATGCACTAGTCCAGCACCGTGCCGTGCGCAGCAACCGCGCGCTTGCCGTCGAATAGGCAAGCCTTGAGTCTGATGGCGCACGATACCAGCGATGACCCTCCGCGATCCGGGACAGGAGCCAAGAGCCGGCGCCGGGGTTTCCGCGAAGCGCACGCTCCAGGAGTTCGTCCAGTTGGTCTTCGTCGGCGGCAACCCCGGCGACTGCGAGCGCCCGGCGCCAGCGGTCGAACGGGGCTGCCTCCGACGCGAGCTCGTCCACCGCCGGTAAGTGGGCCAGCAGGTACTGTGCCGCGAACCACTGTTGAAATATCGGTAGCGAGAACTCGAGGAGTCCACTTCTCTCCTCAACGACCGTCGACGAAAGTGCCACCTGTCGCTCCGCGAACGTCAAGCCATCGCGCCCGTTTCCTGAATCTGTGAGATTGACCGCGAGCTTGGTCAGGGTGTCCCGGAGATCGGTAGTCGTGAGCACCTGGGCCGTATTCGGCACCGTGAGCGCGTTCTCCACGACGTGCCTAATCAGATGAGCATCCCCACGCGGGTGCACGCCGTCGCGCAGCATCACGGCAATCGCTAGCGCGAAGAAGGGTCGCCGAATCGAGTCACGCACGAGTCCACCCAAGTCGGAAGGCCCGCCGCGTCGGTCGTCGCCCAAGACGAGTCCAATCAGACGTGATGCCGCATCTTCCGACAATCCCGAGATGATCGTTTGATCGTCGCTCGGGCGAAGCACCCCTGGTCTGCACGTGACCAGGACCTCGCAATGCGCGTTGCTTGAGGTCAGGAGGTAAGCTGCGTCGACGACACGCGCCGCGGTAGCCGTGTCGACCTCGTCGAGGCCGTCAATCACAACCGCAGCCCCGCGCGCACGCAGGGACGCGGACGGAATCGACTGGAATATTCGATTCTCGAGCGACTGTCCGATCAGTTCGGAAGAGTAGAGCCAAAGAGGGGGCGGCGCGAGCCGATCGCCACCGTAACGGATGGCACGCTCCCGAAACCACTGTTCGGCGATCTCAGACTTGCCGGAGCCGAAGGATCCAATAAGAACATGCATCCGCTCCCCGCGAAGCTCCGTCGCCGACGCTGTGTCAAAGAGGAATGACGCCAAGTCGTCGTCCAACTCGATCCCAAATGAGCGAAGGCGCGCGGCTGTCCTCCCCGCCGAATCGATCATGAGAAGTGCTGCACGGTCGCCATGGTCAAGCATGGCCAGATCGACTCCAGGGAGTGCCCGAAGAGCAGCCAGTATCTCGTTGTGGCGCGCGCTGGCCCAGTGCTCCCGAAGTACCCGGGAATCGCCCGGCGACTGCATGCTCAGTATCACCTCGTACGCCGCCTCAACAATCTGGACAGCTTTGGAGAGCCGATCTGGATCCTCTCGCCACGGGGTGTTGTGCGACAACGATTGATCGAGCGACACGGCGAGCGGAGCAGCACCAACCTCCCTGGGTGGTGCCAGTTCGGCCACGGTGATCGTCTTAAACCATGCGAATGCGGAAATGGCAGGAAAGTCAAAGGGCACGCGGCGCTTGACCGATCGGACGACGCGCCATCGATAGAAGATCGAGCGTGAAAGGCGGCCGGCCACGTTCATGAGAATGCTGCTTCCTACGTCAGCAAGCAGCCCAGCGATGACTACCTCAGCCATTTCTCTCCCAGTTCGAGCGATCGAACCGTACCAGCGATCTCGCGCTCGTGTGAACTATTCGGCGTCGGCGGGCCGTCGACCTGGTCATAGTCCTCCCCCGTCGTGACCTCCCGCCGTGAACAGCCCCAGCGCGCACCCGCACGCAAACGGATCCGTCCACGCTGCGCTCTCGCGAGGTCAAGATGTTCGGCTTGGGCTGGGATGTCTTCGCCGGCGTGTAGCCTGTTCGCACCCGACTGAGAGGCATGCCCGTGACCGACGATGTTCAGACGACTCTCCCGCCGAGCCCGGAGGTCACCGCCGCAGCCCGCGCGGCACTAAAGGACATGGTTGTCGATCATGCGAAGGACGCAGCGCAGTCCGAGGGCTTCCAGGCTCAGATCTATAAGGCCATCTCGATCCAACGGCCCGTCGTGCTGGAGTATCTGCGATCGTTGCGTCGCGACAAACCAGAAGCCTCGGCCAGCGAGTTGCTCAAGGAGCTCGACAGCCGCTACATCGCCACCGTGACGGTAGCGAGCACGGGGGTCGGTGCCTCCGCAGCGATCCCCGGTGTCGGCATCCCGCTCGCGCTGGGGCTTGGCGTTGCCGACATGCTGTTCTTCTACGAGACGAGCGCGATCTACGTCCTCGCCGTCGCCGAACTCCACGGCATCCGAGTAGACGACGTAGAACGCGCACGGCCCCTCGTCCTCGGGATGCTGCTCGGCCCGAAGTCGCAGAGCCAGATCAGCAAACTGGTGCTGACTGCCGCGGGCGCGGGTGGTGTGGACCAAGCCCGGGCCGCAGCAACAGAAGTCGTCGGAAAAGCAGCACCCAAGGGCTGGGGCGACATCTTGACCCAGCAGATCCCGGACTCGGCCCTCGCCCCGCTGACGATCGTCATAGGACGCGAGGCGATGAAGACCGGCGGGAAGCTGGGCGCAAGTTCCCTCGGCAAGGCAATCCCCTTCGGCGTCGGCGCCGTCATCGGCGGCGTCGGCAGCTTCTATTTTGGGCGCGACGTCGTCAAGTCCGCGCGGGTCGCCTTTCCAGAGTCTCCTGTCGTATTTCCCGACTGGCTCGAGGATTTCGCCAAGCCGGAGAAGGAGTCGACCGAACCGTCCCGGGCCGTCCTTGCCATGCAATCTGCGGCGGGAAGCGCGAAGGACTTCGGTGAGAGCGTCTGGGGCAAGATTGATGCCGCAACAGAGGCGTTCCGGTCAGTCGACCTCGACGGCGACGGCATCCCCGACGAAGCCCGCGCCCTGACCGCGATAAAGCGCGCCGGCGGCGCAGTCGCGGGAACAGCGAGCAACGTCGGGAACAAGCTCAGCGGAAGCTTCCGCTCAGTAGATCGAGATGGCGACGGCATTCCGGACGAGCCGCACGCCCTCGCCGTAGCCAAGAACGCCGGCGCAGCGATCGCCGACGGAGCAGGCGCTCTCACCAGCAAGGCGACATCGCTGTTCCGCTCCAAGAAGCGGCAGGCGGACACTGAGCCAGCCTTCGGAAATGGCGCCCCCTCTGACGGCAATTAGGGACCCTCTGGGAGACGCCTGCCGCACCGCACCCCCGAGCCCGAGCGAGACCGGCCGATCGATGCTCGGGACGGCACGCTCAGCGGGCGTTGCCCGGATGTGGATCGCTATAGCCTTCCATCGGCTCGTAGGACTGCTAGGAGCTCGGCATCCTCGGGCAAGTTGGTGAAGCTCCGGCTCCTCTGTCCCCATAGTTTGTGCGCAGTCTCCACGACATCAAGGACGATCGCTAGGCAACCGACGAGGCTGCGGACACCGAAAGTCATGTGTGTCTGCACGACGCCAGTCGACTCGTCATAGCCGAGTTCTTCGCGGTCGAGGATCGCCAGGGCTGCGTACTTTCTTCCGTGAGTGATTCCACTCAACCCTCGCCACAAACCGCGAACGGCATACTCTGCGCGCCCCCGGCGGGAGTGGGATTCGACGACTGGACATGCGAATCGGATCTTTGCGGTGATGCTCACGGGCCGACCGCCTGTGACATCGATCCAACTTCCAGCTGCCGGGTACCCTTGCAGAGCACGCCCGAGCATCTCCTCTTTGCCCGCTCTGTTCACGGTGCGGCCCGGGTCGAAGTCGGCGGTCATGCTCTCGGCGTCGGCTATCTGAAAGTACTCGTCCCGCAATGCTCGCAGGACGCGGTCCGCGCGGGTTGGCGGAGCAAGAAAGTAGATGGCGCTGCACGAGGTCTCGAGAGCGGATCGCAAGAGTGTGCCGACAGCCGTCATCGGCAGCGTGCCGCTGCGAACGATGTCGGCGATGGTCCTCAGGTGGTCAATCGACGACAGGATCGCGAAGTGTGGAGCGGCTGAGACCTGCAACGGATAGATCGCCGCGTCGTCGATCGCCAGAGTTGAGTGAGGCTCGCGCTCGAAGTAGCCCTGGGCATCGAGGCCGTACAGATGATCGATCCGACGCAACAGGGTTGGCAACGCGGCCTCGGCTTCCTGTTGTTGCTCGATCGACTCACGTCGGTTCGCCGTGGCGCCAACCGGCCGGGACCTTCTGATCGGAGCCCTTTCGGCAGCGCTGTTCGAGGTGGGCGTGGGCTCGTCCGTCATCACGCCACTGTGGCATAGTGACCGAACGGACTGCTTGTTGCGCCCCGGGTTCGTTAGAGGCTCGCGTTGACCCGTTCGCTGTCGCGGACGGGGGTCTGGTGTGAATCGTAGTGTTGCTGCTCGTGCTCGACGGGAGGGATCATCCCGATCGCGGAGTGCAGCCGCCGGTGGTTGAACCAGTCGATGTATTCGGCGACCGCGAACTCGAGGTCGTCGATGGATCACCAGGGTCCGCGGTGGCGGACGAGTTCGGCTTTGAAGAGCGAGTTGAAGGCCTCCGCGAGGGTGTTGTCGTAGGAGTCGCCGCGGGAGCCGACCGATGCGACCGCGCCGGCTTCCGCGAGTCGCTCCGTGTAGCGAATCGCTCGGTATTGACTGGGCTCAACCGGTGGAAGCAACACCTGATCGGAGGGTGTTGTGGGACGACCATCGGATTGGATGAGGGAAGTGACTGGGCGGGCGCCGATGCGTTCTCCTGGGCACCCGGGGCATCCGCGTGCGCGGGAGCGGAAGTTCTGGGCGAAGGTCAGCACCGGATTGCTGCCGACCGAGGCGGGCGTCGCGATCGGCGTGGCTCCGGTCGTGGGGTCGCGGTGGTTCCGAGAATCAGGCGGTATGTCACCGTATTCGTGGCCGGCGCCGTCGGGCCGGTATCTGTCGTTGGCGGAACGCGAAGAGATCGCGATCCTGAAAGCAACCGGTGCCGGGGTCCGGGCGATCGCGAGAGCGCTGGGACGCAACCCGTCGACGATCTCCAGGGAGCTGCGTCGGAACGCCGCAACGCGCGGCGGGAAGCTGGACTACCGAGCCTCGGTCGCGCAGTGGAAGGCCGAGCTTTTCGCCCGAAGACCGAAGGTCGCCAAGCTCGTCACGAACCCTCGGCTGCGGGAGTACGTCCAGGATCGGCTCTCCGGCCAGATACGACGGCCCGACGGAAGCGTCGTCGCCGGGCCGGTGTCGCCTCAGTGGACCGGGAGGAACAAGCCTCACCGGAAGGACCGCCAGTGGGTGTCGGGATGGAGCCCGGAGCAGATCGCGAACCGCATCAAGCTCGACTTCCCCGATGATGACAGCATGCGCATCAGCCACGAGGCCATCTACCAGGCGCTGTTCATCGAGAGCCGCGGCGCTCTGAAACGCGAACTCATCCTCTGTCTGCGCACCGGGCGAGCACTGCGCATGCCGCGGGCCAGGTCCAAACGCGTGCCGTGGGCGCACGTCACCGCCGACGTCCTGATCAGTGCGCGGCCCGCCGAGGCGGAAGATCGCGCGATCCCCGGTCATCACGAGGGCGACCTCATCATCGGCATAAACAGGTCCGCGATCGGCACCGTCGTCGAGCGCACGACAGGGTTCACGACGCTCGTTCACCTACCCCGCGAGGACGGGTGGCGGGAGCAACCGATCGTCAAGAACGGGCCGGCGCTGTCCGGGTACGGGGCTCTCTCGATGAACCGGGCGCTGGCGACAGCGATGAGCACCCTGCCGGTCGAGCTCAAGCGTTCCCTGACCTGGGACCGTGGGAAGGAAATGTCCGCTCATGCCCAGTTCGCGATCGACACCGGCCTGACGGTCTACTTCGCCGACCCGCACAGCCCCTGGCAGCGCGGCACGAACGAAAACACCAACGGGCTGCTCCGGCAGTACTTCCCGAAGGGCACCGACCTCTCACGCTGGACCCCGGACGACCTCGCCGCCGTCGCCCACGCACTCAACACGCGACCCCGCAAGCGACTCGACTGGCGCACCCCCGCCGAGGCACTCGACGAGCACCTACACTCGATCCAAACAAGCGGTGTTGCGACGACCAGTTGAATCCGCCCTGCGATCCCGCGTCGGAATGTTGGATAACGCCGGCCACGTCCTGACCGGCCCGGTCGCGCACCCACAGTGCCATCTCGAGCGCGTCCAACGGCAGCTCGGTAGGCATCCGGTCCATGGTCCGCCAGCCCACGATCCGGCGGGAGAACACGTCGGTGACGAACGCGGTGAACGCCATCCCCGCCCACGTCGGCACGTAGGTGTAGGGTCGGCCAGCAGCGCCCTGCCTGGCTTGCGCCGGGTGGGTTTCTGCTGGCCGCCCTCCGAACCGGACGTGCCCATTCCTGAGCATCCGGCTCTCCATGCGATCATGCCGTGACGCTCGCCCAGGGGTTCGGGATGCGGGTTCCTCGGTAGCGGTAGCGGGTCACGGGGACCTGCCAGGCGCGGAAGAACTCGATCCCCTCGGCGCGGATCTGCCATCGGGGCAGGTGCCGTCTGACGAGGGTGCGCATGTTCAGCTTCGGGTGCCGCTTCTTCAGCCACCCGACGATCCGCCAGAAGGCGAAGCGATCTATATAGCTGAAGAGGTGTTTCACGACGCCGTGCTGGAAATAGGCGCACCATCCCCGCAGCGCCGGGTTGAGGCGGCGCAGGAGGTCAGCGAGCGTTCGATGGGATGCCCGGCGGGTCAGCGTCCGCACCTTGTCCCGGATGGAAGCCAGTGACTTCCGCGACGGGTAGGTGTAGATCGCGGTTTTCCCGCCGTGACCTCTGATCCGGCGGCGCTGGATGCGCCACCCGAGGAAGTCGAACCCGGTGTCTATGTGCGTGACCGTCGTCTTCTCGACCGACAGGCGCAAACCCATCGGTGCGAGCACGGCGGCTGTTTCGTCCCATAGCGCTTCGGCATCCTCGCGGGTGCCGCGGACGAGGACGACGAAGTCGTCCGCGTAGCGGACCAGCTTCATCGTCGCGCCCCCGGCGCGTTGATGCTTCGTGCGCGACCATTGCGGACCGAGCGCGTCCCACTTGCGCTGGAAGTGCTCGTCCACGACGGAAAGGGCGATGTTCGCCAGCAGCGGCGACAGGATCCCGCCTTGCGGGGTGCCGGTGAACGTGTCCCTGTTCACGCCGTCCTCACTGAGGACGCCCGCTCTCAGGAACCCGCGGATCAGACGCAACACACGCTTATCGACGACCCGTGCCCGGACGCGCTGCATGAGCGCGTCGTGGTCGATCTCGTCGAAGCACGCGGTGATGTCCGCTTCGAGCACCTGCACGTAGCCACGTGAGGCGTAGTAGTGGATCTCCGCGATCGCGTCCTGCGCCCGCCTGCGCGGCCGGAACCCATACGAGGACGGCTGGAAGTCGGCCTCGAAGATCGGTTCCAGCACCAGCTTCAGAGAGGCCTGAACGATCCGGTCCGTCATCGTCGGAATCCCCAGCTTGCGGACCTTGCCGTTCGCTTTCGGGATCGACCTTTGACGCACCCGCTCAGGGACGAACCCGCCCTGCCTCACGCTCTCGCGCAGCTCGGCGAGCATCCCTTGTACCTTCTCCGGCGGGACGGATCGCGGGGCGATCCCATCGACTCCGGCGGTGCGGCCTCCCTTGTTGCCCTGCACCCGGTTCCATGCCGCAACGAGGAAGCCCGGGTCATAGACCAGGTTGAACACGTCATCGAAGCGACGAGCAGGATCGCCCGTCGCCCATCGGTGCAGTTTCGTCTGCATTCTCAGTACCCGCGCCCACGCCTCCGAAGTGTCGGCTGGCCACGGAACATCCGCATTCACGGCTGTGTCTCCCTTACTGCTTGTCGATCCTGCGATCACACTGGACCCCTTCGCCATGCGGCCGGCTTTCCCGGCCTCGGACTACTACGGGCCCTCCGCCCCACCCCGACCCGATCAGCAGGCCGCGCGCCCAGCCGTCGGCGTCGTCGCTGGCCGCGACGCACCTCCGGCGAGACCGGGATGGTTCCCACGTTCACTCCCGAACCCTTCGACGGGATCGGCACCCAGTTATGCCCCAGCATCCTCGCCACGGCTACGCCGCAGGCTTTCACCGTGGCCTCCCGACCGGCGACATCACCCAGCCCAGGAGTTCCCCTCACCGCCGAAGCCGTGAGGGTGCGCGATGCAACCCGACCCGCATCCACCAGGTTGGAGTCGGTGGTCTCGTATTGAGGGGCTTTCAGCCACTGGTTCCTATCCGTATGCCTCTCCGTCTCGCTAGCCGAGCCCGCCCCATCTGGCAGTACTGGATACGACTCGTCGTTGTCGAGGACTGCTCCACCCAACCCGCTCACGCCAACGGGCCAGATCGTCCTCCAGCTATCACACGCCTGCTGCGACAGGCGTCGAGCGGTGTCCTTTCACCACCGCAAGGTTCAGGAACGCCTCGTGGCGCTCGAAGTCGACCACCCAGAGCTCGTTGGGACGGTCGGCATGGAAGTCGCGCTTGACATGATCCGGCGGGCGCGAGGCCTCGTCATCAGGCCTGGTGGTGATGAACTGCTTGCCGCGGCGGATCCCGCGCAGCCCCTGCTGCCGCATGAGCCGTTCCACGGTGCACCGGGCCACGACGATGCCCTCACGGCGCAGCAGCCGCCACACCTTCCTGGCCCCGCTGATGCCGCGGCCGAGCTTGCGGTCCCAGAACACCCGCTCGATCTGAACGATCAGCTCCGCGTCCGATGCAGCCCGCGCCGAGACGGGTCGCTTCTTGAACGCGTAGTAGCCGGACGGAGCGATCGGCACGGCATGCGCGGTGAGCACCCGGCAGATCGGCTCGACCCCGAACCGGTCGCGATGATCGTCGATGAACTGAACTACCACGGCAGTCGCGGGTCGAGCTCCCGCGCGAAGAACGAGGACGCCGCCAACAGAATCTCATTGGCACGCTTCAACTCGCGCACCTCAGCCTCGAGCGCCTTGATGCGAGCCGCGTCGCTCGTCGTCGTCCCGGGGCGTTCGCCCGCGTCGATCGCGGCCTGCTTGCACCAGCCGCGCAGCGTGTCGGCGTTCACCCCGACACGCTGCCCGATCCGGACCACCGCCGCGTTCAACGACAGCTCCGGATCCTCTTTTCTGGCCTCGGCAACAAGCCGCATCGCACGCTCACGAAGCTCCGGCGGATACTTCCTCGGTGCTGGCATGGTCATCATCCTTTCGGGGATTCAGACCCTCCACGAGACCCGGGGCGATTCAATTCGACTGAAGGACGGAGCCGGGTGGGAACGAGGGCAGCGGGGTAGCCGGGGTTAAGTGGTGCGAAGCGGCCGCGGCCGGGCGTGTAGTTGATCATGCGAATGATGTACGCGGCGGCCTCGGAGAACCCGCAGTCTTCGGTACCGATGTAGCCCTGCGGTCGCCACGCTCGTTGTGATCACGCGGTCCGGCGTCGCCGACTCAGCGACATTAGCGGCGCTCATCGGGTCATTCGTACGCCCTTCTGGGACCTGGAGACCGAAGATGCGGAGTGTGACCCCGCCGCCCGATCACCCTGCTGACCCCGACCCACCTCAGATGGCATCGAACGTGCGCCGTATCCGTGATGCCGTGCGGGATGCGCGCCAGTGTCTCGCCGAGCTTGATGACACGCCGTGGCCGCAGATGGACGCGCTCTACTACCAGCAGGCTGCGTCGGCGCTCGATGTCGTCCTTCGGGACCTGCTTGACGCGGTCGAGGCCGCCATCGGCAGCAACCGCGAGCCAAGCCCCGAGCGGCCGTCGGCGTACTCGAGAGAGGAGTCCGTCGCCTCTGCGGGGCTCGATCCGAGCTCGTTTGACCGCGGTGACCGGGAGCGAGCAGAGGACTGGCTGGTGTGGTCGGCGATCAACGCCGACCGAGCACGAGCGAGGCTCGAACGGCTGACCGAGATGACCGCCGTGGACATCATTCCCGGACTCCGTGAGGTCGTCGACGCGTTTCCCGATGAGTACGCCGACATCGATCGATTCAACCTTCTCCGCGCCCCAGCAGAAGAACTCGGCGGGTTGACCCCGACGCAATGGCTCCTACTGGGCGGAGACCCGAACACCGCAGTCACCGTCGTCACAGATCGCACAGACGGATCCGATCACGAACGACTATCGCGCCACAACCGGGAGAGGAATGACAAATGACTGAGGAAGACCCGGGCGGTAAGCGAGGACCCGCGCCCGACGATCCGCAGGCCGACGAGCCAACCACCAGCCCTCCGGTGCTCGTGTGGTGCGAGGTGTGCGGCAAGGAGCAGATGACCTCCGCAGAGGAAGCATTCAACGAGGGCTGGGACTTCGCAGGCCCCGGAGGGACATATCCGGCCGGCGTCGTCGCACCGCGGACGTGCGGTGGTTGCACGATTGACAAGACCGTGTGGTGGCGCCTCACCGTTGAACGTACTCCCGTCACCGGGCTGACCGAGCGAGAGCGCGGGATCATCGCTCGCATCCTCAACGAGCCTGCACAGCGAGACGAGACATCATGACGAGACAGGCTCGCGGCAACGACCATGGTGACGAGCGTCGATGCGTCGCCACATCTCCTGCTGACGGTGGGATCACGCTGCTGCGACCGCGAGGGAGCAGGCCCGAGAGCAGGCGGCCGAGGAGGCCGCTCAGGTCGTCGGCGCGGAGATCCCCACCCTGGTCCAGCTCATCCCGGACAACCAGCCACGTACGAGACGCGCCGCCGACGACTCGCTGGTGTTATCGCGGGACGACATCCGGGTCTGCTACTACCGACGACCGCGAACGATACGCCGATCCAGCGACACAGTGCAGCCAGCGGGTCGCCCCGACGGTGCCGTGCCCTCCAGAATGAGTGCTTCCAGTCCTGGATCGCGTGAACCCGGCGATGTCCAACTCCCGTGACCGAGCGGTCTGCGCCGACCAACAGTGATTCGAGACCCGTGTGATGGACGACAGCATCGAGAAGTCGAATGATCGGTACCGGCCGGTGGTGGCGATGGACATCGACGGGGTTCTCCGGTTGTGGGCGCTCCCTGGCGATCCGCTGCCCGAGGGTGCTTACCCTGCGGATGTTGTGTTCCGGTACGAGACTTACCCGCAGGTCTTTCACGGCGCTCCGGAATGGGACGACGACGGTGAAGCGCGAGACACGTTCGTCCTCTCAGAACTCGGGGCCGCGTGGATCCGATCCCTGCTGGATCGGAACATCGAGGTCGTGTGGGCGACGACCTGGCAACACGCAGCCAACAGCGTGTTCGCGCCGGCGCTCGGGCTCCCTCCGCTGCCGGTCGCCGTTGAAGGCGACAAGGGCGGGGCACGCACCGCGGCAGAGTGGAAGGCATGGCAGCTCGCGGACAGGTTTCCGGGACGTCCGCTCGTGTGGGTGGATGACGGCCCCCTCCCGACCCCGCAACTCCAGCGACTGCGGTTCCCGCGCGACAAAGCCCTGACCCTCGTCCACCCGGTCAACCCGTTCGAGGGCATCTCCAGAGACGACATCGCGGAAGTCGAGGATTGGCTGACGCTGGCCTCGACGAGAAAAGGACAAGAGGAGCTCCGCCGGCGCCGCCGGAATGAGCGGGAGCGGGACCGGCGAGCGTTGGAACGGCGCCTCTGGGGCTCGACCGAGAACGCGCGCCGCCGACGCCGCATCGTGCACCACCTTCAGCAGGAGATCGGCGCCGACTACATCCTCGCCAACACCATCGCGTCGTACGTCGCCCGCCACCCTCAGATCGACCGTGACGAACTGCTGGAGGAGATCGAGCAGTGGGGGCCAGGCCTCGGCGGGCTGGACCTCGACCACCTGCTCGACGCGGTCCAGCGGATGGACTCGGGCGGGCTTTGAACGCGACGTCGGTACCACTTCGCGCCCCGCCACGTCTTCGCGCGCGCGGTCGCCGACGCGGAGCTCACCCGGATCATCAGGGACGTACAGGAGCAGGCCCGCGGCACCTACGGGGCTCGAGCGTGAGGAGCGCGAGCGGCCCATGGAGTTGAGGAGCACGATCGGCGGGCGGCATTCGCGCGGCCGCGGACAGTTCCATGCGATCCCGGATCGCGAGTGGTCCTCACCAGGGCGATGAGCCGCCGCGGGTGTTGAGGAGAGCGTGAAGTCTCTCGGCGCGCAGCGGATCGAGCTGGCCGTGTTGGAGCCGGTGGAGTTGACGTCCGAGCCACCGGGCGAGGGCGAACTCGTCCGGGTCGTCCCCGTTGAGCCTGGGTAGGCCGCCGGTCCGGAGCCGGTGGAGGTGGCAGGAGGTGAGGTTGCGGTGCCAGTTCGCTGAGCGGGGGTCCCATTCGAACGCGGGTGAGACCTCGAGCCTGGCCCGCTGGTAGGGGTTGAGGTGGTCTTCGTAGCGGCGTTGGTAGCGGGCCCATTCACCGAGGTGGCGTTCGTCGTCGGTGAGGGTGTGGCGGGCGCGGGTGTTCTCCCGGGCGGCTCGGCCGTGGTCTTCAAAGAACGTTTCGTAACGGTGGAGCGTGGTGATCCAGTTGCTCGGTCGCGCGTGCCGCGGTGAGGCGCCGGTGAGCAGCCGGTGGGCGGCGTCGGAGTATCGGGCGGCGTGGGGGTCGTCGGGGTCGGTGATGCGCCAGAGGGTGTCGGCGAGGGCGTGCAGGTGGGCGTAGTTCAAGGCGGGTGGGTGGTCCTTCCGGGGCACGAAGGTGCGCCCCATGGACCTATGCGCGGTCCGCTGTGGATGCGTGGACACGCGGCGCCGCGGTGTCGTTGTCGTTGAGTCGGCGGAGTCTCCAAGCGGGTGCCTCGTAGGTTGACGGGCACCGGAGGGAGGCCGAGATGGCAGACCGCGGGGACCGTATCGAGCAGCTTCTGGATGAGATGGAAGGCGTGTACGTCGTCGCCACTGACGACGGCACCGCGTACCTGCTGGACCTCGAAGCACGTGAGGTGACCTCGTTCGCCCCTGGCGATACCGCGGCGCCGGGCTCGCCGGGCGCGGAGTGGTTGATGACGCTGGTGACGTGCCGGGTGGGTCAGCCGATGGTGATGCTGCTGGACCGCGGGCTCCCCGGCGTGTGGTTCACCCGCCGCGCCACACGCCCCGTGGCGACGATCACTGCATCGGGCAGGGCGATTGGTCGGTTGGCACGGAGCGGTCGCGATGACACGTGAGCACAAGACCGCGTCTGGGGAGTTCAGGCCGGTGAAGGCCGCGGCCTACTGGGATGTGTTGGAGCCGGTGGTGCGCTCCGCGGTTGCCGCTACGGCCCGTGTGACGGACCGCGATCCACGCGGCCTGTACCCGATCGCTACGGCGTTCGCGCTGTGGGCGTGGCAGTCCAAGGGCCTGGAGTTGGATGCCCGGAGGATGTTTCGCCGGAGTGTGGTGGAGGAGTTCGTTCATCGCGGGATGTCCTCTTACTCCCGCGGGAGTCGGGCGACGTACCGGTCGACGCTGCTGGCGATCGTCGCCGCAGTCACCCCGCCTCAGGATCAGCCGTTCCCGGTCCCCCGCTCCGAGCCCACTCCCCCATACCGTTCAGCGGAGGTTGCGGCATTGCGGAGTTGGGCGAGCAGTCAGGGAAGCCCGGAACGTCGCCGCGATGCGTGGGTTCTCCTCGGGCTCGGGTTCGGTGCCGGGCTCGCGACGAGGGAACTGCTGGCATTGCGGACCGATGACGTCGAGGTCCGTGAGGACGAGGTGAGGGTGATGGTGTGGGAGGGACGGCCGCGGCTCGTGCCGGTGCTCCCCGCCTGGGATAAGCCGATCCGCGACGTCATCGGTGAAGGCGGCGTGGACCGGTGGGTGTTCCGTCCCGGACGGCAGGGGGTGAGGTCAGCGCAGGTGACCGACTTCCTGCACCGCGGTCACACCACGGAGCTGGATGTTCGGCCCGCGAGGATGCGGACCACGTGGATGCTCGCCCACCTGAAGACCGGGACACCACCGCAGGAGCTGCTGCGGATCGCGGGCTTGGAGAACCTCGCCGCCCTCGACCGGATCACCCGGTTCCTGCCGCCCCGAGCGCCCGTCCCGCCGCGCCGCTGACAAGGTGATCCCGGGTTGGTCAGCCATGTGGAAGCAGGTGCGATCGGCTGCCAATCGTTTTTTTCGAGCCGCCGCGTACATGGCCGGCATGAGCAAGAATCTCCGACTCACCGACATTCCCGCCGACTTCGCCGACCTGATCGACAGCTACCCGCAGGTGCCCGACTTCGCCTGGCCGATCATGTTCGGCTACGCACCGAAGAAGGCCCACGCGCCCGGCGCCTGGACCGCGACCCGGGCGTTCACACTGGCCACCGCGGCCGCGATGCTCCCGGACACGTACGACGTCACCCGTCGGCTGATGACCATGACCGCGCACTTCCACATGTGGCTGTGGGCGCGTACCGGGACCGAACTGACCATCCACGCGGTCTACACCCAGAACAACATCGACCGGTACCTCGAGGCGACCCTCAGCAAGCACTCCAAGTCCCACCGGTGGGGTGTCTCCCGCCAGCTGGTGAAGATCGGTCGCGAACTCGCCGACGCGGACCTGATGACCCTGCCCGCCCCTGACGGCAAGCGGCGTCCTCCGTTCACCGACCGCCAGATCGCGTCGATGCACAGCTGGGCGAACTCGCTCACCACCGTCATCAAGAAGCAGAACGCGTGGGCACTGCTCGGGCTCGCCGCCGGCGCCGGGCTGACCGCGGCGGAGATCGTTAGGACTCGCGTCACCGACATCGAGCGTGACGGCGAGACGGTGTTCGTCAACGTCCGCGGTGCGAAGGCGCGCCGGGTGCCGGTCCGCCACGCGTACGGTCGCGTGCTGCGACGCAGCATCGAAGGCCGCGAGCAGTCCGACGAGCGACTGTTCCGGGGGCCGTGGATCAAGGAGTACCCGCCCCGCATCATCCAGACCTTCCTGACCGAGCACCGCGCCAGGGTTCGGCCCACACCGTCAACGCTCCGCACGGGCTGGATCCTCCACCACATCAACAACAACGTGCCCCCGCTGGCGCTCATGGAGGCCGCCGGGATCGACAACTTCCAGACCCTCGGCCGCTTCTACGAGCACGCCACCCCGCAGTCGCTCTCTGACCTGTCCGGCCTCTTCGTTGGAGCGGAGACGGCCCGGTGACCGCTCACGACGACGTCGACTACCTGGTCCCGGGCTACACCGACGAGCGGGGCGGTATCACCGAGCGGGAGATCATCGGCCGCGGCCGAAGCCTGCAGGTCATTGACGCCGACACCGTGAAGTGGGCCATCGACCGGGTGAAGTCGTCGGGAGTTCTGAGGCGGCTTGAGGAGTGGAAGGCGGAGGACAGCACCACCGATGGCCTCGGCGGCCGCCCAGCGATGATCTCCACCAAGGCGCTCCTCACCGCGCTGCTTCTCCTCGCGCACGAGAACGCACCCATGCACATCCGCCGCGCAGCCCTGCTACTGCAGTACCGTCTGCACCCCGAGTCCCGCGAACTGCTTGACCTTCCCGAAGGCAATGACAGCTTCATCACTCACATCGCGGCTAAGCAGCGCTGGTACGACAACACCATCCGCGCCTACCACCGCATGTTGAGCCTCATGGACCCCTACCCGCAAGAGCGGTACACCTCCAAGACCTATGAGCAGATCCTCGAAATCCTCGAGGCGCACGACCCCGTACGGGCGGAGAAGTACAAGGCACGGCTGGACGAGTTCACCCACCTGTTCCTCCGCATGACGTTCATGCTCCAGGGCCGCAAGCTGCGCCGCGAGTCGATGAAGCTGGATGTCTCCTTCGACCAGACCTACGTGGGCGCGCCCACCACCAAGGGGTACTCCCGCAAGAACCTCAAGAAGAAGGTCGCCGAGGAACGCCGGACCGGCGACTTCGGCAAGCGCAGCCCCGGCTCAGTGGAGATCCATGCGAGCTACCACGCCAAGAGCGGAAAGGGGGAACGCGCCGACTACGCGAAGGGAGAGCTCAACGAGATTGGGCCCGGTCGCGGCGAGTGGACGGACTATGACTGGGGCTGGGTCATGAACCTCATGGTCCGCGTCGATGCGGAATCGCCCGGCTCGAAGCGGTTCCCCCACATCGTCGTCGCCGCGAGCCTCAGCATCCCGAACATGGAGGTCTCCGAGGAAGCCGTCAAGCTCCTTCAGTCGGCCACCAGGCTGGGATTGGCGCCTGGCGTTGCTGACGCGGACAAGCAATACTGGGCCAACGCGAAGCCGCACCGACTGCTCAAGCCTGCCTTGAAGACAGGCTTCACCCCGTCCACCGACTACCGCGCCGACCGCCTCGGCATCAAGGGCGGTCAGCACGGAGGACTATTCGTCGAAGGTGACGTGTACTGCCCGAGCACCCGCCCGGACTTACTGAGCGCCTCGAAGGACTTCCTCGACGAGATCATCGACACCGCCACGTACCGCGCCCGACTGGAAGAGCGCAAGGCATACCGGCTGCACGTGAAGCAGAAGGCGAAGACTCCCGACGGCAAGGTCCTACTTCGCTGCCCCGCGCTCGGCGCCAGCCCGACCGTAACCTGCCCCCTCCGCGAACTCGCACTGAACGCAGCGAAGAAGAAGCGTCCGCACGTCGAGCCCGAGACGCTGGAGAAGGAGTTCCTCGACACCATCTGCACCCAGCACTCCGCCGCCTTCGACCTCACAGAGATGAAGTCGCCCCCGCAGGCGTTCGACTTCGGCAGCGAGGAGTGGGAAGAGTTCCACGACCACGCTCGCAACACCATCGAGTCCGAAAACAGCCAGCTCAAGGCCTCGGGCGACGAGGACATCGAGACCGCTGGTCGCCGCCGCGTCCGAGGCCCCGCGTCCGCTCAGGTCATGATCACCATGCTCCTGGTCGTTCACAACATCCGGAAGATCGCCGCGTTCCTCGGCGACAGGGAGAAGGAGAAGGCGCGCACCACGCCGCTGGTCAAGACGCTCCGCCGACGCGACCGCGTCTGGGCGAACCGGTATACCAAGACCACCGGCAACGGCGACCTCACCATCCCCTACCGCGGCAAACGCACCTCAGCCGCTGCCGCGGACCGCGTACTCTCCGCAGCAGTCTCCGTGCCGCTGCGGACTTGACGTCCGCTTCGCCCCCTGACACCAGCCGGTGAGAGACCGGCGACCCGACGCTCACCCAGGACAATCCAACGCGCCCGAAAACGGGCGCTTTCCGCGTTTACGGGCCCGCCAAGCCCGACTCAGCCCCACCAAGACAGAATCCGACCGTCACCGAGACCTGAAAACGAGAAGGGCACCGGCTCGAAGCCAGTGCCCTTCTCGTTTCTCGACCCTTTTGCCATCGGTTCTACCAACAGCCCTATTGGTCGGGATGACAGGATTTGAACCTGCGACCCCTTGACCCCCAGTCAAGTGCGCTACCAAGCTGCGCCACATCCCGATGCCCTCGCCGGAGCGCGGACAACTCCACCATCTTAGCCGCTCCGGCAACGGCCCGCGAACCGGTCGCGGTGTCGCCCGTCCGGCGTAGCCTCGGGGCATGCCGGAGATCCGCATCGAGCCCGCGACATCCGACCGCTTCGACGACCTGCAGCACGCGCTGTCGGGCGGCGGCGACGGCCGCGGGTGTCAATGCCAGTGGTGGACGCTGCGCAACGTCGAGTGGGAGGCCACCACGCTCGACGGCCGTGCCGACCTCCTCCACGACGAGACCACGACAGACCCCGTCCCGGGACTCATCGCGTACGTCGACGACGAGCCGGCCGGCTGGGTCCGCGTCGGCGCACGTCCGGGCTTCGCACGCCTGCGCCACTCGCGAGTCATCGCCCCGCACTCCCCCACCTCGTGGGACGATCCCGCGGAATGGTCGGTCAACTGCTTCGTCGTGCGCAAGGAGCACCGCCGGCAGGGTCTGACGCCCGCGCTGCTCGACGCGGCCATCGCGTTCGCCCGCGACCACGGCGCCCGTGCGATCGAGGCGTACCCGATCGACACCGCCGTGACGAAGAAGAGCTCGAACGACCTCTACACCGGCGTCCTGTCGGTGTTCGAGGCGGCGGGCTTCCACGAGGTCGCCCGCCCCAAGCCGCACCTGGTGATCGTCCGCCTCGAGCTCGGCGCCTGACACCGCCCTCAGGCGGAGCGCCGTCGAGCGGCATCCACCTCCAGGACGACCACGATCACGACGAGCAGCACCGCCACCGACACGGCAGGCGTCACCGGCACCAGCGCCGCAGCGAGGATCGCGACACCGAGCAGCGCCACGACGACGGATGCCGCCCGCGCGACCACTCCGCGCAGCAGCACGAACCACGCCGCGAGCACGAACACTCCGACGGGGATGGTGAGCGCCGACGCCGCCCCGAAGGCCGAGAGCTCGGTCCGCCCCAACGTCAGGTCGATGTCCACCTCGATCCCCGCCGACGCGGCACCGGCCGCCGCGAAGATCAGATAGTGCATGTACCCGAACCCGAACGCCCGGCGAGCCGACGTGAGCCGCGATCCCTGATCCCGCGCGAAGTACACCCACCACATTCCGGCGGCGATGACGAGCGCGGCGATGCCGAGCAGCGTCAGCTGGCCCGTGTGCTCCCCCTCGCGGAGCGCATCGAAGATGGCCGACGCGGACGCGAGGATGCTCTCGCCCAGCAGGATGAGCGTGAACAGCCCGTAGCGCTCCGCGATGTGGTGCGGATGCCACGCCGTGCTGCCGCGCCGCTCCGCGATGACCGGCACGAGCACCTCGCACACCGCGAGCGCAAAGAACGTGAGGAACTGCCACTCGGCGTCGAGCAGGTAGATCCGCGCGACCCACAGCACCTGCACGACGGTGACACCGACCGCGTAGGCGAACGCCACGGGCCGCGCCGCGCGATCGGACAGTCCCGCACGCAGCCACTGCCCCACCATCGCCAGCCGCATGATGACGTAGCCCCACGTGACCACGTCCCACTCCCCCGACACCATTGCCGCGTGCACACCCGCCGCCAGGACGAGCACGCCGCCCATCTGCACGATCGTCATCGCGCGGTACGCCCAGTCGTCTGTGTCGAAGGCGGACCCGAACCACGTGAAGTTCATCCATGCCCACCACACCGCGAAGAACACCATCAGGTAGGCGAGCACACTCCGCCACCCGTGGCCCTCGCTCAGCAGATGGTGCAGGTTCTGCGACGCCTGCGACACGGCCACCACGAACACCAGATCGAAGAGCAGCTCGAGCGGCGACGACACCCGATGCGGGACGTCGCGGTCGCGTCCGGTCATCCGTCGAAGGCCCCAGCGGGAGGCGACATCCGTCATGCCTCGATTAGACACCCGTCCTCGTACGATGGACCACATGACGGATGCCGCCCGCGTCGATGCCTGGCTGTGGGCCGTGCGCATCTACAAGACGCGCTCTGCGGCGACGACGGCGTGCCGCGCCGGCCACGTCCGCGTCAACGGCGAGCGCGCGAAAGCCGCCCAGCCGGTGCGGGTGGGCGACGAGCTGCGGGTGCGCATCGCCGGGTTCGACCGGCACCTCGTCGTCCGCAAACCCATCGTCAAGCGCGTGGGCGCGGCAGTGGCGGCGGAGGCCATGGAGGACCGCACTCCGCCGCGCGAGCCCGTCGCCGTCATGGCGCAGCGCGACCGCGGCGCTGGCCGGCCCACCAAGCGCGAGCGGCGCGACATCGACCGCTTGCGCGGGCGCGACGGGCGGGACGCGCGGGTGTAGGGCGCGCGTCTCGTCTCGTTGCGCTCGCTCAACGAACCGGGAAGCCTGCGCCCGCTCACCGACCGGGAAGAGGGCTCGCTCAGCGACCGGACAGGTCCAGGAGGTCGAGGAGCCAGCGCGCGCCGCGCGCGGTCGCGCCGGACGAGGTCACGCGGTCCGCGAGCTCGCGGTCGCTCGTCACCACCGTGACGGTGCGCCCCGCCGCGACGAGACGCTCGGCCTGCGACACGATCTCATCGTCGCCCTGAGCCGACGCGCGCACGGCCGTGACGCCCTCGACATCCGCCGCCTCTCGCGCCTGCCCCTCGACGACCACCACCCACTCGGGGAACCACGTGTCGGCG
>Ga0180222_1001632_pt1 | contig 21983 bp, 22 predicted proteins | sample eDN5th37CKraftOP_FD_151336 | JGI IMG/M metagenome (GOLD analysis project Ga0180222, IMG submission 151336) | Enriched Organic Plus compost microbial communities from Emeryville, California, USA - eDNA 5th pass 37_C Kraft OP (version 2) (version 2) ... | reverse complement strand
TGCCGCACCAGCCCGCGGGGGCGACGACGCTCATCGTCAGCCTGGGGATCCTCGACCGCCCGCTGGAGCTGCTCGACATGGCCGGCGCGGTGGTGCTCATCACGGCGGCGGCCTGGGCGGCTCATCTGGCGACGGGCCGGTGGCGGCCATGACGGAGTGGGACGCGCTGATCCTCGCCGGCGGACGGGGACGCCGGCTCGGAGGCGCGGACAAGGCCCTGCTGGACGCCGAGGGAGCCCCGCTGCTCGCGCACGCGCTCACCGCGACGGCCCAGGCGCGGATGCGCGTCGTCGTCGGACCGTACCGCAGTGGTTTCGATGGCGAGCGCCTGCGCTGGACACGTGAGGCTCCGCCGTACGGCGGGCCGGTCGCGGCGACCGCCGCGGGGATGCGCGAGCTGCGCGCGGCCGGCGGTCCCGCTGCGCTGGTCGCCCTCCTGGCCGTCGACCTGCCCGCCGTGACGGCCGCACTGCCCCTCGTCCGCTCCGAGGCGGACCCGGCGGACCGGCGCGCGGAGGCGTGGCTGGGATGGGAGCCGGAGGGCGGCCGCCAGCCTCTGCTTGCCGTGTACCGCTCCGACGCGCTGGAACGCGCCCTCGCCGCGCTGCGCCTGGAGCGCGGCTCCCTGTACGGCGCCTCGCTGCGCTCCGTGGTGGAGAGGCTGACCGTGCGGGAGGTCGCGCTGACCGCCTCGCTCACGGCCGACATCGACACGCCCGAGCAGCTCGCCCGGTCGCTGCGCATCCCATCGACGACCTCCGGGAGGACCTGATGACGGATTCATCGGAGCTCGGCGCTTGGGCCGCGCGCCTCGCTGCGCGGCTCGGGCTGCCCCCGGAGGACGTGGACGTGCCCGCCGTGCTGGACCTCGCCCGTGACGCCGCCCACGCCATCGCGCGGCCGGCCGCTCCGGTGACCGCCTATCTCGTCGGTATCGCCGTGGGGCGCGGCGCCTCCCCCGCGGGCGCGGCGGCCGCGGCACGAGAGCTGTGGGACGGGCAGACGTGACCTCCCTCGATGCGGCCAGGGCGACGGCGCACGAGCTGGGGCGGCACCACCGGACGGCCGGGCTCCGGGTCTCGCTCAGGGATGCGGTGGGCTGCGTCCTGGCCGAGGACGTCGTCGCCCGTGCAGCCGTTCCCGGTGCGGACACCTCCGCGATGGACGGCTGGGTCGTCCGAGGCCCGGGGCCCTGGCGCGTCGAGGGGACGGTGCGGATGGGACGGGCGCCGGGCTCGCCGCTCGCTCCGGGGACCGCGCGCGCGGTCACGACGGGAGCGGCCCTTCCGGCCGGGGCGAGCGGGGTGCTGCGCAGCGAGCACGCGCGCCGGCTGGGCGACACGCTCCTGTGCACCGGCGAGCACGCCCCCGCGCCGTTCGCCGACATCCGGCGCGCCGGTGAGGAGATGCAGCCCGGGGAGGTGCTCGCCGTGGCGGGCGAGCGGGTCACGCCGGCGCTCGCGGCGGCCGCCGCGGTCGCGGGCCTGGACGAGCTGCGCGTGCGCCGGCCGCCGCGCGTCGCGCTCGTCGTGCTGGGCGACGAGCTCGTCTCCTCCGGCGTGCCGGCCCCCGGCCAGACGCGGGACGCCCTCGGCGTCGCCCTTCCCGCGGCCCTCGCCCAGCGGCGGGCGGAGGTGGTCGAGGTCGTCCATGCGGTCGACCAGCTCGACGCCGTCTGCGCGGCGCTCGAACGCGGGGGCGTCGAGCTGCTGGTGACGACCGGAGGCACGGGGCATGGGCGCGGCGACCTCCTGGTGCCAGCGCTGGAACGCGCGGGCGGCCGGCTCGTGCTGCGCGGCATCGACATGCGACCCGGTCACCCCACCGTCCTCGCCCATCTGGGCGCCACGCCCCTGCTGGGCCTGCCGGGCAACCCCTTCGCCGCGATCGCGGCGCTGCTGGCCGTGGGCTTCCCGTTGCTGGCGGGGATGCTCGGCGAGGCCTGCCCGGCGCCGGTGCCTCAGCCTCTGGCCCAGAGCATCGCGGGCGCCGCAGCCGGCACCCGCGTGGTGGCCGCGCGGCACAGCAGCGAGGGCCTGGTGCCCGTGCAGCGGCAGAGCGCGGCGATGGTCAGGGGCCTCGTCCACGCGGACGCGCTAGCCCTCGTCGGCTGCGGCGGCGCTGTGGCCGGAGACCTGGTGGACACCCTCCCGCTCGGCTGGTGAGCCGCGCGCGCCGACGTGGTAGCTGAGGCGGGACTCGAACCCGCGACCTCACGATTATGAGTCGTGCGCTCTCACCTACTGAGCTACTCAGCCGCGAACCGCCCGCATGAGACGAGTGATTCCGAGCCCCGGGTGAGGATTGAACTCACGACCCCTTCCTTACCATGGAAGTGCTCTGCCACTGAGCTACCGGGGCGGGCGCCATCCGGCCGGCGGCCGGACAACCGTTAGAGGATATCATCTGGCTTCGCCGCGCGGGTCACCTCGGCCCGCTCAGGACTCGCCGTCCCGCCGCCCGGCCGTGCTGAGCCGTTCGAGCTCCTCGGGGGTGAGCTCCAGCGCCGCGGAGGCGAGCAGATCGGCGAGCTGATGGGCGTTGCGCGCGCTCGCGATGGGTGCGACGATCGTGGGCTGCGCGGCGAGCCAGGCGAGCGCCACCGCGGTGTCGGAGGTGCCGTGCGCGGCGGCCACCTCGTCGAGCGCCTCCAGGACGGCGAGGCCCTCGGGGGTGAGATACGCCTGCGCGCCCCCGGCGCGGGGGCTGTCCACGCTCGCGCCGGGACGGTACTTCCCGGTGAGGAACCCCTTCGCGAGGGCGAAGTACGGCACCACCCCGAGGCCGTGCCGCTCGGCCACCGGACGCCGGCTCTGCTCGTAGTCCCGCTCCACCAGGTTGTAGTGCGGCTGCAGCGCCACCGGCTTGTGCAGGCCGTCCGTTTCCGCGGCCGCGAGCCACTCCGCGATCCGCTCCGGCGTGAAGTTGGACAGGCCGATCCAGCGCACCTTCCCGGCGTCGACGAGCTCGCTGAACGCGCCGGCGATGTCCTCGATCGGCACCTCCGGATCGTCGTAGTGCGCGTAGTACAGGTCGATGTGCTCCGCCTTCAGCCGCGTGAGCGAGGCGTCGGCCGCGGCGCGCACATTCGCGGGAGCGAGGCCGCGGAACTCCGGGTGCTGGCTGACCTTCGTCGCCACCACCAGCTGCTCGCGGTCGCGCCGGGAGGCCAGCCACGGCCCGAGGATCTCCTCGGACTCTCCGCCCCTGTTGCCCGGGGCGAAGGCCGAGTAGCTGTCGGCGGTGTCGATGAAGTTGCCGCCGCCCGCGACGTACGCATCCAGCACGGCCCGGCTCGCCGCCTCGTCCGCCGTCCAGCCGAACACATTGCCGCCCAGGCAGAGCGGGAAGACCTCGAGGTCGGAGGAGCCGATGCGTCGTCGTGTCATCACGGCTCGATCCTACGTCTGGCCCCGCCGACGCCGCTCAGTGCACAGGCAGCGCCACGCCAGGAAGCACCCAGGCGGCGAAGGCCGGGCCGCTGGCGTCCACGATCAGGGAGCCGTCGTCGGCGAGCTCGGCGGCCACCACGGCAGGCTCCGCCCCGGCCGAGACCGGGTCGGACTCGAGCAGCAGCAGCTCGGCCGCGGCATTGCGCGGCAGCGACCCCGCAGGCACCACCACACGGGCGGCCGAGCGGAACGCGGCCACCACCACGCTCTCCTCGCGCGTCTCTCGGACGAACATCACCGCCTCCGGCTCCGCGGCCAGCCAGCGCAGCCCGCCCTCGTTCAGCGCGCGATGCTCGCGGCGCACGCGGATCATCCGCGCGTGCCGCTGGATGTGCGGGACCGCGGAGGGGTCGCCCCAGGGCAGCGGCCGACGGGAGTCCTCCCCGTCCAGCCCGCCCAGCCCGAACTCCGCACCGGCCCACACCACGGGGATGCCGGGCATCGTCAGCATGATGCCGAAGGCGACCGGGTCGGCTCCCGGCCGGGAGCCCTCACGGAACCGCGGGGTGTCGTGGGTCTCCAGGGCGTTCATGTTTCCCAGTCGCACCCGCCAGGGGAAGCCGGCTGCGAGGCGGCGGTGCGTCTGCACGAAGCGCACGCCGTCGTACACGGGCACCTTCTCCTGCGGGAAGCCGATGCCGCCTTCGGCCCTCGTGCCGGGCAGGCTCAGCCAGGACCACAGCGGACGCGTGAGGTTCGCGTAGCTCATCGCGCCGTGCCAGGAGTCCCCGGTGAAGTCCGTGCTCGCATCGTTCGTGGACTCGCCGAGCAGGATCGTGTCCGGGTCGGCCTCCATCATGGTGCGCCGGATGGTGCGGCGCACCTCGAGGTTGAGGTCGTCCTCCAGATAGCGGCCGGACATGTTCGACACGTCGATGCGCCAGCCGTCCAGGTTGTACGGCGGCTTCAGCCACCGGGCCACGACGGAGTCGGGCCCCTCGATGAAGCGCCTGCGCAGCTCCGCGCTGTTCCAGTTGAACTTCGGGAGGCTGTCCACCCCGAGCCAGCAGACGTAGCTGGAGCGGCGCTCGTCCAGCCAGTAGTAGAAGTCGCCCTCCGGTGCCGCGGGATCCCCGTAGGCGGCCCGGAACCACTCGTGGCCGTCGCCGGAGTGGTTCGAGGTCAGATCGCCGATGACGCGCAGCCCCCGCTCGTGCGCAGCCGACACCAGGCGCACGAGCGCTTCGTCGCCGCCCAGCAACGGATCGACTCGATGGAAGCTGGAGGCGTCGTACCGGTGGTTGGAGCGCCCGGGGAACACCGGCGTGAGGTAGATGGTGGTGACCCCGAGCTGCTCGAGATGGTCCAGATGCTCCAGCACGCCGTCCAGGTCGCCGCCGTAGAACTGCGTCGCGACCTCGGGCCGCAGCCGCGTGACCGGCTCGTCCCAGGCCGCCGGCTGGGCCCAGTCGGGCACCGCCCGCCTCTCGGCCGCCGCCGAGCGCGCGAAGCGGTCGGGGAACAGCTGGTACAGCACCGTCTCACGCACCCAGCGGGGCGGTGCGGGATAGGTGACGACGCGGAAGTCCTCGGCATCGGGCACCTCGCCCTCGTGCAGGCCGGCCGCATTGAGCCACAGCTGCCGGCCGTCCTCCAGCCTCAGCAGGAAGCGGTAGCCGTGCACCGGGTTCTCGATGTGGAGCTCCCCCTGATACCAGTCCCAGCCGTCGGCGGCGCCGATGCGGTGCAGCGGCTCGAAGCGCGGCTCGTGGTTCGGGTTGCTGCGACTGAACACCTCCTGCACCGGTCCGAAGTCGTCCGGCACGCGGATGCGCACGGCCGTCGTGCCGCCGAGCACCGGCTCCTCGTCGGGGACGTAGAGCGCGGAGCCGTCATGGTGCGGCAGGCGGACGGACGGTGACATCGTTCTCCCGGGTCGTTGCGAGCGGGCGCCCCCGAGGGGCCCCAGGGCACCAGTATGACCGGCCGCTGAGGCCCATGCTGACCGTTCACCCGGGGCTTGTAGCATCGGCGCCATGTCAGCCGAGAGCCTCGGGCAGCTCGTCCACGAGTACGCGTCGCAGCAGCTGCAGGCGATCCTCGACGCGGAGCGGCCTCTGCGCCGGCGCGAGCCGCTGGTGCATGCCACGCGCGTCGCCATCCGCCGGCTGCGCGCCACGCTGCGCACCTTCCGCGAGGTGTACGACGAGGAGCGGGCCGCGGTGCTCGCCGAGGAGGTGCGCTGGTTCGCCCTCCTGCTCGGCGAGGTGCGCGACCTCGACGTGCTGCAGAAGCGGCTGCGTGAGCAGCTTGCACGGCTTCCCGAGGACCTGCTCCCGGCCGCCGCGGCCACCGGGAGGCGGCTCGACGCGGCGATCGAGCGCAAGCGCGGGGCTGCCTGGCGGCAGGTGCACCGAGCGATGTCCAGCCGCCGATACCGTGCGCTGCGCTCTGTGCTGCGCAGCTGGTTGGACGCGCCCCCCTTTGCCGCGGAGGTCGCCGCGGAGCAGCCCGAGCAGGCGCGCCGCTTCGTGAGGAAGGCCGAGAAGGTGCTGCACCGCCGCATCCAGCGCGGGCTGGACGCGGCGCACGAGGGCGAGCCGGATGCGCCCCAGCTGCTGCACTCCGCCCGCAAGGCGGGAAAGCGTCACCGCTACGCGGTGGAGCTGGCGGCCTCGACCCTCGGCGAGCACGCCGAGGAGCTCATCGAACGCCGCCGGCGGCTGCAGGAGGCGCTCGGCGAGCGGCAGGACGCGATCGTGTCCTACGAGTTCCTGCTGGCCACGAGCCGTGCCGAGCGCTCACCCTCTGTGGCGTTCGTGCTGGGCTTCCTCACAGGGCAGGAGCGCGCCCTCCTCGACCGCGATCCGGACGAGGTGGCCGAGCATCTGGAGGCCCCCGCCTCGGCGTAGCGCACGCGCCCTCCCTACAGGTCGTGCCGAGCGGCCCGGGCTGCCGGCGGCGCTGCCGATATCGTGTTCCCATGACGGGCAGCGACACCTGGTGGGCGGACGGGGTCATCTATCAGGTGTATCCGCGCTCCTTCGCCGACGCGGACGGCGACGGGATCGGCGACCTGCCGGGGGTGATCGAGCATCTGCCCGAGCTCGCCGAGCTGGGGGTGGATGCTGTCTGGCTCTCGCCGTTCTACACCTCGCCGCAGCGGGACGCGGGATACGACGTGGCCGACTACACCGACGTGGATCCGGTGTTCGGAACCCTCCAGGACGCCGACCGGCTCATCGAGCGCGCGCACGAGCTCGGTCTCAAGGTGATCTTCGACCTCGTGCCGAACCACTCCTCCAGCGACCACCGCTGGTTCCAGGAGGCGCTCGCCGCCGGACCGGGCAGCCAGGAACGCGCGCGCTACCTCTTCCGCGACGGCAAGGGGTCGGACGGCTCGCAGCCGCCGAACAACTGGCAGAGCGTCTTCGGCGGTCCGGCGTGGACGCGTGTGACGGAGGCGGACGGGCGACCCGGCCAGTGGTACCTGCACCTGTTCGACTCCTCCCAGCCCGACTTCGACTGGACCAATCCGTGGGTGCGCGAGCGCTTCGCCGAGATCCTGCGCTTCTGGCTGGACCGCGGCATCGACGGCTTCCGGGTGGACGTGGCTCACGGCCTGGCGAAGGAGCACGGGCTGCCCGACTTCACGCCCCCGGATGACGCCGAGCCCGGCGGCGGGATCTCCGGCGAGCATGCCGGGCCGCACAGTCCCGCGCCGACCCCGTACTGGGCGCAGCCGGAGGTGCACGAGATCTTCCGCGAGTGGCGCGCGCTCGTGGAGAGCTATCCGGGCACCCGTGTGCTCTGCGCCGAGGCATGGGTGGAGCCGCCGGCGAAGCTGGCCCTGTGGGTGCGCTCCGACGAGATGCACCAGGCCTTCAACTTCAGCTACCTGGAGACGGCCTGGGCCGCCCCGGACATCCGCGAGGTCATCACGCGATCCCTCGAGGCCTTCTCCGCCGTGGGCGCGCCGAGCACCTGGGTGCTGTCCAACCACGACGTCGTCCGCCACGCGAGCCGTCTCGCCCTCACCGGCGAGCACCCGCAAGGCGAGGGCATCGGCCCGCTCAGCGAGGGCCTGCCCGATCCGGTCGTCGGGCTGGAGCGAGCCCGTGCCGCCACAGCGCTCATGCTCGCCCTGCCCGGCGCCGCGTACCTGTATCAGGGCGAGGAGCTCGGCCTGCCCGAGGTCATCCACCTGCCCGACTCGGCGCGGCAGGACCCCACCTGGTTCCGCACCGAGGGCCGGCGCTACGGTCGTGACGGATGCCGGGTGCCGCTGCCCTGGACGAGAGACGCGCCCGCCTGCGGCTTCAGCCCCAGCGGCGCCAGTTGGCTTCCGCAGCCACCGGGTTGGGAGCGCTTCGCGCGCGACGCGCAGCGCGGGGTGGAGGGCTCCACCCTCGAGCTGTACCGGCACGCGCTCGCCCTGCGCCGGGAGCTGCGCCTGGGATCGGGAGCGCTCGAGTGGATCGAGCGCTTCGGCACCGATGTGGTCGCCTTCCGCAACCGTGGTGTGACCGTGATCACGAACATCGGCACGAGCGCGGTGACCCTGCCCGAGGGCGAGCTGCTCCTGCGCACGCTGCCGGTCGTGGGCTGCGAGCTCCCGCCGGACGCGACCGTGTGGCTGCGCGAGGACGAGAGCTGACGCGCCAGGGAACCGCCTCCGGCACGCTCACCGAGCGGCGCACGTGCCCGGCTCGGCCCGCCCTGCCTGCGGGCGTGCCCGCGGGGCGCGGCGCGGAGGCAGTCCGCCGACCGGTCAGCCCTCGGACGGCGCGACCGGAGCGCCGGGCACGGTGATGAGCCCGCCGCCGTAGCTGAAGCGCGTCGCCGTGGGCAGGTAGGAGGCGAAGTCGACGCTGGCCAGCTGGTCCTTGCTGATGGCGTTGAAGGTGAGCAGGAACGCCCACGGGTCGACGAAGACCTGATTGCCGGTGTCGCCGAAGATGACGTCCAGGTGCAGATGCGGTCCGGTGGCGGCGCCGGTGGAGCCGACGAAGCCGATCACCTGGCCCGCGGTCACGTGGTCGCCCGCCTTCACTGTCTGGGAGCCGGAGATCATGTGCGCGGAGACGGTGCGGAAGGTCTGGCCGTTGACCGTGTGCTGGATGACGACGTGCTGACCGTCCGCCCCGGGGATGAAGTTCGTGTCGACCACGACCCCGTCGGCGATGGCCCGGATCGCAGCCCCTTCGCCGGCGGCGAAGTCCTGGCCCGTGTGCATGCCGGCGTAGGGGCCGCCGCGGTAGCCGAAGCCGTCGGTGAGGGGCACGCCCTGCGGGAAGGGCCAGAGCACGACACCATCGGGGTTGACCGTGAAGGTGTTCGCCCGGTGCATGCTCTGGTCGGCCTGGGCGACCTGGATGGACTCGACGGAGTAGCCGTCGCGCTGGATCGTCTGCCCGCCGACCGTGGAGCCGACGGCGTACAGCTGGTCCCCGCCGGAGGCGCGGGCACCCGCCTCGGCGGCCGAGGCGCCGGGGGTGGTGAGGGCGGCGGCGGGCAGCGCCGCGGACACCGCGAGCATTCCCACCGCACACATGGAGGCGAAGGCCGTGCGCTTGGTCACCGAGCCGCGCGGACGGGCGCCTCGGTCGGCGGCGGCGCTGCGACGTGCCGCAGCAGGAATGCCTGCCGGGTCACGCGGGCTGAGCAGCGGGCCGCTGGGGGCGACCTGCCCGATGGGCAGGGTGGACAGCGGCATGGTGACCAGCGGGTGATCCGCCGCCGCCGGCCCGGCCAGGCGCAGCTCGGGCACGGACGGGTCCACTGGGGCCCCCGCGGCGGCGGGCGGCTCGGGCGCGCGCACCTCAGGAGCAGGCGCCCCTGCCGCGAGCGTCTCGGCAGACGGCGCCTGGGCAGCCGCCTCGGCGGCGAGCTGGGCCAGCTGCGCGAGGCGGCGCTCGCGGCGGCTCAGCAGCACCGGCTGTGCGGCCGCTTCAGGTGTCGAAGAGGCCGCGGCGGGCGCAGCGGCGGCCGGGGCGTCGACGGGAAGAGAGGCAGCGAGACGGAGCTCCCGACGAGAGGGCAATGCTGTGGCGCACCCGTTCGACGGGGTCGCGCGCATGCCTTCAGCGCGTGGCCTTGCTTCCAACTGACGAATTCTCCCCTGATCTCGTGGCACCTCGATCACGCCGACGAGATGGTAACGAATGTATAAACAGTACCAGGCATTATCCCCAGCACTCCAGGGAGTCGCAAAACGCGATCCGCCCGAGCGGTGGACGCGCGTCCGCTACCGTGGTGCGCATGGAGCGGCACGCCGTCGATCCTGGCGCGCGCCACGTCCTGCGCCGGGTGATGACCGTGCTCGACCCCGCCACGAGCGCCATCGAGATCATCATCGGCGTCGTGGTCATCCTGGGCATCACCAGCTCCGGCCGCATGGGCTTCGGGCCGCCGCCGGGAAGCCCGCTCGGAACGGTCCAGCTGGGCGCGCTCACGGCCGTCGCCTGGGCGCTCATCGACGCAGCGCTGGTGCTGCTCGCCTCGCTCATCATGAAGGCCCGCCGCCGGCAGGCCGAGGAGCGCGTGCGCGCAGCCTCGGACGCGGCCGGGCGGCGCCGCGCGATCGCCGACGTCTACGACGAGACGCTGGCCGGCAGCCTGCCCGAGCCGGAGCTGGATCGCGTCTACGCGAGGCTCGCGGCGCACGCGGCGACCGCTCGCACCCGCGTCGCCCCGGACGCCGACGACGGCTACGCGATGGCGGCCACCGTGCTGTGCGTGCTCTTCGCCATGCTGCCCCCGCTGGTGCCGTTCCTGCTGCCGCTTCCGGAGCTCCTCGCGCTGGCCGTCTCGAACGCCGTGGCCGTCCTCACGCTCTTCGTCGTCGGGTTCCTCTGGGCGAAGTACACGACCTTCGGGCGCTGGCTCGCCGGGACGAGCATCGCCGCCATCGGCCTGGCCATGGTCGCTCTCACCGTCCTGCTCGGCGTGAACTGAGACCGCGCAGCCGCCGGCTCGCACCCCCACCAGGCGCCGTTCGAAACGCGCGGCTCGAAGCGTGCGAGTCGAAGCGCGCGGCCTTTAGTCCCTGAGCGCCTCCCGCAGCCGCCGGCCGGGCCCGGGCACGGTGCGGTCGAAGACGAGGTCGGAACGGTCGTTCGCCGCCTGCGCGAAGAGCGCCTCGCGCTCCCAGGGCGTGACCGGGTCCACCCGGGACCAGTCGCAGACGACGACGCGATCGGCGATCGCCCAGCGGCCCTCCCGGCGCTCCATCCGGTCGATGTAGCGCCCGCCGAAGATCGTCTGCGACACCTCGCCGTCCCGCCGCGCCTCGTGTAGCGCGATCGCGTAGCTCTCGCTGTAGGCGAGGTCGCCGTCCAGCTCGATGAGCTGATTGCAGATGTAGTGGCACACGCGCTGGAAGAGGTCCGAGCGTCCGTTCGCGTACTCCACGAAGTCGTCGATGGACCGCCCGCGGTAGGCGCCGTGGTGCTCCCACGCGTCCGCGTGGTAGGCCGAGCGGATGAGCTCCTCGTCCCGCCGGTCGATGCCGCGGCAGTAGCGCAGGACCACCTCGGCGATCTCCTGCTTCGCGATGAGCTCCGCGATCCTGCTGTCGGTGGTCGGTTCGGTGCTTCCCGTCATGGCGTCCCTCCGTGTCGCGGCCGCATGCGCGGCCTCCTGCCGGGCGCGTCGGGGCGCGGGAGCAGCGCGGGCATCAGAGCCGGAAGGCGGGCGGCGCAGGACGCGGGACACTGTTCCCGAGGTCACTGGCAAACCCGGCGACGCGGTCGTCCGCCGCGTCGCTGACGATGATGACACCGCGCGCTGGAGCCGTCAAGGCGAAGGCGTGCCGGCCAGGGGCGGCCAGAGCCGGGGCACCGGCACCCCCATGCCGCGGGCGACGTGGTCCTCCAGCAGGGGCAGCAGGATGGCCGGGTCCCCCTCGCGGATCGTGCGCACATAGCGCTCGAGGAAGTCCTCGTGCCGTTCGTAGATGCGGTCGAGGATCCGCTTGCTCTCGTCCAGGTTGGTCGCGATCGCCAGCTCGATCTGGTCGCGCAGCCGGGAGTACGCGGCGTTCAGCCGGCGATTGCCGGCCGCCTGCACGAGCGCCTCGTGGAAGGCGCGATCGGCGGCGACGATGTCGGCGACGACATGCGTCGCCGAGGTCTCCCGCAGCCGTTGCAGCGCTGCCTTCGCGGCGGTGAGATCAGGCTGGCGACCCACGACCAGGCGCAGAGCGAGCTCCTCCAGGGCGATGCGCATGCTCGCCAGGTCGACGAGGTCCTCCTGCGTGAAGGACGCGACGCGATAGGGCCGGTTAGGCGTCTTCTCGACTAGGCCGGACTCCTCCATGAGCCGCAGCGCCTCCCGCACGGGCGCGCGGCTCACGCCCATGTCCGACGCCACGAGGGACTCGCGCAGCACGGAGCCCGGCTCGAGCCGCCCGCTGAGGATGGCGCTGTGCAGCTCGTCCCGGATCCGGTCGACCAGCCCGCGGGTCTGCACCGCCTCGAATATCGTCATGGCCCTTTCACCTGTTTCCTTCGATCGCTTGCATGAGCATCCCACATTCGTCTACGGTTGGCGACTGTCGACATTCGACTGGCCGGATGTCGACACCTAAAACGTCAACGTAGACAGGAGCAACGGTGCAGTTGAGAACCGCGCTCGCCGAACGATCGCTCGTCGGCACCTTCATCGGGATCGGGAACCCCACGGTCGTGGAGATCCTCGGACGCAGCGGATTCGAGTTCCTCTGCATCGACTCCGAGCACGCCCCGTTCAGCCCGACCGAGATCCAGGAGCTGCTGCGCGCGTCCGACTCGGTCGGCGTGCCCGCGATCGTCCGTGTGTCCGGGCTCGGTCCCGAGATCGGCCGCGCCCTGGACTCCGGCGCCGCCGGCGTCCTCGTGCCGCGCGTCGAGACGGCCGAGCAGGCCCGGGCCGTCGTCGACGCCGTGCGCTACCCCCCGACCGGCTCCCGCGGAGCCGGGCCAGGGCGCGCAGCCGCCTACGGCGCGGACATCATGGGCTACCTCGCCCGAGCCGACGACGAGGTCGCGGCCATCATCCAGGTCGAGACCGCGACAGGCGTGGAGAACGTCGAGGAGATCGCCGCCGTTCCCGGGCTGGACATGATCTTCGTCGGGCCCGGCGACCTGTCGGTTTCCCTCGGGGTCGCCGGCGGCTCCGAGGAGCACACCGCCGCGATCCGCCGCATCGCCGCCGCCGCGCGTGCCGCGGGGGTGCCTCTGGGCATCTTCTGCCTGACGGCCGACGCCGTCGCGCGATGGGCCGCCGAGGGGGCGACGCTCTTCCTGCTCACCGGCGACCTCGCGATGCTCGCCGACACCGGCGCCCGCTTCGCCGAGGACGGCCAGCTGGCCGTCGGCCGAGCCGCGGAGGAGGTGCGCTCGTGACCAAGCTCGTCGTCCGCACCGACGGGATCCTCACCGTCGAGCCCGAGGACATCGCCGTGCTCGAGACCGCCGGCTTCGACTACCGCGAGGCCACCTGCACCACCGAGGACGAGGTGATCGCGGCAGCCCAAGGCGCAGCCGGCCTGCTCGTGCTCGCCGAGCCCATCACCGCCCGCGTGATGGACGCGCTGCCGCAGCTGGAGGTCATCGCCCGCTTCGGCGTGGGCGTGGACACGCTGGACATCCCCGCCGCGACCGAGCGGGGGATCCGCATCGTGAACGTGCCCGACGCGAACACCCCCGAGGTCGCCGCGCACGCGACGGCGCTGATCCTCGCCCTGCTGCGCCGCCTGCCTCAGCTCAACGCGGCTGTGCAGAGCGGCAAGTGGGGCTACCGCTTCGGCGGCGAGGGCATGCGGCGGCTCAGCGGGCTGAGCGCGGGCCTGCTCGGCTTCGGCAGGATCGGCCGTCTCGTCGCCGAGAACTGCCGCAGCCTCGGCCTGTCCGTCCTCGTGCACGACCCCTTCGTGCCGGCCGAGCGCATCGCGGAGGCCGGATTCGAGCCGGTCAGCCGCGAGGAGCTGCTGGCCCGCTCCGATGTCGTTTCGCTGCACGTGCCGATGTCCGCCGAGAACCGCCACCTCATCGACGCGGACGCGATCGCGGGCATGAAGGAGGGAGCCGTGCTCGTGAACGTCTCGCGCGGCGGCCTCATCGACGAGAGCGCCCTGGCCGAGGCGGTGCGATCCGGCCGTCTCTCCGGCGCCGGCATCGACACCGTGGAGACCGAGCCGCTGCCGGCGGAGTCCCCTCTGCGCGGCCAGCCCGCGATCATCATCACCCCGCACGCGGCGCACTACTCGGCGGAGTCCTTCCGCGAGACCATCCACCGCGCCTTCCAGGACGTCGCCCGAGTGCTCACGGGCGAGCCGCCGCGCGATCCCGTCAACTGAAAACACACCGCACCAGATCGAGCAATCACACGGCCCACCCGGGCCGCACGGAATTCAAAGGAGAAGTCCAGTGAAGTTCTTCCGACCCCTCGCCGCCGCCGCCGTGGCTGCGGCGTTCCTCCTCGCCGGCTGCGCCTCGGGCGGCTCCGGCGGCGCCACCGCCGGCGGCGGCGCGACGCTGAAGATCGGCCTCGTGAACCCCACGACCGGAGCGTCGTCCTGGGCCGGCGTGCCGATCGCGCAGGGCGCGCAGACCGCCGTCGACGAGATCAACGAGACCGGCTTCCTCGGCGACCAGAAGCTGGAGCTCACCTCGAAGGACTCCGAGGGCGACCCGGCCACGGCGATCTCGGCGTACCGCGGCTTCGCCTCGGACGACTACCTCGCCGCGATCTGCTGCACCCTCTCCAGCGAGGCCGGCTCCTTCGCGCAGCTGGCCGCATCGCTGAAGTTCCCGACCGTGGCCAACGGCGCGACCCTCAAGGGCCTGAACGCACCGCCGTACATGTACCGGACGATCGTGCTGCCGGCCGACCCGGGCGGCATGTACGCGCAGACCGCTCAGGCGATCGCGGCGAAGGGGAACGTGAAGACCGCTGTCATCGTCGAGACCGCCGACAACGAGGGCAACGTCTCGGACGCCAAGGTCTGGCAGGACAACCTGCAGAAGGACGGCATCACCGTCCTGCAGGTGATCGACACCTTCCAGGCCGACACGGACTTCACCGTGCCGGTGACCACGATCCTCTCGCAGAACCCCGACCTCGTCGTGTTCAGCACGCAGGGGCCGAACTCGGCGACGATGATCAAGATGCTGCGGGAGCGCGGCTACAAGGGTCTGACCACCTCGAGCTACGGCATCGCCGTCCCCTCCGTCTGGAAGGTGGGCGGGGAGGCTCTGGCCGGGACGATCTTCCCGATCCCGTTCTCCCCTGACGGCACGAGCGACCGCACCAAGGACTTCGTGCAGCGTTACCAGCAGCAGTGGAACAGCCAGCCCGATCTGTACGCGGCGCAGGGCTACAACGCCGTCTGGTTCATCGCCGAGGGCATCAAGGCGGCAGGGGCGAACGTCACACGTCAGTCGCTGGCCGACGCCCTGTCCAAGCTCGACAGCTTCGAGCTCGCCTCCGGCAACGTGGTGAAGATGGTCGACGGGCAGGCGGAGCTCTCCGACGCCGTCCTCATCGCGCAGTGGAACGCCGACGGCACGCAGTCCCTCTGGAAGTGACGGGACCGGGGAAGGCTCAAGGACACCGTCGATGGAACTGCTCTTCCAGCAGCTGCTGAACGGACTGTCGCTCGGATCGGTGTATGCGATCTTCGCGATCGGGTTCGGGCTGATCTTCGCGAACATGGGCATCCTCAACGTCGCGCAGGGCTCCTACGCGACGTGGGGGGTGATCCCGACGTACCTGCTGTCCCGGGCCGGCGTACCGCTGTGGATCGCGCTTCCCGCCGGCCTGGCCGGAGCGGCCCTGATCGGGCTGCTCGCGGAATGGCTCGCGTTCAAGCCGCTCCGGGACCGCAACGCGGGCATGCTCGGCAGCATCATCATCGCCGTGGGCATCTGGATCATCCTGCTCGCCCTCGGGGAGATCGTGCTGGGACCGAACCCGTCCGCGATGCCCTCCGGAGCCTTCCCCAGCGTCCCCCTGGACGTGCTCGGGCTGAAGATCCCGCCGATCTTCCTCCTGAACTGGGTGGCCCTCGCCGTCGTCGCGGTGGGATTGACGCTGTTCCTGTCGCGCACCCGCTTCGGCGCCTCGATCCGCTCGGTCGGCTTCAAGGCGGACTCCGCGGCGATCGTCGGCGTGGACACCCGCGTGGTGCTCTCGGTCACGGCGATGATCGCCGCGGCGATCGCCGGGCTCTCTGGCATCCTCTACTCCTTCACGGCCAACAACGTGTCCTTCACGGTCGGCGAGGGTCTGATGCTCAAGGGCTTCGCGGCGGTCGTCATCGGCGGCTTCGGCAACGTCAAGGGGGCCGTGGTGGCGGGCGTGGCGATCGGCGTGATCGAGGCCCTCACGCAGCAGTACCTCTCGTCCACCTTCCGGGACGCCATCACCTTCGGCCTGATGCTGCTCTTCCTCGTCGTGAGGCCGCAGGGCATCTTCGGGGAGCTGAAAGCGAGCCGCGCATGAACGCCGTATCGATCCTGTCCACCCTGGAGTTCGGAGTGGTCTTCGGCATGCTCGCGCTGAGCATGTACTCGGCCCTGTCCACCGGCCTGCTCAGCATGGCGAGCATCATGTTCGCCGGCTGCGGCGCCTTCCTGTTCGCACAGCTCACCGACGGGCTGGGCTGGCCCCCGGTGCTGGTGCTGCTGTGCGCCGCAGCGATCGGCGGCGTGGCCGCGATCGTGCTCAGCGCGCTGCTGCTGCACCTGGAGAGCCATTACATCGCGATGGCGACGATCGCGATCGTCCTGATGACGAGGGTGGCCGTGCTCAACCTGCCGGCCGTCACCGGAGGGGTGAACGGGACGCCCATCCTCACCGAGCTCTCACCGCTGTACATCGCAGGGGCCCTGCTCGTGGCCGTCTGGGTGTTCGCCCGGCTGCGGCGCTCCCGCTACGGCCTCGCCTCCGAGCTCGCGCGGGAGGACACCACCGTGGCCTCGACTCTGGGGGTGAACATCCGCTGGCTGCGCACGGTGAGCTTCATCATCAGCGGCTGCGTGGGCGGCCTCGTCGGCGCACTGCTGGCCAGCCTGTACGGCTACATCGACGCGGACACCTTCTCCATGGACCTGGCCTTCACCGCGCTGGCCGCCGTCGTGCTCGGCGGGGCCTTCCACTGGCTCGGCCCGCTCATCGGCGGCGTGGTGTTCACGATCCTGCCGGAGCTGCTGCGCGGCTGGTTCGAGCGCGCGGACCAGCTCGTGGACGGCGTCATCCTCGTCGTCATCATGATCTTCCTGCCGCGGGGGCTGGTGGACCCGCTGCGCTGGAAGCAGCTCGTCCGCCGGCTGCGCGGTCGCGGGGAGCCGGGCGACGGCATGCCCGCCGGCCCTGCCGCAGCCGAGCCGGCGCAGCGCACCGCGACGGAGGCGATCGGCTCATGACCCACCCTGGCACCCTCGCACCCTCGGCCGCCGGCACGGCCGCCGAGCCCGCGATCCGCACGGTCGATCTCGTCAAGGAGTTCGGCGGCCTCAAGGCCGTCGGGGGCGTCTCGCTGGCGATCCCCCACGGCTCGGTCTTCGGGATCCTCGGGCCCAACGGGGCGGGCAAGACGACTTTCCTGAACCTCGTCAACGGCATCCTGCCCGCGACAAGCGGCACGATCCTCATCCGCGGCGAGGACGCGACGAAGAGCCCCGCCTACAAGGTCGCCCGGCTGGGCGTGGCCCGCACCTTCCAGACGATCAAGCTCGTCGAGGGGCTCACCGTCGCCGAGACGATCGTGGGCGGGCGCTACCGCGTCCGCGGCGACACGGTCATCGGCGCCATCCTCGCCCTGCCGTCGGAGCGGCGCGCACGCCGGGAGAGCACGGAGCGGGCGCACGAGCTGATCCGCACGGTAGGGCTGGACGTGCCGCCGGAGCGGCTGGCCACCTCCCTGTCCTACGGGGAGCAGCGCCGGCTGGAGATCGCCCGGGCGCTCGCCTCCGAGCCGGACATCCTCCTGCTGGACGAGCCGACCGCGGGGATGAACGCCCGAGAGTCAGCCCAGCTGGGCGAGCTCCTGCTGTCCCTGCGCGAGAGCGGGCTCACCCTCGTGATGGTCGAGCACAACATCGCCCTGGTGCGGCGGTACTGCACGCACGCCGCCGTCCTGAGCTCCGGCACTCTGCTCATCGACGGGGACCCGGACGAGTGCCTCGACGACCCACGCGTGCGGGAGGCGTACTTTGGCACACGATGACATCCTGACCGTCCGGGACCTCTCGATCGCCTACGGCGGCATCCGTGCCGTGAAGGGCATCGACTTCCAGGTCGCCGAGGGCTCTTTGGTGTCGATCATCGGCTCCAACGGAGCCGGCAAGTCGACCACGCTGAACACGATCGCGGGGCTGATCACCCGCGGGCGCGGACGCGTCGAGTTCTTCGGGCAGAGCATCCTCGGCAAGGGCGCCCCGCGTCTCGTGAAGCTCGGGCTGGCACTCGTGCCGGAGGGCCGGATGATCGCCGCGCCCTTGACCGTGCGCGAGAACCTCCACCAGTCCAGGGCGGCGGGCCGGCTCTCCCGGGAGGAGTTCGCCGAGACCTACGAGCGGGTGATGGAGATGTTCCCGGTGCTCGGGCGCCGCTCCTCGCAGCTGGCCGGCTCGCTCTCCGGCGGGGAGCAGCAGATGCTCGCGCTGGGCAGGGCGCTGCTCACCGGCCCGCGGCTGCTCATGCTCGACGAGCCGTCGATGGGGCTCTCGCCGGCCATGGTGGACACCGTCTTCGAAGCGATCCAGCGGGTGCACGCGGACGGGCTGACCGTTCTGCTCGTGGAGCAGAACGCGGCCCGTGCGCTGGAGATCTGCGATGTCGCCTTCGTGCTGCAGCGCGGGGAGATCGCGGTGAGCGGCACGCCGGAGCAGCTGCGTGACGCGGACAGCGTCATGGAGGCGTTCCTGGGCTGAACGGCTCGCGCCGCGGCTCGAGTCCGGGCTCGGCGCGCGGCTCGTCCCAGCCCTCCTGCGCGGTCTCGCAGCTCTCCCGGAAGACGTACTGCGAAGGGCGTCTGCGCTCCCGGCTGGACCAGTCGATGGCGGGTCGCTGCTCCTGCTCGGGGAGGTAGCCGAGGCGGTAGACCGCCAGGAGCGCGAGCTCGGGCGGAACCCGCAGAAGCTGCTCGATCCGCTGCCACGCACCGGGCGCCTCCATGGGGAAGGAGACGAACTGGATGCCCATGCCCAGCTCCACGGTCGTGAGCCAGACGTTCTCCATCGCCGCGCCCATGCTGAACAGCGAGTAGAAGCCCGAGGTCTCCCCCGGACGATACTCCGTCCGGTCCAGCAGCACAGCCAGCAGCAGCGGGGAGCCGGCGACCAGACGGCGATTCTCCGAGCCCAGCAGCCGGGGCACCCCGAGGGCGTTCATCAGCGCTCTGCCGTGCCGGGTGAACAGCTGCCCGGTCAGCGGCCGCAGGGGCGCGGGGATCCGGTCGAAGAGCATCCCGTCACGGCGCTGCTGCATCTCCTCGCGGCGGAACCGGAGGTATGGCCGGTACCGCTCCAGGAAGGAGCCGGCCGCGAGGGTGGTGGTCATGCTCTCCCCGCTGATCCGGGCGATGTGCTCGATCGTGTCGCGGGACTCGATGAGCACGAACCGCCAGGGCTGGCTGTTCAGCTGGGAGGGAGCGCGCGCGGCGACCTCCATGAGCACCCGCTGGTGCTCCTCGGAGACGGGTCGGGGCAGGAAGGGCCCGTTCGTCGTCCGCCGGCGGAAGATCGCCTCGCGCAGCTGCACCCGCACACCTCCTGCCTGCCCCATACCCGCGCGGGCGGCAGCGCACCCGCGGAGCGGCTCAGGCGGCCGGGTGCAGCAGCACCTTCGTCCAGCCCTCGTCCCTGTTGTCGAAGTGCCGGTAGGCCTCCGGCGCCTCCTCCAGGCTCACCTCGTGCGAGACGATGAGCGAGGGCTGGGCTATGTCGCGCACGATGAGGTCCCGCAGCTGCCGGTTGTACCGCTTGACGGGGCACTGGCCGGTGCCGATGCTCAGCCCCTTCTCGAAGGCGGCCCCGAAGGAGAAGGGGTACCTGCCCTGCTTCGCCTCGTCGGTCGCGGCGCCCGGATCCTCCGGCACGTACACGCCCACCACGCCGATCGCGCCGGTGGCGCGGACGACCTTCACGAGCTCGTCGAGCACCATCTCCGGATGCTCCTGCCCCGCGGGGTCATGCGCCTGGAAGCCGACCGCCTCGACTCCGCAGTCGGCGCCCTGACCGCCGGTCGCGTCCATGACCACCTGTTCGACGTCCGCCTGTGAGAAGTCCACTGCGGTCGCCCCGAAGCGTCCCGCAAGCGCGAGCCGGTCCGGCTCCTTGTCGACCACGAACACCTGCGCTGCCCCACGGATCATCGCGCTGTGCGCAGCCATGAGCCCGACCGGTCCGGCTCCGAAGACCACCACGGAGCTCCCCGGCTGCACCCGCGCAAGCTCGGTGCCGTGATACCCGGTGGGGAAGATGTCGGACAGCATCGCGAAGTCGGCCTCGTGCTCGGTGCCCTCGGGGAGCTCGAGCAGGTTGAAGTCCGCCCAGGGCACCCGCAGGAACTCCGCCTGGCCGCCCTCGTAGGGCCCCATCTTGGGGTAGCCGTAGCCGGCGCCCGGTTCGCCAGAGGGATTCGCACGCAGACAGGCGGAGGTGTAGCCGGCGTTGCAGTTGCGGCAGGTGCCGCAGGCGATGTTGAACGGCACGGACACCCGGTCGCCGACACGGATGCGGTCGACGCCGCTGCCGACCTCCACGACCACGCCCGTGTTCTCGTGCCCGAGCGTCATCCCCGGCTGCATCGGCGCGCGGCCCTCATAGGGGTGAAGATCCGAGCCGCAGATGTTCGAGGTGGTGATCCGCACGATGGCGTCGAGGGGACCCTGGATGGAGGGCTCGGCGACGTCCTCGACCTGCACGTCGAAGGCACCGCGGTAGACGACGGCTTTCATGGCGCATCCTCCCGCTTGAGGCCGCCGACGGGGTGCCGGCGATCCTGGGCCAGTCAAGGCGGCGGCAGTCCCGCGCTCCAGGGCCTTGACACGGGGCGGGGCCGGGTCTAGGCGACCGGGCGGGCATGCCTCAGACAGCCACCGCGATGATCACGAGCAGCCACGCGATCGTCCACGCCGCCATCGCCGCCAGCAGGGCTGCGAGCACCGCGAGCCGCACCCGCAGTGGCCGCACGCTGAGCCGCACCACGACCATCGCCAGGTACAGCGCGGCCACGACGAGCGCGCCCACCCAGGCGTGCACGACGCTGTTGCGCATCTGCAGGAGCAGGATCGCCGCGCAGATCGCCCCGAGCACCGCGCCCACCACCAGCCAGATCCGCCCCGAGGAGCTCCTCAGCGAACGCTGGTTGCGTACGAGAGTCGGGTCCTGCTCCGACACCGCGGCTTCGCCTCCGCCCCTCAGACGCTCGCGGCAGCCGCGAGCTGACGCGCGGCGAGCAGGAGCTCCTTGCTGGTGTGCTTCTCCTGCTCGAGGTTCTCCTGCAGCAGAGAGCGCACCTCCGCCTCGCCCATCGCGTCGGCCACGAGGACGAGGCTCTCGTAGGCGGAGATCTCGTAGTGCTCCGTGCCCAGCGCCGCGGCGAGGGCGACGTTGTCGCGCAGAGGCTCGCTCGTCTTCGCCAGCATCGAGGCGCCCTCCTTCATGAGGCCCTTGGTGGTCGCCGAAGGCGAGCGGTCCGGCTTCCTGCCCAGCAGCTCGAAGACCCGTTCCAGGTTCTCGATCTGACGCTCGGTCTCGCCCTCGTGGTGTGAGAACAGCCGCTTGACCTCGTCGCTCTGGGCCGCGATCTGCAGCTCGCGGAGCATCGTCAGCGAGTCATGCTCCATCGTCAGGGCGGCGCCGAGCTGGTACTCGAAGAGCTCGCGCGGGTGCTCGAAGTGCTCGAACATGGGGACCTCTGTTCTCTCTCAGGGGTGTACGTCTCCCACACTCCCGGCCTCGCGCGCGCGAGGCAACGGGCTTGACACATCCGGTGCCTGCGCCTAGGCCCGCCCGGCTCTGGCGGCGGCGCGGCGAGCCTCAGCTGCGGGGGCGCCGCCGCAGTGCGGCCAGCAGAGCCGCCAGCCCGAGCAGCAGCAGCAGCGCGGCCGCGCTCAGCGCGCTCACGTCCCCCTCTGCGCCGGTGGCAGCGAGGGCTGCCGCGGGCGTGGGCGCCGCACTCGGGCTCGGCGCGGGGCTCATGGTGGGGTCGGCGGTGGGGCTCGGCTCCGGGGTGGGCGCGGGCGTCACACCGAGGGAGGCCAGCAGCGCATCCGCGTCGAGCAGACCGGCACCGGTGACGTTCTCGTCGGCGAAGCCGAAGGACGCGTAGGGGTTGCTCAGAGGCAGGGCCGTCTGCCGCGCGAGGTACAGAAGCCGCGACTGGTCGGTGCCCGGGGCGAGCTGGAGCGCGAGCGCGAACACCGCTGCGGCGTTCGGTGCAGCCGCGGAGGTGCCGCAGAAGCGGTACACGGTACGGCCGTCCAGGGAGGCGGCCTCCCCGAAGAAGGAGGTGGCGGTGCACTCGACCGAGACGAAGCCCGGCGCGGGGACGGTGAGCGGCTCGGGCAGCGGTGGCGCGGGCTGTGCCGAAGCGGGATCG
>Ga0180222_1001627_pt1 | contig 22059 bp, 18 predicted proteins | sample eDN5th37CKraftOP_FD_151336 | JGI IMG/M metagenome (GOLD analysis project Ga0180222, IMG submission 151336) | Enriched Organic Plus compost microbial communities from Emeryville, California, USA - eDNA 5th pass 37_C Kraft OP (version 2) (version 2) ... | reverse complement strand
AAACGCATTGATCAAGAGTGACGGTACGCCACGGGTTGTCACAAAAATCAGCGTTGGTGTTACTCATACATGCGCAATTGCACGGGATACTTACAATAATCCAGCGTCGGCTAGGGCATATTGTTGGGGTATGAATGATTATGGTCAGCTAGGCATTGACTTCGGGGCTCATGTTATAGACATGCTTAGTTCATATGTAGATATAAATTCATCAAAAATTCAGTTTTTGGGTAATAAATACAGTAAAGACAGATATGACCCGATGCCATTGCCCGAAAAAGTTGCAGAACAGGTCAAATCGTATAAAACTTCTCGGCTTTGTACGATTCCTAGAAACACTTCTAATCCTGAAGCATATTGTTTGCAAAAACACTGTCAGTCAACAGAGACATGTATATATTCAGAAGAAAGTAAGGCTACGGGCGGCGTGAAGGGGGGTGCTGGCGCGAGACCCGACCGCGCTACATTGTATATTTTTGAAACCATTAATACTGCACTTAAGGAAAAGATTGTGGTCGATATTTCTGCTGGCAATGGATTTACATGCGCCAAATATATAAATCCATCAGATGCAGCTGAACTGAACAAGATCACTAGCCTGGATGATGCATTGAATAATGCCGAAAATGTCAATGGAAAAATTGCTTGCTGGGGGCGCAATGATGCGTATCAGCTCGGTATTAATAACAAAAATACTATGCCGTATCCAGTAGACGTCAATAACAATGGACTGCTTGGTGGCAAGAAGGTCAAATCGCTTGCTACGGTAAAAGACGACGGTGTTCCGGGAAATCTTTTGACGAGCTATGGCGCGACAACAATGTGTGCCATTAATGTTGATGACAAGGTATATTGCTGGGGCAAGAATGACGTTTGCCAAGTGGGTAATAACTGTGCAATAGGAACTACCAGTGGCACGTACCACACGGATTTTTGGGGCGACCTCCACAAAATGAGTCCTGGTCACGGTTATTCAGTTGCTTGTGGTATTGGCGCAGGGCCATGGATAGAATACAACTATGATGTCAAAACTCCTGTAGCAATTCGTTCCAATGAAACATTTCGCGATGTGGTTGTCGGGCCCAATTGGACGACAGCTATTAACAAGACGTCGAACAGGGTATATTTCTGGGGCGGTGTATCATCGCCCACGTGTGGCGCGGCTAATCTGAATGTGCGACGCTACCATATCAACGTGCCAACGCTACTGACAGTCAAAGGTGAAATAGGCTCGAAAGCCCTTACGTCGTTTACTTCTGGTATGCCGCCGAGCTCGAATACGTCGCCTGGTCAAATCAAGGACTTACCTTTTTGTGCATATATCGACAACGCAGTGAAATGCATCAATCATTCATTGGCGGATCAAGATGAAACAAAGTCATATAGCAAGACAGGCGTCATACTCATCGATATCGATACTAGTATGACCGGATACAGCTGCGCTGTCACAAAGGATGACAATAATCATGGATCGGTCGCTTGTTGGGGTCGTAATAAAAAAGGCAACTTAGGTAACCGAACTTTTGAAGATACGGAATTACCGATTTTGGTAGATGTATATCGAGGTTTCAAGGGTCCTGGTTCTGATGATGAAAACAGTGCGCTTGGCATAGAAGCGAAGATTGTTGACAAGGTAGTGTTCTTTTGACGAAGGCAGCAGAGTATGAGACGGGTAAAAACAGATAAGAAACGAGAGTATGGATTTACGATTACAGAAATACTTGTAACGCTTTTTGTCATATCGACATTTCTAGGATTGTTTTTTCAGGCTTATATACTTATGCTTTCGCAAAGAACGGCAGTTGTCAGGCAAAGTAAAGCCGATAGTATTGCGCGAGCTAATCTGCAACTCGTATCAAGCGCACCGCAAGTTACCTCATCCAGTTGTCCAGCTGATGGCTGGGATCTGGTGAGCAGTCCTTATGTTGTGCAAAAGGTGACTCTTACGACTGATCATGAGCGGGAGAGGGAGCTGGGTACTGATAGTAGTGCGCAATTGCGCATGTATTGTACGTCAGGGTTGAATGATGCGAAACGCATTGTGTCCAAGGTGACCTACAAAGTAAACGGAGTAAACAGGGCGGTAGTGTATGCGACAATTGCTAACTAAATCACTAGGAGCCGGGTTTACTGCTATCGAATTGATGATCGCCGTGTTCATGCTTGGACTAGTGGCACCGATCGTGTTTAGCGCACTGGGGGATTTTTATGATGATGCAAACAGAGTGTTAACCCAGACTGTCAAATATACTAATGTGCAAACCGCCTTTGACATTATAAAAAGCGACTTATCTACGAGTACGAATTTTCTCGCACGATCAATTGACAGTCAAACATTTACACCTAGTCAATTAAGACTGGTTTCAGGTAATAACGATGACAGGTGGACTTATGAGGGGTTGAGTGGAAGCAATACAAACTATCGAGTATTGGTAACAGAATCTTATGCAACGACGATATCAGGCGGTAGGGCCGTGCCGAGTTTTATCAATTGCAGCGGCGGTGTCATGACTCAGACTAAGGTAATGCGCGTATATTATGTCAAGGATTCAACTCTATACCGTCGTACGATCCTTCCATATGCAGACGGCAGCGGGTCATATTGCAATGGCAGTCCAGAGCAAAAGCAGAGCTGTTTCTCGTCTGTTCGTTCGACATATTGTAAGGCTGTTGATGCTATTCTTGAACGTGAGATTACAGCATTTAAGGTAGATTACTATAATACAATTTCTGACAAAGACCCTAGTCTAAAATCCGATAGCCTTGGCCCATACAATACGGCGCAGGCTGAGATAATTAACAAGGCGCAAAAAGCAAAAATAACGATTTACAGCAAACAATGGCCCGATGGAGTCAGCATAACAATTAATCTTGCCAACATCGGTCAGTCGCTTGCTAGTGACGGCAGGGACGGAATGCCTGGAGGCGGTGATGATGGTGGAGGTAGTGACGGAGGATTCGTGCCGACCGAATGCTCCGGTAATAGTAATAGTGACTCATGGGATGTGAAAATTTGGGTAGACAAAGATGGCGTGACAAGAACAAACAAGCCTTTAATGGTCGACATAGGTGATGGCAAAATATATGTTCCTCTAGGAAAAACACGCATCGATTACTTCTTGGTCGGCGGCGGCGGGGGAGGCCAAGGTGGTTGGATACTCTCTGCTGGCGGCGGGGGAGGCCGTGGCGGTCAAATTACAGTCGGGACTATTAGCATATCAGACGTGCCAGAAGAGAATCGTACTATTCTGTTTCGAATAGGAATGGGTGGCAAAGGTACACGCGGTGGCGGGTTATATAAACTTCTTCCTCTAGATTTCGTTGCATATCCATCGGAGGGCAAAGATGGTACGGCGACAACCTTAACGATCGATGGAAAAGGTGAATTCGCACGCGCTAATGGTGGTAACGGCGGTTCTGGTACCAGCAATGACAAGGATGGCAAATTGCCGGTTCCAGCGCAGCGAATGTGGAATAGTCGCGGCTACTGCGCTGGTCTTGCGCCAGGTAAAGGTGCGAATCTAAGGAACGGCGAGGCTGGCAATAAAGGCTTGGGTTCAGAAGAGAGCAGAAATGCGGGTAGTGGCGGTGCTGGAGGTTCAGGCGTGTCAGTAGATAACTTTGACTTTACTCATGCTTGGAATGCTTATCATGGCGGCGATGGAGCTCCGGGAATTATACGGCTCAGATTCTACTAACCAGCTATAAATCATGGGATAGGGTGTAGGTTTCAAAAACGGAACGCAGAGCATCAAACATTGATTTTTTATTAAGAAAATTGTAAAATTACCCTATGCAACGGAGTGGATTGTCTAGGGTTATTCCTGTCATTCTGATTATGATTGTTATCGCTGCGGCAGTAGCGGGTCTGATTTCCGTTGGTCAGTCAATTCTTGGTGGTGATACGCAGCAACCTGCTGAAGTAAATGTTGGTCGTCAGGCTCTTACGGAGGTCAAAAACGGTAGTGGCATACGCATGACTGTACGCGGGCCGATCGTTGCAAACGAAGAATTTCATAGCTATACGATTACGATCCGTCCCAACTATCGCAGTATTACAACCTACGTTGGATATAACAAAAAACCTTTGAATCATCGTGAACTGAACAACAATAAGCGCGCGTATGAGCAGTTCGTTTACGCATTGTCGCGCCTGGACTTTATGAATTCTATGCCATTGCGAGGTGAAGTAAATGATACGCGCGGAATCTGTGCTACTGGTATGTTGTATGAATTTGAAGTTCTGCAAAACAACAAGTCGGTTCAGAAGCTATGGACGACATCATGTGGCGGTTCGCGTGGATCATTCAATTCAAACCTAACGCGTACGCGTGAATTGATCCAAGACCAAATACCTGGCATCGAAAAAATACTGGGTAAAGTCAGACTCCCATAACGGTCGTATTGTATACTAGTAGAGTGATAAAAGCGATTATTTTTGATTGTTTCGGTGTGCTAGCAACTGATGGCTGGAAACAGTTGCGTCAAGAGTTCTTCTCAGACGACGAAGAGCGGATGCGTAAAGCGCTTGACTTAGATAAAGCAGTAAACGGCGGCATGATGGACTATGCCACGTTTATTCATGAAGTAGCCCATCTTGCTCAGCTCTCGAAAGCTGAAGTTCACCGACGAATGAACGGTAACGTACCGGATCGGTTGCTATTCGAATTTATTCGTAGTGATCTAAAATCGCGTTACAAACTGGCCGTACTCAGTAATGCGGCCAATGATTGGCTAAATGATTTGTTCGAACCATGGCAAGTGCAGCTATTTGATGAAATTGTGTTGTCATACCAGGTAGGCTTAGTAAAGCCGGAAACAGAAATTTATCAGTTAACAGCCAACCGACTCGGTGTATTGCCGGAAGAATGTATATTTATCGATGATATCGAAAGGTATTGTATGGCCGCTGCGGAACTTGGCATGAAAACGATTGTTCATAGTAATCCTCGCGATACAATCGCCCAAGTAAAAGAAATCATTCATAATCAATCAAATTAGCCGCTGAAACTGTCTAGAGTATGCCAGAATTACCAGAAGTAGAGACCGTACGACGAGGTTTACAGGAGTTCATCGTCGGCCGGGAAATCAAGGCTGTTGAACATGATACGCCGAAAAGTTTTCCAAATGCCGATGCCGATGTGCAACGGTTTTTGATCGGTTCAAAAGTCAAACAGGTTCGACGTCGAGCAAAAGTTTTGCTCATAGATTTATCATCGGAATACACACTTGTTATTCACCTTAAAATGACAGGTCAGATGGTGTTTCGATCTAGTGCTGCTGTGTTCGGCGCGGGGCATCCGAACGATAGTCTGGTGGGCGAGCTGCCCGACAAAACCACGCGTGTTACCTTTACTTTTACTGATGGATCGCGTCTCTTTTTCAATGACCAACGTAAATTCGGCTGGGTGAAGCTGATGCCGATAATAGAAGTACCAAACATCGACTTTATGAAAAAAGTCGGTCCGGAACCGCTCGAAGCGGATTTTACGGATAGGCAGTTTACTGAGCGATTCCATCGTCGCTCCAAGACGTCGATCAAAGCGGCACTGCTCGATCAAACCGTGGTTGCGGGTGTTGGTAATATCTATGCAGATGAATCATTGTGGGGTGCGAAAATTCATCCAAAAAGGTTAGTTGCGTCTATTACTGAACGCGAGTTCAAGGCGTTATACAAGGAGCTCCGCGATGTGATGAATTTGGCAATTGAAAAAGGTGGCAGCACGGACCGCAATTACGTGAATGCTGAAGGCAAAAAGGGAAGTTATATTGATTTCGCGCGTGTATTCCGCCGCGAAGGACAACCATGCCCGCGTTGTGGTACGACGATCGTCAAAATGCGCGCTGCAGGTCGCGGTACGCATATCTGTCCCAAATGTCAGGTGATACAATAATATAAGAGTGATAACACTACTGACGGGAGAAAACAGTTTTGAAATTGCCCGAGCGCTCGATGAGATTGTTCGGAATTTTGACGGTGCGCCTGAAAAGATCGATGGCAGCGAGTTGGAGCTGGATCGTTTTTCGGATCTCATCATGGGCGGAACATTGTTTACCACCGAGCGACTGGTCATTATCAGAGATTTGTCTGAGAACAAAAAAATCTGGGAGGTTTTGCCAGAGTGGCTGGATCGTGTAAGTGACGATGTTCATTTAGCGCTGGTTGAGCCAAAACCTGATAAACGAGCAAAAACATACAAGGCTTTGCAAAAAACTGCTACTGTAAAGTCGTTTGAGCCATGGAGCGAACGGGATATGTTTATGGCAGAAAAGTGGGCTCAGGAAGAGGCAAGGCGGCTTGGATTCGACCTGGATAAAAAATGTGCGCGCCTACTTGTAGAGCGCGTTGGGGTGAATCAGTGGCTGCTGTATCATGCGCTCGAAAAACTGGCCGTTCTCGATACAGTAACACCTGAAATCATTGAATCGGTTATCGATGCAAATCCGAGCGAAAAGGTATTCAATCTGCTTGATGCCGCACTGCGTGGTGACACTGAAAAAGTGCATTCAATGGTGCAGATATTGGAGCGCAGCGAAGATCCGTACAAAACATTTGGCTTATTGGCCGGTCAGGTGTTTCAGCTTGCCGTGCTCGCCGCTGCCAATAAACGTCCGGCCGAGGTGGCAACGGATATCGGTGTGCATCCGTATGCTCTAGGCAAACTCGTACCGCATGCGGAGCGGATAGGCAAGGTGGGTGTGAAAAAAATAGCAAAGATCTTTGCTGATACTGATGTCTCGATGAAGTCGGTCAGCGTCGATCCTTGGTTGCAAATCGAAAAAGCACTTATGAAAACAGCCTCGATTTGAGGCTGTTTTTTGAAGGTGGCATAAAACCTATTTTGTCGTTTTCTTTGCAGTCGTCTTTTTTGCTGCTGGTTTCTTGGCGGGAGCCTTCTTCGCAGTAGCGGTAGTCTTTTTGCTGCTGTCAGCTAGTTTGACACCAGCAGTTTTGGCAGCTGCAGCTAGCTTTGCCTTGCGGCGAGCAGCGGTGTTCTTCTTGATCAGGCCTTTCTTTACGGCCTTGTCCAACTCGCTCTGAGCCTTTGACAGGGTATCGGCGCTTGGCTTTGCGACAAATGCCTTGGTTGCAGCCTTGATATTCTTTTTGATGCCGACATTGCGCTCACGGCGAACGATAGTTTGTTTCATGCGCTTGATAGCGCTCTTGATGATTGGCATAAAAAACTTTACCTCTTACAAATTTGTTAATGCAGTCAAAAAGAGATTATAGATGAAAAACAGAGGTTTGTAAAGGGTAGAATATTTGTTGACGGTTTCATAACGCTCATGGTATAGTGAAACCAAACTAGCTTTTTAGTTGAAACAAACACGAAAAATAGCAGGAAAAACCCCATGGACCAGGCCAAGCAACAGGTCATCGAAGCTATCAAAGGGCATAGCAATGTGCTCGTGACTGTCAGCACAAACCCCTCGGTGGACGAACTTTCGGCCGCGCTTGGTTTGACGATCATGCTTAACAATTTGGACAAGCGGGCGACCTCTGTTTTTAGTGGAACGATTCCACCTGCAATCAACTTTCTTGAACCTGATAAAACATTTGAAAATACAGCTGACAGCCTGCGCGATTTTATCATCGCGCTCGACAAGGAAAAGGCTGATCACCTGAGATATAAAGTCGAAGGTGAGGCGGTGAAGATTTTCATTACGCCATACAAAACTAAGCTCACCGAAAAAGACCTCGAATTCAGCCAGGGAGACTATAATGTCGAGTTGATCATTGCCATCGGTGTAACAGATCAAGATCATCTAGACAAAGCACTTGAAACCCATGGCAAAATACTGCACGATGCGACCGTGATTACGGTGACTGTTGGTAGCGAAAAGAGTACTCTTGGCAGTCTAGACTGGCATGACGACAAAGCAAGCAGCCTTTCAGAAATGATTGCAAGTCTCGCTGATGGTCTCAAGGAGGATCAACCACTGCTTGATCAGCAGGTTGCAACAGCATTGCTTACCGGTATCGTTTCGGCAACTGATCGTTTTAGTAACGACCGCACAACGGCCGATGTGATGACAATTGCCGCTCAATTGATGGCCGCTGGTGCGAATCAGCAGCTTGTGGCAGCTAAACTTCAAGAAGCGCACGACATTGCCCCTTCGGCCGACAAGCCGGCCAAAAAAGATGAGTCAGCCGAATCTGGTACTGAACTTACGATTGAACGGCCAACAAAGAAATCTGAAAAAACAGCTTCTGAAACATCTCAAGAAAACGATATTCAAGCGGAATTAGAGCAGCATCTAGCTGGGGTTGCATCATCGCCATCGGGAACGATGGCTGATATCGAGAGACAGCTTAAAGAGGCTGTTGAACAACAAGCCTCGCAGCCACCAGTTGAACAGCCGACTGAACAATCACCGCCACCGGCGCCGCCGACCGAAAGTCCGCAACCGCCTATGGTGGAATCGAATGTGGCACCAACACCGCCTCCTGAGCCAGAATTACCGGTGGACTCGCAAGATGCGACAATGCCAGGTTTTGAGCCTACGGGAGCTATGCCACCACCAATACCAGCACCTCCGGTGCCGCCAGTATCTGGACAGCAGGGCGTAGACATGGTTCCACCTCCAGGTATGGTAATGCCACAGCCACCGCCACCAGAACCAGTCGAATCACCAAAAATTATTCAACGGCATGATGCGATTACGGAGCCTCCTGGGGGATCTGCGGGTACGCCACCGATCAATAGTATCCAAGACGGATCAACGGATGAACTCAAGACCATCGATCCATTTACCGGTGCTATGGATAGGATTGAGGCGCCGCCAATTATGCCAGCTAGTGAAAGTGTGCCAAATGCTGGTGGTGGTACGCCAGAAGGCGTCGCAATACTCAACTCGACAGATTCAGATGTTGCACCTGCACCATCAAACGGTACCGAAGAGGCAGTACCACCGCCACCGCCTCCGCCGATCATACCAGAACTGCCACCACTTCCGCCGGTGCCATCGGATGTATCAAATATACCTTTGCCACCACCGCCACCTCCTCCGCCGGTTGATCCAAGCGGATCTTTGCCGCCGCTGCCTTCAGGTCCGGTTGCGGGTGATGTATTTGGCGACGGCAGTGTTCAGTCATCTGAAACACCACCTTCAGCTCCAGAGCCAGGACAGTTCAGAATCCCTGGTCAGATGTAGTGATTACTCGATAACGACGAAATGGTTGATAGCGACTTTGTCGCCAAGTTTCTCAATCCATTGATCTGCATCTGCACGTTGAGAGTGGTGTGCGCGCATAATTTCACAAACTTTTTCGTATTGCTCACGTTCGTCGACGGTCTCATCGATTTCCTTGGGAGGTCGACCAGGTTCGCGCAGTGTAAAACTTGTATTGATATCAGGAAAATCTTCTTTTGACAGGCAAGCGAGACGAACACGAGTCATAGGTAGTCCTTCGAGCTTGAGCCTACGAAAGGCGAGCAGTGCACTGCGTGCTGCGACAATATGGTCGATATGACCAGTGACGCCATTGGTGTCCATGGTGATGAACTCGACTTGCTTGTCGGAGTCTTTTTCGACTTTGTCTTTGACGAGACCTACGATTTTTTCGGTGATCTCAATATGATCGTCATTGTTCAATTGACCGTCTGTGTATCCGAGATGGTGCTGTTCGGTCGCACCGATCAATTTTCCGGCTGTTTGCCATTCTTCCAGGCGGGTTTTTGAGAGGTCGGGTACGTTGTCCGGATTCATACTATGTTTGCCGCATCCATCGGTCAAACAGACAAGGTGTAGTTCGCTGCCGTTTTGTACCTCTCTTAGCAAGGTAGCGGCAGTCAAAAATGCTTCATCATCTGGGTGCGCAAAGATACCAAATACGATTTTTCCCATGCGTCGTAACTCCTCTTTGGTTAGTTTTCTGACGTTTTTGTCGTTGTCACCCTCGATAATGCCGCTGAACTCATGACCCCGACTCATGAAACCATTATACTAGCTATGTGATAGATGTGACTGATGGAATTGTTCTTATAGACAAACCGGCCGGTATGAGTAGTTTCGGTGTTGTTGCTCGCGTGCGGCGCGTGTTGAGTGAGCGCGCTGGCAAAAAAGTAAAGGTGGGTCACACGGGGACGTTGGATCCTTTTGCGACCGGTTTGATGATTTTATGTGTTGGAAAAGCATGTCGCAGTGCGTCTGACTACATGAAACTGGATAAGGTATACGAAACGACGATTCGGCTGGGTCAAACCAGTAGCACGGGTGATCCAGAGGGAGAACTTACTAATGTGAGCGACAAACGTCCTACACGACAGCAAATAGAAAAGGCACTAGAGAAGTTTACGGGAAAAATCACACAGATACCGCCGATTTATAGCGCGATTAAGGTTGGTGGTCAGCGCGCGTATCATTTGGCGCGGCAAGGCAAAGACGTCGAAATCCCAGCTCGCACGGTAACAATTTACAGTATCGACCTCGTGGATTATGCATATCCAGAGTTAAAAATCCGTACCTATGTCAGTAGCGGAACGTATATTCGCACCTTGGCGCAGGATATCGGTGAAGCGCTTGGCACGGGCGCCTACTGTTGCCAGTTACGACGAGTATCGATAGTAGACTGGCATGTCGATAACGCTAGGACGCTGTCGGATTTTGGTATTGAATCATAAATAGCGCATTTATCTTTACAGATATGCAAAGAGGTGTTAGTATAGCTAGCGACCAACGAAAGGGTGATGTTATTTATGCGTGAAAAAATAGCTCCTTGCAGTGAGTTTCAAGATGAATATGATCGGGCGACCGCAGGACTCGTAGCATACGAAAGCGCGGTTCTTGAGCATATCTATGAAATGTGCGAACTATCTCGTTGCAACAGCTTTAGCCCAGAGCGAGCGCTCGAAACAGCAGATCTCATGCAAGAAGCTGTATTTGAAGCGATCGAGGCTGGCGCGTTTGATGAGCTGACTGGTCTCAATAAACTGCAAGGTGATATTATGACGAGCAAAGATATAGCATCATATTTTGGTTATGTTGATCTGGCAGCTGAATTGGCAGCACGCGAACAACAGATCAGTGCAAGGGTTGCCTATCTCGAAGAAACGGTACTTCCAAGTCTTTCTTTGGAAGCGGAATAGACCTACCGAGAGCCAATACTTGCACTACCTCTGATTTTCTGCTACAATACACAACTACATGATTACCAAAGAGAACAAAGCAAAGGCTATTTCCAGTGTGCAGAAGCACAAACAGGACGTTGGCAGTGCCCAGGTTCAGGTTTCGGTGTTGACTGCGCGCATCAAGGAAGTTACTGAACATCTGCAGGTCCACAAGCACGACCACAAGGCTCGTCGTGGCCTGATTCAGATGGTGGGCAAACGCAAAAAACTTCTCAGCTACCTCGAGAAAAAAGATTTCGAGGGATACAAAGCCCTGATCGCACAATTAGGACTTCGCAAATAAAATGAACCGACCCGAAAGGGTCGGTTTTTGTTAGACTGGATACATGAGTCGGTTTCGCCGGTTATTTAGGTATCCAGAGCTGTGGAGCCTGACGCTCGCAGCATTTTTTACGCGCTTTTGGCAACTGGCGTATCCCAACGATATTGTTTTTGATGAAACATACTTTCGTGAATTTGCATCGAACTATCTGAGTGGAGAATATTTCTTTGATATTCATCCGCCGCTAGTAAAGTTGATGCTCGCCGGAATAGGTGGGCTCCTCGGGTTTTCGGCCGATGAAGTAGCTGGCAGCCCTGACGCGACAGCTGCAATGAGGTTGTTGCCCGCATTGGCGGGTGCGCTGCTAGTGCCAATTGTTTACCTTATCGTTAGGCAGTTGGGTCTAGGTAGGCGCATTGCGACAATTGGCGGCCTGTTGGTGCTTCTCGATAATGCATTGCTTGTCGAATCGCGGTTCGTACTCATGGATAGCTTTTTACTGCTGTTTGGTCTCGCTGCGCTTAGTTGTTATTTGATACTGCGCCAGTCTGATGGCAAACGACGTTGGTTGTGGCTCGTGTTGACGGGTGTTTTCATGGGTGCTCTGGTCAGTACGAAATGGTCGGGTCTCGCAGTGGTAGCGCTGCTCGGAGGCGTTTGGTTAGTTGAGGGTGTTGCTCGACGCCTCAATTGGCAAAAAATGCTCGTAGAAGCAAGTGTTGTTTTCGGTGTGATGATGGTCATTTATCTTGCTAGTTTTGCAATGCACTTTGCGCTGTTGCCGCGAAGCGGAGAAGGCGATGCATTCATGTCAGTACAGTTCCAATACACATTGCAAGACAACCGCTTTAGCGAGGAGATTGTGCCGATGTCGTTTTGGGAAAAGACAGTGGAACTTAATAGTGTCATGTATAGTTCACAGAGTACATTGCAGAACACCGAGCATGACTATGCATCTAAGTGGTATGAGTGGCCATTGATGGCGCAGCCTGTGTACTATTGGCAGAGCATTCCCAGTAATGATGGCGCACAGGCGCATATCTACTTACTGGGCAATCCAGTCGTATGGTGGGGTGTCGCGATTGCTGTTGTAGTGGCAGTTATTTCGCTTGTAGGTCGATTCCAGTCAGTCATGAAATATCGACGGTTACTATTGTTTCTATTGGCTGGTTATGTGCTCAATTGGTTACCATTCGCGTTTATCAATAGGCCAATGTTTTTGTACCATTACTTCTTCGCGCTGTTATTTGGAATTCTAGTAGTATGCGTTATGCTTGCAGTTGTTTTTGATCAGATATCCAAACGTTTTGGTTACGAAGCGGCAATACGCCTTTTTGTAGGAGTTTGTTTGGCCGTGTTTGGTGGGTTCTTGTATTTCTTGCCAGTGAGTTATGGGTGGCCGCTTGCGGAAGCGGATCTCATGCGATACATGTGGTCGCCAAATTGGCGCTAAGCGCGCATAACAGCGACGACACAAAAGCGTCCGTCTGTGTCACGGTTGTTTTTTAGGAATTGGCTGTGTGAGAAATATTTTTTATCAGCAGCAGAGTCGATTGGTGATGCAGTGATATTTTCTATAGGTATGCCTGCCGCTAAGATCTGTTCGATTGAAACGTCATGTAGGCTTCGGTTTTCAAATGCATATAGCGGATAGTGTTCCTTACTTGCTGCAGGGGACAACCAGACTATGATGTCATGTGGATTGCATGCATGCTGCGAAATGAGATATTGAACACATTTCGTACCGCCGTGTTGTTCCAAATTGTGACGCCCCAGATGCGAGAGCATGAGAATATGCTTTGTTTGATCGTACATAACTGCGCCAACACAATCAGCGAGAGGTAACAGTAATGCATGTCCAGGCTGGGTGACAACGAGTGCGTCGGAGGCGATTGTTGGGTGGCGAGTAATGCCGTCGCCCTTATCATTGTCAACAAGGGTCCGATAACGACAAAAATTATTAGTCTCGTACACGACTTGGACAAGTGTCGTATCTTCGGGCTTGAGATCGTGTCGTTTCAAAAAAGCCGTACGCGTAGGCAGAACGGATTGGAAATTCTGATCGATCGACTTCATCGATCCGTCTGCAACGGTCGAAACAAAAATGTCTAATTTCACCGCACCATTATAACAATCGTCGATAGGGAATCGAAGAAAGTATGGTATACTAAGCTGGGTATTAACAATGCGGAAAGTGATAGATGGGAAAGTTTACCGCGTAAACTCTCGCACCTGTTACTCTCCGCATTAATAACACAATCAAGGAGAGGCAAAAAACAATGTCTACCATTAATCCTAATGGAAAGGAAATTATAAAAGTAAGTACTCAGTGGCAGGGACGTGAACTGTCGCTCGAGGTAAACCGTGTCGGGTTCCGCACGACGGCGAGCGTCATCGCACGTTATGGTGACACGGTTGTCTTGGGAACTGCAATGGTTGGCAGCAAGCCAGTCGAGCTGGATTATTTCCCATTGAGCATCGACTATGAAGAAAAATTTTATGCAGCTGGCAAAATCAGCGGCAGTCGCTTTATCAAGCGCGAAGGTCGTCCAAGTGACGAAGCTATTCTAATCGGTCGTTTGATCGATCGTCCGATTCGTCCGCTCTTCCCGAAGGGATATCGCCAAGAAGTGCAGGTTGTCGCGAGCGTGTTGTCGATGGATCCGAGCTTTCGTCCTGACGCTGTTGCAATGATTGCGGCATCGAGCGCACTGATGCTGACTGGTACACCATTTGATGGTCCTGTCGCAGGTCTGCGCGTGGGTCGCGTCAATGGCGAATTCAAAGCATTCTTGAGTCCAGAAGAGCGCGAACAAAGTGATCTCGACCTTGTCGTTGCTGGTATTTCGAGCGGTATTACGATGGTAGAAGCGGGTGCGAACGAAGTGTCTGAAGACCTCATCGGTGATGCACTTGAATGGGCATTTGAAGCTTACCAGCCAGCGATTGAGTTACAAAAAGAACTAGCCGAAAAAGTTGCGCCAGAACCACAAGAATACGAATTGGTTTTGCCGAACGAAGAAATCCAGCAAATTGCCAATGAGTGGTGCGATGGCAAGCTTGGTGAAGCGCTACATCGTCCATACCCAGAGCGCAATGAGCTTGTAAATAATCTACGCTGGGCGTTTCATGAAGAAATGGCCGAAAAAGTCGGCGAAGATTACGAAGAAGTTCGTGATGAATACGACGAAGCATTTACGAAGGCACTGCACGAAGATGTGCGTCGTGGCATTGTTGAAAAGGGTATCCGACCAGACGGTCGTGCACTGGATGAAATTCGTCCACTATCAAGCGAAGTCGGTATTTTGCCGCGCGCTCACGGTTCGAGCCTCTTCACTCGTGGCGTGACTCAAGCGCTCAACATCGTGACGCTTGCGCCACTGAGCTACGCGCAGGTCGTCGACACGATGGAACAGACCGACTACGAGCGTCGCTACATGCATCACTACAATGCGCCAGGATACACGGTTGGTGAAGTTCGCCGTTTGGGCAGCCCGGGTCGTCGCGAAATCGGTCACGGCTATCTGGCAGAGCGGGCACTTTTGCCGGTTCTTCCGAGCGAAGAAGAGTTTCCATATGCAATTCGTTCAGTTACTGAAATCATGAGTCAGAACGGTTCAACATCGATGGCTGCGACTTGCTCCAGCTGTCTGGCGCTTATGGATGCTGGCGTGCCGATCAAACGTCCTGTCAGCGGTATCGCTATGGGTCTAATGATGGATGGTGATACGCCATATGTATTGTCTGATATCGCTGATGCCGAGGATTTTGCTGGTGACATGGACTTCAAGGTCACCGGTACCGAAAAAGGTATCACTGCGATGCAGATGGATATGAAGGTTCATGGTCTGCCTGTTTCAGTACTACGTCAAGCAATCGAGAAAGCGAAGCCGGGTCGTGAATTCATCTTGAATCACATGTTGACAACTTTGGCTGCTCCAAAGCAAAGTCTGAGTCCGTACGCACCACGCATCGAAAAGATCAAGATCAATCCTGACAAGATTGGTGCGGTTATCGGCAAGGGTGGCGAAGTCATCAATAAGATTACCAAGGAAACCGGTGCTGAAATCGATATCAAGGACGATGGTTTGATTACTGTTGCCGCTGCTGATACTGCCAAGATTGAGCAGGCGCTTGATTGGATCCGTAGCCTGACGGAAGAGCCAGAGGTAGGCAAGGTATACACCGGCAAAGTCGTAAGCATCAAGGAATTCGGCGCTTTCGTGAATATCCTTCCGGGTATCGATGGCATGGTTCACATCAGTAAGTTGTCGGACAAGCGCGTTGAAAAAGTTGAAGACGTGGTAAAAGAAGGTCAGGAAGTCAAAGTTAAGCTGACTGGTATCGACGAGCGCGGACGATTGAGTCTAAGTATCAAAGATGCTGAATAACCGATCGATTAAACTACGATAGATGCAGGTTATATGGGGGAGAGGGTAGATAAATATGCAGAACTAGACAAAGTACGGCAGGCAATTATCGACAATAACGTCTGTCCAGAATTGGCAGCTCAGGCAACGAATCTGGTGATGGGCGATGGCAATGTCGATGCTGAGATCGTTTTTATAGGCGAAGCGCCGGGTAAAAACGAAGACGAACAAGGTCTGCCGTTTGTCGGTGCTGCTGGTAAATTCTTAAACGAAATGCTTGCTCAGGCTGGCCTTGTGCGTAGCGATGTTTACATTACCAATATTGTGAAATACAGACCGCCGAACAATCGAGATCCATTACCTGAAGAAAAGAAAGCCTTTTGGCCATATCTACTCAAGCAATTGCAGATTATTCAACCAAAAGTCGTCGTCACGCTTGGTCGTCATAGTATGGAATATTTTTTGCCGGATATGAAAATCAGTCAGATCCATGGTCAGCCAAAAAGGATACAATTCGGCGACGAAAAGCTGGTCATCGTGCCGCTGTATCATCCGGCTGCGGCTCTGTACAATGGTTCGATGCGCCAGACGCTGATCGATGATTTTTTGAACGTTCCGAAGATAGTCACCAGACTCGAAGAATTGCCCCAATCTTGATTTTTCGGGTCGAGTATGCTACCATAAATATAACTAATCAAGGGAATTGAGAGATAGCGGCCGTCCCAAGTCTTGTGTACAAATTATACGAAAGTAGCTATTTGAACACGAACTAAATATCGAATTACCTAACTAACGAACAGAAGAAAGAAATTATCAAATCACAGTAATCGATCAGAAATTCAAACAATTGTAAAAGGAGAAATAATCATCTATGGGTCAACGACGACTCGCAAATGCTACCCCTGATGATGTCAGCAAACGGCCGGGTAGCCAAAGGAAAACGAACAATACAGTGTTGAGTAACACTAGTACTCGTAAAGGTGAAGTATTCCGTGCGCAGCGCCGTACATCGGAAAATGTGAATCTGCGCGCAAGCCAGCACGTGATCAATATTCCGGTGAACAAATCTATCTACAACGGTTATGGTGGCCGTCAATTCAGCCTGGCTGATCAAAAGAAGCAACCAAAGACTAAGGGTCCGGTTCTTAAAGTTATGCCAATTGGTGGTCTTGGCGAAATGGGTATCGGCAAGAACATGATGGCAATCGAATACGACGATGAAATCATCGTGATCGATATGGGCTTCTTGTTCCCGGGCGCCGATTATCCGGGCATCAACTACATCACGCCTGATATTACGTATCTCGAAGAAAACAAGCACAAGATTCGCGGTCATGTGTTCACGCACGGACACTTGGATCACATCGGTTCGTTTAGGCACTTTATCCACCGTATCCCTGCGCCTGTATATGGCAGCAAGTTTACGATCGGTATGTTGCAGCGAACGATGGAGGAGTCAACCAGCGGCTTTGAGCCGGAGTTCCGTGTGCTCGATCCAGAAGCGCATGAACGCGCGCAACTAGGTGACAACTTCAATATCGAGCTGGTTCGCGTGAATCACTCGATTCCAGACGCGACGGCAGTTGTTGTCCGTACGCCACTCGGTGTATTGGTTGATACCGGTGACTGGCGCTTCGAAGAAGAGCCGGTCGACGGTCGTAAATTCGATCTCGAGCGTCTGACTGAAATTGCGACAAAAGAGGGTATCTTGCTGCTCATGAACGAAAGCACGAACTGTGAGTCAGAAGGTACGCACGGTCATGGTGAGTTCGATATTCAAGCCTCCATGGGTCAAATCATGGAGAAGTATCCAAACTCTCGATTGATCATGAGCTGCTTTAGTTCACAGATTCATCGTATGCAGTTGATTTTGCAGGAGGCAAAAAAGCATGGCCGCAAAGTCGCGTTTGCAGGATACAGCATGATCCAAAACCTCGAAGTGGCGCTGCGTTCTGGTGCGATCAAGATTCCAAAAGATGTCATCATGAAAATGGAAGACATCGTGAAGCTGCCGGATGGCAAAATCACCGTCGTGTGTACGGGTAGCCAGGGAGAGTTCAATGCCGTGCTCAACCGCATGGCGAGTGGCGCGCATAAGCATATCAAGATCAAAAACAGCGACGTTGTTGTGTTCTCGTCTAATCCTATTCCAGGCAACGAAAAGTACGTCGTACGCACAGTTGATGGTTTGATGCGCGAGGGTAGTGAAGTGATCCAAAATGGCAAGACGCACTTGACTGGTGTCGGTCCTCTCCACCTTTCGGGTCATGGTTATTATGATGATCACGTCAAGCTTATCACTGCACTCAACCCGACATACTACATGCCAATCCACGGCGAGTTCCATATGCTCGTGCACAACGCGCGTCTCGCCGAAAAGGAATGTGCGATTCCGCGCGACCATATCTTCGTTTGCGATTCTGGCGACGTGATTGAAATCACACCGAACGGTGCCAAAAAGAACGGTCGCATTCCGGTTGGTGGCGTCATGTATGATGATAGCGGTGCCGTTGTGAGTGAAGTCGTGCTCAAAGACCGCATCCACATGGCGACAGAAGGTATGTTTGTCGTCATCCTGACAGTGCAAAAGGGCACTGGTCGGTTGCTGACCAGTCCAGATATCATTAGTCGCGGTTTCATATACTTGCGTGATAGCGAAGAACTGATGGGACTTATTCGTCAGTATTTGAAGCAAAAAGCTGCTCGCAGCCTTGCTGGCTCCAAGGTAGATCTCGACCAGGTCAAAAAGGAAATTAAAGACGAAATTACGCATATCCTCTACGATCAAACGCGTCGTACACCGATCGTTATTCCGGTTATCAATGAAATCGGTGGCACACAAATTCGGGCTGGCGCAACGGTCACAAAAGCCAAGCAGCCTGCCAAAGCATTCGTTCGTCCTGCGCCGAAGCAATTCCCGCCTAAGCAAGTGCCGGATATCGATACGCTCGATCCGACCCTGCGTTCGCGCAGCGAAACTCAAGCATACTAACCCAGTCTCACAGTAGTATAACTTGCAAAATGTAGTAATTTTTGCTATAATATGCAAAGATAAAAGCGTATATAATAAAAACCAATGGCAAAACGAAGACGAAAAACAAAAAAATCTGCCAAAGAAAGTCCGACTCACGTCTTGCCGGAGGGATTTTGGCAGCAAGTTGCTGCACTAGGTTTGATTGTCATTTCGGTTTTGCTGGTCGTCGCTTGGTTTAATGCCGGCGGGCCAGTGCTTGAATGGGTTCAACAAGCAGCACTCGCGGGTATTGGTTATGCAGTGTACATCGTGCCGATACTCTTTACTTATGTAGCGGTCGAGACTTTTCGTGCCGAAAACAACCGTTTGCCGTTTGTCATGAAGGCGGCTACGGGATTATTGCTCGTGTGGGCGTCGGGTTTGTTTGGTCTGGTCTTCGGCGATATCAATGGCGGATGGGTGGGTCAGAATCTAAACGCATTTGTGCTCGCGCTGATCGATGCGCCGGTCGCAATCTTTGTTTACTCTGTATTAGTACTAGTGACAATTCTGTTTGTTGTGCGCATGTCGCCAATCGCACTCATACAGAAGTTCTGGAATTTGATCCGCACCGAAAAATTGGATGACCAAAACATTGCAATCATGAAACAAGCGTCCGAGAGCGACAGCAAGCAGTCGATGAAGGAATTCAAACTGAACGCTGGAGTCGAGACAACGACGACAACCGACGAGTCGCGCTCGCGCTCATCGCTCAAAGACAGTGTTAAACAGGACAAAAATGCCGAAGAGCAATCAGCACTTGTGTCTGTACGCGATCCAAACTGGAAACCGCCGAGCTTGAACTTGCTTGAAAAGAAACAGAATCCTGCCGATGCTGGTGATGTGACTCAGAATGCGCAGATTATCAAGGATACGCTGAGCGAATTCAATATTGATGTCGAAATGGAAGGCGCCAATATCGGTCCGAAAGTCACGCAATACACTCTCAAACCGCCAAGCGGCGTGAAATTGACGCGCATTACTGCGCTTGAAACCAATATCGCGCTGAACCTCGCGGCACAGAGCTTACGTATCGAAGCACCGATACCCGGACAAAAAGCCGTTGGTATTGAGGTGCCGAATCGCAAGGCTGCCGATGTTCGTTTGCATGGTATTTTGACTTCCGATCAGTGGAAAAACAACCATGAACCACTGAGTTTTGCGATCGGACGAGATATTTCTGGTCAAGCCGTTGTCGGTGAATTAAACCAGATGCCGCACCTTTTGATTGCCGGTCAGACAGGTAGCGGTAAGTCTGTCATGATCAATACATTGCTCGCAAGTCTCTTGTATCGCAATAGCCCGAGTGAAATGAAACTTATCCTTGTCGACCCGAAGCAAGTCGAAATGGCACCATACGAAGACATTCCGCACTTGCTCACACCGGTTATTACTGAACCAGAAAAAACGATCAGCGCTCTTAAGTGGGCAGTCAACGAAATGGAACGCCGCTACAAGCTGCTGGCATCCGAAAAGGTACGCGATATTCGCACCTACAACAAAAAGATTCAGTCTGGTCGCGGTAAGATCGAGATCAAAGACGAAGAAGGTAATATGCAGCAGCATAGCGAAGGCGCGATGCCGTATATCGTTATCGTGATTGACGAGCTTGCCGATCTCATGATGGTCGCTGCTCGCGATGTCGAAGCGCTTGTCGTCCGTTTAGCACAAAAAGCACGCGCCGTCGGTATTCACTTGGTGTTGGCAACGCAGCGTCCGTCCGTTGATATCATCACTGGTCTTATCAAGGCAAACGTCCCGGCCCGTATCGCATTTACCGTGGCTAGCCAAGTTGATAGCCGTACGATTCTGGATCAGGCTGGTGCCGAAAAACTGCTAGGTAAAGGTGACATGCTCTTCCTGACACCAGCTATGAGCAAGCCGAAGCGTATTCAGGGCGCATGGGTCACGGACGAAGAGGTTATGAAGATCAACGATCACTTGCGTATGCAATCAGCGCCGCAATACAATGACGAAATCATAAGTCAACCAGTACAGCTCAATGGCAAGGGTGGTGTCGTCATGGACTTTACGACTGATACGAGCGGTGATCCAACCTATCAAGAAGCTTTGCGTATTGTTGTCGAGAGTGGTAAGGCGAGCGCTAGCCTATTACAGCGCCGTCTTGGTATAGGATACGCCAAAGCCGCTCGCTATATCGATACAATGGAAGAGCAGGGTATAGTTGGACAAGCGAGCGGCAACAGCAAGCCGCGCGACGTACTGATTACCAGTCTCGACCAACTAGGCGGCGGGTCTGATGACGAGGGCGTCTAACATTGATTTTTTGCGAGCACTAGAGTGTAATAAATCTTACTCAGTTGGTGGGATTCCTGAGAGTACCTACAGGGTTTCGCCAATCCCTACTTCACATCGACGATAGAAAGAGGTGCGAGATGACTCGTAGTTTGCAGCATGCTACCATCTACGGCGGCCTGCTTGGCGCAATCGCTGCAGGCGGTGTCGTGATCAAGGATAAAATTGATGAGCGGCATTCGATCTCGCTCGTCGGTAAACGGATCTTCCTCACCGGCGCAGCACCAGCAGAGGATCCGGGCAAGCACACATTGGGCGAATTGTTTGCGCGTGCACTGCGCGCCGAAGGCGCAAACTTGTTCTTGGTCGATCGGGAGCATCGCGTACAACAGCTCGGCGAGGAATTAGATGTCGCATATCATATCTGCGATGTCACTGATCGTAACAAAGTGCAGTATGTTGCTAATCTGGCTGCACATATGATGGGCGATATCGATATTTTCATCGCCAATGCCGGAGTTGCTGATATCACGACTTTCGAAAACGATCCGGAACGCTATCTGCGAATCCAAGCCGTCAATGAGACCGGTGTGTACAACACCATTCGTGCCTGCATGCCGTACATGAAGGGAGAGAATAGCCACGAAAAGTACGGTTTAGTCAACGCGTCGAACGGTGGCATCGTGCCGCTGGCGCTGATGATGGCATACAATGCATCCAAGGCGCATGCGATCAAGTTGGCTGAGTGCTGCAACTTGGAACTGAGGGGCACCGGTGCACGTTGCGGCGTATTGCTGTTGTCAGAGCATGCCAGTCCGATGGAAGACAACTTCAAAAAGCATATTCCTCGGAAGTTGATGAATGACAATTGGCTGCTGCGACTCGGGCACAAAGAACGCGACGCACGTCATGCGGTTGATGGTATGTTGCGCGCAGTCAAGGGGCGGCGTCTGTATACCAGTGTGCCTCGGTATTCAGAGATCGCTCGGCACTTGCCGTCAGTCGTTGGCACCATGTCGCGAG
>Ga0180222_1001624_pt1 | contig 22105 bp, 21 predicted proteins | sample eDN5th37CKraftOP_FD_151336 | JGI IMG/M metagenome (GOLD analysis project Ga0180222, IMG submission 151336) | Enriched Organic Plus compost microbial communities from Emeryville, California, USA - eDNA 5th pass 37_C Kraft OP (version 2) (version 2) ... | reverse complement strand
TGGAAATCCTGCTTCAGCCGCGTCCTCTACAAGGGCCGAAACGCCATCGAGCGCATGTTCTGTCGCCTCAAGGACTGCCGCCGCATCGCTACCCGATATGACCGCCGCGCCGATGTCTTCCTCGGCAGCATCCACCTCGCCGCCGCCATCACATGGTGGTTATGAGTCCCGGCCCTATGCAACCGTGTCGAAAGGCTTCAAGTCGGGCGGCACACAGACCACCAGCAACGGCAATATCGCCAACAAGTTCAAGCCGGAGACTCTGTGGAACTATGAGGCGGGCACCAAGTTCGACCTGTTCGATCGCCGCCTGCGCGTCGACGTGTCTGGCTTCTACATGGATTGGAAGAACGTCCAGGAGACGATCAAATTCCAATATGTCGATCCGGAAACCCATCAGATCGTGGGCGTCAGCGGCATCGACAACGCAGCCAGCGCGCGCAGCTACGGTGCTGAGGCGAGCTTCGACTTCGCTGTCAGCAAGGAATTCAAGCTCAGCGGCCAGATCGGCTACAACAATGCGAAGTACCGCAAATACACCAATGCGCTGGTCGACGGATCGACCATCGATGCCAGCGGCAAACCGCTGGTCGCCGCGCCGAAATGGACGCTGGGCGCGCAGGGCCAGTACACCTATCCGATCAACGATACGACGGACGTCTTCATTCGAGCCGAATGGAACTACCGCAGCAAGATGCTGTCGTCGCAATACGCCCTGCTCTATTATCAGTTCCCGTTCATCTCGCCAGGCTATCACAATGTGAACCTGCGCGTCGGCACGGACATCGGTCCGCTCCGGGTGGTCGGTTATGTGCAGAACCTGTTCAAGGCGCACTACTATGCCAACGCCTACGAAAAGGCGTTCTACAGCGGCGTTCAGGTCGAGCCGTCCTACCGGTCGTTCGGCGTGACCGCGAGCTACAACTTCTGACAGCCGACTATCGGGGAGGTGCCGGATTGGGCCCTCCCCATCTTGCGTGACCGGAGAGAGGCGATGATCGATCGGCGTACCTTCCTTGCGGCGGGGGCCGCCGTCGGCGTCGCCCCCTCCATTCTCTCCGCCGCGACGTCACCGGCCGGACCGGCCGACGCGGCTCTGGGCGTACTGCTGCAGCGCCATGCGGAACTGTTCCTGACGCGCAGCCCGGAACAGGCGACCAATTTCGGCTGGGATGTCGGTGCGCACGGCGATTTGCGCAGCAGGCTCGACGATCGATCGATCGCCGCCATGGCACGCGACCGGCAGGCGATCGCGGTCGCCCAGGCGCAGCTTCGTATGATCGATCGGGCGTCGCTTTCGCCGGCCGCGCTGCTCGATTACGACATCGCCGCCTTCATCTATGCCCAGTTCGCGGACATACTGGGCCGTTACGGCTATATCGACATCGACCTCAGGCCGAGTCCGTATGTCGTCAGCCAGATGAACGGCAGCTATTACTGGCTGCCGGACTTCATCGGCAGCAATCACCCGCTCGAGACGCCGCAGGATGTGGAAGCCTGGTATGCACGCCTTGCCGCATTCGCGACCGCGCTCGACCAGGAGACCGAGCGCGTCCGCCACGACGCGGGGATCGGCGTCGTTCCACCCGCCTTCGTGATCGCGCGGACGATCGACCAGCTCCGGCAGCTGCGCGATGGGCCGGTGCGCCGATCGGCACTGATGGCGCATGCCGTGGGGCGCGCCCGCGCCAAGGGGCTCGGCGACATCGGCACACGCGGCGAAGCAATCTTCACAGCCCAGATCGCGCCGGCCCTCAGCCGCCAGATCGAGGCGCTGCAGGCGCTGCAGGCGCAGGCGGGCGACGTCGCGGGCGTCTGGCGCCTGCCGGACGGCGAAGCCTATTATGCGGCAGCGGCGAGATCGAACACCACCGTGGATACGCCGCCCGAGGAGCTGCATCGCAGCGGGCTTGCGCAATGCCAGCAGCTCGCCGCCGAGATAGACCGTTTGCTGAAAGCGCAAGGCCTCGGCAGCGGCACCATCGGCGAGCGCCTGCGCGCGCTCGATCATGATCCGCGCTTCCTTGTCTCCGACGACGATGCAGGGCGCGCGCGCCTCCTCGCGGAGGCGCGGCGCGAGCTCGATCAGATCATCGCCCTGCTGCCGCGCGCGTTCAACGATCCCGTGGTCGATCCGATCGTGGTACGCCCGGTGCCGGCCGCCATCCAGGACAGTGCGCCCGGCGCCTTTTACAACGAGGGCGTCGGCGGGGGGGCGGGCATCTATTCGATCAACCTCAAGCGCACCGCCGACCTCGCCCTCTGGCGTCTGCCGACGCTGACTCATCATGAGGGCGTGCCGGGCCACCACTTCCAGTTCTGCATGCTCCGCCACGCCGGCGATCTCTCGCTCTATCGCCGCATCGTGCGCTTCTCGGCCTATACCGAAGGTTATGGCCTCTATGCGCAGCAGGTGGCGGACGAGATCGGCGTCTTCGAAGGCAATCCCTTCGGCCGTATCGGCTATCTCCAGTCGGAACTGTGGCGTGCGGCACGGATCGTCGTCGACACGGGCATTCACCACAAGCGCTGGACGCGTGAGCAGGCGGTTGCCTGGATGGTCGAGCATGCCGGCGAGCAGCCGGCGTCCACGGAACGCGAGGTGATGCGCTACTGCGTCTATCCGGGCCAGGCCTGCAGCTTCAAGGTGGGCGCCAACAGCATCGTCGCGGCACGGGAGGCCGCGCGCAGGCGGCTCGGCCCCGCATTCGACATTCGCCGCTTCCACGATCTGGTCCTGCGCTCCGGACCGATGCCGATGGCCGTTCTGGCGAACGCGGCCGCGCGCATGACCTGAGCGCGGATGGGGCGGCTCAGCGCTCGGCGTCCGTCCATGTCTTGAGCTTCGCCTCGATCTGGCCGAGCAGCCGCGCGGGCGCGCCGTCGAGCTGCCGCCCCAGGCGGTGGATGAGGCTCACCGTCGCATCCTCGAGCTCCGCTTCCTTGATCGGCCGCGCGACCAGCGTCCCCTCCTCCAGTTCCGCGACGGCGGCGATCCTGGGCAGCACCGTCACCATCCGTCCCGCACGCGCAAGATCCCGCATCACCTGCAGCGAAGTCGTGACGAGCGCCGGCTCAAGCCAGGTCTGCGCGCGCTTTTCCGCGTCGTTGAGCAGATGGCGGATGCGGAAGCCCTTCGGCGGCAGGCACAACTTGAAATGCTGGAGATCGGCAAGGGTCAGCGCGTCGAGCGCCGCGGCGGGGTGGCCCGGGGCGCACATCACCTGCAGCGGCTGCGCGATCCAGCTGCGTGTCCGGATCCGTGGTTCGTTGGAGGTGTGGAGGATCATGCCGACATGCGCCTCGTCCTCCAGGACCATGCGCACGATCTCGCTCGTCGTGCCGCTGAGGATCGAGACGGTGATGCCGGGATTGCGGCGCTGGAAATTATCGATGAGGGTGCTGAAGGAACGGCCGAGGAAACCCTCGCCGACCGCCATCTCGATATGGCCGGTCTTCACCTCGCGCAGCTCGCGCAGCCGGCTCATCAGCGCCTCGCGGCTCGATAGCTGGTCGCGATAATAGTCCAGCGTCATGCGTCCCGCCTCGGTAAGGCGGATGGAGCGACGGCCGCGTTCGATGAGGGCGATGCCGAGTTCCTGCTCGAGATGCGCGATCTGCCGGCTGATCGAGGAGACCGCCACCCCGATCTTCTCGCTGGCGAGCCGCATCGAGCCGAGATTCGCGGCCTCGTAGAAATATGCCAATGCGTTTTCCAGCAACTGCCGTTCTCCTTCCGGCGATAACCTGTCGCTTGTTTGCGGCCAGCGCAATGATCTTGGCGCCCAGCCTCGCTTGATGCGCGGATATCGCTGGGCAACACCACGCGGGACAGACGGGGCCGGACCGGCCCGCGCACTTTTTGGGGGATCAAGTTGATCGACAAGCGCGCGCGCGTCGAATGGCGCGGCTATATTCCTGCCATCGTGACGCCGTTCGCCGCCGACGGTGCGCTCGATCTGGCGGGCCTCGGCGTCATGCTGGACTGGCTCCATGCCGAAGGCATGCATGGTCTCGTCGTCGCCGGGACCACGGGCGAGTGGACCAGCCTTTCCGCCGGGGAGCGCGCGCAACTCTTCTCCGCCGTCGGCGCGCAGATGCGCGGCAAGCTGCCACTGCTCGCCGGCTGCACCAGCTTCACAGCGCGCGAGAGCCTTGCCTTTGCCGGACATGCGGCGACTTCCGGCTTCGACGGCATATTGGTGACACCGCCGCCCTATATCCGGCCGAACGCGGAAGAGATTCTGGGCTTCTATGCTGAGATCTCGGCCGAAACGCCGCTGCCGATCTGCGTCTACAATTGGCCGCCCGGCACCGGCATCGACATGCCGGTAGACCTGATCGAGCGGATCGCCGCGCTCGACAAGGTCGTCGCGATCAAGCAGTCGACCGGTGATCTCCGCCGTTTCCTGGCGACCTTCTTTCGGCTCAATGATGCCGTCCGCGTGTTCGGCCACAGCATGGACGAACACGGCCTTGCGCTGCTCCAGGCGCGCGGAGGCGATGGCACGATGGGCGCCGGCGGCGTGCTCGGCCGCTTCCATGCCGACTTCTACAATCATCTCTGGGCCGGCGACATCGATGCCGCGCGCGAATGCGGCCGCAAGGACCGGGTGCTGATGGAAGAGTGGTACACGCAGGAACTGGTCGGACGCTTCGGCTCCGGTCCGGCGATATTGAAGGCGGCCTTCAACCTGCGCGGCATTCCCGCCGGCCATGTCCGCCGGCCGCTGATCGACGTCTCCGCGCAGGATCGCGAATCGATCCGCGGCACGCTTGCCCGGCTCGGTTGCCTCGCCTGACGGCGCGGCACAGGGCCCTATCGCTGATCTGACCCGTTGGTGGTGGGAGCCGCCTCTTCCCGATGCCTGCGGATCGCGCGATCATAGGTCAGCACGCCTTCCGACACCATCGCGGCGACCTCGTTGGCCTCCTGATCCTCGGCCGGGGTCGGAGCAGGCGTCGCCGGGACCGGGCGAACGTTCGCCTCCGGCAGCCGCCCATTGTCCGGCACGCGCGACTGCGCGGCCGGATTTTCCCCGCCGTCCTTCGACGGACGGCTTGATTCGGCCTCATCTTCGGCCGTGCTGCGCCGCGACTCCGGCTGGAGATAAGGCCACGCAAACAGCGCGACGATGGCGAGGAGAAGGACGATCAGCAGCCAGGTGATGAGGCCTCCGCCCCGTCTCGATCGCGATCGCCCGCGTGCAGCTTTTCTGGGCATCGCCCCCCCCGAAGTCGAACATGATTCGGGCAATTGTAGCCGCCGTCCCGCGCCGCGAACAGCCGGGCGTCAGCCGCCGTGGCGGGCGATCATTGCCTCCGCGTAGCGGCTCATCGCATCCTTCTTCACCTGGAGCCGCGTCACGTCCGCGCCTTCGTCGACATACCGTGCCAGATCCCACGGCGTTGCCATCCACGGAATCGCCGTCATGTCGCGGACGCCTGCGGCAGCCAGCGTCTCGCCGGCGGCATCGTCGAGAGGCCCGGCGAGCGAAACGCAGGCGTCGAAACCTTCCGCCGGCAGCCCCATCTCGCTGCGCAGGCCCCGCATGCGGCCGACGATCGCGGCATTCTCCGCCGCGGACATCGGGATGCCGAGCCAGCCGTCATTGGCAGCGGCACGGCGCAGCGCGGGTTTGGACATGCCGCCGCACCACACCGGCACAGGCGCCGCCGGCACGGGGCGCATGATCACCTTCTCGAAGTCGAAGAACTCGCCGCGATGATCGACGATCTCACCCGTCCACAGCTTGCGCGCCACGGCGATGATCTCGTCCAGCCGGCGACCGCGGCTGGCGAAATCGATGCCGGCGGCGTCGAACTCCTCCTTCAGCCAGCCGGCCGAGACGCCGCATACGACGCGCCCACCGGTGAAGACCGAGGCGGTGGACACCGCACGCGCCACGGTGAAGGGATCGCGCAGCCCGGCGAGATAGATGTTGGTGGCAAGACGGATCCGGCTCGTCGCCGCGCCGAGCACCGAAAGCGTGATCCAGGGATCGGGCCAGGGCGCCTCCACCGGCCAGAAGAACTCGCCGGTCTCGGTATAGGGATAACGGCTGCCGATCTCGGTCGGCATCAGGAGGTGATCGGCGTAGGTGAGCCCGTGAAAGCCGCACGCTTCGGCGTGGCGGGCAAGCTCGACGAGCTGATCGAGCTCGTTCACGCCCATCAGGACGAGCCAGAAGCGCATGCGCCTTCTCCTGTCAGGCGGCCGGGACGGCCAGGTCGATCTCGGTCACCGGATTGCCGCCGTCCCACGTCTTGGTGGCAATGATCCCGGCGCTGATCATCTGGCGCATCTGTGCGCCTTCGATCAGCTCGTAAAGGATGCCGGCCTCGCCAGGGCTTTCCAGATAAGCGACGTTGCTCGCCGGATTGCGGGCGGTGAACACCGGCACCAACCCCCGCCGCTTCGCGTCGACGACCGCGCTGTCCAGATCGTCCACGATCCAGGCGATATGGTGGATGCCGATCAGCCTTTGTCCGCTTGGATCACGGTAGGGGGAAGGCGTGTCGCCCGGCGTCGCGATCAGTTCGATCTGGATGTCGCCCTGATAGCCGAGGGCAACCTCCATGGTCACGATGGTCGGCTCGCCGCGATAGGTGCCCTCGAGACGGACGTTGCGGAACACCGTCCAGGGACCGATGCCGGTCCGTTCCGTCCAGCGCGCCACCGCCTCGTCGAGATCGTCCACCAGATAGCCGATCTGATCGATCGCGCCATATGCCGCCCGGCTCATTCCCCTCTCCCTTCTTCATAGTAGGCCATGGATGGCCCAGGCTTCCGATCTGGTCAATGCGATCCTGCTGGATTAGCAAAATGCGTAACGCTATCCGCAATGAACCGCGCAGAAGGAGAGAGATTCATGCCCTACACGCTTCAGCAGCTTTCGGACCTCGAGGATATCCGCAACGTTAAGCATCGCTATTTCCGCGCGATCGATACGGCCGACAGGGCGGTGCTGGAGCCGCTGTTCACGGACGATATCTCCGTCGAATATCGCGGCGGCGAATATCTCGTCCGCCTCGAAGGCAAGGAGACGATGCTGGATTTCCTCCTGACCAGCTTCCATTCGGATGCGGTCGCCATGCATCAGGGCCATATGCCGGAAATCACCTTCACCGGCGACAACACCGCCGAGGGCATCTGGTATCTGGAGGATATCTTCGTCGATCTCGGCCGCAATGACGTCACGATCGGCAGCGCCATCTATCGCGACCGATATGTCCGCCAGGACGGCGTGTGGAAGATCGCCCGCACCGAATATGACCGGGTGATGGAGATCGTCGAGCCGATCCGGCCCGAGATGAAGATCACCACCCACTATCTCGCCAAGGTCGGCCGCAAGCCGCACGAGCGCACCGATATCAGCCACGCCATCACCTGGTTCGGCAAGGCGGCATGATGGCTCAATCCTCCCCGAAACGGGGAGGATGAGGATCAGCTCCCTTCCGGCGCCGGCACGCCGACGATGCGAATGCCGGCGCCGAGCGGCGATTTGTAGCGCTTGTTGATCGAGATCAGCACCGACGTGAGCGCCTCGGCCGCCGCCGAGTTGGAGAGCGGCCCCGCCTGCCAGGCGACGAGGCCGATCGCGCGGGCGAGCTCGCAGACCGTCTCGCGGGCCGCCTCGTCGTCACCGCTCACCAGAACGTCGCAATCGACCTCGTGGTCAAGCTCCGCCAGCTGATGCGCCGAGACGTTCTGGAAGGCGGCGACGACGCGCACGCCGGAGCCGAGCCGCTTCTGCAGCGCCTCCACGGCCGATCCGCCCTCGGGAAGCTGTACGCGCGCGACCTTGGGCGGGATCAGCGGGACGGTGACGTCGATCAGGATCTTGCCCTGAAGCGCCGGAGCGACCTCGTCCGCAAGCGGCACCTGGGCCGAATAGGGCACGGCGAGAACGACGATATCGCCAGCCGTGGCAGCGTCCGCATTGCCGCAACCGCTCACCGCGCCGCCGGTGCGCGCCGCGATCTCCTCGGCCGCCTTGGCGGCGCGGGCCGGATCGCGCGATCCGATCACCACCGGAAAGCCGGCCTTCGCCCAGCGCGCGGCGAGGCCGGCGCCCTCGTGGCCGGCTCCGCCCAGCACGGAAATGGTCGGCCGTTCGGCTTTCGTCATAGCGTCATTCTCCAAAGGTGAGGGTATCAGGCGGTGCGCAGCGTGGTCTGCTGCAGCGGCTCCAGCGGCGCGGCGATGTAGGAGCGCGCCATCTGATCGCGCGGCGGCCGGCCATAGAGGGTCGTGCGCTGGGCAGGGGTACGGCCGATCGAGCGGATCACCGCATCCATCTTTCCTGGCTCCCACTCCTGACCATGCGCCGCGCCGGCAGCCCGCGAGATACTCTCGTTCATCAGTGTGCCACCGAGATCGTTGGCGCCTGCGGCGAGTGCCGCCTTCACCCCTTCCTCTCCCATCTTCACCCAGGAGACCTGGATGTTGGGGATCAGCGGGTGGAAGGCGAGGCGAGCGACGGCATGCATCAGGATCGCCTCGCGGAAGGTCGGACCGGGCCGGGCGCCCCCTTTGAGATAGATCGGCGCCTCTTCGGCGACGAAGGGGAGCGGCACGAATTCGGTGATCCCGCCGGTGCGCTCCTGCAGCGCCCGGATGCGCAGCAGGTGACGGGCCCAATGCACCGGGCGCTCGACATGGCCGTACATGATCGTGGAGGTGGTGCGCAGCCCCACCTCATGGGCCGCTGCCAGCACCTCGAGCCATTCGGCGGTGTTGAGCTTGTCCGGGCAGAGGATGGCCCGCACTTCATCGTCGAGTATTTCCGCCGCGGTGCCGGGCAGGCTGGCAAGGCCCGCCTCCTTGAGCATGGCGAGATAATCGGGGATCGGCATGCCCAGCGTCCCGGCGCCCTGGCGCACCTCAAGCGGGGAGAAGGCGTGCACATGGATGTCGGGGGCGCCGCGTTTGGCGGCCTGGAGCAGGGCGAGATAGGTCTCGCCCGTGTAGCGCGGGTGGATCCCGCCCTGCATGCATACCTCGGTCGCGCCGCGGTCCCATGCCTCCGCGGTGCGACGGGCGACCTCGTCATAATCGATGTCGTAGGCGGGGCCGCGCAGCTGGGCGGCACGCCTGCCTTTGGAGAAGGCGCAGAAGCCGCAACGATGGACGCAGATGTTGGTGTAGTTGATGTTGCGATTGACGACATAGTGGACCGTGTCGCCGGCCGTCTCGACGCGCAGTCGGTCTGCCGCCGCGCACACCGCCTCGAAATCGGGACCACGCGCGCCGAACAGGGCAACCACCTCGGCCTCACCGAGCGTCTGGCCGTCGCTCGCCTTGGCGATCGCGTCGGCGATCGCGGGATCGCGCGGAGCGCCGCCCGATCCGATCGCCGGCGGCGGCATGGTACCGCCCACGCGCCACCGATCGTCGCGCGCGAGGCCGTTGGCATCGATCGCGTGCAGGATCGCGCGATGGAGCGCCTTGTCCTGCCAGCGGCCGAGCCCGAGATGGGAAGGATAGGCGGCAAGACGCTCGACGAGCGTCTTGCCGTGCGCCGCCGTCTCGCGCGTCAGCCGCGCGATGGCGGGCCAGGGCGCCTCGGGATTGACATGATCGGGCGTCACCGGCGAGACGCCGCCCCAATCGTTGATCCCCGCCTCGATCAGTTCCCCGAAGCCCTCGCCCGAAAGATTGGGCGGCGCCTGGATGTTCATGTCGGGGCCCAGGATCAGCCGGGCCGCGGCGATCGTCCAAAGCAATTCGTCGCGATCCGGTTCGTCCGCGTCCGCCATGCGGGTGTCAGGCTTGGCGCGGAAATTCTGGACGATGACTTCCTGGATGTGGCCGTGGACGGCGTGGAGATCGCGGAGCGCGATGAGCGCATCGATCCGTTCGTCGCGTGTCTCGCCGATGCCGATCAATATGCCGCTGGTAAAGGGCACCGCGAGTTCGCCCGCGAGCCGGATCGTCTCCAGCCGCACCGCAGGGTGCTTGTCCGGCGAGCCGTAGTGGGGGCCGCCCTTTTCCGACAGCCGCTCCGCAGTCGTCTCCAGCATGATGCCCTGGGAAATGGTCACGCCGCGCAATGCCGCGATCTCGCCAGCGGTCATCACGCCGGGATTGGCGTGCGGGAGCAGCCCGGTCTCCTCGGCGACGAGCCGGCACATCGCGACGAGATAGTCGATCGTCGTCGCATAGCCCAGCTCGGCCAATTCCTCGCGCGCCGCGCGATAGCGCAGCTCGGGCTTGTCGCCGAGGGTGAACAGCGCCTCGCGGCAGCCGGCGGCAGCGCCGGCACGCGCGATCTCCAGCACCTCGTCGGGCGCGAGATAGCTGCGCTCGCCCTTCCGCGGTGGCCGGGTGAAGGTGCAATAGCTGCACACGTCACGGCAGAGGCGGGTGAGCGGGATGAAGACCTTACGCGAATAGCTGACCAAGGCGCCGTGGCCGCGATCGCGCAGCGCACGCGCTTCGGCCATCAGCGCCGGCAGCGGCGCATGAGCGAGATGGGCCCGGAGCGCGGCGTCGCTTTCCACTCTACCTCTCAGACCTTGGCGATCACGGTATCGGCGAAGCGCTTCAGCACATCGATCTTCTCGGCGAGCGGCTGGGTGTCCTCCTCGACCGCGTACATGTTGCGGAAGGTCATGATCAGATCGGTCACGCCGAGGTCCTGATAGCGTTTCACCGTATCGACCGTAGCATTGCCCATGTCCGTCGCGAAGAGGCGGAATGGCGCCTTTTCGGTGCCGGCTTCGCGGCGCGCCTCGGCGAGCTTGGGGATATAGGGCGCCAGCGCCTCCACGCCGCCGCCGGCATAGACCCAGCCGTCGTTCCGCGCGGCACGCTTCAGGGCGGCGTCCGAATGGCCGCCGATCAGGATCGGGATCGGCTTGGTCGGCACCGGATTGATCTTCACCGGGCGGAGTTTGTAAAATTCGCCTTCAAAGCCGAAATAGCCTCCGTTGGTGAGACCGCGTACGATCGCGATGCACTCGTCGAAGCGCTTGCCGCGCTTCTCGTAGGGCACGCCCATCACCTCGAAATCCTCCGGCCAGACGCTCAGGCCGACGCCGAAATTGAAGCGGTTGTTGGTCAGCGCCGCGACCGAGGCCGCGAGCTTCGCCGAATAGAGAGGCGGACGCACCGGCAGCTTCACCACGTTGGTGGTGAATTCCAGCTTCTGGGTCGCGGCGCCCAAGGCCGCGGCGAGGATGAAGCTCTCGATGAAGGGCTTGTTCTCGAGAAAGGTGCGGCCACCGTCAGCGGTGTAGGAATATTGCGTGTCGGATTCCTGCGGATAGATGAGGCTGTCGGGAATAGCGAAACCGGCATAGCCATTGGACTCCGCGGCCTGCGCCAGCGGAATATAGTTGCTGATCGCGGTCATCGATTCGCCGTGGTGGAACCGCATCTGTCTCTCTCCCCATCCGCGCGGCGGGCCTGACCGGCCGCCGCCTCGGGCGCCGGTTATCCCAGAATGGGCGGCGGCGACAGCCCCAATCCCCGAAAGCCCACAAAAGCCGTCCGGACTCCGCATAGCGGGTTGACGGCCCCGGCCAACGATCGGAAAGGGCCGCCGAACCTTGCATCGAGAAGCGCTCCTCCATGATCCAGATCCTTCCCCTGACCGGGATCGGCGAAATCGCCGCAGGTGACGATCTGGCGGCGATTCTGGCGGAAGCGCTGGACCGGGCCGCAATCGCGCCGGATCGCACCGATATCCTGGTCGTGACGCAGAAGATCGTTTCCAAGGCAGAGGGCCGGCACGTCGATCTGGCCGCCATCTCGCCGGGACCGGAAGCCGCAGCGCTCGCCGCGAAAGTCGGCAAGGATCCGCGCGTCGTCGAGCTGGTGCTCGCCGAAAGCCAAGCGGTGGTGCGGGCTGTACCCAACATCCTGATCACGCGCCATCGCAGCGGCCATGTCATGGCCAATGCGGGGATCGACCGCTCCAACCTCGGCGGCAGCGGCGAGGACCGCGTGCTGCTCCTGCCGGAAGACGCCGATGCCTCGGCCGAGCGGCTGCACCGCGCGCTTGCCCGACGCTACGGCGCGGCGCCTGCCGTCCTCATCTCGGACAGCTTCGGCCGCCCCTGGCGCAACGGCGTGGTCAATGTCGCAATCGGGGCCGCCGGGCTGCCGGCCCTGATCGACCGCCGCGGCGAGCTCGACCGTGACGGCCGGCGGCTCGAGGTGACGCAGGTCGCGCTCGGCGACATGGTCGCCTCCGCCGCGGGCCTGGCCACCGGCGAGGGCGCCGAAGGCGTGCCAGCAGCGCTCGTCCGCGGCCTGCAATGGCATGTCCCCGACACTTCGGCCTCGGCCCTGGTCCGCCCGCTCGGCGAGGATCTGTTCCGGTGAAGGTGACGGTGCTAACCGGAGGTGTCGGCGGCGCGAAGCTGGTGCTGGGATTGGCGCATGCCCTACCGACCGGCGACGTGACCGCGATCGTCAATACCGGCGACGATTTCACCCATCTCGGCCTGCGGGTATCGCCTGACATCGATACCTTGCTCTACACCCTTTCCGGCAAGGCCAATACGGCGCAAGGCTGGGGCCGCGAAGGCGAGAGCTGGAGCTTCATGGCGGCGGTCCGCTCGCTCGGCGGCGAGGATTGGTTCGCCCTCGGCGACGGCGATCTGGCGCTTCATGTGCTGCGCACGGCCCGTCTCGCCGCCGGCGAGCGCCTGTCCGCGATCATCGCCGATTTCGCGCGGCGCTGGGGAATCGAAAGCCGGATTCTGCCGATGAGCGACGATCCGGTCGCGACGATCGTCGAGACCGACGAAGGGGTTTTGGCTTTCCAGCGCTATTTCGTCGCCCGTCGCTGCGAGCCGCGGGTCAAGGCCATCCGCTTCGACGGTGCGGCCACGGCCAGTCCCGCGCCGGGCGTGCTGGCGGCGATCGAGACCGCGGATACGATCCTGATCGCCCCGTCCAATCCCTTCCTCAGCATCGACCCGCTGCTCGCAGTGCCCGGCATGCGCGAGGCGCTCGCCGGCTCCCGCGCGCCCGTCGTCGCCATCTCGCCGCTGGTCGGCGGCCAGGCGGTGAAGGGGCCGACCGGCAAGCTCATGGCCGAGCTCGGAGCGGACCATGGCGTGGCGGCGATCGCGGCCCATTATCGCGGCGTGATCGACGCCATGCTGATCGACGAACGCGATCCGGCAACCGAGCTCGCCATCGCCTCGGCCCGTCACGATACGCTGATGCTCACGATCGAGGACCGCGTCCGGGTGGCGCGCGCGGCGCTCGATCTGGCGCGCAAGCTCGGCTGATGGGCTGGACGGCCCTGCTGCCGTTCAAGCCGCCGGCCCAGCGCAAGAGCCGCCTCGCGGGGCTCTTGGCCCCGGATGCACGGATCGCGCTCTCCCAGCTGCTGTTCGATCGCGTGATCCGCGCACTGGAAGGGAGCGGCAAGGTGGGCGCCATCCATCTGCTCGCGGCCGATCGGCCGGCGGGCTGGACGGGCGGCTGGCATGCCGATCTGGGGCGCGGCCTCAACGTCGAGATCGAGGTCGCCTGCGCGGCGATCGGGCGCTCCCCCCTGCTCGTGCTGCACGCTGACCTCGCGCTGCTCCAGCCCATGGACGTCGACGTACTGCTCGACGCGGCCGAGCAGGTGGGTCGGGCAATTGCACCCGACCGCCACGGCCAGGGCACCAATGCGGTGGCGCTTTACGACGATCGCCCATTCGCCTTCGCATTCGGCACGGGCAGCCTCGCCGCCCATCGATCGCAGGGGCCCGCGGCGCTGGTCGATCGGCTGGGCCTGACCCTCGACGTCGATTCGCCGGACGATCTCGCCGCGGCAATGGCCCACGGCTTCCGAGCGGACGGAAACAGCAGCTGAGCGCTCCTGATTCCCGCTTCACTGCAGGCTCCAGCGGCCGATCGTTTCATGCCGCGTCCGCCCGACATGGCTCCGGATCAGGACGAGCTCTTCGGCACGCCAACCGATAGGATCGATCGGCCCGCTGAACGACCGCTTTCCGTAATAGAGCGTCACATGGGGGTGAAACTGCCACCGCTTCGGGGCGGAAATCCCGCAACAGCGCACTTTCGAGACGAGTTGCGCGTACAGCCGCTCCACGCCCAGCAGAGGCTCGCTCGGCAAGACCAGCCCGGAGCGGCGGCCACCGATCAGCCGATCGAACATCACCCTGCATGCCGGCAACATTGCCTCGCCGAGAACCTGTTTGGTACATTCGATTCGCGTTCGGGTAGAGGGCTGCGGTTCGAGCAGCAAAAGCGTGAGGCGCAGATGGCCGGTGCCTATTCGCGTCGCTCCGGGCGGCGCCAGCCAGTCCCGAACGGAGGCAAGGGCTTCTGCGGCTCCGTCTGCGGGACGAAGCGCGAAGAACAGATTCTCTGGATACGATCGCATCGGCTTTTCTCGGGTGATCGACTCGATCAGAGAAGGCAGGCTAGAACAAATGCGAAACATCAACAATACGCCGATGGGTGATTAGACATGCAGAAACGGCGGTTGTCCGCAGATATCGGCTTGCATCCCCCCTTCTGGAGAGACATCATCATGCGCGCGAGACGGGAGCGGCCCGACGCCGAAGGATGCCGTATGGGTCAGGATCAACGATATCGCCCGGGCTTGCCGGTGGCCGGCGCCGCAGGTGATTCGTGCGATGCGCCTCGGTCGACGTCATGATACGGACAGAGCGGCCCGCTTCGGGGGACGGTTTCGATGGGGCGGCCCATTCTGAGGATCCTGTCCAGAATAAGCTCGCCCGGTTGTCCGCAGCGGTGCGCATCGTGCGCATGCGCGATCTGCGTGACCGGATGCTGGGCCAGACGATCCATTTCGCGGATCCAGCCTGGGACCTGTTGCTCGACCTCTATATCGCCGAGCTGCGCGGGCCGCGCCTTTCGGTAAGCGATGCCTGCGTGGGAGCACGTGTTCCGGCCACGACGGCGCTCCGCTGGCTGGATCACCTCCACAAGGCCGGCGCGATCGACCGCATTCCGGATCCTCGCGACAAGCGCCGCGTGATGCTCCAGCTGACGCCATGCCAGCTGCGTCGGCTCGATGCCTATTTCGATACGGTGCTCGCATCCCGGCCGTGGACCCCGGAAGCCGGCCACGGCGCTGAGCGATCCCCAGGGCGACCCGATCGACCGGCCGCCGCTGCGCCGGGTACCGATGGTCCGGCTCGCGCAAACGGCGTCAACCGCTAAGCGGAAGGGCCCGGTGACGACGGTTGCCGCCCGGCACCGTGGCGAGCGCCGGGCGGAAGGCGATCATTCAGCGGGCAGATAGATCTCCCCGCCCTTCTCGCGAAACTTCTCGCTCATCGCGGCCATGCCCTGCTCGGCGGCGAGAAATGTCTCGGCGCCGGCATTTTGCTTGGAGGCGAAGTCCCTCACCTCCTGCGTGATCTTCATCGAGCAGAATTTGGGACCGCACATCGAGCAGAAATGCGCCGTCTTGGCGCCTTCGGCCGGCAGCGTCTGGTCGTGATACTGTTCGGCGGTGTCGGGATCGAGGCTGAGGTTGAACTGATCGCGCCAGCGGAACTCGAACCGCGCACGGGAGAGCGCATCGTCGCGCAGCTTGGCCGCGGGATGGCCCTTGGCGAGATCGGCGGCATGAGCCGCGAGCTTGTAGGTGACGACGCCGACCTTCACATCGTCCCTGTCGGGCAGGCCGAGATGCTCCTTCGGCGTGACATAGCAAAGCATCGCGGTGCCGAACCAGCCGATCATCGCCGCGCCGATCGCCGACGTGATGTGGTCATAACCCGGCGCGATGTCGGTGGTGAGCGGCCCGAGCGTATAGAAGGGCGCCTCTCCGCAGGCCTCCAGCTGCTTGTCCATGTTCGCCTTGATCTTGTGCATCGGCACGTGGCCGGGCCCTTCGATCATCACTTGGCAATCATGTTTCCAGGCGATCTGCGTCAACTCGCCCAACGTCGCGAGCTCGGCGAACTGCGCCTCGTCATTGGCATCGGCGATCGATCCCGGCCGCAAGCCGTCGCCCAGCGAAAAGGCGACGTCATAGGCCTTCATGATTTCGCAGATTTCCTCGAAACGCTCGTAAAGGAAGCTCTCCTTGTGGTGCGCCAGACACCATTTCGCCATGATCGATCCGCCCCGGCTGACGATCCCGGTGACGCGCTGTGCGGTGAGCGGGATATAGGGCAAGCGCACGCCGGCATGGATGGTGAAATAGTCCACCCCTTGCTCCGCCTGCTCGATCAAGGTGTCACGGAAGATTTCCCAGGTCAGATCCTCGGCGATACCGCCCACCTTTTCGAGCGCCTGGTAGATCGGAACCGTGCCGATCGGCACCGGAGAATTGCGCAGGATCCATTCGCGGGTGTCATGAATGTTCCGCCCGGTGGAAAGATCCATCACCGTATCGGCACCCCAGCGGATCGCCCATACCATCTTATCGACCTCCGACGCCACGTCGGACGCGACGGCGGAATTGCCGATATTGGCGTTGATCTTGACGAGAAAGTTGCGGCCGATCGCCATCGGCTCGCTTTCGGGATGGTTGATGTTGCTCGGAATGATTGCCCGGCCGCGGGCGACCTCGTCGCGGACGAATGCGGGCGTCACATGATCGGGGATGGCGGCGCCGAAATCCTGGCCGTCGCGCGCCAGCTTCTCCTTGAGCGCGGCCCGGCCGACATTCTCGCGGATCGCCACATATTCCATCTCGGGCGTAATGATGCCGCGCCGGGCATAATGCATTTGCGTGACATTGGCGCCGGCCTTCGCCCGCAGCACGCGGCCGCGGACATGCGGAAAGGGCGGCACGCCGCCCGACCGGTCGGGCCCCAGCTGGCCATTGTCCTCGGGCCGTACCTCCCGCTGCGGCACCTCCTCCACGTCGCCGCGCCCGCGGATCCACTCGCGCCTCAGCTCGGGGAGCCCCGCCATGATGTCGATCCGCGCCTCGGGATCGGTGTAGGGGCCCGAACAATCATAGACGCGCAGCGGCGGCTCACCGGCGCTCGGCTCCAGCGCGATCTCCCGCATCGCGACCCGCACGCCTTGCGGTCCGGGCACGTAAATCTTCCGGCTTCCCCGGATCGGGCCGGTGGTGACCGTGAGCTCGGTACGGGCGGGGATATCAGCCATCTCGTCTCTCCACTGGGCTGAGGCGAGGAGAGCACGGTTGCGGGCCGCTCCCTCCCTACGCCGGTGTCAGCCGGATCAGGTTCGGCGGGTCGCGGTGGATCAACCGCCTCTCAGCCATGTCCTCATGGCCCCCCGGGGAAGCTTCCATTCTAGGCGTTCCGCGACCGCCGGTCCAGACGCGATATACTGCTGCATGGCAGCATGAGGCGCAGCAGCTGCAGATTGCCGGGGCCACCGTCCCGCCTGTAGAATGGGATGCTGCGGTCGGTGCGAGAGCTCCATAAAGAGCCTGCAGGAGAGGGATGCTCCGGAAAGACCGGAAACGCCCCGGCCGCAGCACCCCCGAGAAAAGGTGCACAAATCCGCGCGCCTGCGCTGCCGATGGGGCCTCGCTACTTGCTGGAAATGCAATCATCCGTGCAATCTTTGCATTCGATCGGGCGCATTTCGCAGTTGCAGCAAAATATGTGCAGGTGCAAAAGGGACGTGCCTTTCAGGCATCCTCTCCTAAGAAACTCGGGCCGACCCCACGGGGTCGGCCCTTTTTTTGGCCTCCCGCCCTCGCGGGAGAGGCCCGCGCACCGCTTCCCAGGCGACGCCGATCACCTATAAGCTGCAAGGCATGGCAGAGGGTGCGAAGTGCGACATCGCCATCGTCGGCGGAGGACTGGCCGGCGGGCTGATCGCGCTCGCCCTCGCCCGGCGGCGGCCGGATCTGCGCATCATGCTGATCGAGGCCGGCAGCGGCTTCGGCGGCAACCATGTGTGGGGATTCTTCGAAAGCGACGTCGCCCCCGTGGATCGCTGGATCGTCGAGCCGCTCATTTGCCACCGCTGGGCCGGGCACGACGTCCTGTTCCCGCATTTCGGACGGCACCTCCCCGGTGCCTATCAGACGATCACCTCGGAACGACTCGACATGGCTCTGCGCCAGGCGCTTCCGGCCGACCGGCTGCGCACCGGCTGCAAGGTGCTCGCCACCTCCGCTTCGGCTGCGATACTCGCCGATGGCGGCCGGATCGATGCTGCCGGTGTGATCGACGCGCGCGGTCTCGCCGATCTGTCGCTGCTCGACCTCGGATGGCAGAAGTTCCTTGGCCGCGAACTGATCCTGAAGCGACCGCACGGCCTCCAACGACCGGTGATCATGGATGCGGCGGTCGAGCAAATCGACGGCTGCCGTTTCTTCTGCTGCCTGCCCTTTACGGAAAACCGGCTGTTCGTTCAGGACATTTGTTACAGCGATACCCGCAGCTTCGATGCCGCACGGCTCACTCGCCGCATCGAAGCCTTCGCCGCCGCGCACGGCTGGGAGATAGACGGAAGCGGCCGGCAAGAGGCACGAGCACTGCCGGTACTGCTCAACGGTGATTTCGAAGCCTATTGGCGATCGGGGGGCAAGGGAGTCGCCAAGGCAGGCGCGCGCGCCTGCCTGTTTCACCCGACCACTGGCCGCTCGCTGCCCGATGCGGTGCGCACCGCAGCCTTCGTCGCCGGTCTGGAAGACGTCTCCGGCACCGCGCTCCATGCCGCGCTACACGATCATGCCGTCGCCGCCTGGCGTGCGCGCGGCTTCTACCGGCTGCTCGGCCGCATGCTCTTCCGCGCCGCAATCCCGGATCGCAGGCGCGACGTGCTGGAACGCTTCTATACCCTCGATCATCGTCTTATAGGGCGCTTCCATGCCGCTAATTCCGCCTTGTCCGACAAGATGCGCATCATGAGCGTCAAGCCGCCGGTGCCGATCCGCCGCGCGCTTGCCGTCGTGCGGGAGGGCGCACGCGCTTGAGATCGGCTGCCGTGATCGGAGCAGGCTTCGGTGGCCTGGCGCTGGCCATCCGCCTGCAATCGGCCGGCGTCGCCACGATGCTGGTCGAAGCACGCGACAAGCCGGGAGGCTGTGCCTATGCGTGGGTGAAGGAAGGCTTCACATTCGATGGGGGCCCAGCGACCGTCACCGATCCCGCAGGCTTGAAGGAATTATGGGCGCTGTCCGGCCGCGACATCGCCGCGGACGTCACGCTGATGCCCGTGACGCCGTTCTGTCGGTTCAGTTGGCCCGACGGAACGACCTTCGACCATTCGAGCGACGAAGCGGCGCTCCGGCGGGAGATTGAGAAGCTCGATCCAGCCGATGTCGACGGCTATACCCGCTTCGCCGCCTATGCAGCCGCGGTCTATCGCGAAGGCCACGAAAAGCTCGGCCAGGTCGCCGTCCGGGATCTCGCATCGATGCTTCGCGCCGCGCCGACGCTCGCCCGCTACCAAGCGTGGCGCTCGGTGCATGGGATCGTTTCCTCCTTCGTCAAGAACGAGAAGCTGCGCCAGGCGCTGGGCGTCCATACGCTGCGCACCGGCGGCAACCCGATGTCGACGAGCGCGATCCACGCATCGCACCACGCGCTGGAGAAGGAAGCGGGTATCTGGTTCCCAAAGGGCGGCGCGCATGCCCTGGCCGGCGCCATGGCCGCACATTTCGAACGGCTCGGCGGTGCGCTGCGGCTCGGCGATGCCGTCGAGGAGATAGAGACGCTGGGCGACCGCGCGACCGGCATCCGCACCCGGAGCGGCTGGCGCGGCAGCTTCGATGCGGTCGCAACCAATGCCGACGTGCTCCACAGCTATCGCGATCTGCTGCCCGGATCCGCGCGCGGCCAGCGCGCCGCCGCCGCGCTCGCGCGCAAGCGCTGGTCGCCTTCGCTGTTCGTCGTCCATTTCGGGATCAAGGGCCGCTGGCCGGGCATCCCGCACCGCACGACGCTGTTCGGCCTCCGCTACGAGGGGCTGCTCACCGACATCTACGATCATGGCGTGCTGAGCGCCGATTTCTCGCTCCACCTGCACCATCCGACGGCAACCGATCCGTCTCTGGCACCCGACGGCTGCTCCACATTTCACGCGCTGGTCCCAGTGCCGCACATCGGAAAATCCCCCGTCGATTGGAGTGTGATCGGCCCGATCCTGCAGGAGCGGGTGCTCGACGAGGTGGAGCGGCGGCTGATTCCCGATCTGCGGGAGCGGATCATCGTCAGCTTTCATTACACCCCCGCCGATCTTGCGCGGGACCTCAATGCCCATCTCGGCTCCGCCTTCAGCCTCGAACCGTTACTCATCCAATCCGGCTGGCTGCGGGTGAGCAATCGCGACGATAAGATCGCAAACCTCTATTTCGTCGGCGCCGGCACCGGTCCCGGCCCCGGCGTCCCCAGCGTCATCGCCTCGGCGAAGGCAACCGCGCGGCTGATGCTGGACGATCTCAAGGTGGCGCCACGACCGCTGCCGATCCCGGAGCCCGTCCGCGAAGCACCGCGGCAGGGCGATCTCTTCGCCTGAACCGAGGCAGATATCGTCCGCGGCCGTTGCGGACAGCGCAACGATCTGCGCCAGGCAAGAGGCTTGATCGGCCAAAGGCCATCCCGGACGATACCTCTTCGTTATGGAAGGGGGATGGCAATGAAATGGTTCGTGGCCGGCATCGCGGCCGTGCTGATGAGCGGCGGCGCGGCCGCGAAGGCCCAAGAGGCGGGTATCACCTTCTCGCAGCCCGTGGCGGACGATCCGCTGACCCGCATGTTTCGCTGGTGGAACAGCGCATTCAAGGACCCCAAGGGCTTCACGCCCGAGGCGTTCGGCCGCTATTTCACCGACGATGCCGTGATGCGGATCAACGGCACGGATCGGGCCAAGGGGCTGGAGGCGCTCGCCGCCCGCTTCCGCATGATCCAGGGCCGCGCCTCTGCCGTCGAGATCAAGCTGCCCTTCCTCGAAGCCTTCTCCTCGCCCGATGGCTCCAAGATCTTCACCTATCACCTGATCGACGCGGTGGATGGCGGCAAGCCTGGGCATGAGATGGTGATGGGCTATGCAGAGGTACGGAACGGCAAGATCGCGCTCGTCAACTTCCTCAGCGTAGAAGGCGAACCGGGCCCGTTCACGAAATGAAACGGAAAGCGGAGGGCGAGCCGTGAATATCCTGCCGGCCGCCATCCTGGCGGCATCGATCGCAACCGCCGCGTCGCCCGCTGCCGGTCCGGCCGGGTCTGACCGCGCGCCGCTGCCGCCCGAGCAGGTCTGGCACGGGGCGAGCGAAAAGCTCGTCGTCAAGCCGGGCGATCCCTGGATCACGCCATCCGAGAAGACCGGCCTCACCGCCACGCCGGACTATGCCGAGACCCGGGCCTGGCTGGAGCGGCTCGCGGCAGCCTCGCCGCTGATCCGGATCGAAACGTTCGGTCGCACTCCCCAGGGGCGCGACATGATCGTCGTCATCGCCAGCCGCGATGGGTCTGCGCTCGACCCGGCCAAGCCGGTGCTGCTCGTCCAGGCCGGCATCCATGCGGGCGAGATCGACGGCAAGGACGCCGGGCTGATGCTGCTGCGCGACATCGCGCTGCGCGGCAAGGCGGACCTTCTCGACAAGGTCAATTTTCTGTTCGTGCCGATCTTCAACATCGACGGGCATGAACGGACGTCGCCCTACAACCGGCCGAACCAGCGCGGGCCTGTATCGCAAGGCTGGCGCACCACGGCGCAGAACATCAACCTCAACCGCGATTACATGAAAGCGGACGCTCCCGAGATGCAGGCCATGCTCGGGCTCATCAACCGCTACGATCCCGCGCTCTACATGGATCTGCACGTCTCCGACGGCCTCGATTTCCAATATGACATCACCTTCGGCTTCCAGGATGCACCTTACGCCCAATCGCCGGCGGCGAACCGGTGGCTGGAGCAGTTGTACCGCCCCAAGGCGGACGCCGCCCTGAAGGCAGCGGGCCATGTGCCGGGGCCGCTCGTCCTGGCGGTGGACGACCGCAGGCCGGAGGACGGGCTGTTCCTGCCGCGCTTCGCAGCCAATTTCTCGCATGGCTATGGCGACTTGCGCCACATGCCCTCGATCCTAGGGTCGGGACCCATAAACAGGATTCCCTTGGCGTCGGGAATGTGATTCAGCCTCCTGATTGATCGGGAGCGTGCGTTGTCGGGCGAGTTTTGGTTGAGCGACGGGCAGTGGGCGCGGCTACGGCC